>Ga0163144_10017197_pt1 | contig 14740 bp, 14 predicted proteins | sample OliLak19BULKMAT1_FD_123175 | JGI IMG/M metagenome (GOLD analysis project Ga0163144, IMG submission 123175) | Freshwater microbial mat bacterial communities from Lake Vanda, McMurdo Dry Valleys, Antarctica - Oligotrophic Lake LV.19.BULKMAT1 | ecosystem: Environmental > Aquatic > Freshwater >... | reverse complement strand
CTGGCGGTGCTGACCCCGTTGCGCGATCAGGTGCTGGCGGCGGGCTTCGACCTCCTCCTCGACTGCGAGACGCGGGCCTGCGGCGGCTTTGATTTCCGCTTTGGCACCGATGTGATCCCCGAGCCGAAAATGCATGTCGATATCGGCGATTTCCGCTTTCTGTCGGCCGAACGCGACGATGAGGTGCTGTCGATTCTGGTCAGCCGTGGGGCAGCCTCGATCTTCGTGCAGATCACGCGGGTCACGCCGTCAACGCTGCCCAATAGTGCCACGACCGAAGTGGTGGACCTGTCGGTGACCCCGGCAAGACCGCTGGTAGAAACCGACCCCACGGTTGCGGGGATCGGGTTGGCGCTGGATGATGTCGGTCGGGCGGCGCTGGACGATCTGGTCTTTTCCAGCGGCTCAGCCGCGTTGAGCGAAGGGGAGTATCCATCACTTGCCGCCGTCGCGGCCTGGCTGGAGGCAAACCCCGGCGCCACGATTGCCCTGGTGGGGCACACCGACGCTTCTGGCAGCCTGGCTGCAAACATCGCGCTTTCGAAACGGCGGGCCGAGGCTGTGGCAGAGGCGCTGGAGGCGACCTATGGCATAGACCGGGCGCAGATCGCGGCGGAAGGGGCGGGCTTTCTGGCCCCGCGTGCCACGAACCAGACCGATGAAGGTCGCCAGCTGAACCGCAGGGTCGAGGTCATCGTGACCTCGATCCGCTGACGGCTCACCAGTTGTCGGGGCCTTTTTCCAGATAGCGCTTGGCCAGAAAATCGATGAACGCCCGCACCTTGGGCTGGGTAAAGCGCCCCGGCGGATAGACCGCGTAGATGCCAAGGGTTTCAACCGGCAGGCCGGGGATAGCCTCTTCGACCTGGCCGTGCCGCATGGCGTCGGCGTAAAGAAAACTGGGCAGATAGGCGATGCCAAGGCCCGAAATCGCGGCGTTGAGCAGGCTTTGCCCGTCATTCACCGTCAGCCAGCCGACCGAACGGACCTGCCGCTTTTCGCCGGACGGCGCGGTGATCTTCCACACATTGCCGTTGGCCTGGTTGGAGTAATGCAGAAGCTTGTGGTCGTTCAGATCGTCGATTTTCAGCGGGCGGCCGTACTTCTGGAAATAGGACGGCGCGCCGATCATCCGCTTGCTCGTCTCTGTCAACTTGCGGGCGCGAAGGCTCGAGTCCTCCAGATCGCCAACCCGGATCGCAAGGTCGAACCCTTCCGAGATCAGTTCGACATACCGGTTGTTCAGCACCATGTTCACCGTGATGTCGGGGTATTCCAGCAGGAAATCCCCGAGGATCGGCGACAGCAGGTTGACGCCGAAATCCGTTGCGACCGACACCCTGAGCAAACCTGACGGGGCCGACTGCATCGACGTCACCAGCGCATCCGCCTCACCCGCGTCATTCAGCACGCGGCGTGCGCGGTCGTAGTAGGCGAGGCCGATCTCGGTCGGGCTGACACGGCGAGTCGTGCGGTTAAGGAGCCGCGCGCCCAGCCGAGCTTCCAGCGCCGAGACGTGTTTGGAGACGGCAGATTTGGAGATTCCCATCTTCTTGGCGGCATCCGTGAAGCCACCTTGATCTACAACGGTGGCAAATGCCTCCATCTCGGTCAGTCGATCCATATTGCCCTCGTTGTGGCAGCAAACACGCCGTTTTGACGATCTTTTTCACGGGGAATTCAGGCAGGATGGGGGCGAGCGCGCGACCTATCCGGGGAATTCTGAAGGATCGTTTAGCGCACGGAAACGGAGGCGGATTTCGGCGTTTCCGGTCGATGTTCGGCTAAAGCGTCGCCGCCAGCCGCGCGGCCTGATCAATCGCACGTTTTGCGTCAAGTTCTGCCGCAACATCGGCCCCGCCGATCAGGTGATGGCGGATCCCGCATGTGTCGAGTGCCGCTGAAAGGCCACGATTTGGCACCTGCCCGGCACACATCACCACCGCATCGACAGCAAGCAGTTCCGGCCTTTCGCGGTTCGGGCCGTGGCTGATCATCAGCCCTTCGGTGGTGATCCGATCATAGTTCACGCCGCCGATCATCCGCACCCCCTTCATCGCCAGGCTGGCACGATGGATCCAGCCGGTGGTCTTGCCAAGGTGGCGGCCGGGCTTCTCGGCCTTGCGTTGCAGAAGGTGTACCTCGCGCGCCGGGGGGTGGGGCGAGGGGCCTTGGGGGGCAAGACCGCCCCGGTCACGCCATGGGCGGCTGACACCCCATTCGGTTTGCCAGAGGTCACGGTTGACGGTCGGACTTTCCCCCTGATGAACCAGCGTTTCGGCCACGTCGAACCCGATGCCGCCCGCCCCCACCACGGCGACGCGCGGGCCGATTGCCGCACCGTTCAGCACGTCGATATAGCTGAACACCCTTGCGCCGGGGTCCGTCGGGATGCCGGGGTCGCGCGGGGTGACGCCGGTGGCAATGATCACCTCGTCAAAGCCAGCCAGATCGTCCGGCTTTGCCATGGCGCCCAGCCGCAGGTCGATGTTCCGGTGATCCAGTCTGGTCGCGAACCAGCTGACCAGACCATGAAACTCTTCTTTCCCCGGCACCTGTTTGGCCAGATTGAGCTGCCCGCCAACCCCGGTCGATTTGTCGAACAGCGTGACCATGTGGCCCCGCTCCGCCGCCACGATCGCCGCCATCATGCCGGCGGGCCCCGCGCCCACCACTGCTATCCGTTTGACAATGGGGGCAGGGTCGTAGGTCAGCACCGTCTCATGACAGGCGCGGGGGTTCACTAGGCAAGAGGTAAGCTTGCCGGAAAAGGTATGATCCAGACAGGCCTGGTTGCAGGCGATACAGGGTGCGATTTCGGCACTGCGACCGGCAGCAGCCTTGGCGATGAACGCCTCATCCGCAAGCCATGGCCTAGCCATCGACACCATGTCGGCCATGCCCTTGGCCAAGAGGTCCTCGGCCACTTCCGGCGTGTTGATCCGATTGGAGGTGATGACGGGAATCCCCACCTCCGGCCGCAGCCGGGCGGTGAGGTCGGCAAAGGCGGCGCGGGGGACCGAGGTGGCGATGGTCGGAACCCGCGCCTCGTGCCAGCCTATTCCGGTGTTGAGACAAGAGGCCCCAGCATCCCCGACGGCCTTTGCCAGGGTGATCACCTCCTCCCAACTGGATCCGTCTGGCACGAGATCGATCAACGAGATACGGTAGATCAGGATGGACCCGGCCCCGATCGCCGCGCGGACGCGGGCGACCACCTCGACCGGAAGCCGCATCCGATTGGCATAGTCGCCCCCCCAGCGGTCGGTGCGGCGGTTGGTGTGGGTGACAAGGAACTGGTTCAGGAAGTATCCCTCGGACCCCATCACCTCGACCCCGTCATAGCCTGCCTCGCGGGCGCGGGCAGCGGCGGTGGCAATGTCGGCGATCTGCTTTTCGATCCCCGCTTCGTCCAGTTCGTGCGGGGGAAAGGGCGAGATCGGCGATTTGATCGGCGAGGGCGCGACGCAATCCTTGGAATAGGCATAGCGTCCGGCATGCAGGATCTGCATCGCGATATGGCCGCCTTCGGCATGGACGGCATCGGTGACACGTCGGTGGTTGGCGATGTCCGCATCGGTGTAAAGCCCCGCCGCACCGGGGAAGACCCCGCCTTCCGGATTCGGGGCCATGCCGCCGGTGACGATCAGCCCGGCTCCGCCCCGCGCGCGGGCGGCATAGAAGGCGGCGACGCGGCCCCAATCCCCCGTCTCTTCCAGCCCGGTGTGCATCGACCCCATCAAGGCGCGATTGCGCAGCGTGACTGCGCCAAGCGTGATCGGTTGCAGCAGGTTCGGATAGCTGGTCATGGACGGCCTTTCTTTCCGGGTAGAATGGCGGGAGAGCAGCCGCCTGTCACCCCCAACGCGGCGTCATAGTCCGGCCGGAGCTCGCAGCAGTGTCACCATCGTGTCGCCATAGCGGCGCTGGTCCAGGGGCTGGAAGCCGGGTGGCGGCAGGGGTGCCGAACTTTCCTCCCACACGATCATCGCCTCCGGGGCAAGCCAGCCGCCTGCCGCCGCGGTCTGAAGCGCAGCCTCGCCCATGGCTTTGCCATAGGGCGGGTCGAGAAACAGCAGCGTGCAGGGTGCGCCGGGGGCCTTGGCCAGCCGGGTAGCGTCCTGGCGAAAGACCCGGGTTTCCCCTTCGGCACGCATCTTGGCGATGTTGGCGCGCAAAAGCGCAAGCGCCTTGACCCCATCGTCGACAAAGGTGACATCGGCGGCACCCCGGCTTAACGCCTCCAGCCCCAGGGTGCCGGTCCCGGCGAAAAGGTCGAGGACGCGCGCGCCAGTCACAGGGTTGCCGTAGCCGCCGTTGATCAAGAGGTTGAAGATCGCCTCGCGCACCCGGTCCGAGGTGGGGCGCAAGTGGGCTTCCATGTCCCCCTCACCTACCCCGGTCAGCCGCAAACCACGACGCGAGCCGCCGATGATCCTCATGCGGTCAAAAGCGACTTGAGGTCGGGCGCATTGCGGATGGCATCCGGGGCCGGGGATCGTCCCGCCTCGATCAGCCGCTTGCCGACCATGTAGGCGCGGGGGTCGTTCATCGCGTCGACGGCAAGCAGGGTGTCGCCGCGATAGTACCAGAAGCTGGCAATCCCTTCACCGGCCCTGGTGATCACCCGGTCGAAGCCGGTGTTGAGCCCGGCAATCTGCAGCTTCAGGTCATACTGGTCGGACCAGAACCACGGCTGGGCCTGATAGGGCTCTTGCGCGCCAAGGATGTTCGCGGCCACCGCTTCTGCCATGTCGATGGCATTGCCGACCGATTCCAGCCGCAGCCGACCGGCACCCCAGGGAAACGAGGCGCAGTCCCCTGCGGCCCAGATTGCAGGGTCAGAGGTCCGGCCAAATGCATCCGTCCAGATGCCGTTGTCGATCGTGAGCCCTGCAGCTTCAGCCAATCCCGTGTTGGGCATGATCCCCACGCCGACGATCACGAAATCCGCCGGAAGCCTGCGCCCATCGGTCAGGACTGCGCCGGTCACACGCGGACCACCTTCCAGTCGGTCAAGCCCGGTCTCTTCCATCAGCTTCACGCCGTGCGAAAGATGGATCGCGCGGACATGGTCGGAGGTTTCAACCGAAGCGACGCGCTGCAGGATGCGCGCGGCCATTTCCAGCACCGTCACGTCCAGGCCAAGCTTTGCCGCCACGGCTGCCGCCTCCAGCCCGATATAGCCGCCACCGACGATGATGACCCGGCGGCCGGGCCCGAACTCATCCCGCATGGCATCGACATCGGCAAGGGTACGGACGGTGAAAACACCATCCAGCTCGCCTCCGATGGCGGCGGGCAAGCGGCGCGGGGCGGAGCCGGTGGTGAGGGCCAAGGCGTCATACCCCAAGGTCTGGCCGCCGACCATCACCGTCCTTCTTGCCGGATCAAGGCCGGTCACCGGATGGCCAAGGCGCAGGTCGATCCGGTTTTCCGCCCAGAACTCCGGCGCGCGCAGCCAAAGCCGGTCTTCCGCCATCTCGCCCATCAGATAGCCCTTTGACAGGGGCGGGCGCTGGTAGGGGGGGGCAGGCTCATCGCCCAGCATCACGATCTCACCCTGATGACCGAGGCCGCGCAACTTGGCAGCCAGCGCTGCCCCCGCCTGACCAGCCCCCACAATCACCACGCGCATCGCCACTTTCCCCTCTGGCATCCCTCACCCCGGACCCTATAACCCAAGGCATCACCGGCGCAACGCGCGCACTGACGCAAAAGGGATCAGAACCATGACGATTGCAGAGGGCACCAGGCTGCCAGACGCGCAGCTCTTGAAGATGGGGCCCAACGGGGCCGAGGCGGTCAGCCTTGCCGACAAGCTGAACGGTCGCAAGGTCGTGATCTTCGGCCTGCCTGGTGCCTATACCGGCACCTGTTCGACGGCGCATGTCCCAAGCTTCATTCGCACCGCAAAGGGCTTTGCCGAAAAGGGCGTGGACGAGATCATCTGCGTCGCGGTCAACGATCCCTTCGTGATGAAGGCTTGGGGCGAAGCAACCGGTGCCACCGCCGCCGGAATCACCATGCTGGGCGATGCAGATGCGTCGTTCACGAAGGCCATCGGCATGACCTTCGACGTGCCGCCGCTGGGGTTCTTTGCCCGGTCCAAGCGCTATTCGGCGCTGGTCGAGAACGGGGTGGTCACGCGGTTCAATCCGGAAACCGGCACCGGGTGCGAAATCTCGGCCGGGGAACATCTTTTGTCGCAACTTTAGCGGGCTGCCCGCCCAGGGGGTCCTCCGCGTTCGACTTCGTCTCCTCGTCGGGTGCTGCCCGCGAGGAGTGACGAAGTCACGGGCGGCGGACGGGCAATGTCTCAGGCTCTGTTCGCCCTCACCTCGCACAGGGACATGACGGGTTCGCCGTGGTTGTGCTGCACCTCTGCCCCCTGGGCAATCCGGTCCATGGCTTTGGCGAGGTCGATGTCCAGCTGGCTTAGGCCGTGGCAGTCATGCGTGGTCAGGGTCACATCCACCACGTTGTAGACATTCTTCCACTCTGGATGGTGGTTCAGCTTTTCCGCAGCCAGCGCCGCGCGGGACATGAAGCCCCAGGCTTCCGAGAAGTTCTTGAACTTCAGAATCTTGCGGATGGCATCCTTGCCCGGAACCGCCGCCCATCCGGTTTCGGCGAGGGGGGGAAGCTGGGTGGTACGGTCTTTGGTCGGCAGCAGGTCAGCCATCGGGGGTCCCCCTTTAAGGTGTCAGTCGCGTGCCTCATCCCGGCGGAAGGGGCCGTATGCGGTCAAGACCTCGATCTCTTGTCCCACGGCTTGGCGCTCCGCCTCCAAGTAGCGCGCGACGGCCTTGCGGAAAGCCGGGTCGGCGATCCAGTGCAGTGAATGCGTTTCCACCGGGAGATACCCGCGCGCGAGTTTGTGCTCGCCCTGCGCCCCGGCCTCTACCTGGCTTAGGCCTTGGGCGATGGCCCAGTCGATGGCCTGATAATAGCACAACTCGAAATGGAGGCAGGGATAGTCTTCGACGCAGCCCCAATAGCGGCCGTAAAGCGTTTCGCGTCCGATGAAGTTCAGCGCCCCTGCCACTGGCCGTTCGCCCTTGAAGGCGAGGACGAGAAGCATGTCATTGCGCATCGTGGCATGGAATTGGTCAAAGGCTTTGCGCGTCAGATAGGGCGTGCCCCATTTTCGGCTCCCGGTGTCCTGATAGAACTGCCAGAACGCATCCCAGTGCCGGGGTTCGATCGCGTCGCCGGTCAGGGCACGGATCGTCAGCCCGTGGCCCTGCGCTGTTTCGCGTTCCTTGCGGATCATCTTGCGCTTGCGGCTGGACAGATCGGCAAGGAAGTCGTCGAACCCCGCATAGGCGCGGTTTGCCCAATGGAACTGCTGCGTGACGCGGTGGAGCGTGCCTTCCACCCCGGCCAGCGCCTCTGCCTCCTCGGATGTGCAGAAGGTGGCGTGCAGTGACGAAAGCCGGTTTTGAGCCGCAACCCCGATGGCGGCGCGCAACAGGGTCTCGTGATACTCGGCCGGACCCAGAAAGCGCTTGCCAGTGGCGGGGGTAAAGGGAACGGCGATCTGCAACTTTGGATAGTAGCGCCCGCCCGCCCGCTGCAACGCATCTGCCCAGCCGTGATCAAAGATGTATTCGCCCTGGCTGTGCGCCTTCACATAGAGCGGCGTGGCCGCGAGGAGGCGGCCGTCGTGATAAAGTGCGAGCGGTTGCGCCTGCCACCCGCTGCCCGTGCCGGTCGAGCCAGAGCTTTCCAGCGCCGCCAGAAACCGGTGCGTGGTGAAAGGGTCCAGCGGCCTGCCTGACGCCTGTTCGGGCGCGGCGACGGCGTCCCAATCCGGGGCGGCAATGTCGGTCAGGCGGTCGTGCAGGGTCAGATCGGTCATGCGTCCTCGCCTTGTCGGTCGGCAGGCGGCCCTGCCCCCGCAGTGGGAGCCGGGGGTTTTGCGCCCCCGGACCCCCGCAGGATAATTGTCGAAGGGAAAGGTGGCTGCGCTTTGCGCCGCGTCAAGCCGGAAGCGCGGCGGCGTAGCCTTCGAAGGTGACGTTGTCGGCGATAAGGCGGGCCTTCGCCTCATCTGCGGGCGAACGGATGGTCCAGCACAGGATCGCGGCCCCTTGCGCCTTCAGCTCGGCCACGCGCGGGCGGGCAAGGTCGCTGGCTTCATGGCTGATGAAGCTGGCCCCGGTCCGATCATAGTCCGGTACCGCGCGCAGGTGGTCGCAGATGGCTGCGGGTAGGGGGGCCCAATCCACCGGATCGTAGGCAGAGGTTGTGATGCCGCGCGGTATCTGCGGCGCGAGCCTTGCCATCTGGGCAACCGAGGCGGGGTTGAACGACATCACCGCGACCGGGCCGGTGTAGGTGGCAAGGGTGACAGCGGTCGCCGCCTCCAGTCGGCCATCGGTGCTGGTCATGGCGCGAGATTGATCCTTGATCTCGATCAGAAGCGGCACCCGACCGTCAGTGAGGGTCAGAACCTCGGCAAGGCTTGGGATGGTGTCGGTGCTGTCCCTGAGCGTTATCCTGCCCAGCGCGGCGGCGGTTCTGTCGCTTACCGCGCCGCGTTCGGTGGTCAGGCGGTCAAGGTCATCATCGTGAAACACCATCGCCACACCGTCCGAGGACAATTGCAGATCGATCTCGATCGCATAGCCCGCCGCCACGGCAGCACGGATCGCCGACAACGAATTCTCGATCCGGCCCTGGCTGCGGTCATGCAGGGCGCGATGCGCCATGGGCAGGCGCAGGAATGCAGCAGGCAGGGCCGGTCGGTTCATTTCAGCTGGAAGATCGCTTCGATTTCAACCGCCACGCCAAGTGGAAGCGATGCCGCCGATACCGCCGACCGCGCGTGACGGCCCGCGTCGCCAAGCACGGCCACAAGAAAGTCGGACGCGCCGTTGATCACCTTGGGCTGGTCGATGAAGTCGGGGGTGGAGTTTACGAACCCGACCAGCTTTACCGCCCGCGCCAACCGCGCCCAGTCGCCGTCACACGCCCGCTTGACCTGCGCCAGAAGCGAGATTGCACAGCGTTTTGCGGCCTCTGCCCCCTGCTCGACGGCAAGATCCTCACCCAGCCGACCCCTTATAAGCCCGCCTACGTTCTGGCTGATCTGCCCGGACACATGCAGAAGATTGCCCACGAGGACAAAGGGCACATAGTTCGCCGCCGGGGCAGGGGCCTCGGGCAGGGTGATGGCAAGGCTGGCGAGTCGGTCTTCAATCGGGTGCATGGGGCTGGTCCTTTTCTCTGCCGCAAGGCTAGCCCGGCTGCAGGCGGCTGGGCAAGGGGGCAGGGCGGAAAGCCTGTGGCAGAACCCCGTGTCAGCTTTCCCGCAAGGCCCGGCTGAAGTAATCGGCAAAGGGTTGGATCAGATAGGCGAGCGGGGATCGGGATCCGGTCTGAAGGTAGACCTCGACCGGCATGCCGGGCAAAAGTGCAAGGTCGCCGGGTTCAGGTCCGGCGGCGGCATCAATGTCCAGTTGCACCAGGAAATAGGCAGTCCCGGTGGCTTGGTCGGTCATCGCATCGGCCGAGATCAACGCCACATGGCCGGTAAACCTTGGTGGTTCTGCGCTGCCTCCGGCAGACAACACCAGTTCGGCCATCTGACCAAGGCTGACCGCCTTGATATCGCGCGGTGAAAGCCGTGCTGCAACCAGGAGCGGGCTATCCTGCGGCACGATCGACAGCACCGGTTCTGCCGGGCGAAGAACGGCGCGCAGCGTGGAGACCTGTAGTCCGAACACCACGCCCGAGACCGGAGCGCGCAAGTCCAGCCGGTCGATCCGCCCCAGAAGCGCCCGCCGTTTTTCCGCCAGTTCAAGCGCAATGGGCGCGATCTCCCGCAACTCTTCCATGGCCGTTTCGCGCCGTTGTGCCAGAAGGCCGCTGCTCTGAAGCTCGATCTCGGCAAGCTGGTCTTCCAGCCGGGCGCGGACGGCGGTCAGTTCACCGATCTCTCCGGCAAGTCTGGCGCCCTCCCGCCGGAGGGCAAGGACGGTGGCCTGGGGTGCAAGCCCACGGTCCAGGAGGGATTGCTGGACGGCAAGCTCCTCATCGATCAGAGCCAGCTGGAGGTTCAGCGCCGTTTGCTGGGCGGCCACACCAACGCCCTGAGCGCGGACCTGATCGACGCGCCGGGTAAACTGTTCCACCGTGTCGTCCAAAGTGGCACGGCGAGCGAGAAACAAGTCCCGCTGCCCGTCGATCAGTGCTGCGATGTCGGGCTCTGTCTTCGCCCGCTCCGCAAGATCTTGCGGAAATTCTGGTGTGGCGGCCCCGTCCCGTTCGGCGCTCAGCCGGGCGCTTCGCGCGTAAAGGTCGGCAAGCCGGTCCTCCACGATCTGCAATTCAGACCGAAGGTCGGTGCCGTCAAGGCGCAGGACCACCTCGCCCGCCGTGACCGCCGAGCCATCGCGGACCAGGATTTCCGCGACCACCCCGCCGTCGGGATGTTGCAGGACTTGCCGCGCCTCGGGCAGGTCCAGTCGGCCATTTACGACGATGGCGCTCGCCAAGCTGGCATGGGTGGCCCAAAGCCCGAAGCCGAGGATCAGCGCCACCAGCGCCACAACCCCAAGAACCACCGGTCCCCGCACTGAAAGCTGCGCTGCCGTCATGCCGTGGCCCCGAAGCCGATGCTGCGGGCGATGTCGGTGGCGTTCCTGACCGCGCCCTGCAGGACCGCGTCGCGCGGGCCAAGGGCAGCAACCACCCCGTCTTTCAGTACCATCAGCAGCGTGCATTCCTGCAGTGCGGCGGGGCGGTGGGCAAGGATCAGCACCGCCGTCCCGGCCCCGCGCGCCGAACGGATGGCGGCATTCAGCGCCATCGCCCCGTCATTGTCGAGGCTGGCGTTCGGCTCATCCAGGACCAGAAGCACGGGGTTGCGATAGAGCGCGCGCGCCAGACCGATGCGCTGGATCAACCCGCCCGGAAGCCGGTTGCCGCTGGTGACGACGGGCGTGTCATAGCCTTGCGGCAAGGCCAGGATCGCGTCATGCGCGGCGGCTGCGCGGGCGGCGGCAATCACCTCTGCCGGGTCGGGCGCAAGCTGCAGGCGGGCGATGTTGTCGGCGATGGTGCCGTCAAACAGCGCAACGCGTTGCGGCAGATAACCGATGTATTGACCGAGAACCTCTAGATCGTAGTGGTCAAGCGCCGCGCCGTCGAGGCGGATACACCCCAGACCGGGACGGACCAGCCCCACAAGCGCGCGGGCGAGGGTCGACTTTCCGGCACCGGATGGACCGATCACGCCCATGATCTCTCCCGGGCCCAGCGCAAAGCTGACCCCCCGCAGGATCGGCGTGCCGGTGACGGGGGCGGCGATGGACAACCCCTCTACCGCCAGCCGGGCGGCAGGGCGCGGCAAGGCAGTGCGCACCTGGGGCGGCGGCGTCGTGTCAAGCAGTTCGGCAAGGCGTGCCCCAGCCTGGACCGCCTGGGTGATGGTCTGCCACTGGCCGACGGCCTGTTCCACCGGGGCCAGCGCCCGCCCCAGAAGGACGGATGCCGCAATCATTGCCCCGGCAGAAAGCTCTTCCCGCAGGACCAGAAACGCGGCAAGGCCAAGCATCGCCGACTGCAGGAAAAGCCGGAATGTCCGGCCTGCAACGGCCCAGCTGCCAGAGGTATCGGCGACGGAAAGCCCGGCAGACAGGGCATCGCTCCGCCCCGCGGTCCAGCGGGCGAAAGCGGCGGACTGCATGCCAAGCGCCTGAATAACCTCGGCTTCGGCCTTCAGGGTGGCCGCCCGATGGTCTGCCGACAGGGCGGCAAGCGTGGCGGTCCGCAAGGCGGTGTGGGTCATGCGCTGGTTGGCCCAGGCGATCAGCGCAAGGACAAGGCCGCCCGCCAGCGCCAAGGCGCCAAGCCAGGGGTGAAAGACGAACAGAAGGCCGATGAACAGCGGCGTCCATGGCGCGTCGTATAGCGCTAAAAGGACCGGCGAGGCCCAGAACCGCGCGACGGCATCAAGATCGCCTTGCGCCGACAGGGCCACGGTGGCTTGCGGCTGCAAGGTCAGGCGACGCAGGGATGCGGCCAGCACCCTGTCATCAAGATCCACCCGCAGCCGGGCACCGACCCGCGCCATGATCCGCCCCCGCGCATGATCGAGCAGTCCCATGATCAGGAACAGGAATGCCGCCAGCAGCGACAGCGCGACCAGGGTTTCCACCGACCCGGACACCAGCACCCGATCATAGACCTGCAGCATGTAAAGGGGCGCTGTCAGCATCAGCAGGTTCACGACCACCGAAAAGCCGAAAGCCGTCCAGATTGCCGGGGAAGACTTAGCCCAGGCCGCGGCAATCGCGCCACTGCCGCGCCGGTCTGTCTGCGTCAAGGTCGGGGTTCCCGTCGAGATCATTCCTTGCGCACCTTGCCGCCAATCGCGATACTTGAATCGCGCCCTGTCGTTGTCGGCAGCAGGTCGCGACCCTATGTGTGATGGGCCGAGCTGACGGTTGTGACGTGTCTGCTGCCTAACGGAAAGCTTGAAGCATGGGTCTGAACAAAGCATTGACGCCGGTCCGGGTGTTGCGCGTGGCCGGGCTGTCGTTTGCGCTCGGGCTTGTTTCGGCCTGCGCCAGCGCTCCCGTGCCACAAGGGATCAACGACCCGAATGAGGCGGCCAACCGCAAGGTCCATGCTTTCAACCGTGGGCTTGACCGCGCCGTGGTCCGTCCCGTGGCAAAGGCTTATGGCGCGGTGGTGCCCGGCCCGATACGGGGTGCGGTGGGCAATGTGGCGGAAACCCTCGACCTGCCCGGCGACATTCTGAACAACCTGCTTCAGGCGCGGGTCGAAGATGCCGCGACCAACACCCTGCGTCTGGTGATCAATCTGACCGCGGGCTTTGGCGGCATTCTGGACGTTTCGGGCGCGATCGGCCTTGCCGGTGAGCCAACCGATTTCGGCGAGACGTTGCATGTCTGGGGCGTTGGGGAAGGGGCCTATCGGGAAGCGCCGTTTACCGGTCCGTCCACCACGCGGGATGCGGTCGGCGGCGTCGTTGATCTGGCGATGAACCCGGTGCGGCTTGCATTTTCGGAACGCGAGGCCATCGCCGCGACTTCCGTTCAGGTGCTATCACTGCTTGGTGATCGCGACCGGTTCTCGGAAACGGTAGACTCCGTGTTGTATGACAGTGCAGACAGCTATGCCCAGACGCGCCTCTTGTACCTTCAGAACCGGCGTTTCGAGCTTGGCCAGGCTGGCACACCAACCACCGAGAATCCAGAAGACGGCTTTATCGACCCATACGAGGACTAACATGGTGAATGATCCTGTGCTAACCCGCCGCGGCTTTGCGATTGCCCTTGGCGCCGGTCTGACCCTTGTGGCCATGCCGAACCCCGCAGCGGCGTTGAACGCCGAGCAGGCCAAGACGCTGGTCGACAAGACCGTGGCCGACATCAATGCGATCATCAGTTCCGGCATGGGCGAAGCTGGAATGCTGAAGGACTTCGAAAAGCTGTTTGCGAACTATGCCGACGTACCGACCATCGCGCGGTCCGCGCTTGGCCCGGCGGCCCGAGAGGCGTCGCAAGGCCAGATGAAACAGTTCGCCAAGGCGTTTCAGGGCTACATCAGCCGCAAGTACGGCCGCCGGTTCCGCGAATTCATCGGTGGGCGGATCGAAGTGAACGATTCGAAGGCCCTGAAAAGCTATTTCGAGGTGGTCTCGACCGCCTACCTCAAGGGCTCGTCGCCTTTCGAGGTGCGCTGGCACGTCAGTGACAAGGCCGGGAAAAGCCTGTTCTTCAACATCATCATCGAAGGTGTGAACATGCTTGCCTCCGAGCGGACGGAGATTGGTGCGCTTTTGGACCAGCGCGGCGGTGACCTCGACAAGCTGATCGCGGACATGGCGCAGCTTTAGGCCGGGATCACGGCGACCGCTTCAATCTCAACCTTGAAGGTGGGCGAGGCAAGGGCGCTGACCCCGATCCCGGTCAAGGCTGGGGCCTGACCGCCAAACATCGCGGCGATGGGTGCCATCAGCGGCCCGATCCGGTCGGGATCAAGATCTACTACGTAGATCCGAAGTGAGACCACGTTCATTGGCGTCGCCCCTGCTGCGTCAAGAGCATGCCCAAGGTTGCGCAGCACGACCGGCAGCTGGTCCGCCAGGTCAATCGGAACCTCACCACCGTCCGCCGAGACGGCAACTTGCCCCGAGACGCATACCATCCGTCCCGGCGGAGCGACGGCAATCTGAGAATACCCCAACGCGGCGGCATCCGGTAGCGTCGGGGGGTTCATTTTTTCGATCTGCATATTGATTCTCCTGCATCCGTCATCATCCTCTACATATGTAGAGGAAAGAGGCCCCAATGGAAACTGCCCGGCGAAAACAAATTCTTGACGCGGCCATCACTTTGGTCGCGCGCGACGGGCTGATGGCGCTGACCCATCGCGGAACCGACGCCGCTGCTGGGCTGCCGGCAGGGTCTGTGTCCTACTACTACCGCCGGAAAAGCGAACTTCTGGAAGCGATTGTCGACAGGCTTGCTGCCCGGCTGAACAAAGAGTCCGAAGACCTGAAGGCGGAGTTTTCGGCGATCCTTGCCAGCGCCGGACGTGAAGCGGCTTTCGCTTTCGTCGCTGATGAGTTGGTGACCTGCGCCAACGAAGACCGCGAACTGCTGGTCGCCCGGCTTGACATCACGCTTGCAGCCGCGCGCGATCCGGCGCTGATGGGGGCGGGCGTTCGGCTGGCAGATGCGGCCATTCGCCCGATGCT
>Ga0163144_10017196_pt1 | contig 14742 bp, 14 predicted proteins | sample OliLak19BULKMAT1_FD_123175 | JGI IMG/M metagenome (GOLD analysis project Ga0163144, IMG submission 123175) | Freshwater microbial mat bacterial communities from Lake Vanda, McMurdo Dry Valleys, Antarctica - Oligotrophic Lake LV.19.BULKMAT1 | ecosystem: Environmental > Aquatic > Freshwater >... | reverse complement strand
TTGCGATCCGTCCTGGTGAGCTGCTCGACCGCGAAATCCTTCTTGCCGGCCGCCCGCTCGGCGGCGCGGTAGCGCAGCATCAGGTGCGGGAAGTCGAGGTTGAACTCGTGCGGCGGCACATAGGGGCACTTGGTCATGAAGCAGAGGTCGCAGAGCGTGCAGGCCTGCACCACCTCGGCGTAGCGTTCTTTCGGCACGCCATCGAGTTCGCCAGAGGGCGCCTCGTCGATCATGTCGAACAGGCGGGGGAAGCTGTCGCACAGGTTGAAGCAGCGGCGGCAGCCATGGCAGATGTCGAAGACGCGCTCGCACTCGGCATCCACCTTCGCCATATCGGTGAAGTCGGGCGATTGCCAATCCAGCACATGGCGGATCGGCGCGTGCAGGCTGCCTTCGGCCATCGGGGGGCTCGCTGTACTGGAAGGGAAGGTCCGGCCCCGCGCGTGGCGGGGCCGGGTGGCGGCTAGAGGGTGTCGAGCGCCTTCTGGAAGCGGCCGGCGTGGCTCTTCTCGGCCTTGGCCAGGGTCTCGAACCAGTCGGCGATCTCGTCGAAGCCTTCCTGGCGCGCGGTCTTGGCCATGCCCGGGTACATGTCGGTGTACTCGTGGGTTTCGCCGGCGACCGAGGCCTTGAGGTTCAGTGCGGTGCCGCCAATGGGCTCGCCGGTCGCGGGGTCGCCGACCTCGGCCAGATATTCCAGGTGGCCATGGGCATGGCCGGTCTCGCCCTCGGCGGTGGAGCGGAACACCGCAGCCACGTCGTTATAGCCTTCCACGTCGGCCTTTTGCGCGAAGTAGAGATAACGGCGATTGGCCTGGCTTTCGCCGGCAAAGGCTTCCTTGAGGTTGTTGTGGGTCTTGGTATTGGCCAAAGCGGGCATGGTCATCTCCCTAATCGAAATGGAACACGCCAATTAAGGCCCGGGAGAAGGCCGTGTCAATAGATTGGAATTTTTCCAGATTTAAAGAGAAGCCGCTGTTAGATAAGAATAATTCTTATTAACTTTGCCGAGCCTCAACGCTCTTCTGGCGCGACCCGGATAATCACGTCCACGCGGCCGATACGGGTGCCGGTGGGGGCCGGCGGCAGGGCGCCGACGTCGATCGCCTCGGCCGGAATGTCGAGGAGGTCGCCGCTGTCCTCGAACAGGAAGTGGTGATGCGACCCGGTATTGGTGTCAAAATAGACCTTGCCGGGTTCGACCACGAGTTCGCGCAGCAAGCCGGCCGAGGTGAACTGGTGCAGCGTGTTGTAGACCGTGGCCAGGGATACCGGAATACGCATCGCCCGCGCCTCGCCGTGCAGAGCTTCGGCGGTGACGTGCCGGTCGCCCGGCTCGAACAGCAACCGGGCCAGGGCCAGGCGCTGGCGGGTCGGCCGCAGACCCACGCCGCGCAGACGGCCAAGCACATCCGTGAACGGACGTGGCGGGGTGGTGCGGCTGATTTCCATGGCCTTGAATATAGGGAATTCGGCCCGACTTTCAAAGCCATGCTGCGTAGGTTCCCGGATTTGAAGTTCGGGTGCCATTGGGGTATCAGACTAAGGCTTTTTAGCCGGTCCCGCCGGCCCTGACCGATGAGCGAAACGACGTGTTTGAACCCAAGGCCGCCTATTCCTACGACGACCTGCTCGACTGCGGCCATGGCCGCCTGTTCGGGCCGGGCAATGCCCGCCTGCCGCTGCCGCCGATGCTGATGATGGACCGCATCACCCACATTTCCGCCGATGGCGGCAAACACGGCAAGGGCGAGATCGTGGCCGAGCTGGACGTGAAGCCCGATCTCTGGTTCTTCCCCTGTCACTTCGAATCCGATCCCGTCATGCCGGGCTGCCTGGGCCTCGACGCCATGTGGCAGATCGTCGGCTTCTTCCTCGGCTGGATGAAGGCGCCGGGCCGCGGCCGCGCGCTGGGCGTGGGCGAGGTGAAGTTCACCGGCGAGGTGCTGCCCACCGCCAAGACCGTCACCTACCACATCGAGATGAAGCGGGTGATCCTGCGCCGCCTGGTCATGGGCATCGCCGACGGCATCATGAAGGTGGACGGCAAGCCGATCTACGAGGCGCTGGACATGAAGGTCGGTCTGTTCCAGGCCGGCCTGCCAGAAGCGAAAACCGCCTGATGCGCCGCGTTGTCGTCACCGGTCTCGGCATCGTCTCCTCGATCGGCAACAACGCCGCCGAGGTCACCGCCAGCCTGAAGGCCGGCACGTCGGGCATCGAGTTCATGCCGGAATATCGCGACCTCGGCTTTCGCAGCCAGGTCGCCGGCACATTGAAGCTGGACGTCGATGCCCTGGTCGACCGGCGGCTCCGCCGTTTCATGGGCGACGGCTCGGCCTATGCCTGGGTGGCGATGAGCGAGGCCATTGCTGATGCCGGCCTGACCGAGGCCGAGATCAGCAACGAGCGCACCGGCCTGATCGCGGGTTCCGGCGGGCCAACCACCGGCGCCATCGTGCAGGCGGCGATCACCACCAAGGAAAAGGGGCCAAAGCGCGTCGGCCCGTTCGTGGTGCCGAAGGCGATGTCGTCCACCATTTCCGCCAACCTTGGCACCGCGTTCAAGATCAAGGGCCCGAGCTATTCGATCAGCTCGGCCTGCTCGACCTCGGCGCACTGCATCGGCAATGCCGCCGAGACCATCATGCTGGGCAAGGCGGATATGATGTTCGGCGGCGGCGGCGAGGAACTGGACTGGACCCTGTCGGTGCTGTTCGACGCGATGGGCGCCATGTCGGCCAAGTTCAACGACACGCCGACCCGCGCGTCCCGCGCCTATGACGTGGACCGCGACGGGTTCGTGATTTCCGGCGGCGGCGGCATGGTGGTTCTGGAAGAGCTTGAGCATGCCAGGGCGCGCGGCGCCAAGATCTACGGCGAACTCGTCGGCTATGGCGCGACCGGCGACGGCGCCGACATGGTGGCCCCGTCAGGCGAGGGCGCCATTCGCGCCATGCGCCTGGCCAGTGCGGGCTTTGGCGACGGACGGCCGAACCGGCGCATCGACTATATCAACACCCACGGCACCTCGACGCCGGTTGGCGACATTGTCGAGCTCGACGCCATTCGCGCCGTGTTCGGCGGCGACATGCCGCACATCAGCTCGACCAAGTCGCTGACCGGACACAGCCAGGGCGCCACCGGCGCGCACGAGGCGATCTATTCGCTGCTGATGCTGAAGGACGATTTCGTCACCGCCTCGGCGAACATCGAGAACCTGGACCCTGGCGCGGCGGGCGCGCTGATCGCGCGCAGCCGCATCGACCAGGCGAAGCTTGAGACCGTCATGTCGAACAGCTTCGGCTTTGGCGGCACCAATGCCTGCCTCGTGTTCCAGCGGTACGCCTGATCCCATGAACAGCACGATAATGGCGGGCAAGCGGGGCCTCATCATGGGCGTCGCCAACGACCATTCCATCGCCTGGGGCATCGCCTCGATGCTGCACCGGCACGGCGCGGAAATGGCCTTCACCTACCAGGGCCAGGCGTTCAAGGACCGCGTCACGCCGCTGGCCGCCTCAATCGGCTCATCCATCGTGTTGCCCTGCGACGTGGAGGACGAGGCCAGCCTCGTTTCGGTGTTCGACACGTTGGGCCGCGAATGGGGCAAGCTCGACTTCCTCGTCCACGCCATCGCCTATTCCGACAAGGAAGAGCTGAAGGGCCGCTATGTCGATACCAGCCGCGGCAATTTCAGCCGCTCGATGGTGATCTCGTGCTACTCGTTCACCGAGGCGGTGCGCCTGGCGCGGCCGTGGATGAGCGGCGGCGGCGCCGCCATCACCCTGACCTATTCCGGGGCCGAGCGGGTGATGCCGAACTACAACGTGATGGGCGTGGCCAAGGCGGCGCTGGAAGCCAGCGTGCGCTACCTGGCCTACGACCTCGGGGCTGAAAACATCCGCATCAACGCGATCTCGGCCGGGCCGATGCGCACCCTGGCCGGCAGCGCGGTGGGCAGCGCCCGCTACGTCTACAAGTTCAGCCGCGACCACTCGCCGCTGAAGCGCAATGTGCAGCTCGACGACGTTGGCGGCGCCGGGCTTTACCTGCTGTCCGACCTCTCCGCCGGCGTCACCGGCGAGGTGCACCATGTGGACGCCGGCTATCACGTCGTCGGCATGCCGGCGCCGGGCGTGGGCGGCAACGGCGCGGCCTGACCGATAATCACGGCCGTTCTTTCGGCCTGTTTCGTCATCCTTGTCCATTTCGCGCCAGTCCGGCACAGCCCGGTTAAAATCGCGCGATAGCCACAACTGCAACATTACCCCTCGAAAACGCGAATCCCGGGTTTTGCCCACGGCGTTCCGCCGTTTTCATGCAACATCGTGCAACGCCAGCGCAACATCGGTGCGACATTGGCGGGGCGAAATGCAACCCCATGCAACGTTCTGCAACATTCGCGCGACATAAAGGCATGTCGCGTTGCACCGGAAAAGAAAACGCCGGGCGCAATTTGCCCGGCGGATGCCCCTCATATAATAGTGCAGCGACGCTGCTTCAAGGGCCGGCGGTCAATTCGCCAGACATTCACCCACGGTGGCGATCAGGGTGCCGGACAGGAACGGCTTTTCCAGGGTGCGCGTGGCGCCAAGGCCGCGCGCCAGTTTCAGGAAATCGACCCGGGACGAGTGGCCGCAGCCGGAGATCGCCAGGATGCGCAGGTTCGGCTTTTCGCGCCGCATTTCCATGATGGTTTCCAGCCCGTCGCGCCCGGGCATCAGCACGTCGATCACCATCAGGTCGAAGCCGAGCGTGCGGGCCAGCGCCATGCCGCCCTCGCCGTCCTCGGCGGTAGCGACGCTGTGGCCGGCGTTTTCCAGCGCCAGTTGCAAGGTGCGCCGCACCAGCGGTTCGTCGTCGATGAGAAGGATGCGCGCCATGACGGGAGTAGCGCACGGGCAATGTTAAGGGCGGGTTAAGCGCGCTGAACCCTCCCCGTCGATGGGGTCGCGACAAAAGGTTTGTCGCTGAGGTGGCGAGCGAAGCGAGCCGGAGAGGGTGCTGGTGGCCGTCATGCACCCTCTCCCCGGCCCTCCCCCATCGAGGGGGAGGGGGTTACTGAGTCACTTCACGCAGGGCGGGAAGACCTGCTCGGGCGGGAAGGTGTGGGTGATCTTCAGCGTGTAGGGCTGCGCGTCGCTCGGACCCTTCACGATTTCGGCCCAATAGGCGTTCTGGGTCGCCTGGTGGTCGCAGGCGCGCATCGTCTTCTTGCCCTTCAGCGACCGCTCCCACACCGAGTTCGAGAAGGCGACAAGCTGCTTTTCCTTGTCCCACGAGCCGGTCTTCTCGACCACGTCGAGCCACCAGGCCAGGCCGTCGAACGCCTCGCCGGCGAACATGTCGGGCAGTTCGTTGTTGTACTTCTTCTTGTAGGCCTCGACGAACGCCCGGCTTGGCGCGTTGTCGAAGGTCCAGTGCCAGCGGGTGCCGGTGGTCAGCCCGATGGCCGTGGGGCCGACCGCCTTGGCGGTCTCGTCGTCGACCAGCACGGTGCCGAAGATTTTCAGCTTCTTCTCCAGCCCCACCTGCGCCGCCTGCTTGAGGAACGAGGTGGCGACGGTGCCGGGCAGGTCGAGCGAGACCGCGTCGGCGCCGGAACGCAGGATCGCCTCGATGATGAGGGCGAAGTCGGTGTTTTCGACCGGCGAGAACGAGACGCCGGCCAGCTTGGTTCCGGTCTGCGACGGAATCAGCCGCTCGAAATTGGCCCAGCGGTCCTTGTTCACCTGAAAGCCGAAACCAATGTGGTACATCGACTTGAACTTGGCGTCCTTGACATAGGCGACAAGAGCCAGATCCTCCATGCCGAGCGGCACAGTGGTGCGCCAGGCATAGGCGGTGCGGTCGGCGCCGGTGATGGAATCGCCGCCGCCCAGCGTGATGATGTGCGGAATCTTCCGTTGCTCGGTGATCTTCATGACCGGGAGCGTGGACGCGGTGGTGATCGAGCCCAGCATCATGTCGAGGTTCTGCGCCGCCAGCTTGGCGCCCTTCTGCGCCGAAACCTGGGCCTTGGTCTCGTCGTCCTCCCACAGCACGACGACCGGCTTGCCCAGCACGGTGCGGTTCTTGTGCATGTCGATGGCGACCTCGGAACCGCGCTGGAACGAGACGCCGACCGAGCCGACCGGGCCGGTGAGCGAGACGACGCCGCCGATGCGATAGGCATCCTGCGCCCCCGCTGGCGTGAAATAGGCGGGCATGGCAAAAGCCGCAGCAACCAACGCTGCGGAGAGCAGACTGGACTTCATTTTCATTATGTTTCCTCCCATCGGGTTTACCGGCGCGCGCCGGCCTAGCCTCGGCCGCCTCGTCAGGCGGCCGCCTTTTCCCGCTCCCTGACCAGTTCGGCCAGGCGCGGCTGAACCTCCTTCGCGTAGAGCGAAATGCTGTCGAAACTTTCTTCCGCCGTCATGGTGCCGCCCATCTGCACGATGAGGTTGCCGAAGCCGCCGGTATGTTCCCAGAACGCCTTGATCTGGTTGAACACCTCGTCCGGATTGCCGGCGAACAGCATGTGCGCCTGAACGAACTCCTCGGGCGTCGGCGGCGACGACATCATCTTGCCGCTGGGTAGCATGTGGCGCACGAAGCTGACATCGGCGCCCGACTTCAAGAGCTTGGCGTTGTCGGCGGCGGGGCGAAAGCCCGGCGGATTGCGGTAGTGCTGGCCGGTGCGGTCGGTGGCCTGGCTGAAGGCGGCGACCTTGTGGCCGCGCGCCATGCCGGTTTTCGAATCCGGGCCGACGGCGACCAGGCCGGTATAGGCGAACTTGTCGAGGCTGGGTTCGCGCTTGTGGAACTTGCGGTACTCGTCGCGATAGGCATCGAAGATGGACTTGGCGCCGTGGCCGGAAATGAAGGTCGCCACCTTGTAGTCGCGGCGCGCGATCTCGCGGGCGCTGGACGGGCTGAAGGTCGGCATCCACATCGGCGGCATCGGCTGCTGGTAGCAGCGCGGGATGACATTGACGAAGCGGTACTGGAAATGCTCGCCCTCCCACGAGAACGGCCCGCCGGTATGGGTCAGCGCCTTCACGACGACGTCATGGAATTCCCAATAGCGTTCGTTCATGCGCGCAGAATTCTGGTTCGACACCATCAACTCGTAATCGGTGCCCTTGATCAGGCCGACTTCGAGGCGGCCCTTCGACATCACGTCGATATAGGCGATTTCCTCGGCGATGCGGAACGGATCGACCCGGTTCAGCGCGGGAATGCCCAGCGCCACGAGGCGGGCCTTTTTGGTCTGCCGCGCCAGGATGGCGAGGGTGAGCGTGCATGACACCGACAGGCAGGACATCGAGGCATGGTGCTCGTTCACCATGAGGTCGAGACCGAGCTCGTCGGCCAGCAGCCATTCGTCGATGTAGCGGTTTAAAAGGTCGGACGCCTCGACCGGGTCCATCAGCGCCGACGGCGGATCGATACGGATGTCGCCGACCACCTTGGGCCAGGCGGGATGGTAGGACTGCTCGGTGAAGTACCAGCTGCGCACTACACGGCCCTCCTGACCCGGGCGGCGCCAGCGGCGAAATCCTCGATCGCGGCGGCGAAGGCGTCGGGCTGCTCGATATGCGAATAGTGGCCGGCATCGGCGATCAGCTCGAACTCGGCCTGCGGTATCTCGGCGGCAAACTGGCGGCCATAATCGGGCGGCACGATGCGGTCGTGCGCGCCCCACAGCAGCCTGGTCGGCACGTCGATGCGGTGCAGGCGCTGGCGCAGCTTGGGGTCGTAGAGCGTCGGCGACCAGCCCATGAGCTGCATGGCCTCGCGGTTGCGGGCGACGCGGAGGAGATCGTCCTCCTCCATTTCGGTGTAGCGCGGCGCGTGCCGGCCGGGATTGCGGTACAGCCAGTCCAGCAATTGCACGGCGGTCAGGGTGAAAATGTCCTTGATCTCGCGCACGTCGGGCGGGCCGAACTTGGCGCCCACCGCATCGGCCAGCACAATGTGGCCCAGCCGCGCGGTTGACTTGATGGCGATCTCGGCCGCTGCCCACGCGCCGAACGACACGCCGACCAGCACAACGTCGCGCAGGTCGAGCCGGTCCATGAAGTCGAGATAGAAATAGGCGAGATCGTCGATCGTGCCGAAATTGCGCGGCAGGTCGGACGCGCCAAAGCCCGGATGCACCGGCAGGATCACCTCGAAACCGCGCGCCAGCCGCTCGATGACAGGCGCGGTGGGCGCCAGATCGTCGCCGGGATGCAGGAACAATAAAGGGCGGCCCCGGCCCTTGCGGGCCAGTTCGATCTTCACGCCGGAAACGGTGATGGTGCCGGGAAATGGGGGCATGGCCAGCCTGACGCTTCCTCCAACTTTTTCGTTGGATACATGGTGCGCCAGGCGTGATGCCCAGTCAAATAGAGTTTTCGTCTCATTTGATGCCCAATAGGCATCACACGGCTGAGGCGCTCCGGGTCAGGCCGATGAAGGACTTGAGGGCCGGCGACGGATTGGCCGTGGCCCAGGCGAGCTGCAGATCGAAGCTGACATTGAGATCGGCAACGTCCCTGATTTGCACGTCCTGCCGGCCCCATTGCCGCACCGACGAATACATGAAGCAGAGGCCCATGCCGCGGGCGACGAAGGTCAGCAGGGTCTGCGCGTCCTCGAGCTGCACTTCCTGCACCACGCGGGGCACCAAGCCGCCGTCACGGCAGGCCTGCGTCACCTTGCGGTGCCACAGCGTGTTGTGCTCGTGCCGCATCCAGATGAATTCCTGTTCGGCCAGGTCGGCCAGGCGCAATGGCTCGCGCCCGGCCAGCGGATTGTCCGGCGGCAGGAACAGCGAGACGCCATCGCGCCCCATGCGGTGCGAGCCGAACTCGGGCAGGCCCTCGGGCTCGTGAAAGCCGAAGGCGGCGTCGATCTCGCCGGCGCGCAAGGCATCGAGCTGCTTGGCCGAGTTCATCTGGATGACGTTGAGCTCGACTGCGGGAAAGCCGGCGCGAAACGCCATCAGCGTATCGGGCACGATGGCGTGCCGCACCGTGCTGGCGGAAAAGCCGACGCGCAACTGCCCGATGCGCCCGGCGGAAACACCAACCGCGCGCTCGAACGCGATCTCGGCCTGGCGCAGCAGGCGGCGCGCATCTTCCTGCAAGGCGCGGCCAGCCGGCGAGAGATGCACGCGATGATTGACCCGCTCGAACAGCACCACGCCGAGCCGCTCCTCCAGGTCCTTGATCTGGCGCGACAGCGCAGGCTGGGCAATGTTCAGGCGCAGCGCGGCGCGGCGGAAATGCTCCTCCTCCGCCGCGACCAGGAAATAGCGCAGATGGCGCAGCTCGATATTGCGGACGACGAGATCGTTCAGCATGCCGGCGACGACTTCCCAAAACACTTTTCTCCCTCCCCCTTGAGGGGGGAGGGTCAGGGGTGGGGGTGAAGCCCACGCACCGGACCAAGCCGCTTCACCCCCACCCGGCCTCCCCCCTCAAGGGGGAGGGGAAGCAAGGAAGCAGCGGAGCAATCTTGCGCACGCCAACACCGGATGCAAGTTTGGCCGGGCGCACCAACGAAAACGCCCGCCCCGGTTTCCCGGGACGGGCGTCGTTCATTCGCTGAAAGCCGGCGTTACTCGGCCGGCTGTTCGGCCGGGGCCGCTTTCAGGCTCAGGTCCTCGCCGGTGGCCTGGTCGACCGCCTTCATGGACAGGCGGACCTTGCCGCGCTCGTCGATGCCAAGCACCTTGACGCGGACCTCGTCGCCTTCCTTCACCACGTCCTTGACCGCGTTGACGCGGCGCGGGGCCAGTTCGGAAATGTGCACAAGGCCGTCGCGGGCGCCGAAGAAGTTGACGAAGGCGCCGAAATCGACGGCCTTCACCACCTTGCCCTTGTAGATCATGCCGACCTCGGGCTCGGAGACGATCGACTTGATCCACTGGATCGCCGCCTCGGCGGCCGAGGCCTCGGTCGCGGCGACCTTGATCGTGCCATCGTCCTCGATGTCGATCTTGCAGCCGGTCTTCTCGGTGATCTCGCGGATCACCTTGCCGCCGGTGCCGATGACTTCACGGATCTTGTCCTTCGGCACGGTGATCACGGTGATGCGCGGGGCGGTTTCCTTGACGCCGACGCGGGCGCCGGAAAGGCCCTTCTGCATTTCGCCGAGGATGTGCTTGCGGCCCTCGCCGGCCTGGGCCAGCGCCACCTTCATGATCTCCTCGGTGATGCCGGTGATCTTGATGTCCATCTGCAGCGCGGTGATGCCGCGTTCGGTGCCGGCCACCTTGAAGTCCATATCGCCGAGATGATCCTCGTCACCGAGGATGTCCGACAGCACGGCATAGGCGTCGGGCTCCTTGATCAGGCCCATGGCGATGCCGGCGCAGGGCGCCTTCAGCGGCACGCCCGCGTCCATCAGCGCCATCGAGGTGCCGCACACGGTGGCCATCGACGACGAGCCGTTGCTCTCGGTGATCTCCGACACGACGCGCATCGTGTAGGGGAAGTCCTCCTTCTTGGGCAGCAGCGGGCGAATGGCGCGCCACGCCAGCTTGCCGTGGCCGATTTCGCGGCGGCCCGGCGAGCTCATGCGGCCGGCCTCGCCCACCGAGTATGGAGGGAAGTTGTAGTGCAGCATGAAGTGCTCGCGGTACTCGCCGGTGAGCGCGTCGATGATCTGCTCGTCCTGGCCGGTGCCGAGCGTGGTGACGACCAGCGCCTGGGTTTCGCCACGGGTGAACAGGGCAGCACCATGGGCGCGCGGCAGCACGCCGACCTCGGCCACGATCGGGCGCACGGTCCTGGTGTCGCGGCCGTCGATGCGCAGCCCCGTTTTCAGGATGTTGCCGCGCACGACCTTGGATTCCAGCGCCTTGAAGGCGTCGGACACGGCGGTCGGGTCAAGGCCGACGTCGGCCACGGCGGCCTTGGCGTTCTTCTTCACGGCGGCAACCTTGTCCTGGCGCAACAGCTTGGCGCGTTCGCTGAACGCGGTCTGCAGCGCGGCCTCGATGCCGGCGGCCGACATCTTGTCGAGCGCGGTCTGGTAGTCCTTGTTCTCGACCAGCGGCATCGGCTCCTTGGCGGCGCGCTCGGCCAGGCCGATGATCGCCGCGATGACCGGCTGGAAGCCGCGATGGCCGAACATGACGGCGCCGAGCATGATCTCTTCCGACAGTTCGTGCGCCTCGGACTCGACCATCAGCACGGCGTCGGCGGTGCCGGCGACGACAAGGTCGAGCTTGGAGACGACGAGCTGCTCGGCGGTCGGGTTCAGCACGTACTCGCCGTCGATGTAACCGACGCGGGCGGCGCCGATCGGACCCATGAACGGGATGCCCGAAATGGTCAGCGCGGCCGAGGTGCCGACCAGCGCGGCGATATCGGGATCGTTCTCGAAGTCATGCGCCAGCACGGTGCAGATGACCTGGGTCTCGTTGCGGAAACCGTCGGCGAACAGCGGGCGGATCGGCCGGTCGATCAGGCGCGAGGTCAGCACCTCCTTCTCGGTCGGGCGGCCTTCGCGCTTGAAGAAGCCGCCCGGTATCTTGCCGGCGGCGAAGGTCTTCTCCTGGTAGTGGACGGAGAGCGGGAAGAAGTCGATGCCGGCCTTGGGCGTCTTGGCGGCGACGGCGGTGCACAGCACCATGCTGTCGCCATAAGTGACGACGACCGAGCCGTCGGCCTGGCGGGCCATCTTGCCGGTTTCGATGACGAGCGTGCGGCCACCCCAGTCGAGTTCCGCCTTGTGGATATTGAACATGTCCTTGTTTCCTTCGTGCAGTCCCGGCCGCCTATTCGGCGGGGACGTGGCGCCCGGCCCCATGGCCGGCGGCGCCGTCGATCAGGAAATTGCGCAGCCGCACCCGCCCCGCGACACCGCATGTGTCGCGAAACGAGGCTAGGTCAGCCGACGATTTCCGCATGTGGGCCGCGGTCGCGGAGCGTGACGCGCGTGCCCGGGTCGGGACTATTTGCGGAGTCCCAGCCGCTTGATGAGCTCGCCGTAGCGCGCCCGGTCGATGCCGTTGAGATAATCGAGCAGGCGGCGACGCTTGCTGACCATCATCAAAAGGCCCCGCCGCGAGTGCAGGTCCTTCACATGGCCCTTGAAGTGGCCGGTGAGGTTGTTGATCCGCTCGGTCAGGATCGCGACCTGAACCTCGGGCGAACCGGTATCGTTGGCGCCGGCGGCATATTCCTTGATGAGCGCCTGTTTGCGCTCGGCCGAAATCGACATCGCTTCTCCTTTGGAAGCTAGAGGTTAAAGACCCGCACCGGGCGGACCTCGCCAGCCGAAACCTCGGTTATGGCGACCGGCAGTCCTGCATTCATGGCGCAGGCGATGCCGTCCGGAATTCCCAGTACGCGCACGGTTTGTCCCTGTTTCAGGCGCTCTGCCTGGGGTCCGGTCAAGGCCAGTGCCGGGATGTCGTCCAGCACGGTCACGACCGGAAGCAGGAAGTCCGGCGGGGCGGACGTATTACACAGTTCCTCCAGCCGCGCCAGCGAAATTGCCCTGTCCAGGCCAAACGGACCAACCCGGGTGCGACGGAGGCGGGCGATATGGCCAAGACAACCAAGCCGGGCGCCAAAGTCCCGCGCCAGGCCCCGGACATAGGCGCCCTTGCCGCAATCGACGGTGAATTCGGCATGGTCGGCATCGACCATACGGTCCAGAACCAGCCGGTCGATGCGGATTTTGCGAGGGATAAGCGCCAAATCAACGCCTTCGCGGGCCAGATCGTAGGCCCGCTCGCCCGCCACCTTGATCGCGGAATAGTCTGGCGGCACCTGGTCGATTTCACCGGTAAACGCTAGAAGCAATTGACGTATCTCACTTTCCGACGGTCGGCTTAAGGCTGTGCCGGTAACTGTTCCTTGGCTATCGTCGGTATCCCGGCTTTCGCCCCATTTCACCGTGAATTGGTACGATTTTGCCCCATCCTGGGCAAAGGAGACGGTTTTCGTCGCTTCGCCCAAGGCAATGGGCAGGATTCCCGAGGCCAGCGGATCGAGCGTGCCGGCATGGCCAGCCTTGGCCGCTCCCGTCAACCGGCGCACCCGGCCAACAACCTGGGCCGAGGTCAGCCCCGGGTCCTTGTCGATCACCAGCCAGCCGTGCAGCGGCGTGCCCCGGCGCTTGCGGCCCATGCGCTAGGTCTTGTCCTCGTCCTCGAGGTCGGCGGCGACCACGGGCTGGCGCAGCGCCTTGCCGATGCGCTCGGCATACTCGAACGAGGTATCGGCCTTGAACGACAGGGTCGGCACCAGGCGAAGCTGGACCCGCTTGGCGATCTGGCCCCGGATGAACGGCCCGGCGCGGTTCAGGCCGGCGACGATGTCATCGACATTGCCGCCGCCCAGCGGCATGACGAACGCGGTGGCGTTGCGCAGGTCTGGCGAGATGCGCACCTCGGACACCGTCACATTGAGATCGAGCAGTGCCGGGTCGCGGAAATCGCCGCGCAGGAAAATGCCGGCCAGGGTGTGGCGCAGCTCCTCGCCGACGCGCAACTGACGCTGCGAGGCGCCCAGCACCGCATCGGGGCCATCGACATCGTTGGACCTGCGCTTCTTCATCCAGGCACGGGAGCGGCGCGCCCCCTAGAGGGTGCGCGCCACGCTTTCCAGCTCGAAGCACTCGATCTGGTCGCCTTCCCTGATGTCCTCGTACTTCTCGAAGGCCATGCCGCAATCCGTGCCGGCCTTGACCTCGCGCACTTCGTCCTTGAAGCGGCGCAGCGTGGACAGCGTGCCTTCGTGGATCACGGTGTTGTCGCGCAGCAGGCGGACCTTGGCGCCGCGCTTGACCAGGCCCTCGGTGACCATGCAACCCGCGACCTTGCCGGTCTTGGTGATGTTGAACACCTGGCGGATTTCGGCCAGGCCGAGGAAGGTTTCGCGCAGTTCCGGCGGCAGCATGCCGGACAGCATGGCCTTCAGGTCGTCGATCACGTTGTAGATGATCGAGTAGTAGCGGATATCGACCGCATCGCGCGTGGCCAGGTCGCGCGCCTGCTTGTTGGCGCGGACGTTGAAGCCGATGATCAGCGCCTTCGAGGCGCCGGCCAGGGTGATGTCGGACTCGTTGATGCCGCCGACGCCGCCGTGCAGGACGCGCACCGCAACCTCCTCGGTGTTCAGGCGGTTCAGCGAACTCATGATCGCTTCCAGTGAACCCTGCACATCGGCCTTGATGACGATGGGCAGTTCCTTGGCCTCGCCGGCCTTCACGCGGGCGAACATCTGTTCCAGCGTGCCGCGCGCGCCGGCGGTGGCGCGGGCGTCGCGGCTGCGCCGGGTGCGGAACTCGGCCACTTCGCGGGCGCGGGCCTCGTTCTCCACGACCTGGAATTCGTCGCCGGCTTCCGGTGTGGCCTGCAGGCCGAGGATTTCGACCGGCACGGCCGGACCGGCGGCTGTCACGTTGCGGCCACGCTCGTCGATCAGGGCGCGGACCCGGCCCCATTCGGCGCCGGCCACGACGATGTCGCCGATCTTCAACGTGCCGCGCTGCACCAGCGCGGTGGCGACCGGACCGCGGCCACGGTCCAGCTTGGCCTCGACGACGACGCCCTCGGCGGCGCGGTGGGGATTGGCCTTGAGGTCGAGCACCTCGGCCTGGAGCAGGATCGCCTCCTCCAGCTTGTCGAGATTGAACTTGGTCTTGGCCGAGACTTCGACGGTGAGCACGTCGCCGCCCATGCTTTCCACGACAATGTCGTGCTGCAGCAGTTCGCGGCGCACCTTGTCGGGCTGGGCGTCGGGCTTG
>Ga0163144_10017195_pt1 | contig 14742 bp, 17 predicted proteins | sample OliLak19BULKMAT1_FD_123175 | JGI IMG/M metagenome (GOLD analysis project Ga0163144, IMG submission 123175) | Freshwater microbial mat bacterial communities from Lake Vanda, McMurdo Dry Valleys, Antarctica - Oligotrophic Lake LV.19.BULKMAT1 | ecosystem: Environmental > Aquatic > Freshwater >... | reverse complement strand
TTATTAACCTTAAGGAAAGGTGCGATTCTTTGACCTACGAAGTTTGTATCCTCATTAAGGACAGCTCTTGCGTAGTTGGTTAGAATCTCTTTTTGATATGCTTTGTCTAGTGTTGTTCCCATCGAGTGTATATAAAAAAAATAAGTAAAAGGGGGTTTGGATTTAGAGTATAGAAGAATATTTTACTGGTTTGATCAATTGACACGCGATAATGTCTCCAGCTACACCGTTTTGTTCTGCTCTAGCAAAAACCATATGTCCTGCTGTAGTTGTTGCCACCGCCTGACCTAATGTAGAAGGGGTTAAATAAGCACCAACTGCTACAGTTCCGTTTATAGCGATTAGAGAAGAACCAGAACGTCTTACAGCAATTTGACCTCCAACAACCTCTTGTGTTCTTTGAGCAATTCCTAATCATAGGTCGGTATTAGCTACCGCTAGATTTACTGTGTCTTCTGTATCGACTTTGACTACTCTATACTGATTTACTATTGCGACACTTGTGATATAAGATAGATCAAATCAACCTTCGTGTCTTACTGCTCCTGAATTGGACATATTAATAATAGATTTATAAAATAAAAAAGAATTAGTTTTTCTTGATGTCGTCCTTAGTTATAGAGTCAGACGCTTGAGAGTAAGACATTTTAGGGTCAGACTTCATTTTGCTTTTTACTGCTTTGTCGAACATTTCCTCTTCTGATAGATCTTCTTTTTCTATAGAAAAGCTTGATCACACCTCATGAAACATTCAACTAAGTGATGTATCAATACCGCCGATCAATTCTCCGAACTTAGCTTTTTGTTCGTCATTGAGAGAGATAGAGAAATTCACAAAAGCTTCTTTCTGGTTTGTTTTGAATACGCCCTTTCTATTACTTTCTGAGAATGCAAAACTTTTATCAAATTCTGTAGATAACTCAGAAAACTTTAGTTTTTTTTCTATTTTAGCTAGTTTTTCTTGACTTTCAGACAATTTGCTTGAAAGTTCTGAATAAACTGCGTCTTCTTTCTTGTTCTCTTTTTCGTCTTCTGTTACTTCTTTAGCTTCTTCAACAACTTTTTTTTCTTCTACTGCTTCAGCTTCTTTTTCGAGATTAGCTGATACTTCTGTTTTTTCCTCTTCTGTTGGTTTTTCTTCTGACACGAGAGCCTCAGAGAAACACATCAAGAGTTTGGATTTTTCTGAAAAGTTTAGATTTTTCTTCTTAGCATATTCTGCTAGAAGTTCTGACAATTTAGACATTTGGGTTTTAGATCAAAAAATAAAAGAGTTTGGGTCTGGTTGTCACTCGCTAGCCATCAATGGTTCCATGTTTTTCATGAAAGGACGGTTTGTGAATCACCCTCATACCAATAGGTTTTTAATGTCTTTTCAGCTTTCCTCATCCTTGTCTTGTCGGATAATCTCTGCTGAGAAGTACTTATACATCCCCTTTGATAGGATATCCGCCCCGTGTTGCGTAAGCTCTACCGTAGCCCGTAAAGCTTCAGAGTCCACTATATATAGCTTACGATACCGACCCATTGCTTTATGATCACTATCATGATTCTCATCTACCGCTATTTCAACACCTCTGACGTTTTCATCAAAGTTTGTTATCATTTCGGAGAGGATTTTGCTAGTAATCTCGAACGGTCAGTATACACGATGGTTTCGTTTCCCTGTTCTTGTTACTTGCACGTCTAACATATCACCAGCTTTTAAGTTGGCGATATTGGAAAACGAGCATGAATAGAACTGACGAGTCTGCATTGATTTTGGTTTAATCATTGTGTGACAATACAAATTCATGTGTATTATTGCAATTGTTTTTAGTTTGTGGCTCTTTTTAGTACAGATATTCTTTCTCTATGTTCTTTTTGAATGTTTGGATATTTTCAAGATTCTTCTAGATCTTTTAGGAGTCATTGTCTGACCTCTAGCTCTTGACGTAATAGGTCTGACGCTGGTGAATTTTGTAGAACACTAGGATCAAGAAGTGGTTGTACTCAGTTTATGTTTGATACTCCTGGTATGTTCGATGGAATACCAGTTATCCTTGGTTTAAATGTTTCTGTCTGTAGTATAGAGACTCGAACACTACGACATCTATAATGTTGTGGGGGGGAATAGTTCAAATACTCAGCAGATCAAGGCAACACAACACGACCATCAAGGCTTATACATCTATCAGTAGTTCTTCAATCTAATATAGCTGAATATTGATAAGCGTAGATCTTGTCTGTGTATTTCTCGTGCATTGCTCAGCGTCCAGTATTGAACGTGCCAGGGATACTTATTGATTGGATACTTCATAATCATTTTACTATGGTAGTGTTTATACTATCGCTTACCGTCTTTAGTGCTGATGATGCTGTTAGTGTAGATATAGATCATCAGTTACGTGATATCTCTTGGTTTACTGCTGATTGGGCTGCACTTGTTATATTATCACTCATACGGTCCGACAATTGGTCTGATTCTAGCTTTATATAATTTTTTTGTTCTGGAGTCGTTCAAATCACCGGTTGTTTTATTTCTGACGCTACAGAATCTTTGCCATACTCCCATGCAAGACGGCGTACGTCTAAGATAACACTGGCAAGCTCTTTGTTTGCTTTTGCTGGTATTTCTAGGTTAGATAGAGATTTTAGGTCGTTGTTCTCGACCGCTTTCTTTATAGCAGACGTCAGAAAAACCTTCATTCATTCAGTGATTAGTGTTACTCTTGTTTTTAGGATGGACTCAAAACCATCTAATTTAGATACTATTTGGGGTATGTTCATTTTCTGTTCTGCAAACGTCAGAGTCCTCATTCAAGACGTCTCAGCATAAGAGCCTATAAGACGTGAGGGGTTACATATACCATCGTAACCATCTTTTCAGCATTCATGAAACGCTTTCTCATCTATAACCTTTTCAGTGGGTTTGCTATCCTCAGTTCATTCTTTTTTGACTGGCATTGATAGAGTCTCCCTAACAAATTGTTCTGTTTCTGTGTCTGGGGTGATGTGTCCTGATGTAGTCATACGGTCTATTGATTCTGTTAACAATCAAACGTCAATAGTTCAAAGCTCTCAAAAAGTTATGGTTGGATAACCCTTTACGTCAACAAAATTTCGATCTACAAGCCTTTTTATCAAAAATCTGTTCATGATAGTACATATTTTCTTCGCTACCACTTCGAGTCAAAGTATAAAGAAGTCTATATCACTCTTAGCTTGTCCGTATGATCAAGTCTTGCTTTCTCATAATTTCATAAAAAATCAAAGCATAATATCAGTGATCTTTGTTTCGTGTCTTTGGATAGCGTTGCCTATATCAGCTGCTTGGGGTAGCTCCATAGTCACGAACTTAAAATCAAATTCTTCTGGCGTTCCAGGTAGTATGATTGTGTTGTCGTTACCAGCACGGAAATTAGCGATACTTCAAAGATACAATTCTCTCTCTTCACTACTAGTATCACGTGGTAGTCTTACAGTCTTGACTCACTTGAATTGTGTCTCGTATCAAATAAGTTCAAAGTTTTCTAAGTTCTTTTTAGCTATTCGGTTTTTAGCTACGTGACGAAGCACAGAAATACCTGCATAATTATTTCATTCTTTTTTGTACGAAAAGATCAAAAGCTTTGAAGCCGGTATTGATGGTGACGATTCACCAGATCACACCTTTCATTGTGGTAGTTGTTGAACTATACCAGGAGCACCTGTAGCCGTTTCTCGTTTCTCTATGGTCTTAGCCATACGAGTTGCTAGCTCCTTGACTGCTATTTTGCCGTCATTATTGATTTTTAGTACGATCTCAAACACAGAGACCCCGTCACGCAACATATAAAGACATTCTTCTATGAATTCCCCCCGTGGTTTATCCATGGAGTCATCATTCAGTAATAGGTCTTGTATACAGTCCGCTATAATCTGGTCAGATTCTAGTATGGTTTTGTCCGGTTGTTGAAAAGCCTTTATTTGTCGGTTCGCAGACTGGATAGGCAACATAGCGGAGTTGAGAGTCTTATACACGGTGCTATCACTACGATACATCTCATCGTACGTTTCATAAGCTCTGGATCAAGCAAACAGATGGTTATATTCCTCATCTATGTATCCAGAATTTATGGATGTACCAGTATCTCATAGAGCCTCTCTCATCTGCTTCATGCTTAGGTTTGATTCCTTTTTGGCTGTTGGTGCTATTTGCGATGATATGGTTTCTGTAGACATAGTGATTTTTTAGAAAAATTAAAACTTATCTGATTGATGATTTTGCATTCAATGTAAGTATGAATGTAGATTATTTCAATTGTTTGTAGGCGGGGTCAACGCCTTACTAGCTTCTTTGATCGTCTCAGCCATATCTCATCATCAATCCATACTCAGTAGCATAGCGTCGACCTCATCATCATGGCTGACGTTCGGAAAATGGATAAGTTGTTCTACTAATGCTTCGGTTGATCATGGCTTATCGTTGAAATGTACCAGGTGTTTATCAAAAAACCGCTCTTTCTCTCTCAGTCTCGTCACTTTATCTTTGGCACTATAAACTATAGTTACCGCACATCATTCCTTTTTGAGTCTCTTTCCTATAAGCTCTCAGCCATTGTTTCATTCTATCCTGATCAATGATATGTTGTGGGCTGTATATAAGGATTTTATCGTTTTGATTACATTGTCCTCAGATTTCTCTAGTCAAGACAGTCAAACAGAAAGCTTTATGTTGTAATGGATAGCGTCATCTTGAACGCCTTTGGTGTGTGTGGTTATAACAATACCTAGTGGATCAGATGTTGTTTTCTCGGAGAATGCTGGATCTACTCACATTATTGTTTTAGATATGTTGTCAGACGAGCAATTATAATCAATCATATGTCTTTTGATAATCGTGTCTCCATCTAGATATGGTATAAGTAGGTAGTTCTGTGCAAAAGAAGAGGCGGACTTTAATAGACGTTCGCCCTCCAGAGATGTGTATTGGTATGTTATGTCTGATATATCTTCATTTAAGATCTTTGCTTGACTTATTGTCTCCACAAATCTATCTCGCTGTATTTTGCCTTGTTCGTCGTATATAGGGACACGGAGGATTGATCGTAAGGGGTTATTACTAAACCTTGTTTTTATTCTTGGTATTATTCAATCTTGATTTATTGTGTTACCTAAGAATATTAACTGAGTCTTGGCTGTAACACCACCGAAAACCTCATCTTCTATAAATCTCCGATTCTTATCAATTATTTTTCACGACGATACAGATTTCAAAACATCCACATCATCAAAAACCAAAAGATCTGGACGGTATTTGCCCGATACAGTTGTGTAGTTGTCTCACCTTGGTGACGTTCAAAGAGATAGAGCTCTAACACTACACTTGTTCTTTGTGATAAACCTACTCATTGTTTTACTTTCCTTTTGTAGGTTTTCTCCTGTTGGTTTTTCATAATATAATTGTCATCGATCGTCTGTCAAATTGTCACCAGGAGAGCCGATAAGCATATTAGCTATATATCATATATTCTTTTCGCTATCCGATTTGTTATAGGAATATCGCATTATATTGCGTTTCCTTTTGTAACAAATACACCGCAAGATGTATAGTTGTGCTCGTGTTGTTTTGGCTGATCAGCGAAACGACTCAAAGAAAATGTTCTTATTATTTTGTAGATCTTTTGCGTATTTTAGATTAAACCATGGATCAGAGAAGTTGAAGTACTGAGGGAAATAGAAACGAGCCCAAAGCACAAAATCATCTCTCAAGTATTCCTTACGAGACAATTTGTCTAACATAACCTCATCGAATAAATCGTCATACGATCTAACCATCACGAGTCATTTTCTTTAGTTTTTCCACTAACGCTTTCTTTTCTGGAGTTATTACCTCCTCCGTGTTTTCGTTCTTGTTTTCGTTTTTTGATATGGTGGTTGGTTCTCATAGTTCTGTTTTTATAAGTTCCACAAATATTTTTAGGTCTTGTGGTCTCATACATTCTGCTTGCTTGGTTAGTGCGTCGATTTTGTCTTGCATCATTTTGAATAAATTCTTTTTGCTTTCGAGTAGCTTCTCTATATCTATTTTTAGAGATGCTCATACTTTCTTTTTTATTTGTTTGTCTGCTTCTTCTTCTATTCATTGCATAACTCTTTCTTTATTATTTGCTCGCTTTTTTGTTTTTAGATACCAGTTACCAGGTACGCTCTTGATGTTTTCTGGTATCGCTCCTTTGTATGAATCGGTTGCTTTCATTTTTTTTCTTACATAATCTTTATAAAATCACAAGATTTCGGTGTGGGGTGATTTCTTAAACTCTATGTACAATTTAGTTCGGTTTAGTCTCATGATAAATAATTAAGAAGTAAATATATTATATATCCTTTTTCTTTTTTCTGGTCTTTATCACGTTTTTGACATATCCTTGTCTTTTGTTTCTTATTCACATAGCCCCTATTTCTTTTTGTTTGTCTTGTATCCACATTCGGAAAGATTGTATTGATACTTGGGGCATAGAGATAGTATCGTGCATGCTATCTATTGCTTTTTTTTTTGTTCATACTTCTTCTCGGAATATACTTAGTATTTCTTCTGATATGTTTAGTCTGTATCAGAGAGATGTTCCTTTTTTCATTTTTTCTGTTTTGTCTGAGTTTTTAATGCAAGTCATATATTCGAAGGGGAAAATAAAGTCTGACACTACTCTTGTTCTGTTTGGTGTTTCTCTCTTAGTCTGGTGTTCTCGTCCTCATGGTGCTGTAGTCAGATACTACCTTTGTTTTGGTTTTCAGTGTGTTTTTTCTGTAGGCTTTCCCGCCTTCATGGTCGTTTGGATTTGAATCGATCAGACGCTTCCAGTGGGTTTTTGTGTCGTCGGTTCAAGTGGCAATTGTAGCAAAGAGCCTTTATGTTGTCCTCGTCAGTTGCGAGTCTGTGGTCACGTGCTTCGTTAATTATGTGGCTTCAGTGTATGTTTGTAGTCAGTCAGCACCTTTGACATGTGTATCAGTCGCGGATCTTTGCGATGGTTTTTGCAATGGAAATATTCTTTAGATATAATTTTTGTTTTGTGGATTTTGCCCTCTTTTTTTTTGGCTTTATTTTCAATTGTTTTTCTTTTAGTTTTTTGATCTTATCATCTCTTTTTTTCTGCTCTTTTGCGTCTTTTTTTTCTTTTTTGTATTCTTCTTGTAGCATATTATTTATTAGGGTCAAATAAATATAAGTTTTCTGATTTCTTTTGTGTCTTGTCTGATGAAAGCAGCACCCTTTTTTCTATGCTCCGAACTAAAGGCAAGTCGTACTCATAATTGCTTACGTACACTTTGCACTTCTGTTTGTGTATCCACTCAAACAACTCATCATGATCTAGTTTTTCTTGATATTCTGCTGTGTTTTTATATGGAGGATCTAGGTATATGATAGTCTCATTTGGTGGTGTTGTGATGATTACATCCTTGTATGATTTGTTTGTTATTATTGGGAATTGTTGTAGGCATTCGAGGTGTTGTAGGCGTTCGAGGTGTTGTAGGCGTTCGAGGTTTTGTAGGCGTTCGAGGTTTTGTAGATCAAAACGTTTTTTTACTTTGCTTTTCATGTGTTTACACAAAAAAAGCCTTCTTGTATGTATATCTTTACTCTCACATTCTGGCACTCAATCGACAGATCATCCAAACACATATTCGTGTCATATTTTTTTTATTGGTTCGTTTGACTCTCCATATAGGTAATTTTTTTGGTTGCTTCAAAAACTCCAACATGTAGCAATCCGTCATCCAAACCGCGTGGGATCGTTTTTGTGTTTGTTGAACGTTTCCCTACCAATCCACTGATGAAATTCTTCAGTGACTCAATCGTCTCTTAGCTTCTCCAGTAGCTTACAAACTCACGTATTCAATTCGTTGTAGTGGGCTTTGATTCAGCGTCTTTGGAACTCAAAAGATATTGCACCACCTCACCCGAATAGATCGTATACGTGCTTGATGTTTGGATCAAGATATATTATAGCGTTTACCATGTGTTTTGCAATAGATTTTTTAGATCACATGTAGGGAAGCCCTATGCTCATTTGTGATTGTTTTTTAGATAAAAGTGTGTGTGTCTAACTCAGGGACATCCATGTCACCTAGTTCGCTTCTTTGGCTTGCCTTAGGTGTTTTCTGGCAAGGACATTGATTTCCCTACCAAAGTTTATGATACTTCAGGGATTTTCTCGTAAGTGTCTGGATAGTACAAGTCCATGACTTCTTCGTAGGTTTCATATCTTTTGTAGCTTTTTACTCTGCTTGGGTAAATGTTTTCATTTATTTTATATAGTCCGTTTCATAGTAGCTCTCGATATCATATTGCAACAAGATCCTTTTCGCCCGCACGCCAATCAAATCAGTTATCTATAATATATTTAAAATTTTTTAATCGATCTTCATGAAAATTTGCACATAAATACTCATATACTCAATCCATAAGAGGTCATCCGTCGACTGTCGCATAATCATTACAACATAAGTTATCCTGAAGGGCTTTTGTTAGCTTGCTATTGTTTTTCATCTGATCGGCGTATGCTTTGATCAGGGGTATGTATTGGTAGTTTTTGTTTATCATGTGATGTTATTTTCAAAAATAAAATCTGGTTGTTCTTAGCGAGCGTTTGTTTTTTTGCATGTTTCACAAACACAATAGTATCCGTTCTACAATCTTTTCTTCAGATCAAAACACTGAGTACAGATTTCTGTTTCGCGGGTTTGTCATAATGCTGTATTCGATCCCTTCGTCGTACAAATTTTTTTCTGATTTTGCCAATCATTTTATAAATTCTAGTGATTGCTTTTCCATGTAATATTTTAGTTAAATATATAAAAAATCATTCTTAACATCTGACCTATGAGGTAGGACAGTATTACCATAATCACAATGTCCATAGTTGTGTAATCGTCTAGTTTTTTTCGTTTCATATTATTTTTTTAAAAGATAAAAACTGCCCCTATTTTAGTTTTGAGAGTAATTCAGGGTTTTGGTAGATGTTACCGATAATAGTATACTCGCATACTGATATCAAATCGTCTGTTAATCTTCGGCAGCAACGATATCCTTGTAAGTTTTCCAACAAAAAAGACGCGTCTGAAGTATCGAAAAGTACTGTAGAAATATAAGTTTCGACTACCCCTCATTGGTGTCTTATTACATCCCCTCATATATCTCGACCCCATTCTTGTCTTTCGATCAAGTGTATTGCATGAGATGATTATCTATTCCATCCATCCTGTAGTTCGTTATCTCACCCTTTTTGTGTACTTTTCTTATGTAAGCTCTTAGAAAATCTTCTCCTTCAAACTTTGTAATAGCCAAAAAATCGACGTCATACACTTCATCAAATTCTTTTATATACGCTTTGTATTTAATTGGTCTCATGTGTATTAGGTTATTGAATTAAAGTATGTTGTAGCAATCGTCACAAAATATTTCTCAACCCTCTCAATGGAATTGAGAGCACTTATCTTTTCAGCATGTATAACACCACCCGTTTATTCGTTAGGTGCTATAATACAATCAACATCTTAGTCATTCATCAGGTGTTATATGTCCTGCTGTAGTTGTCGTTATGTGTTTAAGTCACTTTTTCCATAATATACAACTTATTATTGATTCGACACACCAATCATCTCGACATACTTTCCTTGCTTCTTTGTTTGAATAGGCAAGTATTCACATATACATCTCGCCTTCATCTGATTCATCTGATTCATAAGTTACTTGGTATAGTTTTAGTTTTTTATCCATATATATTTTGTTGTAAAAAAATAAAAATACTAACACAACTCACGTTTGGGCGAGTAATGAAAAACCACACAGGATAGTGTTGAAGCAGTCCTGTGTGGTTTTTTGTTGCTTCAACTAAATAATTATACTGATATGAATACAAATTGCAATAGATAATTACAATTTTCTTTTGTAAACTTTCTTTCAATTATCTATTGATTTCTATATATAAATAAGTATAATGATTTTGGCGCTTTAGCCTTTTTACTCTTTTTTTTCTTTCTTATGACAACTGTTATTCCAAGCATGTACTCAGGAAGTACAACTAAAAACATCAGGTACGTTAACCTGGTCCTCGATACAGAGAAGGACAAAGACGCACCCTTTTTTAATATCATCAGGAAAGGCTCTGGTAGTTGATACGAAACAGTATCAAACAACAAGGAGATTGTCTGATTACTTAGTCAGGTATCAATCCGCCAGGAGACGATCAAAAAAAGTACAGGAGCGACTATTAGCCTAGAAAGACTCAGTATCTCACTACTCGCAAGAGATGAGAACGGCGAGGTCGCAACTCTCTATCTAAATATACCGATCAAATCAGGTATATCTAGATCAATCATTTGTTCGCTGATGAGCGTTAATAATTTCGAAAAAAGTCCAATAAAGTTTTACTGTTACAGATCAAAAGAAACACAAAATTGTAATGTAATATTATATGATCTGAGCAAGAACGAAAAAATACAACGACATCCGGATTATAATCTAGGTGATTTGTGGAAAACCATGACTAAAAAAATAATGGTCAACAAAGAAGAAAAAACAGATTCTTCTGAACTAGACGACCACATCAAGGAGGCTATAACTATCCTTGGGTCAAAGCCTATGGCTAAGATTGAGGTAACAGAAGAAGTATCAAAGAAAGACGAGACACAAAATGTTTTCGAAGAAGCAAGAAAGGCTATTAGAGCAATCACAAAACCCATGTCTAATAATGACAAAATCTTGAACGATGTTTTATCTTTTAACAATCTCGATAATGACCTACCGTTCTAAGACCGTGTGGATGGACATAGAAACCGTCCCCCTCTTCTCCTCTCTAGAGGATTTAAAGGAATCACCGCTCTATCCTATACGACAGGACAGATATTGTTCTGATGTGACGGGAGAGGAGGAACAACGAAACAAGTATAAAGAAAAATCTTCTTTATTTGCTGAGTTTTCTAAGATCTGTTGTATATCAATTGCGGTAGAGGTTTGAGAAACTTTCTGGAAAAAATCATTCTTTTGAAAAGATGAATGAAAAATTATTGTTGAATTTATGAATAGTATGAATGAATCAAAATGAGAACGGAGGTTTTGATGACACAATATAAAAAACTTTGACCTACCTTTTATCGCAAAAAGAATGGTTATCAATTGATTTGTTTTACAAAACCGAATAGATTTTTCGGGCAAAAAACCCCGAGAAATAGATGTGCTGGACACAATAGATATACGGAAGTTTTGAGGGGGTGCTAGTACCTCCCTAAATCTAATCTGTGTGGTCCTATGAATACCATCACCCAAACTAAAGATGGATTGATCAGATGTAAAGGAGGTTTATCTTGAAGGTAGTCTTGACAAGATAGTAGAATACTGTGAGGCTGACACTATAGCATCTGCTTTGTGTTACAACAGAATCAAGAAATGAAAGACAACAGAAATAACTTCGGACGAACAATCAAGGCAATCTTCTTTATTTTTTAATTAATCCTCATGTATACATTTATTTGACTTATAACCCAAGTCCCGCCACTCGAGCGGGTGGGTATGAAAAACACGCCGAAGGCGCAAATCATAATACACAAAAAAAACGAAGACGGAGAGCAGAGCAAGGAGTGAGTAGTGGTCACTTTCTTTGCAAGTAGGGCAGACATAATATCAATATGAAGATATAGAGTAGGAGAAGAAGTGGAGATTACATTTTGATTAGCGGCGAACGAGTACAATGGTCGCCGATACCAAAATGTAGAAGGAATCGAGATAAGAAGAATGAAAGAAGAAGAGGAAAGGGTAGAGCTTTATTTCTAATCTTATTATAAATGAAAAACTGAAGAAAGAGAGGCACTATAGCCTATGACATAATTTCTTTGTTGTGGAGAGGTTTGAGAGTCTTCCCAAAGACTACTTGACCTTCTGGATTCAAGAAGAACGGAATATCAAGAAAAAAACGAGAAACTATCAAAGAAAAAATAGTTGAATATTTTTCAATAATAATGATTGAAAAAGAAAAACTAGATAAAGAGTTTGATAAAACAAAATAATTTTTACTTTTTTTTCTTACAACTATGAATTTATATAAAATATCAGAACAAATAATGAATATTCAAAGAGAAATAGAAGAGTCTGATTGAGAAGTCAGCGAAAGCTTTTTATCATTGTTTGAAAAACTACAATGAGATTTAAACGAAAAAATTGATAATTGTGTAAAATTCATGATGAATGAGGAAGCTAGTGCGGCTGCGCTGGACCACGAAATAGCAAGACTAGAAGAGATAAAAGATTATCACAAAAGGAGATCAACCAAGATGAAGAAAGATATAGACGACGTTCTAAAGAATCATTGAATAGAAGAAATGAATACAAGTATCTCTAGACTATCCTATAGATCTAGTGAGGGGGTAGTGGTAACTAATGACGCTTTGATCCTTGATGAATACAAAACAACAAAGACCACTACAACGACTTCCCTGACTTTGATCTGAAAGGCAATCAAGGCTTGAGTTGTTGTGGAGGGTGCGTTTATTGAGAAAAGAAAAAATTTGCAAATAAAATAATATCAAATAATCACTTGCTTTTTGGTTGGTTATGTGTATAATGTAATTAATCAAAACACCGATCAGTTGTTTGAGTTTGAAAATATTGCAGTAGTGCAAATGAAAGCATTATAGTACGCTATGATGACAAGCAACAAAGACACTACAACTTCCCTGATCGGTGTGTTGTGGTGTTTTTTTATTGTTTTCAATTATTACTATGACTAAGGAATTACACACGTACACAATCAGCACAACATCATGAAGAAAATTTCAAGTAGATGCAGAAAACGAGGATAGCGTTGAAATACTAGCTAACAATCTGATTGAGGGTATGGAATCTATATTGATGATCCAGAAAAAACCAGTATAAAAAACAATAAATTATATCTTGCTTTCTTGTATTGTATCTGTATAATATAGGCAAGCAAAAGATCCTCAAATATTTTTTGACTTTTACAAGTAGTCCCAATGGAGTGTTGGGGTGCGTTGCACTGGGTATCGTATGATATTATGGAGCTTGTAAGACAATAAAAGCTCGTACGAGTTCTTTGAGGATCTCTTGTACGAGCTTTTTTTATATTTTTAAAACTATTACAATGAATTGAAAAAAACGTTTTCTTTTCTATAACGACCGATTAGATTATATGCAAGAGATCTGAGTTGAAGAAAAGGCTGAGTTTTTGGAAACAATTTTAAAATACCAAAACTGAGAAGACGTAAACCCCATAACGTGATTTAGATTTGTATGGAAACGTATAAAATCCATGATGGACCAAGACAAAGACAAACGAGATAAAAAGGCACAAGTTGCACGTGAAAATTGAAAAAACTGATGAAGACCAAAGAAACCCAAAGAAACCGACAATAACCCACTGGGTTATTTAGTAACCCAGAAGAACCCAGAAAAACCTGTTAATGTTAATGTTAATGTAAATGATAATGTAAATGTTAATGTAAATGATAATGTAAATGTTAATGTAAATGATAATGTAAATGTTAATGTAAATGATAATATATCTACTATAGTAGATACAAAGGCTATCGCCTTTGAAAAATTCAAAAAAAATGAATTATCTATTTCTATCAATAAAATGATAGAGGCAATCAAAACAAAATGTGAAGAGGATAGACTCCCTTACAATAATAAACAAGATCGTAATTTTGCAAAGCATTTGTGTGTGTCAATATCATATTTAGATTTCTGTAAAAAACGATGAAAAACTCCAGAACAAATGGCGGTAGGTATAATAGAGATATCAAAAGAATACCGAAAATGAGCCCGTACTTGACCAATGACGATCTATCAAGACTATGTGGATGTTGTGAATTCATACCTATCAAAAACAAAAAAACAAGAAAGCAAAATTATACAACGTTTTTAATTTTTTTCTTATATATATCCATGACTGAATTAAAAAAGTATGAATCTGTACACATCATCGAGACCTTTGATGGTGATAAGTATATGATAGAATCCTCTATGTTTGAGAGGTTTAATGAATCTATGAATAGAGATAGATTCGTAAGTTTTGGCGATAACTCTATCGCAGTTTCAACAATAAAAAAGACATACAAACAAACAGCAACTGATCTTGACGCGTTTATATTTTCCTTCCCAGTAGAAATAAGGAAACAACTGATAGCGATAGTAGACAACAGAATCGCCAAAGGTTTTAATACATCAAGTGCTGATCATTTGGCTGAGATATCTAAAAGTAAAGGGATAATAAACTAACAACAAACACCAGACCATATCGAGGTCGTCATCGACGTGGTCACAGATTTTGACCACCTGAAATATTTGCAAATAACCTTTTTATCACTTCCCCTATTCCCCTATGAAAGTACAAAAAATCTACGTAAAAAATCTTCGTCAGATTGACGAGAAAGAAGTATTTTTCAATGGTCAGACTGCCATCATAACCGGCTGAAACAACAAAGGCAAGACTACCTTACTACGCTCTATTGTCGAGAGATTGAGAGGGAGTAAAACAAACATAATCAAGCAAGGCAAAAGCTCTGGAGAATGTCAGCGGACGTTTACTGACGGGTCTATTCTCTCGTGGGATTTGAGAGGATGACAAGAAAAAATCCGGTACAAAACAAAAGAAGGATTCGAGGAAACGGCAGTCAAATCAATTTGCCACATACTTTTTGGCAAGTGATTTGATATAGATGCTTTCTTGACCTCTACCCCAAAAGATCAAAAGAAAATATTAC
>Ga0163144_10017194_pt1 | contig 14745 bp, 9 predicted proteins | sample OliLak19BULKMAT1_FD_123175 | JGI IMG/M metagenome (GOLD analysis project Ga0163144, IMG submission 123175) | Freshwater microbial mat bacterial communities from Lake Vanda, McMurdo Dry Valleys, Antarctica - Oligotrophic Lake LV.19.BULKMAT1 | ecosystem: Environmental > Aquatic > Freshwater > Lake... | reverse complement strand
GCATGGCGCGGTCACGCTGCGCGCCAGGCGGCACCCGCGACCATGTTCATCCCCGCACCAAAAATCACGCCCCGCGTGTTGGTGCCCTCAGGATGACAGGTCTTCGAATCACGGCGTCGCGCGGTTGACGGCGCTGAGCACGGCTTTGATCGGCGCGAGTTCGATGTTCGTGTCCACGCCGGCACCCCATTTGGTTTGGCCGTCGGGGAGCCGGATCTGGATGTAGGCGATGGCGCTGGCCGCGGTGCCGGCGCTGAGCGCGTGCTGTTTGAAATCGGCGATCTCGAAACGCGGCGCACCGCTTTCGTGCAGCGCGTGGACGAAGGCGGCGATGGGGCCGTTGCCCGTGCCGATGAGCGACACGTCGGCCCCGGCGCGGCGCGCGGAGGCCCGGCAGGAGAACACGCCGCCGGAGCCATCGGCGTGGAAGTGGACGAGCTGCCACGGTTCGGTGCGCTCGATGTATTCGCGCCAGAACATCGCCTTTAGCTCGGCCCCGCTGACCTCGCGGCCGAGGCGGTCCACGGCGTCGTTGGCGAGCGGGCCAAACTCGCGCTGCAAATCCTTCGGCAGCTCGATGCCGAATTCGCTTTCGAGCAGATACGCGACGCCGCCTTTGCCGCTCTGCGAGTTCACGCGGATGACCTCGCGGTATTCGCGGCCGAGGTCGCGCGGATCGATCGTCAGATACGGCACGTCCCACGGCTCGCCGCCGCGCCGCTCCCACTCGGCGAGACCTTTCTTGATCGCGTCCTGGTGCGAGCCGGAGAAGGCCGTGAAGACCAGCTCGCCGGCGTAGGGCTGCCGCGCGGGCACGGTCATGCCGGTGCAGCGCTCGTAGATTTGCACGAGGTCGTTGAGCCGCGAAAAATCCAGATTCGGTGCGAGCCCGTGCATGAAGCAGTTCATCGCCACGATCACGATGTCGAGGTTGCCGGTGCGCTCGCCATTGCCGAAGAGCGTGCCCTCCACGCGCTCCGCGCCGGCGAGCAGGCCCAGCTCCGTGGCGGCCACGCCGGTGCCGCGGTCGTTGTGGGTGTGCAGGCTGATGATCACGGACTCGCGGTTCTTCAAGTTGCGGCTCATCCACTCGATCTGGTCGGCATACACGTTAGGCATCGCCACCTCGACGGTGTCGGGCAGATTCAAAATCATCTTCCGCTCCGGCGTCGGCTGCCACACGTCCATCACGGCTTCGCTGATCTCTTTCGCAAACTCCACCTCGGTCGCGGAGAAACTCTCCGGCGAGTATTGCAGCCGCACGTCCGTGCCCACGAGACGCGGCAGCCGGTCCTTGATCCACTGCGCGCCCTGCACGGCGATGGCCACGATTTCCGCCTTCGATTTTCCAAAGACCACGCGGCGCTGCGCGGGCGACGTGGAGTTGTAGAGGTGGATGATCACGCGCTGCGCGCCGATGAGCGACTGCACGGTTTTCTCGATCAAATCCTCGCGCGCCTGCACGAGGCACTGGATGGTCACGTCGTCCGGGATGCGGCCCTCCTCGATGAGGCGGCGGTTGAATTCAAACTCGGTATTCGACGCCGACGGAAAGCCGACTTCGATCTCCTTGAAACCGCAGCGCACCAGCGCGTCGAAGAGTTCGAGTTTTTGCGAGACGTTCATCGGCACGGCGAGCGCCTGGTTGCCGTCGCGGAGATCGACCGAGCACCAGATCGGCGCGCCGGTCAGGGTGCGGTTCGGCCATTGCCGGTCCGGCAGCGCGATCGGCGGATACGCGCGATATTTCGTGGATGGATGGGAAAACATGAGGTGAAAAAATGGGCGGGACTTTCGGGAGGCCAGCCTGCGCTTCCGCCCGGAGCAGCGCGAGCCGACAGTTACGCGAGAAACGCTCCGCGAGCCGGGCGCGGCCAGGCGCGCCCGGAGAATTCGCGGAGCGGCGTAAGTCGGTTGTGCGGCAGGTGCATCACAGCGGCGACGCTAGCGGGACGATCGGGAAATGCAATCGGGGCGTCCGCACGCGCGCTTGTCACCCGTCGCATTCGTCCGCATTTTCGCGGGATGCGCCGTGTGCTCACTCTCGTCCTCGCGCTGCTCCTCGCCACGCTGCTCGGCGCGGGCTGGTATGCCTACGACAAAGGCTTCACGCGCAAATGGCGCACGCTGGTCACCGCCGAGTTTCGCAAGCGCGGCGTGGAGCTGAAACTCGGCCGATTGACCCTCGATCCGCGGCGCGGCCTCGTGGCCAAAGACGTCCGCGTTTTTGAAACCGACGAACGCCAGCGCACCGTCGCCTTCATTGATGAAATGGTGATCGAGGTGAACTACGCGAACTTCGTCCGCGGCAAGACGTTCCTCGACGCGCTCGATCTGCGCGACGCCCGCCTCTCGCTCCCGCTCAATCCCGCCAAGCCGCGCGGCCCGCGCCTCGAGATCGCGCGGCTCAACGCCCGCCTTTTTCTCCCGCCGCAGCAGATCTACCTGGCCAGCGCCGAAGCCGAGGTCGCGGGCGTGCGCGTGCAGGCCAGCGGGCGGCTCATCAACCCGCAAGCCTTCCATCCGCAGAACGCTCCGAAGAGCCGGACGCTCGTCGGGATGATCGAGCGGATCGTCGCGGAAATCGGGGCGCTGAAATTCGAGGCGGAACCGCCCACGCTGAGCGTCAGCTTCAGCGGCGACCTCGCGGACGCGGGCCGCGTAACGGTCTCCGGCACGCTCTGGGGCGAAAAAATCCGCCGCAAAAACTACCTGCTGAACAGCCTCTACGTGGCGGCGGATTTCCGCGACGGCACGCTCGACCTGCGGGAGTTGGTCGCGCACGACGAGACCGGCGAGCTGCGCGTGACCGGGCTCCTGCAGCCGGAGGAAAAAACGGGATCGCTGAACTTGCGCTCGACCCTCGATACGCCCGCGCTGCTCCGCGCGTTGGAGTTGCTGCCGGGGTTCGATGACCTCGTTTTTTACACGCCTCCGACCATCGACGCGCGGGTGGAGCTACGGCTCGGCGCCGCGCCTTCGGTCCATGCTTTCGGGCACGCCGCGCTGGGCAAATTCGCGATCAAGTCTTCCGTCTGGGAAAGCGCGAGCGCGGATTTTTCGTGGGACGGCCCGCGCTGGATGTTGCGCGATGTCCGGGTCGCGCATCGCTCCGGGACGCTCGCTGGCGACGTGCAGGTGCTGCCCGGCGACTTCCGCGCGCGGCTCACCCGCGCCAGCATCAATCCCCGCGCGCTGCGCCCGCTGCTCGGCGGCCCGGTGGCCGACGCCCTCGGGCAGTGCGAGTTTTCGCAGCCGCCGGAACTCACGCTCGACGCGCGCGGCACCGCGCCCACGCTGGAGGCCGTGGTCATCCGCGGCGAACTCCGAGTGCCCGGCACGGCGAGCTTCCGCGGCGTGGCGGCCACGGCGGCGAGCGCGACCGTGCATTACGAAAACCGCGTGCTCGCCTTCGCGCCCTTCTACGTGCGGCGCGTGGAAGGCGGCGGCGGCGGCGGGCTGTTCTTCGACTTCCGCCGCGACGAAGTCCGCTTCGACAAAATCCGGGCCAACGTGAATCCGCCCGAGGTCATGCTCTGGATCGAGCCCAAGCTCGTCAAAGACGTGCAGCCCTATCGCTTTCCCAAACAGCCGCCGAACCTCTTCATCGACGGCCTCGTCCACGCGAAAGGCGGCAAGACCACGCGCCTCGCCATCGAGGTGAAAGCGCCCGGCGGCATGGACTACACCTTTTTGAAAAAGAACCTCAGCTTTTCGCAGCTCAGCGGGAAGCTGCTCTTCACGCCGGATCACCTGCGGATCTCGGAGCTGAGCGGCGCACTTTTCGGCGGCGCGGTGCGCGGCGACGCCGAGATCTCGCTGGCCAAAAACCGGCCCGGCCACAGCGCGCACCTCGCCCTCGAAAATGTGGACTTCGCCAGCCTCACGAAGACGCTCTTCAACTACGACGACTCGCACGGCCTCCTCAATCTGACCTACGATTTCACCGGCCGCGGCGACGACGCCCGCACCATGCAGGGCCGCGGCGATGTCGCGGTCATCGACGGCAACATTTTTGCCATCCCCTTTCTCGGCCCGCTCTCCGGCGTGCTCAATGGCATCGTGCCCGGCATGGGCAAAGACGTGGCGCGCAAAGGTACTGCGACGTGGGTCATCAAGGACGGCGTCCTCGCGACCGACGACCTCGTGGTGCAGGGCAAAGGCTTCAGCATGCTCGGACACGGGCAGCTCTTTTTCATCGACGACCGGATGGACTTCACCATGCGGATCAACGCGCAGGGCCTGCCGGGCGTGCTGCTTTTTCCGGTGAGCAAACTTTTCGAATACACCGCCGACGACAAGCTCTCGAATCCCGTCTGGCGGCCGAAGATCGTGCCGAAACTCTGAGCGGCGGGCACCCCGGAAACTGCCAGGCTGCTGGCCTGCGGGGCAAGCGGGACGCATGCGATACGGCAGGCGCGGACGCCTGCGCTACGGCCCGTGCGGAGGCCTGTGCTGCGGCGGGTGCTGCGGCGGGTGCTGCGGCGGGTGCTGCGGCGGGCGCGGAGGCTGTGCGGCGGCGGGTGCGGAGGTCTGTGCTGCGTAGCGCATGCGTCCCGCTTGCTGTATCGCATGCGTCCCGCTTGCTTCCGCTCGGTTGCCGGGAGTGCCCTTGAGGGATGCGCCGCGCAGACCGGCGGACACGCGTTATTTTCCGCCCGGAAAGAGCCCGTCGGGCAGAATTTTCGGGAGCAATTTGAGACCTTCGTTGAACAGGTCGGTGCCGGTCTTGACCGGTTCTTTGACGGCGTTGCCGACGGTGTCCACGACGGCTTCGCCGAGCGCTTTGCTGAGCCGGGCGGTGAGGTCTTCGTTGGGTTTGTCCAGCGGGCCGGTGAGGCGCATGGAGGTCCAGACGTAGCCGTCGTGGGAGTCCATGAATACTTTCTCCCGCGAGCCGGGAATGAAGGCGAGACTGGTGGGCGTGACGCCGACCTGGAAGGTGCCGTCGATCATGGAATTCTCGACCGTGAAATCGCCGGTGATGCGGATGAGCCCTTCGGATTCGGCGAAGAATTTCGTGACGCGCAGCTTCGGGCCGTCCTGCCGGAAATCCGCCGACACGCGGCTGAGCGTGAGCCGGCGGAACTGCTGCGTGCCGGTGAAAAGCGCGATCTTGTCGAGCACCGGGAGCGCCGTGAGTTCGCCGCGCGCGACGCTGAGCGCACCGGCGATTTCCGGCCCGGCGGCAGGCAGCGGGAGCGCGCCGCGGATCGTGAGGTCGCCGGAGAGCTGGCCTTTGAGCCGCACGCGCCAGTCTTCGGAGAGGAAAGGCGTGAGGTTCACGTCCTTGATCGCGACTTGCAGATCCACGCGCTCGGCGAAGTTGATCTCGCCGGTGGCGATCACCGAGCCGAGGCCGCCCTGGCGAAACTCGGCGTTGTTCACGAAGAGCGACGGTTCGCGGTAGCGCAGCGCGAGCGCCTGCACGTCGAGTTCGGGCAGGCCGGTTTGCGCGATCTTGCCGCCCTGGCCGACGATCTTCCACGCGGTGCCGTCCGGCGTGGCGGTGATGACGCCGTTGCGCAGCGCGCCGCCGGTCCAGGTGAGATTGGTGTCGCGGACGAGCACCGACCCGATCTCGACGCGATCGGGCATCCAGCCGCCGGAAGACTGGGAGGCGGCCGGGCCGGCGACGGCGGCAGGCATCTCCGGCCGCGCGGCGCGCGGCGCGGTGAGGTCGAGATTCAGGCGCTGCACTTCGACCTGTTCGACCTGCCACACTTTGTCAAAAAACCGCCGCAGGCTGATTTCCGCGCGCAACTGGTCGAGCGAGAGCGCGCCGAACGCCGCGTCCGGGCCGCCCTGCGCCTTCACGTTTTCGGTGAAAATGTTCGCGCCGGTAAAATGCAGCGGGGCGATTTCACACTCCGCGCGCAGCGGCCCGCCCGCTTTCTCGGCGAGGAATTTCCGAAAGCTGTCGCTGTGCAGATACGAGTTGATCGCCGCTTTCGCCACGAAGTAGCCGAGGATCGCGAGCACGACCAGGGTGGGCGCGGCCCAAATGGCGAAGCGTTTCCAGCGGCTGGAATCGGAGGCCGCGCGGCGGCGTGTAGGTCGGGGCATGCGCCACTTTTGCGACTGACAAAGCCGCGTCAATGCCCAACGGTGCGGGATGCTCGAACTCCAACAAGTCTCCCTCCAACTTGGCCAGGATCCGGAAGACCCGCTGCTGCTCACGGACGTTTCGACCCGTTTTCCGAAGAAGCATTTCACCGCCGTGATCGGCCCGTCCGGCTGCGGCAAAAGCACGCTGCTCAAGGTCATCGCCGGGCTCCGCGAGCCCACCCTCGGGCATGTGGAGTGGAATGGCCGGAACCTTTCCGAGGACGGCGACATGGACCCGCACGAGATCGGTTACGTGCCGCAATTCAGCATCGCCTACGATCTGCTGACGGTGTGGGAGAGCGTGGAAAGCGCGCTGCGCCTGCGCGTGGCCGGGCTGGACGCCGACGCGCGCGAGAAACGCCTCGACCGGATTCTCGGCGAGGTCGGGCTCGATGAGATCACCGACCGCGAGGTGCGCGTGCTTTCCGGCGGACAGAAACGCCGGCTCGCCATGGCGCTGGAAATGGTCAGCTCGCCGCACCTGCTGCTCTGCGACGAAGTGACCAGCGGCCTCGATCCCAAGGCCGAGGACGAGATCGTGAAGCTCATGCACCAGCTTTCGCGCAGCGACGACCGCATCGTGCTTTCCGTCACCCACAGCCTGCGGCACCTCGCGCTTTACGACAGCATCCTCGTGCTCTACCGCGGGCAGGTCGCGTATCACGGCGCGTCGGAATTTCTCTACCACTACTTCGGCGTGGAGCAGCCGGAGGATCTCTTCCCGCGCCTCGCGCAGCGGCAGCCCGAGGACTGGCACCGCTCCTGGCAAAAGCATCGCGCCGCCTACGTGACCGGGAGCCGGCCCGACACCGCCGCCGCTGCCGCCGCGCCGGAAACCGTCACCGACCGGCCTGCCAGCGACGACGACGACAGCGACGCCGCGCGGAAGCGCGTGGAGGAGCTGCTGAAAAAAGCGCAGGACGACGATGCGGAAGGCGCGGAGAAAAAGTCGCAGTCGTCCAAAACCGACGACGCCCAGGCCGATGACGAGCCCGAGGATCCGCCGTCGGCGCTCACGCAGTTTGGCGTCCTCCTCGGCCGCCGGTGGAAGATTTTTTTCCGCGACCGCGGCGGACTGTGGCTGCAACTCGCGCTGCTCGTCGGCTTCCCGATTTTGGTCGTCATCTTCGCGCTCGACGGACTGCCGCAGATCAAAAATCTGAACGGCGTGGTCAGCGCGAATTTCCTCGAGCAGATGCAAAACGAAATCGTCCAGAGCCAGGAACTCATCAAGACCGGCGGGCTGGTCTCCGGCCTGATCATGTTCCAGGTCGTGCTCCTCGCGCTCATGGGATCGAACAACGCCGCGCGCGAAATCGCCGGCGAGCGGCTGATTTTCGAGAAGGAGAAATTCGCCGGCGTGAGCCCCGCCGCGTATGTGGCGTCCAAGGCCGCGTTCCTCGGCGTGCTCGTGCTCGTGCAGTCCGTGTGGATGGGCGTGTTTGTGCATGTGATCGTCCAGTTCCAAGGCAACCTCGCCACGCAGATCCTCCTGCTTACGCTGGTCAACGCGTCGCTCACCTCCATCTGCCTCGGCCTTTCCAGCCTCATGAAAACCGCCGAGCAAGCCTCGCTCGTCTCCGTCTATCTCGTCGGCTTTCAGCTCCCGCTCAGCGGCGCCGTGCTCGCGCTGCCCAAGATGCTGAGCACCCTCACCCAGCCCTTCATCGCGTCCTACTGGGGCTGGTCCGGCTTCATCCAGACCATGCACGACACCCGCTTTTACGAGGCCGTGAAAAAGGTCACGCAGACCGAGATTTCCAACGCCCCGCTCTGCATCTGGTGGCTCGCCTGCCACGTCGTCCTCGGCCTCATCATCGCCTACACGGGATGCAAAAACTCGCGCTGGGAATAGCGCCGCGCCCGCGCCGATTTGCCAGCCTTGGACGAGGCGGCAGGCGTCGTTTTTAGGTTAGACCGGCAGCGCCGCGAGCCGCACCCGCGGGAGCAGATACTCCACGATCTGCGCCACGCACGCTCCCACGCCGGACTCCGCCGTGCGCACATGCACATCGGGCGATGCCGGCGCTTCATACGGCGCGTCCACGCCGGTGAATTGCTTGATTTCCCCGGCGCGCGCCCGGCGGTAGAGCTGCTTCGGGTCGCGCTGTTCGCAAACGGCCAGCGGCGCGTCGATGAACACCTCGAAAAATTCGCACCCGCTCGCCGCGGCGATGGCGCGCGCGTTTTCCCGATCCGCGCGATACGGCGAGATGAAAGCCGTGATCGTCACCTGCCCGGACATCGCCAGCAACCGCGCCACCTCGGCCGTGCGGCGGATGTTTTCCGCGCGATCCTCGGGCGAAAAGCCGAGGTCCGCATTGAGCGCGCGCCGCAGGTTGTCGCCATCGAGCAGAAAGGCGTGGAGGCCGCGCTCGAACAGCTCGCGCTCGACCTCGCGCGAGAGCGTGGACTTGCCCGAACCCGAAAGCCCGGTGAACCAAACCACGCAGCCCTGGTGGCCGCCGAGCGTCCAGCGTTGCGCCGCGGTGACGTGGCCTTCGCTCACAAAGAGATTCTTTTGCTCGTTGCTCATGCGCGAAAGTCTTTGCCGAATCGGGCGCGTCTTTGGCAAGGCTGCGCTTGTCTTTCCCATGTCCGTCCCGCGCCAACCTTCCAATCGTCCCACCGCATGTGCGGCGTAGCCGGCTTTGCGGGGCGGGGCGATTCCGGCGTGCTGCGCCGGATGACGGACGCCATCACCCATCGCGGCCCGGACGCGGACGGGCATTGGGCGGAGGAAAGCGCGGGCGTCTTCCTCGGACATCGCCGCCTCTCCATCGTGGATCTCGCGGGCGGCGCGCAGCCCATGTGGACCGCCGACCAGCAGCTCGGCGTCGTCTTCAACGGCGAGATCTACAACCACGCCGACATCCGCGCGGAGTTGAAGACGCGCGGCTGCCAGTTCACCACCGACCACAGCGACACCGAGGTGCTGCTCCACGGCTACCGCGAGTGGGGCGAGAGCTTCGTCGAGCGGCTGAATGGCATGTGGGCCTTCGTCATTTACGACCGGGCAAAGCAGCGCCTCTTCGGCAGCCGTGACCGCATGGGCAAAAAGCCGCTCTACTACTTTCACGAGGGCGAAACTTTCGCCTTTGCGAGCGAGCTGCCCGCGCTGCTCCAGCATCCGCATTGCCCGCGCAACCTCTCGCCGCTCTCGCTCAAAAAATACTTCGCCTACTGCTACATCCCCGCGCCGCGCAGCATCTACGAGCGCGTGTGGAAACTGCCGGGCGGGCACTCGTTCAGCTTCGATCTCGCGAGCCGCGAGCTGAAGACGTGGCGGTGGTGGGAGTTTGTGCTCGAAACCGGCGGCCCGCTCCAAGACGAGGAAACGCTTTGCGAAGAAATCCGCGCCACCCTCGAACGCGCCGTCCAGCGCCGGCTCATGTCCGACGTGCCGCTCGGCGTCTTCCTCAGCGGCGGCATCGACAGCTCGGCCATCGCCGCGCTCGCCGTGAAACATGTCCCCGCCGGCCAGCTCAACACGTTTTCCATCGGCTTCAACGAACCGAGCTTCGACGAGTCCGCCTTCGCCCAGCTCGTCGCCGAGCGTCTCGGCACACGCCATCACAACGACATCCTCGACCTCGACAAATCCGTCGCCCTGCTCCCCGAGATCATCGCGCGGCTCGACGAACCGCTCGGCGACGGCTCGCTGCTGCCCACGTATCTGCTTTCGCGCTTCACCCGCCAGCACGTCACCGTCGCGCTCGGCGGCGATGGCGGCGACGAACTCTTCGCCGGCTACGATCCCTTCCGCGCCCTGCGCGCCGCCGAGCTTTACGCAAAATTTGTCCCGCGCCCGGTGCATCACGCCATCCGCCTCGTCGCCGCGCGCCTGCCGGTGTCGCATGAAAACGTGAGCTTCGATTTCAAAATCAAGCGCACCCTCATGGGCCTCAGCTATCCGCCGAAACTTTGGAACGCCGTCTGGATGGGTGCGCTCGAACCCAGCGATCTAGCCCAGCTTTTCCGCGAGCCCTGCGACGAGGAGGAAATCTACAGCGAGGCCATCGCCGCCTGGGACCGCTGCGCCCAGCCGAACCTCGTGGATCGCGCGCTCCAGTTTTTCACCAACGTCTATCTTCAGGACAACATCCTCGCGAAAGTGGATCGCGCCTCGATGCTGTGCTCGCTCGAAGCCCGCTCGCCGTTCCTCGACATCGAAGTCGTGAACCTCGCCCGCCGCATCCCCTGGCAGCTCAAGCTCCGTAGCGGTCAGACGAAATGGATTTTGAAACGCGCGCTCGAACCGTTGCTCCCGCGCGAAATCATCGACCGCAAAAAGAAAGGCTTCGGCATGCCCATCGGCCGCTGGCTGCGCGAGGGGAAATTCACCTTGGATCACGCGCGCACCTTTCCGCAGCTCGACGTCGCCTTCGCCGAACGCCAGCACGCCGCCCACCTGAGCGGCGCGCGCGACGAGCGCCTCTTCCTCTGGAGCTACTGGCTGCTCGGCCAGTGGATGAAAAAGTGAGCGCCCGCTCCGCCTCACGCGTCGCGCGAGAACTCCGGGGAGCACACGCGTCCCGCGTGTTGGCGAAGGCGTCCCGCCTTCGCGAACTTCCCGCGACGTGGCAGCGGGAAAGCGCGCTGATCTTTGGCCCAGCGCGCGCCTCGGGAAGTTCGTCGTGTCGGGACGACACGACCAACACGCGGGACGCGTGTGCTCCCCTGAGTCCCGCCCCGCCCCGCCCATGAAAATCCTCGTCCTCTGCTACGAGTACCCGCCGCTCGGCGGCGGCGGCGGGCGCGTGGCGCAAAGCATCGCGGAGCAGATGGTCGCGCGCGGCCACGCGGTGCGCGTGCAGACCGCCGCGCTCGGCTGGCACTCGATCCGCGAGACCCTTGGCGGCGTGGATGTCTTCCGCACCGCCAGCGGCCGCCGCGCGCCCGACACCTGCCGCGTCCACGAAATGGCCGCTTATTGTGCGACCAGTTTTTGCCTGACTCTCCACCACATCCGCACCTGGAAACCGGACGTGATCCACGCGCACTTCGCCATGCCCACCGGCCTGCTCGCGTGGGCCGTGCATCGCCTCACCGGCGTGCCTTACGTCCTCACCGCGCACCTCGGCGATGTCCCCGGAGGCGTGCCCGCGCAGACCGGCACGCTGTTCAAAATCATCGGCCCCTTCGCCCGCCAAGTCTGGAGCCGGGCCGCCGCCGCGACCGCCGTCAGCTCTTTCGTGCAGGAGCTGGCCGAGCGCGCTTACGGGCGCAAGGTCGTGCGCATCCTCAATGGCATCGACCTCGGCGACGCAGGCGCCGAGGGTCCGGTGGCGGGCGTCGGCACGCCGCCGCACTTCGTCTTCGTCGGGCGGTTCAGCGAGCAGAAGCAGCCGCGGCTTTTCATCGAGGCGCTCGCCCGACTCCACGCGCAGCCTTGGCAGGCCACCATGATCGGCGACGGCCCGCACCGGCCCGCCGTCGAAGAGAGCATCGCCCGCCACGGCCTCGGCGCGCGGGTGCGGCTGACCGGCTGGCTCGACGCGCCCGACGTGCAGCGCGTGCTGGCGCAAGCCGATGCGCTGGTCATGCCGTCGCTTTCCGAAGGTCTCCCCATCGCCGCCATCGAGGCGCTGAAACACGGCCTTGCGATCGTCGCCAGCGACATCCCCGGCCTGCGCGACGTGCTCGCCGACGGCGTCAATGGCCGCGTGTTTCCCGTCGGCGACACCGCCGCGCTCGCGTCCCGACTCGGCGCGCTCCTCGCCGACCCGTCAGCTCTCCACGCGATGAAACACGCGAGTTGGGAAAAGGCGCGCGGCTTTGACCTCCCCCGGATCGCCGCCGAATACGAACAAGTCCTGCGGAGTGTGGTTGATCAGCGAAATCGCCCTTGACGCGTTCCAGGCGGGTGACTAGGCACGCACTCGGCAAGCGCAGCCGCATCTCGTGGTTGCGCCGGATGCCACCACATCAACCCAGATAAGTCAGCATCAACATCATGAAAAAACTCCTCACCCTCCTCACCCTCACCGCGTTTGCCGCCGCTCCGGCGACCATTCTCGCGGCACCGAAAAAAGCCGTCGAGCCCGCGCCTGCGGCACCTGCGGCTCCGGACAAGCCCGCCGCTCCCGCGGCCAAGGCCGACGAAGCCAAGCCGGCCAAAGCAGTCAGCATGAAGACAAAAGTCGATGCAATCGACGCGGCTGGGAAGACGTTCACCCACACGAACAAAGACGGCACGGTCGTGAAGTTCGTCGTCACGGATAAAACGGACATCAAGAATGGGGTCGCTGCGGCAAAGTTTGAAGACATCAAGGTCGGCGACACGGTCAACGGCTCGTGGCTCAAGAAAAACGACGCCGGCACCGAATATGAAGTCGTGAAGATCACTCGTTTCGGGCCGACTGAGGCGAAGGCCGAAGTGGAGAAAAAAGTGGGCGGCGACAAGAAGGCTCCCGCGCCAGCCGCGCCGACTGAGAAGAAGCCCAACTAAGCAGTTTCCTCGCGGCTCCGGCCGCGACCTTTGCCGAAACCGGCACCCGGTCTTTTCCGGGTGCCGGTTTTCGTTTGCCCGGATGCCCGCCTCGATCCGCCGGGAAAAGGCCGCAGCCGCGCCTTGCCGTTTTCCTTTTCACGCCAATACTCCCTCCCCATGCCGCCGACCACGCTTGCTCCCGCCGTACCCACCGCCTTTCCGCGCACGGTGCCCGCGCAAAAAATCCGTCCACCGAAAAAGAACATCCCGCAGACGCAGGTGCAGCGGCAGCACCTCCTCGAGCGCGTGCGCGCCTACGTGGCCGAGCACGCGCCGGTGCCGCCGATGCCGACGGACGAGCTAAAAGTCCACGCCGACCGGCTGGTGGCGCAGCTCGGGTGCGAGCCCATTTACCGCGACTACATCGGCGTGCTGCTGAACAACGAAATGTGGCGCGAGCCGCTCGCCGCCGTGCCTTTCGAGCGCCGCCTGCTGCTGCTCCCCAAATGCCTGCGCGTGGAAGCCAAATGCCCCGCGCCGTTCGATGAATTCGGGCTGCTGTGCAAACAGTGCGGGCTTTGCACGATCCAGGATTTGCAGGCCGAGGCCGAGCGGCTCGGCTACGCGGTGCTCGTGGCCGAGGGCAGCGCCATCGTCATGTCGCTCATCCAGACGGGGAAGATCGAGGCCATCGTCGGCGTCTCGTGCCTCAGCGTGCTGGAGCGCGCCTTTCCCTACATGGAAGCCGCCGCCATCCCCGGCGTGGCGGTGCCGCTGCTGCAGGACGACTGCATTGATACAAACGTCGATATCGACTGGGTCTGGGACTACATCCACCTCACGAGCGACGACCAGACGCGCCGCCTCGACCTCGGCCAGTTGCGCGATGAAATCGACTTCTGGTTCACCCCGCTGAGCCTTGACACCATCATGGGCGCGCCGCAGGGCGAGACGGAGAAAATCGGCCGCGCCTGGCTCGCCCGCGCGGGCAAGCGCTGGCGTCCGTTTCTCACCGTGGCCTGCTATCAGGCGCTCCGCGCCACGCCCGGCGCGGCCTTGCCCGACGACCTGCGCAAGGTCGCCGTGGCCATCGAATGTTTCCACAAAGCCTCGCTCATCCACGACGACATCGAGGACGGCGACGCCCAGCGCTACGGCGAGAAAACGCTGCACGAAGAGCACGGCGTGGCCGTCGCGCTGAATGTCGGCGACTTGCTCATCGGCGAAGGCTACCGCCTGCTCGCCTCCTGCCGCGCGAGCGCCGAGCAGAAGGTCGAAATGCTCCGCATCGCCGCCGAGGGTCAGCGCGAACTCTGCCGCGGCCAGGGCGCGGAACTCGTCTGGGCGCGCACTCCGCAGCCGCTCACCTCGCATGAGGTCATCGACATCTTCCGCAAAAAAACCGCGCCCGCCTTTTCCGTCGCGCTCCAGCTCGGCGCGATCTACGCCGGGCAGTTTGAGGAAAACGAGGAAGTCCTCGCGGCCTACAGCGAGGCGCTCGGCATCGCCTACCAGATCCGCGACGACCTCAGCGACCTCGGCGCGAGCGGCGAGACCAATGACATCGCCGGCCAGCGCCCCAGCCTCCTGCTCGCCACCGCCTACGAACGCGCCACGCTCGAAGCCGCCGGTGCCGACCAAACCCGCGCCGCCACCCGCGCCGCGCAGAAGGTCGCCCTCGAAGCCCAATGGCGCCGCCTCTCCACCGCCGCGCCCGCCGAGACCGAGGCGCTCTACCTTGCCCTCCACGCCGACGAACGCTGCCGCACCTTGCTCGAAAGCTACAAGGAGGAAGCCATCCGCAGCCTCCGCGACGTGGACAACGCCAACCTCAAAGGCCTCCTCCGCCGCGTCCTCGGCAAGATTTTCAACGACACCGAGATCAAAGGCTGGTGCAAGGAATTCGAGGAAAAGAACCTCGCTCCGATGGACGGCGGGGCGGTTTGAAAACCCAGTCATCCTGAGCGGAGATCCGTTCGGCTTTGCGAACGGAACGGAGTCGAAAGCCTGTCCTGAGCCTGCCGAAGGAGATCTCTAACTTTTCCGGTGGCGGAAGCGGTGCGGAGCACATTGCGCCATCACTCCTGCCGCCTCCACCCGCGTTATACCACCTCCCGGAATAAAGCAGACATGAGTTCGGGAATGTGGTAAGGAGGGAAGATGCCAGGAACAACACTCCAATTGGGCAGCCCTGCGGTGGCTGC
>Ga0163144_10017193_pt1 | contig 14745 bp, 14 predicted proteins | sample OliLak19BULKMAT1_FD_123175 | JGI IMG/M metagenome (GOLD analysis project Ga0163144, IMG submission 123175) | Freshwater microbial mat bacterial communities from Lake Vanda, McMurdo Dry Valleys, Antarctica - Oligotrophic Lake LV.19.BULKMAT1 | ecosystem: Environmental > Aquatic > Freshwater >... | reverse complement strand
TGTGGCGTTCATGGCGCGTCACGGCCGCAATCATGAGTTCGCTGCACACCGAGTGCCATATCGGGCCAACATGTGGGCTATGCACTATGTGGGGGTGCGATCAATTGTCACGCCATGCTCGGTCGGCTCGCTCCAGCCCGATATCCATCCAGGCCAACTGGTGGTGATCGACCAGGTGGTCGACCGGACGTGGGGTCGGCCAGACACATTTCACGATGTCGGCGGGCCGACTGACCAGCCGGGCACAGCCGGCCCGGTGCACCATCAGACGTTCGCCGATCCGTACGACTCGGTGCTGCGCGCGCAGCTCGTTGCTGCGGGTGGTCGTACAGGAGCGGACATGGTGGACGGCGGCACCATGGTGGTCATCAATGGCCCACGTTTCTCCACTCGTGCGGAGAGCAAGTGGTTTCGTTCGATGGGCTGGCACGTGGTGAACATGACGGGCTATCCCGAGGCCGTGCTCGCAGCCGAGCTGGGAATCCGTTATGCCTCGGTTGCGCTCGTCACCGACTACGACGCAGGTGTCGATGGCCACGAGCCGGTGACGATGGATGCAGTGTTTGCGATGATGCGATCGAATGTGTCGCGGGTTCGTGAGCTGATCGTGGATGCGGTCGAGCATTCCTACGCGACGCTTACAACCCCTCGCTGAAGCCCAGTTCGTCGAAGCTTGGTGAATCCAGGTGCGAATGGTCGGGCGTCGTCACCGGCAACCCAGCGGCGGCCCATGCGGTGTGGCCACCGATGAGGTCGGCGACGTTGGTGAAGCCCAACCTCACGAGGTTGGCCGCAGCCAACGAGGAGCTGTAGCCGCCGTTACAGACCAGCACCAGCGGCTGATCGAACGATCGCATCGCAGGATGCAGATACCCGTTTGCAGGGTCGAAGTGCCACTCGACAACAGTGCGTGGCACATGGACAGCACCGGGGATGACACCGAAGCGCTCGCGATCGGTGTGTGTGCGAGTGTCAAGCACGAGTGTTCCGTCGTCGGCCTGCATCCGCTCGGCGAGTCGGTTGGGTGGCACTCGGGCAATGGTGGCGCGGGCCTCGAACAGCAGGTCGTGCACCGTCGTTCGGTGGCCGCGCTGGTAGAGCGACAGCGTTGCGACCTCCAAGGGGTACGAACCGAGAAGATGTAGATCGTTCGCCCAAAATCCGTCACCGAGCACGGGCTCTGCTGCCTCGTGCAGCACTATGAGATGGCCTTCCCGTTCGACGTGTTGCATCGCCGCATGCATCAACGCGCGGCGGTGCCCATCGTCGCATTCCGCGAGTAGTCGGGTGCCGACGACGACGAGATCGAACCGACGCTCGAGCTGCAACGTGCTGACATCGTTGGCGCCGACCTTGGCGACGTCGTCGGCGTTGACGGTGAGAGCATCGATCACCGAGAGATCGTCGTCGCCAAGGTGCAGTACCGAAGCGCGCGTGAAGTGAGGAAGCTGCTCGGTCAGCGTGTGCACTACCGCTTGTCGCTCTCTGGCAGGTCCCTCCATGTCATGGATGGTACGCGGCGAGCGGCATGGCGGTGACTGCCAACAGCGAAACATTCCGGAAACTGGTCAGCGAGTTCCTGTGTGCCTGTCATGCTGGCAGCATGACGAACCGAGCAGAGATGCAGGAACGGGCTCAGGGCTACACCATTGGTGGCGTTCGCATTCTCGCCGGCCTGATGTGGTTGGCGAATCTGCACTGGAAGGTGCCCGCCGACTTCGGTCAGAGCAACGGCGGCGGTCTGTACAAGTACGTCGCCGCGGGCGCAGACAATGCGCCACTCGCTCCCTATCGCTGGGTGCTACGCGAACTTGTGCTCCCCAACTTCCAGGCGTTCGGTTGGTTCACGCTGATCAGCGAAACGATCGTCGCCGCACTGCTGCTGATCGGTTATCGGTCGCGCTGGGTGGCGCTTGCCGGTGCGGCCTTGGCCGTCCCCATTGGTCTCTCGGTGCTGTACTACCCGAAGGCCGACGAGTGGGCGTGGGCCTACCTCTTGATGATCGGCCTGCATCTGCTGCTGTGGGCAGTTCCGTCCGGCGACCACCTCGGGGTCGACGGTGTAGTGGCCGGCTCGCCCGATCGTTCGAACCGGGCACTGCGCTCCACGGGCATCGTCGCCGTCGTCGTTGGTGTGTTGGGTCTGATCGTCGCTCGCTCCGTCGACTTCAGCGGCAGAGCAGTCGCTCTGTTGGGTAGCGACGCCGGTTTTCGAGACGCAGCACGTGACGGTGCCATTACGCGGCGATGGGAGCTGAAGTTTCTGTTCTTCAACCCGCTGTGGGCAATCCTCACGGTCGCGTTCGGCATCCTCTTGATCGTCGGCAGTCGGAAAGTCATCCTCGCCTACGCAGCCTCTGGTGGCTTTGCTGCTCTTGCGCTCCTGGTGTTCATCCAGCAGACGTTCAACTACCTGCGTGACGACGGGGGCGTGCAGAAGATCGCCACGGGCACCAACGTTGCGTTCTGGGGGGGCCTTGCACTTGCGTCAGTGTTGTTCGCTCGCAGAGCGAGCGCCGTCGTCGTACCGTCGGCTGAATGACCGTCTGGCGTCGCCGTCTCCTTCCGGTCGCGCTGTCGTGCAGTGCGGTGGCAGTGGTGTGGTGGAGCGTTGTCCGGGGTCGCGCCGAACAACGCACCAACACACGACTCAATCTCGGTGCGGCACCTCTGGTGGGCCGCGACGAGATCGACGGTTGGGTGTGGCGCTTCGGATGGAGCTTGATTGGCGCCGGTCTGTTGGCATTGCTGGTTGTCGCTGCCTGCCGCCTTGGCTGGTGGTGGCGTGTTCGCCAACGTTGGGTGTTGCTGGCGACGTCGCTAGGAGCAATGTTGTTCGCCACATTGCTGGCGCTGAGCGACGGGACTGATGGGCTGCGCTACGGCGCAGAACACAACACCGAGTATCTGCCCAATCTGGCCAAGGCGCCGCCAGCAGGCGAGTTCGTACGGACGTTCGTGGACGAGATCGATCGCTACTCGGTGCACGTGCGCGGGCATCCGCCCGGTTTCGTGCTGCTCCTCAAGTTTTTGGATGCGATCGGGCTGAGTGGCGTATGGCCGGTGGTCGCGCTGTCGATTCTTGGCACCGGTGTCACTGCAGCGGCGGTGTTGCTCACCGTTCGAGCGGTGGCCGGCGACCAGTGGGTGCGCCGCGCTGCCCCACTCCTGATTGTTGCGCCCTATGGAATCTGGATGATGACCTCCGGCGATGCGGTGTTCGCCGCGGTCGGCGCGTTGGGTGTCGCTGCGGTCGCCGAAGGCGTCGCGCGCCGCCGAGTGCAGGCCATCTGGTGGGGTGTTGCTGCCGGTGTGCTGTTCGGCAGTCTGCTGTTCCTCACCTACCTCGGCGCCACCTTGCTCCTCGTGCCGACGGTGCTGCTGGTGGCCGGATTGCGGCGGCGCGACGTCGGGACGGTTGCGGTGATGGCCGGCGGTGTTGCTGCCGGGCTGGCGGTGATCGGTGCCTTCTGGCTGGCCGGTTTCTGGTGGCTGGACGGTGTGTGGGCAACCGACGAGCAGTACCACCTCGGGTCGGCGCAGTTTCGTGCATGGGGCTACTTCGCCATCGCCAACCTCGGTGCTGCACTGATCGCGCTCGGCCCAGTGACGGTGGTCGGCCTCGGTGTGTTGCGCAGCCGTCGGATGTGGTTGTTGGTCGGCAGCGCGTTGGCTGCGCTCCTCGTCTCGCATCTCTCGCGGTACACCAAGGGTGAGGTGGAGCGGATATGGCTGGTCTTCTACCCGTGGATTGCAATCGCCGGCGCCGCCCTCATCGCACGTTCGCGGCGATGGTCGGGTGCCGCAGCAGTGGGCGTGCAGGCCACGTGCGCCATCGTGGTGCAGGCAGCGCTGCTGTCGAAGTGGTGATGCAGTTGGGGCTAGACCGCGATACTGCGCAACGGGCTGGTGGTGAATTCGCGCATCCCGTCCTCGAAGGAGATGGCAGCGCGGAAACCGAGTTGCGTCGCGGCACGATCGGCGCTCGCAAACACATGGCGAATATCGCCCAATCGATAGCCGCCGACCACCTGCGGAGCGGGAGAGCCTTCCGTTCGCAGCGCCTGCGCCATGTCGAGGATGGTGTGCGGCGTACCGGTGCACACATTGAAGGCACCGATGGCGGGCTCCTCGTTGGTCAACGCCAGCACGTTGGCGTGCGCCACGTCGGCCACGTGCACGAAGTCGCGCCGCTGGCCACCGTCCTCGAAGACACGTGGCGCTTCGCCGCGCTCGTAGGCGCTACGAAAGAGACTGGCGACCCCGGCATACGGGGTGTCGCGAGGCATCCGCGGCCCGTACACGTTGTGGTACCGCAGCGACGTCACGACGCACCCTGGGTGTTCGCGCTCGTACGCGTTACACAGCCCCTCCTGGGCCAGCTTGGTGGTGGCGTAGACGTTTCGTGGATCCAGCCAGTGGTCTTCCGGTACCGCCTCCGGCATCAGGTCTCCGTCGCACTCCGGGCACGGCGGTTCGTAGTTGCCCGCCTCCAAATCCGCAACCAGTCGCGGGCCCGGACGTACCACTCCGTGCGTTGGGCAGTGATAACGCCCCTCGCCGTACACCACCATGCTGCTGGCCAGGACCAGGCGACCTGTGAACGCTGTGTCGTGCAGCGCACGCAGCAGCACCGCCGTTGCGAAGTCGTTGCGGCCCACGTAGTCGGCAACGTCGGCGAAGTCGACACCCAGCCCCACCTTCGCAGCCTGGTGACAGACAGCGTCAACCCCTTGCAACAGGCGCGGCCACTCACCCGCGTCGCGCACGTCGCGCCACTCGTAGGTTGCCGCCGGGTTCAACCCCGCTGGCATGCCATGGTGTGCGGCGGGGTCGAGGTCGTCAACGACAAACGTCTCGTGACCGGCCGCGACCAACTCGTCGACAATGTGCGAACCGATGAAGCCGGCGCCGCCGGTGATCAAGACTTTCATGTGGTGGTCTCCAATGCCTGATGTCGTTCTACCAGCGCTCAACGAAGCAGCCGCGGTTGCGTGGGTACTGCGCCGCATGCCTGCCGGCTATCACCCCATCGTCGTGGACAACGGCTCCACCGACAGTACCGCCGAGATAGCCACCGAGTTGGGTGCGACCGTGGTGCACGAGCCGATTCGAGGTTTCGGCTCGGCGTGCTGGGCCGGCTTGCAGGCAGCCACCGACGACATCGTCTGCTTCATGGATTGCGATGCCTCGCTTGACCCTGTCGCGTTGCCGTTCGTCGCAGGGTTCGTAGAGCGCGACGAGGCTGACTTGGTCATCGGTGCCCGCATTGCGGCTCGCGGTGCCTGGCCGGTGCACGCCAAGTTCGCCAACCGCGTGCTGGCAATGGAGCTGCGCCGCCGAACTGGGCTACGCCTCAGCGACATTGGGCCGATGCGCGCCGCACGCCGTGAGGGTTTGCTCGCGCTGGATCTGCGTGATCGCCGATCCGGCTGGCCACTGGAAATGGTGTTGCGCGCGCAGGGCGCCGGGTGGCGAGTGCGCAACGTGCCCGTCGAGTACTCCGAGCGCGAGGGGCGTTCGAAGGTCACTGGCACGGTGAAGGGCACCATCGGCGCGGTTCGCGACATGGGTGCGCTCCTGCGGGCAATCGGAAGCAACTGAGCGATGCACGTCACCGTCATTGCCAAGGCACCGACGCCCGGCCAGGTCAAGACTCGGCTCTCTCCCCCATGCTCACCGAAGCAGGCCGCCCAGGTGGCCGCTGCCGCGCTCGCGGACACACTGACTGCTGTCGATGACGTTGCGATTCGGACGGGGGCACGACGCGTGCTGTTGCTGGATGGTGATCAGCAAGAGTGGATGCCGGCGGCGTTCGACGTCGTTGCTCAGCGCGGTGGCGGCCTGGAGGAGCGGCTGCGGAACGGTTTCCTCGAGCTGGGGCCGGGCGTCATCATCGGCATGGAGACCCCACACGTCGCTGCCGCGCTCGCCGACGCAGTTGCAGCTGCGCATCGGGGTATCGACACCATCGGGCTGGCCACCGACGGCGGTTACTGGATGATCGGACTCTGCGCCGCCAGTGTGAGCATGGCTCACGAGTTGTTCGACGGAATTCCGATGAGTCGTACACATACGGGCCTGGCCCAGCTACGACGCATGCATGCGTGTGGACGACAGGTGCGCCTGTTGCCGACGGCCCGCGATCTTGACACCATCGATGATCTGAGGGCAGTTGCCGAATCTGGTCGCACAGGAAGCTTGGCAATGGTTGCCGCCCGTGTGCTCGCTGAGACACTTCGAGTGGGGCCGACCGGCCCCGAATGAGATCATGCTCAACGTATGCCGAGCGCGGCGTCTGCTCCTTCGGGCATACCGCTGATTGCGGCCAGTAGCGCATTCGCCGGTACCGAGAGCGGCAGAATCGTGCGAGTGAGCAGCAGGTCGGTGTCGAGCCGGCCGTTGCTGACCGTCGGCCCGAAGCTGCCCCAGAAGGCGCCGTCGGCCGTGATGCAGAGCTCGCTGGGAATGTCGCGGGCAATCGCGTGCACGCCGAGACCGAGTTCGTCGGCGCGACCGCGGCGCACGATCGGCCTGACGAGGTGGTCCTCGGCCGGTACGCCCCACGATGCCACCAACGCTTTCAATGGGTCGAGATGTGGGCTGTCGAGCGGACCACCGGTGGTGGTGGCGATGCGCACTCGAACACCACGCTCGATCAGGCGCGGCACCGAGGCCACGACCTTTGCGAAGTTCTCCGGCCCGCGAGCCATGTCGTTGATGTCGGACAGGTGCGAGTCGAGCGAGATCTGCAGCGCAATGTCGGGGTGGGCCAGCTTGGCGGCGCGCTCGAGCCGGTCGCCGACGAACAGCGTGCCGTTGTTGAGCAGGACCAACGGTAGGAACTTCACCATCTCCAGCACGGCGTCTGGCAGCCACGGCAGCAGAAACGGCTCGCCGCCGGTGATGCCCAGCGCAGTGAAGCCAAGATCCTTGGACTGCTGGGCAACAGCGATCATCTGTTCTGCGGTGAGTTCGCGACGGTCGCTGCGCGGCGACGACTCGGTGAGGCAGTACGAGCAGGCGAGGTTGCAGTGATAGTTCGAGTACAGCCAGACGCGACCGGGCAAGATTCCGTCACGAACAGCATCTGCGATCGGGCCCTGCGCAACATGGGTGTCGGCCAGTGTCATGACATTCCTTCCGCTGCCAGGCGTTCCAGCACGTGTGGTGCAGTGGGAAGCTGGAAGCCAGTTGCGAAGCGATTGAGAAACATCGTGGCGCCTACCGTGACGGAAATTTCAACCAGGTCGTGTTCGCCCCAGTGCGCTCGGGCTTCAGTCCACACGTCGTCGGGAATCGCGCCGGTGGCGCCAGCCAGCGCATCGATCCAGCCGATCAGTGCCCGCTCCTTGGTGGAGGGAAAACCGTCCTCCAGTGGTAGCTCGCCACGCAGCGCTCGCACCTCGTCGGGCGTGAGACCGACATCCAACGAGACGGTGGTGTGCGCATGGATGCAGTAGGTGCAACCCTGCAGCGCCGACGTCCGCAGGATCGCGAACTCCTTCGCACGCACTCCGATAGCACCAGCGCTGAGGGCTGGCCCAACGAAACCCAGCGCGGGCCCCAACAGTTCGGGCACGGTGGCCAGCGCGGCGACGATTGGCCCGGGGTCGCCGCCCGCGAAGTACTGCTGTGCCGACAGTGGCGCCGTTGCTGCGTCGAGGAGTTCCACACGTGACATGCGCACATCATCCCCCGAATCTGCGCGCTGGAGTGCCGTTGTAGTGGGAGTTTCGCGATTGTTTTCTCGCAAGGTGTGATCGTGCTGGGTACTCTCGTCGACGTGAGCAGCGAACGTGAGCATTGGGAATCGGTGTGGACGGAAAAGTCGTTCGACGAGGTGAGCTGGCACCAAACCGACGCCAGCGTTTGAAGCGAACTGGTGCGCCGAGTGTCGGTGCCCACGAGCAGGGTTGCGATAATGGGCGCGGGCGCATCGGCTCTGGTGCTTGATCTGGTGCGGCGCGGCTATCGGTCGCTCGACGCCGTCGACTTGTCGTCAGCGGCTCTCGATCAGCTGGCGGGGCTACTCGGCAACGATGCCGAGGCAGTTCGATACGTCTGTGCCGACGTGCGCACCGTCAGCTTCGATGGTCCGATCGATGTGTGGCACGACCGGGCGACCTTCCATTTCCTGACGACGCCCGACGATCAGGCGAAGTACGTGCAGCGAGTTCGCGAGGCCGTACCGGCCGGTGGTCACGTCGTTCTCGCCATGTTCAGTGAGGTTGGCCCTGAGCAGTGCAGTGGTCTCTCCGTTGCACGTCACTCTGTGGGGGCGCTGCGCGACCTGTTCGGCGAATCGTTCGAGTTGATCGACTCATTCGAGCGCGAGCACACGACGCCGTGGGGTGCGCCACAGGCGTTCACTCACGCGCTGCTGCGCCGCCGCTGAGACGGTCGCCGCGCGAGTTTCGTGAATGTTTTGTCGACCCTTCCCGGTCGTTTCCAACATTGGGCGTATTCTTTGGCCAATATCTGAAGAGGAGCATTCCCATGCAGCCAATCTCACGCCGGTCCCTGTTCGCCATGGCGGCGGTCGCAACGCCGCTGGCCTTCCTCGCTGCCTGCGGTGATGACAAGAAGGAAGGCGCCAGCGGCTCGACGCCCGGCGACACGAACGCGGGCGGCTCCACGCCCGGTGCGGGCGCGCTCACGGGCACGGTCAACTTCCTCAACTTCACCGGCTGGGCAGGGCCAACCACCTATGCCGATTTCGCCGCTGCGTTCCCTGGTGCGACCGTGAACGAGATTGCGTTTGCGTCGAACGACGACACGATCAGCAAGGCGAAGGATCGCGCCGGCGACATCGACGTGGTGCTGGTGGACGGCACCACGTTCCCGCGGCTGACTGCCCTTGGCGTGCTGGCAGAAATGGGCGACGTGCCCAACATGTCGTTGGTGGCCGACCAGTACAAGGGCAATAGCTGGGACCCCACGAACGCCAGCTTCGCCCCCACCGACCATGGCCGCACGGGCATCATCTACCGCAAGGACCTGGTGACCACGCCCCCCACATCGTGGGCGGAGTTCTTCGAAATGGCGCCGGACTATTCGGGCAAGGTGGCCATGCTCGACTACCAGGGCAGCGTGATGGACAACGTGTTGGTCATGCTCGGGAAGCCGGTGGGCTCCACCGATGAAGCAGACCTTGCGGCGGTCCTCGACGTATTGACCACGGTCAAGCCACACCTGCTGGCCATCTCCACCGAGGTGGGCAAGGCAGTCGCCGCCGGCGACGCAGTGATGGCGATGTGCGATGCCTACGACGCACAATTGGCGCTCACCACGAACCCCGATGTCGTGTTCGTTGACCCCAGTGAGGGCCAGGTTGGCTACCTCGAAGGCCTCGCCATCCTTGACGGGCCGCGCAACGCGTTGGCCAGCGCCTTCGTCAACTTCTTCCTCGAGCAGGCCAACTATGCGGCATTCATCAACAACGTCGCATCGCCGTACGTGCAGCCGGACAATCCCGACATCGACGCGGCGCTGAAAGCATCGCCGGTGATCAACCCCTCCGCCGACGTGGTTGCCAAGCTGAGCTATCACGTGTTCCTCGGCGAGGACCAGCCGAAGTTCGACGCCGTGTGGGACGCGTTCAAGGCGGCGTGACCAACCGCGGCAATCGTCCGCACGATGCCACGCGCATGAAGTTGGGGCCGCTCGTGGTCCCTGACTGGCTGCTCGTGGTGATCGTCTGCCTCGTCCCGGTCGGGTACATGGTGACGCGCTCGTTCGGGCGCGCCAACCCCATCACGCTTGACATCGAGCTGACCGGCACGCTCGATCCGTACCGCACGTTGCTCTCCGGCATCTATCGGCCTGTCCTCGTGCGCTCGCTGGGGCTGGCAGCAATCACAGTGACGATGTGCCTGTTGATCGGCACACCGGCAGCGCTCGCGCTCAGCCGTCTCAGCGGTCGGTCGCGGACCCTGGCGCTGGTGGCGGTGATGCTGCCGTCGTTCGTCAGCTTCACCGTGCGCGTCTTCGCGTGGCAGGGCGTGCTGGCAACGGGTGGCCCCGTCGAGTCGTTGACCGGTGCGCAGTTGCTGTATCGCCCGCCGGCGGTGTTGTTGGGCATGATCACCGCCTACGTGCCGCTGTTCATCCTGCCCGCGTACGTGGCGCTCGCCCGAGTACCTCGCTCGCTGATCGAGGCCGGCGCCGATCTCGGTGCACGGCATTGGCGGCAACTGGGCACCATCGTGCTGCCTCTGGCGATGCCGGGGGTTGTCACCGGTGCGGTCGTGGTAGGAGTGCTGTCGCTGGGCGAGTTCATCGTGCCGACCGTGCTCGGTGGGGGCAAGGTGCTGCTGCTGGGCAACATCTTGGCCGAGCGAGGCGCCGGCCGCGATCAGCCATTGGGCGGGGCGATCACGGTCTTCATGTTGCTGTCATTTGCGGCAGGTGGTGTGGTCGTTGCGATCTTCCGGCGGCGGGCGGCGCGTCATGCGTGAGCGCGGTCGGGTTGCCAAGGCGGTGTTGGCCGGGGTGCTGGTGGTGCTGTATGCGCCCCTCGTCTTCCTGGTGGTGGCCAGCGTCAACAAGAACCCCTCCTCCACTGACTGGCAGGGCTTCACCACTCAGTGGTACCGCAAGGCATTCGACGACGTGAGCCTGCGCCGTTCGGTTGGTGTCAGTATTCGCCTCGCCGTGCTCGCATCTCTCGGTGCAGTCGTCGTTGGCACCGTCGCGGCCATCGCAGCTCGCCGTTCGCGTCTGCTGGGCAGGGTCAATGGGCTGTTCGCGACGGTTCGTGTCGCGACGCCGGAGATCATCATCGCCACCGGTCTGGCCGCGATGCTGCCGGTCGTTGGCTTTGCGTTCGGGTTCCGCCCGATGTTGGTGGCGCACGTGGCGTACCTGTCCGCCTATGTGCTGCTCATTGTCGGTGCGCGAGCCGCAGGATCGGACAAGAACCTGGAGGAGGCCGCGCTCGACCTCGGAGCCTCGAAGTGGCAGGTGCTGCGCGACATCGTGCTGCCCGACCTCCGCCCGGCGATCATCTCATCCGCACTGTTGGCGTTCGCCTTCTCGTTCGACGACGTCGCGCTGTCGCTTGCGCTGCGCGGCCCGAATGACACCACGGTGCCGATCTACATCTTCTCGGCGGTGCAACGCAGCGTCACCCCGTCCATCCACGCCGTCGGTGCTCTCATCATCGCCGTCGGAGTCGCCATCTTCGCGGTCGCCACCCTCGTCCACCGAGCCATCGTCAGAACCACCTGACCGCGGTCGGGCCGTGGCCACATCCCATGGAGCGGCGGCAACATCGCCACCGTGTCATCGGTTCGATGTGGCTGCCGCAGTCAGAGGATGACACGGTCGCAGAAGTTCGGATACCAGAAGTTCGGAGGGTGCCTCAGACGTGGTCCCGAGGGATTGTCCGGCGGAAGTGTCGCTCGGCGAACAGCTGGTCGCCGTCGAACGCGGCCAGGCGAGCGGTGACGATGAATGAGGTCTCGTCGCACGACATCTCCAGGTCGGACTCCACACGCACGTTCCACTCATCGCGTCGATACGTCGCCCGGCACTCGACCGTTGCCGTCGCCCGTAGCGGTTCGTCGTCCACGATGGACGAAGAACGCACGCGGGTGAACGACTGCTGGGTGCCGATGTCGTCGATCACGTACACCCCATCGTTGCGGGAGGCGACGAAGTCGGTTCGGCGTTCGCCGAGGTCGCGCACGATGTGGCGCGTCTCGGAACCCTCGCGCACAACGGTGACCGGACCATGAGCCGCGTCCTCCGGCGGCTCGAACAGGTCTGCCGGTGAGGCCACGACGTGCGGATGGCTGGGCAGATCGATGCGCGATGCATGCTCGTAGACCGTCACTGTTGCCGGCCTCGGCGACGGCCAGATCATCGGCCAATAGCTGGTGGACACGGAGAGCCTGAGCCGCTGACCGACCGCCACGGTCTGGGCGATGGCTTTCATCTCCACGACAACGTCGTACTGCTCGCCGGGGACCAGTGCGGCGGGCGTTTCGTGGCTGTCGCGGTGGCACAGGTTGAGCACGCCGTAGCTCAGGCGCTCGGACGTGCCATCGGCGTGAACGGCGTTGAGTCGAACAGCCACCAGGGCGCGCGCCGCGTCGCTACTGACTCGCAGCCGAACAACGGGTCGCCCGGCCAGGTGCATCGGCTCAGTGAGCACTGCACTGTCGTAGGTGAGCGAACCGGAGTCGTCCGCACGCTGGTCGAGCGCAAGTTCAGGTGCAATTTTCCCCAGCCCATATGCGCACCACTGGCCGGCTGCGAGCCCGACAGTCTGTGGCGAGCAGATGGAAGTGGTGGTCTCCGCAACTGCGGGCGACTCGAGCAGCGTGCTGGGCCCGAGGTGCAGGGTGCCTGCACAGTCGGCGGACCAGTCGTCGAACTGAATCCAGCTGCCCCGTCGCTGCGGAATGTGGCCCTCCGGTCGCTGCGACTCCTGTAGCCACATCCGCATTGCGGGATCGTCTTCGACGCCGGTTTCATGGTCACGTAGCCACCTGTCCCACCAACGCACCGCCTCCTGCAGGAAGCCGATCGGGGGGCCGGGCACGCCGTCCTGAGGGTACTTGTGGCCCCATGGCCCAACGATGCCCTTGCACGGCGCCTGCAGGTGCTCGACCAGCTCGAACACCGCAGCGGTGTAGCCGTCGGCCCAACCACTGACCGCTAACACAGGGACCTCGATGGCCGACCAGTCCTCGATCACCGAGCCGTGCTGCCAGAACGCATCTCGCCGCTGGTGCTCCAGCCAGTCGGCCGGTGCCAGCTGTGCGTTCTCGATGCGGTGCCGCCACATTTCCCGCCAACGATCGTGGCCAACGATCTCGGGGTCTGGTGGGAAGGCGTTCATCGTGAAGAAGTAGCCGCCCCACTCCATGTTCTCCTCGTTGAGGCAGCCGCCCGTGTAATGCACGTCACCGTGGTAGCGGTCGACTGTCGAGCACAGTGAGATCACGGCCTTCAGCGCCGGTGGCCGACGGGCGGCGATCTGCAGCCCATTGAAACCGCCCCACGAGATTCCGATCATGCCCACCGCACCCGAGGACCATGGCTGCGCGGCCAACCACGCGATCACCTCCACGCCGTCGTCCTGCTCGCGCTGTACGTATTCGTCCTCCACCAACCCGTCGGAGTCGCCCATGCCGGCAATGTCGACGCGGGCACAGGCGAAACCTGCGGCCGCGAACCAGCGATGCATTGCCTCGTCGCCCAGGCGCGTTCCGTCGCGACGGCGATACGGGATGTACTCCAAGATCACCGGTACCGGCTGCGAATGTGCGGTACGGGGCAGGAACAATCGCACCGCCAATCGCCTGCCGTCGCGCAGCGGAATCCACTTCGTCTCGATCTCTTCGATCAGGTGCTGCACGTCTCGATGGGTAGCGATAGCGAGAATGTTACGCGCCCGCCGCCCAGCGTGCCCCGACGCAACGGGAGTAGCTTTCGAGCGATGACGATGTCCAAGAACGATGCCGATCACGCAGTACGTGATTCGCTGGTTTTCACGTTGCGATTCGGTGATGCCCATCAGACGTTCGACGACGCGGTTGCCGACTTTCCGATGGAGGCCATCAACGTTCGCCCACCCAACGTCGGCTACACCTTCTGGCATCTGGTCGAGCACGTTCGCTTCTGTCAGAACGACATGCTCGAGTATCTGCTGGGCCCGATGTACGAACCCGTCACCTTTCCAGACGACTATTGGCCCCCCACGGCTGCAGTGGCAAGCGAACAGCAGTGGCACGACACACTGGTTGCTTACCGTCGCGACCTCGACCGAGTAGAGACGTTCGTGCGTGACGAGGGGCTCGACCTGTACACGGCAGCCTCACATGTGTGGGAAGCGGCGCATACGCCGCTGCGTACCGTGTTGGTCATGGCCGACCATGCTGCTTACCACGGTGGTGAGCTCGGCATCTTGCGCCAGGTGATGGGCCTCTGGACGCCTGACCGCATCGACCACTTCACTGTTGAGGCCAGCGTTACGCAGAATGCACCGCCAGAGTTGCCCTCGTGAACGCGTTTCGGTCGCTGGCGGTTGTGTGTGCGATCGCTGTGGTTGGGTGCTCGGACGGCGAGGCTGCGCCGGCGACGGCAGGGTGTCCGCCAAGTCCGTTTCGCCACACGCCACCGTTGGTGATCGCACATTCTGGTGGCGAAGGGCTGGCCCCGGCCAACAGTGTCCTGGCCATGCAACGCTCGATGGCGGCCGGAGCCGACCTACTGGACGCCGATCTCTGGATGACCGCCGACGGGGTGGTGGTGGCACATCACGATCGAGATATTGCAAGCGACACCGACAGCACCGGCAACATCGACGACCTCACCTGGTCGCAGTTGCAGAAAGCCGATCTGCGCGCCGGCTGGACGGGTGAGACGATCGACGAGCCGGTCCGTATTGCCTCGCTCGAGCAGATCCTCACAGCGTTTCCCGACGTGACGATCTCGCTGGAGATCAAGCAGAGTGTGCCTTCGATGGCCAAGCCATTGTGCGATGTGCTGCGTCGGTTGAATGCCGTCGAACGGGTGTACCTCAGCGCCAACGATGATGACGATGTGTACGCCGCGCAGGCCGAGTGCCCCGGCTCGTTGGTGATCACCACCACGTACCGCGATGTGGCCGTGATGCAGCGCGTGCGCGCGACCAACGAAACGTGGTGCGCTCCGGCGCCGATCGGCCAGCCGCCGTTCAACGAGAGCCTGCTCGACCCCGACAACGTCGCCTGGTCGCACGACCGTGGCATG
>Ga0163144_10017192_pt1 | contig 14746 bp, 11 predicted proteins | sample OliLak19BULKMAT1_FD_123175 | JGI IMG/M metagenome (GOLD analysis project Ga0163144, IMG submission 123175) | Freshwater microbial mat bacterial communities from Lake Vanda, McMurdo Dry Valleys, Antarctica - Oligotrophic Lake LV.19.BULKMAT1 | ecosystem: Environmental > Aquatic > Freshwater >... | reverse complement strand
TGTCTGCTCACCGGCCGCGAGTCGCTCGTCAAGCCCCGCCAACATGCGGCGGGAGAACGTCCCCATCTGGCGTGTCTCCAGGAACTCCTCGCGCATGTCGACGATCTCGACGATCGGCATGGGCCGGCCCTGAACACGCTCCGGCAGTTCCAGCAGCGTGTACTTTCCGCGCTCCACGTTGTAGCGGGTCTCCAGCGCGGGCGTGGCCGAGCCGACGACGACGCACGCCCCCAGTTCACGGGCGCGCACGACGGCTACGTCGCGACCGTTGTAGCGGGGGGCCTCCTGCTGCTTGTAGCTCTGATCGTGCTCTTCGTCGACGATGATTAGCCCGATATTCTGAATGGGCGCAAAGACGCCGGAACGCGTTCCAACAACCACGCTCGCCTCTCCGCTCCGGATGCGGCGCCACTGCTCGGTTCGCTCATTGTCGCTGAATGCGGAATGGAGTATCGCCACGCGGTCACCGAAGCGATGTAGGAACTGGCCGGCGACCGCCGGCGTCAGCGCGATCTCCGGCACCAGTAGCAGCGCAGCGCGGCCGCATTGCAGAGTATGCTCGATGGCGCTCAAGTAAACCTCGGTCTTGCCACTTCCCGTTACACCCTGTAACAGGAAAGCGCCGAAAGTTCCGGACGTCAACTGTTCGCGGATCTTTTCGAACGCCGCCTGCTGCCACGCGTTCAACTCGTGGGGCGGGCGGACGTCGGCAAGCATGGCGAGCGGCGCAATGCGAAGCGCCACCAGCCCACGGCGCGCCAGGGCGCGTGCGCCGCGCGAAGCCTCTTTCACCGATTCCTCAAGTTTGGCGAGTCCATGCTCGCCGGGGTGGAGCTCAAGATAAGCCAGAAGTTCGCGTTCCGCCTTCGGAAGCTTCAGCCCCTCACTGCGGCGGGAGAACCGAACCCGCAACTGTTCGGCGGGGGCGCGCATGGGATCCTTGGCGCTGACGTCTTCCTCAACGATCGCGAGCCCCTTCTGTTCTAGCGCCTTTAGCAGGCGCGGAGCATCCTCCACCTTGGCTTTCAAGTAGGAAGCCGAAAGCGGTCGAACTTCCAACATTCGCAAGATGCGGGCTTGCGGCGACGTGTCCTCCGTACCGAAGAGCGACTGGCGGACCATGTCGCGGCCTGAGTCGGTCAGCGAGTAGACCTTGGAGCGACTGGTCTCGGCGGAAGTCGGCGCCATGCTGCGCAGCACTTCACCAAGCGGCGCGCAGTAATAAGCCGCGACCCAGTTGGCGAGTCGAAGTAGAGCTGCGTCGAAAATGGGCGATTCGTCGATCAATTTCTCGACAAGCCGCGCCTGGCGCCCCGGCGGCTGCTGGTGCACTGCGAGGACCACGCCGGTCAGCTTGCGCGTGCCAAAGGGTACAACCACGCGCGCGCCGGGCTTCACCCGATGCTGCAGAGAGAGCGGCAGGGCGTAGGTATAGGCTTGGTCAAGCGGTACCGGCAGGCTGACGTCGCAGAACACGGCTAGCTTTCATTCAAGGCGCGCAGAACGTACTCGGTTGCGGCTGGAATGGCGGGGACCGCCGCGGCCTCTGCCGTCAGCGCTTCGATCGCCTGAAAGCTCCCGCGAAGCGCCGGGTACATGGTCTGGTAAACGCAGTGGGCGCGCTGATGGAACGGAGAATCCGGACCCGGCTGAATGGTCTCTACTTCGCGGATAGTGGCTTGGCAGGCTTCCGTCACCGATGCAAACGCGCCGGTGCCTGTCATTGCCAACAGCGCCGCGCCGTAGGCCGAACCTTCCTGCGATTCAAGGACGGCAACGGGCTTGGCAAAGATGTCGGCAAAGAGTTGTTTCCAAAGTGCGCTCTTGGCTCCCCCGCCGGAGAGCCGGACGCTCTCCACACCGCAGCCCAGTCCGGCAATAATGTCGAGGCAGTCCTTCTGGCTGTAGCAAACGCCCTCCAGTACCGCCCGCGTCATGTCGGCGCGGGTATGGGCGGCGGTAAGTCCCACCCAGGCGGCGCGGCACGACGAGTCCAGATGCGGTGTGCGTTCGCCCATGAGATATGGCAACCAGAACAGTCCGCGCGCGCCGCGATCGCTTCCAGCCGCTTCAGCAGTCAAGTCGTCATAAGAAGCCCCGGCGGCCAACTGATTGCGAAACCACTGCAAGCTAAGCCCGGCGCCCTGAGTAACTCCCATAACGTGCCATTTGCCGCGGACGGCGTGACAGAAGGTGTGGACGCGCCCGGCCGGATCGTAGGCGACCGAATCCATGTGGGCGAAAACAACGCCCGATGTGCCGATGGTGTCCGAAACCAGGCCCGGAGCAACGATGCCGTTGCCGACGGCGCTCGCCGCCTGATCTCCGCCGCCACCGATTACTGGCGTGCCGGCAACAAGTCCCGTGGCCTTCGCCGCGACCGCCGAGATAACTCCCGTCACCTCTTCCGATTCGTAAACCTTGGGGAGAATCGAGCGATCAATCCCCAGGGCTTCGGCAAGTTCAAGCGACCAGCGCCGGTTCACGACATCGAACAGCGCGGTTCCAGAGGCATCCGATACTTCGCTCGCCAATTCGCCCGTGAGCTGAAACCGGATGTAATCCTTGGGCAGGAGCAAGTGTCGAACCCGCTCATAATGGGCCGGTTCATTATCGCGCACCCAAAGCAGTTTGGGCAGAGTAAAGCCCGTGAGCACGGGGTTTGCGATGCAATCCAGTACCCGTTCCTTGCCGACCTTGGCATTGATGGCATCCACCTGCGGCTGGCTCCGTTGGTCGCACCAGATGAGCGAAGGGCGGATGACGGCGAGATCCGCATCGAGAATTACCAGACCGTGCATCTGGCCCGATAACGACACACCGCGCACCGCTGAACCGCTGACCCCGGCATCGGCCAATACGCCGCGAATCGCTTCCTGGCAGGCGTCCCACCAGTTCTCCGGGCGCTGCTCGGCCCACAGCGGCCGCGGCATGGTCATGTCCTCGTGAACGGCCGTACGCGCCGCGGCGATGCGCCCTGTCTCATCCACCAGCAAGGCGCGCGAACCGCCGGTGCCGATGTCGATTCCAAGCCAATAGGCGCTCATGATTTCAGACTCAGATCCGCCGCAAGAAATGGCAGATAGGCAGCGCCAATCAGGCCGGCCTCGCCACCGAGTGTCGCCGGTTCAATCCGGGTTTTCGAATTCCGGTAAGTGAAGGAACGCATCCTCACGTTGGCCTCCAACTCCGGCCAGAAGAGATCCCAGGCGGGCAACATGCCGCCGCTCAGGAGGTACAGCGGGAAATTAAAAGTGTTGATCAGATTCGCCAGAGCGATCCCGAGCGCCCGCCCCATCTGGGCAAAAATGGCCTGCGCTTTAACGTTCCCGCCGGCCGCCAGTTCGTATACCTCTTTGCTCGTCAGCGGGTTCGCGCTGAGACTCATGAGCATCGCGGTGCTCTCGACGGCCGTCGCCGAAGCCAGCTTTTCCAGGCAGCCGAGATTGCCGCAACCGCAGGGAGGCCCGAAGGGGTCGATCGTCAGATGACCCAGTTCAGCCGCCATGCCGTCCATGCCGTGCAGCACTCGTCCGCCCATGATAATCCCGCCCCCAACGCCGGTGCCAAGCGTAAGCAGGACCAGATCGTCCACGTCCTGACCGGCGCCCATCCACTTCTCGCCGAGCGCGGCCGCGTTGGCGTCGTTTTCGAGAATAATCGGGGTGCCGAGCAGTTTTTCGATGGCGTCGCGAACGGGATAGTTCTCCAGATAGGGCAGATTATTCGAGTTCGTTATAAACCCCTGCTTGAGGAGAATGAAGCCGGGCACGCCAATGCCGACGCCGGCCAGCCGTAGCGACGAGAGGTCTCGTTTCAGCTTGTTGACGCTCTCCACGATATCGCCGATCACGGCGTCGCGGCCGCCTTCAAAGTCCGTATCGACAGAGATCTTCTGAAGGATTTTGCCGTCCCGGCCCACAGCCGCGGCACGCAAATTTGTGCCGCCCAGGTCGACACCGATTGAGTATTCGTTCATCTTGGAAGCTCTATTCTATCGTGTGATTCCCATGGTCATCAGCAGGAACGCATACTGCTCCGCGGTTTCCTCCAGGGCTGCATACCGCCCCGATTTGCCGAAGTGTCCGGCGCCCATATTGATCTTCATGGCAAGCAGGTTCTTGTCCGTTTTCATCGTTCGTAACTTGGCGACCCACTTGGCAGGTTCCCAGTACGGAACGCGAGGGTCATTCAGACCTCCGGTCGCGAGGATGTTCGGATACGCGGCGCGTTTGACGTTGTCATAGGGCGAGTAGCTCTTCATGTACTCGTAGAACTGTTTGTCTTCGGGGTTCCCCCACTCTTCATATTCACCGACGGTGAGGGGGAGCGAGGCGTCCGACATGGAGTTCAACACATCAACGAAGGGCACCAGAGCCAGTACGGTATGAAAGAGTTCCGGCCTGAGATTCACGACCGCGCCCATTAACAGCCCGCCGGCGCTGCCACCCATAATGCTTAGCCTTCGGGAACTCGTGAACTTACCGGCGACGACGTATTCAGCGGCCGCGACGAAGTCAGTGAAAGTATTCTTCTTCGACAGCAGTTTGCCGTTCTCATACCAGTGCCGCCCCATCTCCGAACCGCCGCGGATGCTGGCCACCGCAAAGGCGAATCCGCGATCAAGCAGGCTCAGCCGCGCGGGGCTGAACGTGGCTTCTGAATTGATGCCATAGGAGCCATAAGCGTAGAGCAGCATTGGCGCCTTGCCATCCTTGCGGAAGCCCTTTTTGTAGACGATAGCGATGGGGATACGGGCGCCGTCGGAGGCGGTGGCGAAAGCGCGCTCGCTGGCGTACTGCGATGGGTCGTACCCGCTCGGAATCTGCTGTTGTTTCTGCAAAGTTCGTTGGCGGGTGGCGAGGTCATAATCGAATACCGAATTCGGCGTGACCAGGGATTGGTAGTTGAACCGGATAGTTTTGGCGTCGTAGTTCGGGTTGCCCGTCGGCTGCAGCGCGTAGACGGGTTCGGGCATTGTGACAATGTGGTCCTGCGTGCCGTCCCATTGGCGCACCCGAAGGCGGCGGAGCCCGTTTTCGCGCTCGGCGATCGTCAACCAGCTTTTGTACGTTTCGATGCCTTCCAGGAAGACGTCTTTACGATGGGGAATGACGGTCTTCCACTTCTCCGGGGCCGAATCGCCGGCTTTAGCGGCGGCCAGTTCAAAGTTCTGCGCCTTGTCGTTGTGGAGAATGTAGAACCGGCCTTCGTGATGATGCGCGCTGTAGAGGACGCCCTGGCGACGCGCGGCCACGGGAGCGAATTTCCCGCCGGGCTTGTCCGCGTCCAGAAACAAGACTTCGGCGGTCATCTTACTTTCGGAATTGACTAAAACGTATTGTTTGTCTTTTGACTTACTGACTTCGACGTAAAAACGTTCGTCCGGTTCTTCAAAGACGATTTGATCGGATGAAACGGGTGTGCCCAAAACGTGACGGTGGACGCGATAGGGCCGTTTGGCGGCGTCGAGCGTGATGTAGAAGAGCGTTTTGTCGTCGTTGCCCCATGCCATGCCGTAGTAGACGTTCGGGACTTGGTCGGGAAGTGTGACGCCGGTTTTGAGATCCTTAAAGTAAGTGGTATACACCTCGTCGCCCGCCGTGTCGGTCGAATAGGCGAGTAACTTGTGGGTCGGGCTGACGGCGAAGTTACCGAGCCGGAAATACTTGTGTCCCTTCGCGAGCTCGTTGCCGTCGAGCAATAGCTCCTCTTTGCCGTCAAGCGCTTCATATTTGCGGCAGTAGAGCTGATAGTCCTGCCCCTTTTCAATGCGCGTGTAGTAGTAGAAGTCGTCGCGGCGTTCGGGTACGGAGAGGTCTGTCTCCTGGATACGGCCGACCATCTCCTTGTACAGCGTCTTCTGCAACTCCTCAACAGGCTTCATGACGGCTTCGCGATAATGATTCTCGGCCTCGAGATAGGCAATCGTCTCGGGGTTGGTTTTTTCCCGGAGCCAGAAGTAGGGGTCGTTGCGCGTCTCACCATGTTGCGTGATGGACTTGGCGACAGTTTTTGCGATCGGAGGAGTGATTTCGGCTGCGTTCATAGGAATGGAAAGGGCGAACGGGAGAGTCGCCAGGGAACGGCGTGTGATGGGCTGGTAGGCCATGAAACCTAGGATACCGCTTAGGCCTTCGATCAGCACTCGCCGGCGTTTGCTGCCAAAATGTTTACGGAACTTGCATTTGCGGAATGCGTCCGTATAATCAAGAATCTAAATCACGCCACGATCGCTGCCGATACGTTCTTAAGCGAGGTGCCAAATGGATAGCATTGGGAGCCGCAAGTTTTTGGAGATCGCAGGGGACCGTAAGCATGAACTGCCCCCGTTGCTCGTCGCCGATGCCGGGCTCAGCGCGAGGCGCTTGGAAAAAGTCTTGACGATGGCCACTGAGCTTGTCGAATCGGAATCGCTAATTCCGTTGACGACGACCATCGGCCACGACGAGATTGATCTGGAGCGCCGCCGCTACGAACTCGCGCTTCAGTTCTCCGAACAGTATCTGGGACTGAAAACCCATTGGAAGTGGGGCGATTCGGTGCTGGAGTGGATCCGGCAGTGCGAGACGACGTTTGAAACGCGCATGGAATTGCGCTCACTGCTGCGTCCCGACGTGTGGCCCCATGCCGGGCGCACCAGCTTCATTACGCTCCTACAGGATAAGCAAATCGATACGGGCGGGGTAAATCTGCACAAAGCCATCGGACTCCGGCTAGCTTTTCGGCACTTGCCGCCGCTCGGTTACTGTTCCGATCAGTTCCTTATCTACTTGCACAATTCGGTGGCAAATTCCGCTTTTGACACCTGGGCCGGAATGTCCCCGGATCCGGTTTCCTGCCTGCCGCCGGAGCGATTCGACATCCACGTCGTTAGGATGTAGCCAGCCATTTCTTGGCGAGCGCGGCCGGGTCTGCTTTCAAGTCGACTCCTTCGCGTCCGGTTTCAACTCCGTCAACGGAATAGATCGCGGTAATCCCCGATGCGGTGGGCTGCAAGTCCATCCGCTTCTCGCGCGCGTCGAGTCGCAACGTCGCACCGATCCATGCCATGCCGACGCGCGTCTTCTGGCTATGCCCCAGAGTGACGCATTGCGTCAAAAGGTCTTGCGTCCATTGCCCCTTTTTCAAGGCATCGGCGTTCGGCGCGGCGGCCCGTATAGCCTCCATTTCCGCCGCCCGCGAAACACTTGCCGATTTTTCGTCTTCCCGCTCATTCCCGCGTTCCGCGTTCTTAAGGGTGTCTTCCAGGTTGTCTAAAAAGCCCATCTCTTCATCTTAGACGTCCAGCTTCGGCGAAATGAGCTCCTGGATTTCCGGATTCGATAACATTTCCTTCGTCACTTGACGAACCGGTAGATCCAGACGCTGTTGCGGCGTACGGCCCGCCAGCTTCTCTGTTAACGAACGCACCGCTTCGTAACCGATCCGCGCGGAATCCTGGACCATCATCACGTCGATGAAGCCCGCGGCGAGCGCTTCGACATGCGCTTGGCTGGTATCGAAGGTGATCAGGCGGATCTTCCCGCTCAAGCCGCGGCTCTGTAGAGCCTGAATCGCTCCCAGCGAACTTGCCTCACTCGAAGCGAAAAGCGCGCCGATATCGGGATTGCCGGTAAGAATGTTCTCTGCAACGCCCCGCGCCTTCGCCCGGTCCGCCATTCCATACTGGCGCGCCGCGATCGCCACTTCCGGAAACTCCGCCGCGATGGTTTTCTGAAAGCCCTCTTCACGCAGCATCGTGGAAGTGCCGCCGGGCTTGTGCATCACCATCCCGACTTTCCCCTTCTTTCCAACCAGTTCCGCCAGGCGTCGTGCTGCCGCGCAACCGGCGCCATAGTTGTCCGTCGCCACAATCGTCACATATCCTTCGGCTTCGACGCCGGAATCGAAAACGGTGACCGGAATCCCTGCGGCAATCGCGCGCTCAACCGGCGCGCGAAGCGCTCGTTCATCGGTGGCGGAGATGGCAATAGCCGCGACGCGCTGGGCCACCATCGAGTCGACAATTTGGATCTGACGTCCGTGATCGGTTTCGTCTTTCGGACCGTTCCAGACGATTTCCACACCGAATTCGCGTGCCGCGCGGCGGACTCCGGCGTGGACGGCGGCGAAGAAAAGGTCTCCGACCGCCTTGGGAATCACCCCGATGACTTTTTGCTTACCGCCGCCACATGCGGCAATCAGCGGTATGGCCGTAAGCAACTCGCGTCTGGTGCGCATTTTGAATAGCATATCGCCACTAAGCCTTTTTCTTTCAAAAACTAGGTAGTGCACCTCGGAAAGGCCGGATGCGCCGTTCTGTCCCGGTCTGGAAAATGTGGCGCGTCGTTCTGTCGCAGACCATGGTACTCTCGCCGATGTTAGGCGGCACGCCCTGCGACAGAATGTCCAAAAGTACCGTAAGTTCATGACTTTATAGCTAGATAGCGGTACTTCAGTCCGGCTATCGATTGGGGGAAAGGTACCATTGGAGCCGCTTTGCATCGGCCCTATTATGATTACAGAGCAGGACGGGGGCGGACGAACTTCCCTTCGGCTAACTCGACAATTTGCAGTACTGGCTCGTGTCCTCGGTTTTTTCCTCCAAGTGTCGAAGCACTTCAATTAACGGGGTTCCAAACGGAACCCCGATTTTTTTGCGCTATAGACGATAAAGGAAAATTGAAAACGATCCGATTCCCGCCAGAACCGCGACCCATCCCCACTTGCGGAGACCCGGCAACGACCACCACATATAAATGCCGGAAGCAATCCAGGCCAGGAATGCGAGGCAGACAGCGTCAATCAACACCGCCCAAAGTGTATGGAAGAATCGCCCATCCTCAAAGCCGCCCCGTGCGTGCATACCGGTCAGGAAGTGTTCCCAACGGAATCGCCGGTCCTCCGCCGTCAGGCGTTTCTCGTCAATAAAGTATTTGAACTGCGTGGATTTCCAAAACGTGTGGACGTAGATATTGATTTGATTGGGGCCCTGGCGGTAAACGCCGTAGCTGGAGTCTTCCAGCTTGAATTGGCGGACCACCGGTTCGCCGAGCTGCTTCAGGGATCCCGACTCGGTGACTGGGCCCAAATCGAAGGGGCCGTCAAACGTCTTCGTCCAAAGCGGAACTCCGAGTGCCTTGTCGCGTTCTTCAAAATAATCGTTGTGCGCGAATGGTATCGAGGACACTCCGTACATCAGCACCCAGGGTGTAAGGAAGAGGCCGAGGTAGAGATGCGTACGGCGATTGATGTGCGGAAATTTCATTAGAGCACCGCCGCCAGCAGGCAAAACAGGCCGATGCCCGCGCCCAGCGCGAGAGCCCCCAGCCGCCGCGTCACCCGCAATTCCCACCACATCCATATTCCGGAGAGCGCCAGCAAAATCAGCGCGACGATGGTCACGTCGACGGAGATAGCCCAGAGGTCGTCGAGGACGTAATTATGCTGATACCCGCGCCGGCGATGCATGCGTTCAAAGAAGCCCGCGCCGGAGAAAATCATTTTTTCAACCCGCACCTTCTTGTCCGCCGCGGTGTAGGTAATGCGGCGCGGAGAAATGGCATCCTGGCGATTAACAACCACCCGCTCCGCCGTGAACGGGCGGGCGACGGCGTGCGCGCCGTCCAGGTCGAGTGTTGCCAGGAGTTGCAACGCCACCTGTTGCGGCGTGGCGCCTTCGGGCATCTCACCGGGATAAACAAGTTCCCGCTCTACTTCATACTGCGGAGGCGGTTCCGGGGGCGGGCCATGGAAGAGCCGGCGGTGATTCATGACGAACGTCGATACGGCGTACATCAGAATCCATGGTGCTAGAAATAGGGCGAGGTACAAATGGATGCGGCGGAGCAGGAGAGACATTAAGTGAGAGTCTATACCGGCGCGGCGGCGATCTGGACGAAATCTTGCGGCGGAAGCGGTGCGGGCGCGGTCCGAAACGATTGGAGAACCAACGGACAGGCGTCGCCGTAGGTACGGCAGTAATGTGGGATCTTTCCGGCGGCAAGCTCGGTGCGCATACCCACCATCACTTCTCCGTTCCAGACTTCATCGACACTCTTCTCCGACGGTAGAGCGATAGACCGTTTCAGGAAGCAGCACGGCGTGTAGACATCGTGCAGCGGCCGGATGCACAGAAACTTCCAAGGGAACAGACAAGGAATATCGATTCCATCCTCCGCCTGCTCCTGGATAAACGATTCCTCCGGCTTCCATTCGAAGTTGATATTCAGACCGGAAAACTCTCCGGCGGCGTCGATTTCAGACCGGAGTTGGAGGTAGTCGGGATAATCCAGCCGCTCCTCCTCATACTTGAAGTGATAGCCGAACGAGGACGCCGAAAATGTTCCGGCGCGCATGTCGAAAATATGCCGCAGAATGATGCGTTCGATCCCGAGGCTGGCTGCTAGGCGAAGGAAGGGGAAGACCTCGTGCTGATTGCCGCGCATCACGATGTAGCTGAGTACCATCGGCAGTTGCTTGCCGGGGCGGATTTCGTTGTTGAGTTCAACAAACCGTTTCAAGTTCCGGACCACGATTGGAAACCCGCCGCCCTGATACTTGTAATAGGTCTCCTCAGTGGCGGCATTCATGCTGACCGCGAACTCGACGGAATCGGCGTGCTGGATCAGGAATCGAGAGCGCTTTTCGGTGAGGAGTTGGCCGATCGTAGTAAAGCCGAAGCGGACGCGGGCGTCAGAGAGCCGCCGGATAACGGTTTCGTGGCCTGGGTAGAGTTGCAACTCGCCGTAAGTACAGTCGTTCACGCGGCGGGCCTGGTGTAAATAGGGCCAATATTCGGAGAGTGTCTCGTCGCTGATGTGCCCCGGTTCCTCGTACGACTCGGCGTTTTTACCGACGCAATAAGTGCATGGAGGCTTCACATGGCACTTGCCCGTAAACTCCATGTTGACGGTGGCGGGGAGCGACTGGAGCCGGGTCAGGCGTTCGCGGATTTCGCCGAGCAAAAGTTCGCGGGATTCTTCGCGGGTCAAAGTTGTTTCTCTGAAGGAACGGCGGTGCGGCGCTCGATCGGCAGGTTCGGGATTTCCAAAAACCGGACCGCGGATCCGGCGGCGAGCGCGTCGGCGACCGTCTTTAGCGCGGCGGAGTACGCGGTGATGATCCGGTCAATCGCGGCATCGCCTCGGCGCTCACCAAAACTTGACCACTTGTGCTCCGATAGAGTTGCCCACCCCCGGAACCGAGTCTGTGCCGACAAACCACTGATGGGCAAGGTACTATCATCCCCGGCCCCGTTGGGCCGGTGGGTCACTCTCCGTGAGCATACCCGGGTCATTTCTCGCGAGTGCCGAAGGGCATCGTCATGGGCGCGGCTGAGAATGACGTAGCCTTTTACGCTGATCAGGCCATTCCGCGCAAGCTCCTGCTGTAGCAGGGTGTGAAGCAGGACGTCCTGTTCGTCCTCGGCAATCAGATCGAAAAACTTGAAATACATGCGGTAAGGCGGGCCAATCAAGCCCGCGTTCAATTTCAGCGCCCGGCACGTTTCGCGGATCCCGGACCGGATATACTCCCCGCTTGCCCAGACCTCGCGCGCCACCGGTTCATTCTTGTAGATGTCCAATGCGACTTTCGCCGCGGCGAACGAATGTGTCTCCCCCTTCATCGCAGCTGCGTAAACAATGCGGTTGGCGTAGTGTTTCAACAGGCCCTCCCGGCTGACCAGAGCCGACAGCGGCATCCAGTTGGCCAGCGCTTTTCCCACGCAAGCCAAGTCCGGGGTGATGCCGAACGCAGCCGTCGCGCTGCCGGAGCGGAATCGGAACCCGGTCATGATTTCGTCGAAGATCAAAAGCGCGCCGTATTTGTCGGCGAGTTCACGGGCACGCTTGAAATATGGCGCGTCGGCCCAGTGCTGATGATCCTTCGGGTCGACGCACATGGCGGCCGGTTCGATCATATTGGCGGCAAGGTCGGCGGCGTGGAGCGCGGCGGCTTCTTCTAATGCCTGAATGTTCAAATAGGGCAGGGGAATGAAGTACCGGTTGTTGCCCGGCGGACCGCCCGTGCCTGCGATGCCTTGCGCGCTGACGAACCAGTCCGCCCAACCAAAGTAGCCGGATCCGAGGATCACTTTGCGCCCAGTGGCGACGCGCGCAGTCCGCACCGCCCAAGTGGTCACGTCCGATCCGTTTTTGCCAAAGATCGCCTCAGGTCCCCAGAGGAAGCCGTCGCAGAGCCGCTCGGTAACTTCCATTTCCAATCGATGCGGAAGCGATAAGACGCCGCCGCCGGCGGTGATCGCCCGTTGCACCGCTTCCTGCACCCTGGGCTCCGAGTAGCACAACAGGCTGCGACCCCATCCCATTAGTACATCGGTGAACTGGCGCCCATCGACGTCAGTAAGAACGCAACCTTTCGCGGATTCGGCGAATGCGGGGAACGTCGGCTGCCCTTTGCTGCAATAGATGCTCATGCCCGGCGAGAAATACCAATGGTTGCGGCGGTACGATATCTCCAGTAACTGATCTGTTGGCGATTGCGGTTCTCCTGTAACTTCAATAGTAACATCGAGAGGCGCGCTGCCCCGGTCGCGGAACCAGAACCGGTTGCAGACGGCCATATCGAACCGGAACTCGTATCTTCCAGGATTGGCGGGAATTTCGGCGGTAATAGGGATCTCGGCGCGTTCCCCGGGATTGACGTTTGCCGCCGGCCGGCCGACAGCCGTGTATTCGCCGTTGACGAACAAACAAAGCCCGGCATAGTTACCATCTGGCGGATTGTTCAGCCATACTTCGGAGCCGCAATTCTCAACTAACACGCGGAACACGACGCGCGCCGTTGTCGTGTAAGCGGACTCTACATTGTGCTCGATGTACTTCCCTGCGAACGGCTCGTACTGCAACCGGATTTCGTGGCGCCAGAACGGGGCCAGTTCCAACTGGACCAAGCGCGGACCGTCCGCCGCGGGCAGTTCAAATGCGAAGTGACCGTCGCCCTTGGGGTAGACGGCCTGGCGCAGGAGAACGGACGCCAACGCAGTGCCATTGTGCTGAACCGCCAGCGGCAGTCCTTCGGGCCAGGGCTCATTGCCGGTATTCCGAATAGGAAGGACACCGCTCCCGGCGTGGATTTCGCGGGAAAGTAATTTGGCGGAGAAAGGAGCGCCGGATTGAAAATCCGCATCGCTCGTGTCGGCGGCGGGGACAACGCCGGCGGCCCTCAATTCCAGCATCTTCCCGTGAATCGCAATCAGTTCCCCCGGGATATCGATCTGGGAACCACACCGGCAGGTCTGGTTCGTACAACTCTTGCAGCGGGCCTCTTCCCACGGGTGAAGGCGAAAGTATTGGAGCGTCGTGGAGATGCCGAACGGGGCCGTGGGGTACAGGTAGTGATAGGCAGCGCGAAAAAGGTAGGATACCGGCAGCCCGCGGCTGTACAGGTCGTCGCAATCGCCGCACCGGCTGCACATTACCTTGGCGATCTGTTTGAATCCGGATTCGATGGCTTCATGGCTTTCGGCCTTCGGCACTCGCGAGAAATGCAGAGCTTCGGCGCTAACGAAAACTTACCCACCCGTGCCAGCGAAAAGTTGACCCCCGATAGGTGCCGATAGAGGGGGATGCCCGAAACGCGCAAGCGCCCTTGCCGGAATTGTCTGCGGTGGTTCTATCCGGATCCACGGGTAGGCGCCCGCCAGCGAAGCTGCGGCAAGCCGGAATGCCAGGCCGTCCGCCGCCAAAAGACACAAGCAAACTGGCGGAGGCGAAACCCCAGCTACGCCGTCGGCTACCGCATTGATCAACGCCACTCCGCGCCGGCTGCCGACCCCGAGCCCCTCCGCGTTCCGCCCCCATTGCAAAAACTCCCCTGGGACATCGCGAAAGACCAGTTCGGCGGCAAAGGCGGTGATTTCATTGCGGTTATGGGCAAATACCTACTGCGCGCCGCGAAAGATCAGTCACCCGGCTATCCCATTGACCCGAAAGGAGTTCCCGGCAACAATCCCCTGTTGCCGGAAAAGACCAGTCCGGGCGGCGCGCATACTGAAACCCAAGCGACGCCACACCATGCCGCAAACTCTGGAGTTTCATCAATTGGACCGCCGCCTGGCGCATCTGCGGGTCCGCCACCCGGCCCGGTTCCGGCGGCTGCTGGCGTCGCTGGCTGAGACCGGACAGCAGACGCCCATCGTCGTCATCCAACAAGCCTCGCGGTATCTGGTGATTGACGGCCACCAGCGCATCGCCGCCCTCGGGCAATTGCGCAGAGATACCGTCGAGGCCATCGTTTTGGACACGGTGAGCGAAGCCGAGGCCCTGCTGCTGGTCCGTTCTCTGCGCATGAACAGCGAGCCGGAAACGGCGCTCGAACAAGGCTGGTTGCTGGCGGAGATGGAAGCCAAGCTCGGCTACACAATCGACGATCTCGCGCGGCGTTTCGACCGCAGTCCGACGTGGGTGGCGCGCCGCTTGTCGTTGGTGGAAACGCTTTCGGAGTCGATCCAGCAACAGGTGCGCGACGGCCACATCGCTCCGCAGATTGCCATGCGCTATCTGGCGCCGGCGGCGCGCATCGATGCCGGGCAATGCGAGCGCATGGCGCAGGTCTTTGCGCAACAACATTGGACCACGCGCCAAGCCGCCGATTTTTACAACGCCTGGCGCAACGCCAAGCTCGTCTTCAACACTTTGCGGCGTAAAGTTGGCGTAACTCGTTGATTCTTCACGCCGGGCTCGTCTTGATCGCAAGAATGTAGTGACACGGATAGTTCGCTTGATCGCGCTATTTACAT
>Ga0163144_10017191_pt1 | contig 14746 bp, 12 predicted proteins | sample OliLak19BULKMAT1_FD_123175 | JGI IMG/M metagenome (GOLD analysis project Ga0163144, IMG submission 123175) | Freshwater microbial mat bacterial communities from Lake Vanda, McMurdo Dry Valleys, Antarctica - Oligotrophic Lake LV.19.BULKMAT1 | ecosystem: Environmental > Aquatic > Freshwater >... | reverse complement strand
CTGGCTTTTCGAGATGCCGGTCATCCCCATGGCCTGAACCAGATCATCGACCGAGCGGGTCGAGACGCCCTGGATATAAGCCTCCTGGATCACGGCCGTCAGCGCCTTCTCCGCCAGCCGGCGAGGCTCAAGAAAGCCCGGAAAGTACGAGCCTTTCCTCAGCTTCGGGATGCGCAACTCGACGGCTCCGGCCCGCGTTTCCCAAATCCGGTCGCGATAGCCGTTGCGCTGGTTGATCCGCTCCAGGCTGCGCTCGCCATGTTCGGCGCCGGTCAGGCCCTGGACCTCCAGCTCCATCAGTCGCTCGGCGGCAAAGCCGATCATCTCGCGCAGGAAATCAGCGTCAGGGCTCTTCTCCACGAGCGTGCGAAGCGCCATCGTATCGTCTGTCATCGGGGTGTCCTCGGTTAGGTTGCTGGTGTTGCAACCCAACCCTACAGGCGATTCCCCGATGACGCCTAAGAGGTCTTCGCCTCTTCAGCTCGTACACCACCACCCGGGACACGACCTTCATCGACACCCATTGCACCGCAGGCTTTGAGCTTGGTGTCCGCAGGCAGCCTGGCGCGCGCAGCGCTCTTGGGGGCAATGAGCAGCGGATCCGCGGGCCAACCCTAGAAACTGGCAGTTCGAATTTCGCAAGTTGCACGCCCGGCTGCGGGTGATTCCGCAAGAGCGGCTTTCATGTCGCCTGGTGGATCGCGATCAGTTCCGTAGAGCGCCAGGACCACGCGCCCGGCACCGGCCGGACCATAGGCGGCGGAGCTCAGACAGGAGATTCCCGCGCGGCGGACGGCCCCTACTTCGTCGGGGCGGCGGAGGGGAGCCAGTCCGTCACGGACACCGCATCCAGTTCCGGCGCTTCGGCTTCGTCCTCGTCGTTGTCGGTGCGTCCCATAACGATCACGCGATCGCCCAGTTCAACCTTTGCGCCGGTGTCGCCGACGTCGACCAATAGCAGCCGGCCGCTGGTTTCCAGCAGAAAGTCGCCGTCCGCCTCGACCGACAGCACAGTGCCGTTGAACGTCATGGCCTGATCAGCGGGGGTACGATCCGAAAGGGCGTACATGCCGGTGTGGCCGCACGCGGCGGTGAGCAGCAGCGGTACCAGAAGGATGGGTTTCATGCGGTCGCGACCCTAGGCTGGTGGGACAGTCGATGTGGGGCGGCGGTCTGGCGCAACAAGGGAGGACGGTCGCGCGGCAGATCACAAGATCGGCACCGACGCGTCGCCAGCCTGCTTCACTGGTTCCGCCACGATCGCGCGCCCTGCCAGTGGGTTAGCTCCGCAGCCTGCGTGAGTTCGGACATGATCGGACGCCTGCAAGGCTCGATCATGCAGGGACGAGCGTCTTGTTGCGATCCGCCATGGTCGCTTCGGCAGGGAGAATGAAGCAGAACTGCGCCGATTATCGGTGCAGACCTTTTGGACATCGAAATCTGGCTCGGACCGAAAGGTTCTGAGCGGAGCCTCAACTGCGCTCAGCAGTTGTTCGGTGAGTTGGCTTGCTCGCAGTGCGGGGGGTCGAAGTGCTATCGCACGAGCGCCATGGCGACAGCTGGCAGACGGACCTGCAATTATGATTGTTCGGGAGCGTCAGCAGCGTTTGTCCAGCCACGGACGGCAGTCTGTTCAGTGATCCTGGCAGCCGGTTGGGGTGACCGTTGTGATCAATGTCTGCTTGTGGCGACGTCGTGCCTTATGGGGGGAGGAGGCAGACCGTGCGCCGGGAATGGCCGTGTCGTTTTTCCGGCCGTGCAGCATGACGGCGGGGCTATCGTGGGTCTACAGGGAATCATCCAAGATTGGCCGCCATGCTGAACCGCCTTCCAGACCACGACACGCTTTACGCGAACATCCTTCGCCGCGATCCAGAGATGGACGGGGTGATCTATGTCGGGGTGAAGACGACGGGGATTTTCTGCCGGCCGGTCTGCCCTGCCCGCACGCCGTTGTCGAAGAACATTGTTTTCTACGGCTCGCCGGATGAGGCGCTGGCGGCGGGGTTTCGGCCGTGCAGGCGGTGCCGGCCGCTGGACGATCCGAACGCGCCGGGCGTGCTGATCGAGAAGCTGTTGCGGCTGGTGGAGGAGGACCCTTCGCGCAAGTGGAGCGAGGAAGATCTGCGCGAGATGAGGATCGAGCCGGCGACCGCGCGGCGGCATTTCCAGCGCCGGTTCGACATGAGCTTTTCGCAGTATGTGCGGGCGCGGCGGCTGGGGCATGCGTTCAACGCGATCCGCAAGGGCGAGGCCGTGATCGAGGCGCAGCTGGATGCGGGGTTTGAATCCGGCAGCGGATTCCGCGAGGCGTTCGCGAAGACGTTTGGCGAGGCACCCAACCGCGCGCGGGCAGCCAGGGCGTTTGCGATGGACTGGATCGACACGCCACTGGGGCCGATGCTGGCGATTGGCGACGCGACCCATCTTCACATGCTGGAATTCGTAGAGCGAAAGAAACTGCAGGAGCATGTCGAACGCTATCGGCGGCAGTTCAACGCCGCCGTGTTGCCGGGTAAGACGACGGCGCTGAGGCTGATCCACCGGGAGGTAGCGGACTATTTCGCGGGCAAGTCCCTCACCTTCACATCGCGCATTGCGTGCGCCGGCACGGATTTCCAGAACCAGGTGTGGGACGAGTTGCGCCGTGTGCCTCCGGGCGTGACGCGGTCCTATCAGGAGATGGCCACACGCATCGGACGGCCCACAGCTGTTCGTGCGGTGGCGAACGCGAACAGGCTGAACCGCTGCGCGATCATCCTGCCCTGCCATCGCGTGATCGGCGCGGACGGGACACTGACGGGCTATGCGGGCGGGCTGTGGCGCAAGCAGTGGCTACTGGACCATGAACGGCGGCATGGAAGGCAGGCGCCGCCCTAACTGGCCGGCGGAGCTACGCTCTTGCCGGGATGGCTTCCGGCCTTCTGTGGCAGCAGGAAAATACCTGCGATGATCAGTGCGAACAGGACGGCGGAGGCGATCGGGCGGCTGAGCGCCAGGCCGCCATGGTCAAGCGGCTTGTCGAGGAAGTCACCCACCGTCGCGCCAAGCGGCCGGGTAAGGATGAAGGCGGCCCAGAACAGCATTGCGCGGGAGATACTCGTCCAGAAGTACAGCCCCGCAACTACGGCGAGTGCTGCCGCGAAGACGCCAGCCCCACCGAGAAAGCCAACGCCCGCATCATCCGCCATCCAGTCACCAAGCGCAGTACCCAGGGTCTGCGAGAAAGTGATCGCCACCCAGTAGAAGATCTCTACGCGCGGCGTGTTCACGGTATCGACCGAGATGCTCTTCTCGGAAAGCTGCCAGAACATCAGAACGGCAAGGACGGAGACGAGGAGGATGGCTGAGCCGCCGGCATAGCCAATGCCCACCGAACGTGTGGCAAAGTCCGCCATGGTCGTACCCGCCGTGGTCGACGCGATGATCGTCGCCCAGTAAAGCCAAGCGCTGAACCGCTTCGCCATTATCTGTGCGATCACAAGTACGGCCAGAACGCCAAGAAAGATGAAGGTGCTGGAGAGATAGCCCAGGTTCATCGTCATCGAGACGGTGTCGCCCCCGGTCTCACCGAGCGTGGTGGCGAGGATCTTGATGATCCAGAAGCCGAGTGTAACGGCCGGCACCTTGCTCAGGACTTCGCGTTCGGTCATCCCACACTCATGGAGTTTCGCAGCGATCCAGAGATCGCCGAGATTGAGGCGAGATTGCGTTTACCGCGATGAACGATCTTGCGCTGGCGTTCTGGGTCATGCCTGTCCTTGCGACCTCGGCTGTTCCGTCGTCTTGTCGACAGCGAAGGCGGCGGAGAAGCCGTGCAGGACAGTCGATAGCGTGACAGTGAGCGCAGTGATCGCCCATAGCTCGGCTTCGTTGTGCATCTCCATGTGGCTCCCGGCATAGCTCAGATAGTAGATCGAGCCGACGCCGCGCACACCGTAGACGGCGACGACCATGCGCTGACGGCCCCTGAGCTTCGATCCGAGAAGCGACAGCCAGCCCATCAGCGGCCGGACGATCACGATCAGGGCGATCGCGATTATGGCACCCGACAGGGTGAGGCTTCCGAGCAGCGCGGGCAGCGACGCGCCCAGGGCGATCAACAGCACGGCTGTCAGCGCATGCTCGATGTTCTCGGAGAAGTCGTGCAGGCGGCCGTGGTATTCGTGCTCGGTCTCGGTTCGCCGCAGCGTCAAGCCGGCGATAAAGACGGCGATGAAACCATAACCTTCGACCAGTTCGGTAAGGCCGTAGGCGAGGAAGACGCCGGCCATTGCGAAGACGCCAGCTTCAGTCTTGGCGAGTGCATTTTCGCGCGGGCACTCGAACAGCAGGAAGGCGAGAAGACGGCCGATCAGGAGGCCGCTGATGGCGCCGAGGGCAATGCGGTAGGCGACATCGCGCCAGAGCCATTCCATGAAGCCGGAGGCTTCGAGGCCGCCTGCGGTCGCGATGGCCAGGGCGAGATAGACGAAGGGAAAGGCCAGTCCGTCATTCAGACCGGCTTCGGCCGTGAGGGTGCGTCGGACGAGGTGCTCCTGGCCTTCGTTCGGCTTTCCGACCTGAAGGTCTCCGGCGAGGACGGGATCAGTCGGCGCGAGGACTGCCCCCAGCAGCAGGCCGCCGCCCAGCGTCATCGCGCCGAGGGTCCAGCCGAGGGTGGCGACCGCAAGGATGGTGAGCGGCATGGCGATGGCGAGCAGCCGGAAGGTTGGCCACCAGCGTTCCAGATCCATCAGCTTGTCGATGCGAAGGCCGACGCCGAACAGGCCGACGATCACGCAGAGTTCGCTGACGATTTCCCAGGGCAAGGGGATAGTGAGCGGATTGAGGGCTGAGGGGGTTCCAGGCGCCCAGGCGAAGACGGCAAGTCCGAGCCCGATCAGCAGTCCCGCAGCGGCCGGCTCGCGCGCGGAAAAGAGGCGCGGCAGCCAGTAGGCGAGCAGCACTGCGAGGCCCAGGCCGACAAGCAACAGGTGATAGCTGGAGAACTCAAACACGCCGGGTCCACTCCGCGAACCTGTTGGTACGCGCTCGCGGGCGGCGGGTTCAAAAACAAGCTGGGCAGCGCGGCCGGTTATCGTTCCTCGGGCGAAGAAGCCGGGTGCCTGGGAAGGTCCTCGGGCTTCATGCCACGGCGCTTGAGCCCCTCACGCAGGAGAAACTCGATCTCGGCGTTGACGGAGCGGAGCTCCTGCGCGGCAAGGCGCTCGATCGCGGCGTGGAGCGCCGGATCGAGCCGCAGTGGAAATGCTTTCTTGCCGGGCGAAGGCATGGGATCGCCTGTCTTGGGTTGGACCTAGTAGAGAGAGCCCGCATTGACGATGGGCTGCGCTTCGCGATCGGCGCAGAGCACGACGAGAAGGTTGGACACCATCGCGGCCTTGCGCTCGTCGTCGAGCACGACGATGTCGCGCTCCGACAGCTGCTGCAGTGCGCTTTCCACCATCGAGACAGCGCCGTGCACGATCTTGGCGCGGGCTTCGAGGACGGCTTCGGCCTGTTGCCTGCGCAGCATGGAGGATGCGATTTCCGGCGCGTAGGCAAGGTGCGAGAGGCGGGCTTCGTCGATGGCGAGACCCGCAATGGAGACGCGCTCCTGCAGGCGGGCCTGCAGCATTTCGCCGACCTTCACGCCATCGGCGCGCAGGGTGGGCTCGTCGCCTTCGCCATGGTCATAGGCGAAGTGCGAGGTGATCTCGCGCAGCGAGGTTTCGATCTGGATGTTGACGAACGTCTCGTAGTTGTCGACGTCGAAGAAGGCCTGTGCCGTGTCAACCACGCGCCAGACGATGACGGCGGCGATCTCGATCGGATTGCCCTTCTTGTCGTTCACCTTCAGCGTCTGCGAGGTGACATTGCGCACGCGCAGGGAAATTTTCTTGCGCGAGTACCAGGGGATGACCCAGCGCAGGCCGGGACGCTTGTCCGTGCCCTTGTAGTTGCCGAACAGGCTGATCGCCGCACTTTCATTCTGCTGCAGCGAATAGAGGCCTGACACGATCAGGACCGACACGATCAGGACAACGATCGCGCCGATAATGTAAGTGAGCACCATCAGGCCTTCGCCGCCGCTCTCGCCTGTCATGATGCCCTGGAAGAAAAGCCATGCCGCACCGACGAAGCCTGCGAGCGCGAGCACCAGCAGGAAGCCCCCGCTACCGGTGTTTGCTGTCTTTTCGACCGTTTTCTTGTGGCTCACGACAGTCATAACGTCCCTCCTGCAATATCGTAGTGATATCACTTTGATATTGACTGGGGCGGATGTCAAGCACATTGTCACTCCACAGAGGGAGTCGACGCGATGGATGTGATGCTGGTCTTGTGGGCTCTGAGCGCCGCCCTGCTTCTCGGCATCCTGATGCTGGTCGTGGTGATGATAGCGCGCGGCATGGACAAGCCGGCTGCTTCAAGGGAAGCGGCGCGCGAACAGCTGGCCAGGGTGATGACGTCGCTTGGGGCCAAGCACACCGCCGCCAGCGCAAAACCCGAAACTGGGAGCAACGGCAAGTCCCGAAATCCGATGCAGGCGATCGTCGCGCTCGGCGCGGCCCTCGCCTTGCTTGGCGGCGTTGTGGCCCTCATCGGCGACTTCGCCGAGGACGACATTGCGCCTGCGGCCTCCGAGATCAGCGCGGGCGACCTGCGCGGCACGATGATCAATGCGCGCAACAGCGATCCTGTGGTGCTGATCGTACCGGGCTCGGGGCCGACCGACCGCGATGGCAATAGCCCGCTGGGCGTGAAGACGGACGCCTACAAGCTGTTGGCTGAGGGCCTCGCGGAGGAGCGCATCGCCACTGTGCGCATCGACAAGCGGGGAATGTTCGGGAGTGCGGCGGCGGGTGACCCGAACGCCGTCACGCCCGCCGACTATGTCGCCGACATCCATGCCTGGATCGATGCGATAAAGGCGACGCGCGGGTCGGAGTGCGTTTTCCTGCTGGGGCATTCGGAAGGCGCGCTGATGGTGTCGATGGCCGCGCAGGACCGCAGGGATGTGTGCGGGCTGATCCTGGTCGCCGGGATGGGGCGGAAGATGGGGGATGTGATTCGCCAGCAGCTGCGCGACAATCCAGCAAATGCGCCGCTGCTCGATCAGGCATTGGCGGCGCTCGTCGAACTGGAGGCCGGGCGGCGCGTGGATGTCTCGACCATGCACCCTGCCCTCGTCGCGTTGTTTGCGCCGCAAGTGCAGGACTACCTGATTTCCGTGATCAATCTCGATCCGGTTGCTGAACTGAGCCTCGCCAACACAGACACGCTGATCCTGCAGGGCAAGACGGACCTGCAGGTGACGGTCGAGGACGCGAACCTCCTCGACAGGGCGCGCAAGACCAGGCTGCGGATGGTGGACGGCATGAACCATGTGCTGAAGGAGGCGCCAGCCGAGCGCGCTGCGAACCTTGCCGCCTATGCCGACCCATCGCTACCGCTGGCGCCGCGGCTGGTTCGGCGGATCGAGGATTTCGTGGAGGACAATGACTGACATGTCGCGGCATTTGCCCCCACGCACCTATCCTTCGAAAACCGACGGATGGTTCCTCGCCCTGCTCTGTCTGTCGCTGGCGGCGGCCGTCGCGGGCCTGATCGTGGCCGGCGTTCAGGAGGGCCCCCTGCGCGCCGCGCAGGGCGGGTTCATCCTGTTTGGCGTGGCCGGGTTCGTGGTGTGGATCCTGCGCGGCACGAACTACACGCTGGATGGTGACAGGCTGATCGTACGCTCTGGACCATTCCGCTGGACCATCGCCGTTGCCGACATAACCGGTATTGAGAAACCGCAGGGGTTTTTCGGGCGCGACCGCGCAGGCTCCAGCCCTGCCCTGTCATGGGACAGGCTGGTGATCAGCCATGGCACCGGCAAGCGCCTGAGGATTTCTCCGGACAATCAGGTGGAATTCCTGGCTGACCTGAAGGCGCGCCAACAAACCTCGCGCGTCAGTAGTGCTGGTAGGTTCCCTTGATGGTCGAATAGCCGACGCCGGGCTTGCCCCAGTCGCAGACGCCGCCGGGGAAGATTTTCTTCAGGCGCGCCTGCTGCAACTTCGAGAATGTCACCGCGTAGTCGGCGACGTTCACCGGCTTGAGCGCGCACTTCATGATGTCGTTTGTGATGGGCGCGCCTGCGATGAGGCGCGGCTCGAGGTGGATGGGATAGGTCTTGTTCCACGACGTGCCCGGGTCCCAGCTTGCGACTTCGTTGACGCGCTGGCCGTCGGGCGTCCAGTAGGCGTCCGCGGCATCCGCCGGTTTGTGCTTCACGACTTTCGCGGGCGTGAGCGGCGCAGGATCGGCAGCCATGTTGTCGAGCCATTTGGTGATCACATCGAGCGCGATCGGCGCGAGGTTGACCTTGGCGGGCTGGCCCTGCCCGGGCGCGCGGTCAGCGACCCAGATGACCTGGGTGGCGGAGGAGCCCGTCGCCTTCTCCAGACGCGCACGGATAGTGAGATCGCGGTGGCGGTCGTGGATGTCGCCCGGCGTCGTCGTGTCGGTGTAGCTGCGATAGTTCAGCATCGGCACGGTATCGAGGTTCTTGAACGTATTGATCAGGCCGGAGGCGTAGATCGCCCTGATGGCAGTCTCGTCGCCCACGGTGCGCTGCGCGACGAAGCCGCCATCGATGTCGTTGCCGCCGACTTTATCATTGAGGGTGAGAAATTCGTCGACGGAGATGGCTTTGTCGTTGAGGGCCTTCAGGCCGTACTGGATGCCGATATTGTCGATCGGACGACGGGCGAAGCCGGTCCTGGGATCCTTGCCATAGATGTTGACGCGCATTTCCTGCGTCGTGCAGCGGATGCCTTTCCTGTTCTTCTTCGCATCGTACACCAGCGACTTGTCAGAGATCGCGCAGCCTTCAGCGAAGCCGGCCTGGATGGTTCGAACGAAAGAGCGCTCCCACGAGCCGCATGTACCATTGCTGTAGCCGGCGACGGCGTCCTTCTTTCGCTCGCTCCACGACTTGCCGTCTCTGGTGCGCCAGAAATTCTGCAGCAGGCCGCAGTCGGCCGTCTGCATCGATGAGTCCGGGAAGCTCAATGATGGTTGAAGCCCGTCGAGCAGGCCGGGATACATCTGCGTGATGACCATCTGCTGGATCGCGCCGCCGGAGCCGCCTGTGCCGACCGTCCATTTCGGGGCGCCGTATTTTTCGACGAAATGCTCCTTGAGCATCATCAGCGTCTCGCCCTGCAGCACCTGGTTGCAGTGCTGCTGGTTCACCAGTTCGGTGGAGTTGATGTAGGCAAAGCCGCGCGCGAGATAGAGATCGGACAGGATCGACTGCGCGCCGTTCGAGCCCTGGTTGTACTGCGTTCCACATCCGCCGCCGAAGGTGACGGCGAGGCGGTTGTTCCAGCCTTCATTACCGCCGAAGGCGTCAGTTGCGGGATCGTCCAGCACGGCGAGACGATAGATGGCGCGGTTGATCACGCCGCTTTCGACGCGGACGATGTAGGGCACGCTTCTGCCATCGATCGTTGTCGTGGTTGCAAGGTCTGCGGGGCGCGCGCCTTTCGGATTGGCGAGCGGCTTGAACTGTGTGGCGGCGGCACCTGTGCCGGTGGCGGGGCCGGTTGATTTGTAGAACCACTCAAACTTCGTCGGGGCCGAGCAGTTGGCGTCGGTGGCGGGGCCGAGGCCGGACTGTTCGGTGCGGCACTCGTAGGGCGTCATGTGCGGGCCCGACAGGACCGGCCCGGTGACGGGATGGTTCACCAGCGGCTGGCTGACCGAATAGCCCTTGGGTCCCCTCACCTGCAGCCAGTTGGTTCCGGTATCGAGGCCGGTGACGACGCCGCGAAGCGTGTTCGTGGCGACATCGAACCTCAGGGGCGTCAGCAGCTGGCGACCGTTGAGCGAGAGCTTAAGCTCGTTGGCCCTGGCGCCTTCGCTCGCCTTGACCTCGACCAGAGCATCGCCGCCGGACACGAGATCGTAGCGCGAGGAGAGGACTTTCACCTCGACCTTGCCGTGTGCGGCTGCGCTCGCGGATTGCGAGAGGGCCGGGGCAACAGCAAGCGAAGCAGCCGCAAGCGCGAAGGCGCCGCAACCGGCAAGCACACGTATCCTGAGCTGTGACATTGATTTCTCTCCCGCCGGTTCAGCCGTTTTCCGGCTTCTTGTTGGACGGGAGTTTAGCGCGGCCGCATGGATTGTCGCGCACGAATTGGTGAGCGCGCGGGGCGCCTTGCGCAGGAGCTGCGACCGGCGGAACTAGGGCCTGCCGAGAATTCCCGCGACAAGGCGGGCAAGGGCGGCCTTTCGCGCCGCCGGCCTGCGCGACGCAAGCTGTGAGCCGAATGCCCCGGCGGCACCCTCGATCAGCATCAGGATCATCGCGGCGCAGGCTGAGGGGTCGGCGCCAGAATCGATCTGGCCATCACGCTTTGCCCGCTCGATGATCGCCTGCAGCCTTGCGTGAGCCTCGTTCTCTGCTTCCAGAAGCAATGCGCCGACCTCTTTGTCGCGCGCGCCTTCGGCCGCGATTTCCAGGGCGAGCCGCGCATATGAGGTGTCGCTTACCTCGACAATGGCTTCGTCCAGCGCCCTGACGAGCTGCGCCGGAAAGTCCCTGGCACGCTCAAGCGCATCGAACAGCGCTGCCGCCACAGCGCGCTCCTCGGCGACAACGGCGCGGATGATGTCAGCCTTCGAGGGAAAATAGCGATAAAGCGCGCCCGGGCTCATGCCCGCCGCCTCGCAGATCGCCGCCATGCCGGTCTGGTGGAAGCCCTGCTCGATGAAAAGCTGCTCCGCCACGCGCAGGATTTCTGCACGGCGGGCATTGAAAGCTTCCTCGTTTCGCGTGCGCGCCATCTCGGGTCTTTCTGGTGGTCCTGCATCTTCGCTCATCGCTCTTGACGGGCGCCGACGCGTGGTCAATATAAAAGCGAACGATCGTTCTCTTAATAGAGAGGCCAGATTTCATGCAGAAGAGTGAACCGGGCATCAGCCTCTACGACTTCGGCGACTCTGTTGTCGCGGGCGCGCCGCCGGACCTTCTCCCGATCCTCGCCGCGGTTGCCGGCCTGCTGTTGCTGGCCGGCGCGCCGATCCTCATTCTGGAAGTCTGGCGCCTGCACAGATCGGGTGGGCTGACCCGCGGGCGCATCACGGGCATGCTGACCAGCACGCTTTGCCTGCTGCCTGCGACCCTGGTTGAACTCGCATTCGGCGCCGTGCTGGTGGGGCTGTTCTTCGCCGTGTCGATGCTCGCGCCATGGCCGATCGCCTCGACGTGGACGAGCGCCCTGATTTGTTTTGTTCTGGTCGACCTGCTGTATTACTGGGAGCACAGGCTGGCGCATGAGGTGAATGCGCTGTGGTCGCTCTACCATTCGGTGCATCATTCCGCCGATCATTATGACCAGACGATAGCGTTCCGCATCAGTTTCGTCGATTTCTTCTTCTCGCCGCTTATCTACCTGCCGCTGGTTTTCGCGGGCTTTCACCCAATTCTGGTCTTTGCCTGTTTCGGACTCCTGCTGGCCTGGCAGCAGTGGATCCACACCGAACTGGTCGGCAAGCTGCCGTTGCTTGATCCATGGCTCAACACGCCGTCCAACCATCGCGCCCATCACGGCCGCAATCCGATCTACATCGACAGGAATTATGGCGGCGTGCTGATGGTGTGGGACCGCCTTTTCGGCACCTACGCGGCCGAGACCGAGAAGGTGGACTACGGGCTGGTCGATCCGCTCACGAGCCGCAACATGTTAGCAGTGCATTTCTCATCGCTGGGAAAGATGATCGCAGCGCTGGGACGCGCCAGATCTATGCGGGACGCGCTGACAATCCTGTTTGGAAAACCGCGGGCGGGTTGACCGCCCCTGCACCGACGCGCAGGGGCGGCCCAAAATGCGCCTACTCGAGGCGACGCTCGATCAGCTCGACCTGGAAGCATTCGATCTGGTCGCCTTCGCGGATGTCCTGGTAGTTGGCGAAGGCCATGCCGCATTCCATGCCCTGTTTCACTTCGGCGACTTCGTCCTTGAAGCGCTTCAGCGTGGACAGCGTGCCTTCGTGGATGACGACGTTGTCGCGCAGCAGGCGGACGCCCGAACCGCGACGCACGATGCCTTCCGAGACGCGGCAGCCGGCGACTTTGCCCGCTTTCGAGATCGAGAAGACCTGCAGGATTTCTGCGTAGCCCAGGAAGGTCTCGCGACGCTCCGGCGCCAGCATGCCCGACAGCGTATTCTTCACGTCGTCGATCAGGTTGTAGATGATCGAGTAGTACCGGATCTCGACGCCTTCGCGTTCGGCGAGGTCGCGCGCCTGCTTGTTGGCGCGGACGTTGAACGCGATGATCGGCGAGGACGCCGAGATGGCGAGCTGCACGTCGCTCTCCGAGATCCCGCCGACGGCGCCGAGAACCACGCGGGCGCGGACCTCGTCGGTCGACAGTTTCTCGAGCGATTGCGTGATCGCTTCGACCGAACCCTGGACGTCGCCCTTGACGAGGAAGGTCGCTTCCTTGAGGCCGCCGGTGGCAGCCGAGCCGCCTTCCTTGAGACGCGCCAGCATCTGGTCGAGCGAGGTGCCCGTCCGTGTCGACGAGCCGGTCTTGTTGCGCTTGGTGCGGAGGCGATAGTCGGTGATCTCACGGGCGCGGGCTTCGGACTCCACCACGACCATCTGGTCGCCCGGGTCTGGGGCGCCATCGAGGCCGAGGACTTCGACCGGCGTTGCCGGGCGGGCGTCTTCGACCTGCTGGCCGCGCTCGTTAGAGAGCGCTTTCACCCGGCCCCACTGGCCGCCGGCAACGATGATGTCGCCGCGCTTCAGCGTGCCGCGCTTGACCAGTACGGTCGCCACCGGCCCCCTGCCCTTGTCGAGCTTGGATTCGATGACGACGCCGTCGGCGTCACGTTCCGGGTTGGCCTTGAGTTCGAGGATTTCGGCGAGGGCCGAAATCGTCTGCGTGAGTTCGTCGAGGCCGGTCTTCTTCAGCGCCGAGACGAATACCGCCGGGGTCTGACCGCCCATGGCTTCAACCTGCACGTCGTACTGCAGGAGCTGGGTGAGTACGTTGTCCGGCTTGGCGTCGTGCTTGTCGATCTTGTTGACCGCAACGATGATCGGCGCGTTGGCCGCTTTCGCGTGCTGGATCGCCTCGATCGTCTGGGGCATCACGCCGTCGTCCGCCGCCACCACGAGGATGACGATGTCGGTGGCGTTGGCGCCGCGGGCGCGCATGGACGAGAACGCTGCGTGGCCGGGCGTGTCGAGGAAGGTGATCTTCTCGCCGGTCTTGAGCTGAACCTGATAGGCGCCGATGTGCTGCGTGATGCCGCCGGCCTCGCCCGACACCACGTCGGTCTGGCGCAGGGCGTCAAGCAGCGACGTCTTGCCATGGTCAACGTGGCCCATGACCGTGACGACCGGGGGACGGCCCTCGAGATGGTCGTCCACATCATCATGGCCTTCGAGGCCGATCTCGACGTCGGATTCCGCCACGCGTTTCACGGTGTGGCCGAATTCCTCGACGATGAGCTGGGCGGTGTCGGCATCCAGAACGTCGGTGGAGCGGACGAGTTCGCCCTGCTGCATCATGAACTTCACGACGTCGGCCTGACGCTCGCTCATGCGGTTGGCGAGATCGGCGACGGTGATCGATTCCGGCAGCACGACTTCTCGCGACACTTTCTCACCGGCGCCGCCGGCCATTTTCAGGCGACGGTCGCGCTCGCGTTCACGGGCGCGCTTCACGGCGGCGTAGGAGCGCTGTTTTTCGTCATCGTCGCCAAGGGCGGCCGATACGGTCAGCCTGCCCTGACGGCGTTTCGGTTCATCCTTGCGCGCCGGCCGGACTTCGCTGCCGCCGGGGGTGTCGTCGCCGCTTGTCTTCACGCGTTTGACGCGGCCGCCGAGTTCGCTCAGCGGCGTCAGATCATCGGTATCGAGCGGGGCGAGCGGACGGGGGCCGCCACCTGGGCCGCGGGCGCCGGGGCCGCCCGGACCACGCGGACGATCGCCTGCAAATCCACCTGGGCGCGCAGCGCCACCGGGGCCGCCCGGACGCGCACCACCAGGTCCGCCTGGGCGCGGACCGCCCGGTCCACGCGCACGATCGGCATCGGGACGCACGCGGACGACGCCGCCTGGCGCCCGCGGCGGGGCCCCACGGTCGCCGGAGAAACTATTTGCGCCGGTCCGGGGCGGCGCGCTGCGGACATCGCGACGGGGACCGTCTCGCTCGCCGCGCTCGGGACGAGCGCCGCGGAAGGCAGCTGCAGCGCCACCGGCGTCTTCTTCATCGGTCGCGGCGGGACGCTGTACGCCGGCTTCTGCGCGACGCTTCTCTTCTTCGGCGAGACGACGGGCCTCTTCTGCGCGGCGGCGGTTGGCTTCCTCGACTGCTTCCTGTTCGATGCGGCGACGATCCTGATCGGCGCGAGCGGCGTCGATCGCGACCTTGCGGGCCTTGAGTTCGGCTTCCGAAAAGTTTGACTTCTTGACTGCCGCCTGGGCAGCCGTGGGCGGAGCTTCGGGCGCAGCGGCTGCAGCGGTGGGCGGCTTCGACTCTGGCTCGGCTGCGGGCGCAGCAGCAGGGCGCGCGACCTTGGGCGCAGCGCCCGGCGCGACGACGACCTTCTTCTTCTTGACCTCAACGGAGACCTGCTTGGAGCGGCCGTGGCTGAAGCTCTGCTTCACGGTGCCTGTGTCGGCGCGCTTGAGGGTCAGCGGCCGGCGTCCAGTGTTGTCCGTGTCTTTTGTATCAGTCATTCACTCACTTCGT
>Ga0163144_10017187_pt1 | contig 14748 bp, 11 predicted proteins | sample OliLak19BULKMAT1_FD_123175 | JGI IMG/M metagenome (GOLD analysis project Ga0163144, IMG submission 123175) | Freshwater microbial mat bacterial communities from Lake Vanda, McMurdo Dry Valleys, Antarctica - Oligotrophic Lake LV.19.BULKMAT1 | ecosystem: Environmental > Aquatic > Freshwater >... | reverse complement strand
TGACGGCGTCCGGGGGAGCAGCATCCATGGCTTCGAACGCTGGGGGCAACCCGCCGCCGTCCAAGACCGGGGTCAAATCCACCCGCACCAGCAGCAGCTCCAGGTACGCCGCCGTTGGCCAGGGTACGCCCCGCCTGATTGCGCTGAAAAGTAACACTCCTACTGCGAAACCTGCACCCCGGGTGCTGGGAGATCCCTTGCTGGCGGATGCGCTGAACCATTCGCGCTCCCAGTTCCTGACCAGCACCGGGCAGAACCGGACGCAGGCGGGCAGCGTCAATCCCACGGCCATCCGGGCGGGTGAGGCGGTTGCGCGGAAGCTGGGAGGCCTGAGCCTTGCGGATGTTGGACCGGAGCTTGGGAAGCTGAAACCCAAGGAGCGCATCCAGCTTGAAGCCGCGGTGCGTTCGGGCAGCGTCAACTCCAAGGAGATTCTGGGTGCCATGTTGCTGGGCGCCTCCGCGGCCGCACAACTGACGCTGCTCAAGGGCCTGCCCCGCAACACGCTGGATGAGCTGCGGGTCCTGGTCCGCGGCGGCACCAATCCCAACATGGCGCTGTCCGTGACCATTGAAGTTGCGGCCCAGACGGCGTGGGGCAAGGCCCATCCCCCCGTGCTGGAGAAACTCCGCAAGGCGCACACTGAGTACAGAGTCCAGGCGGACCTGGCCCAGGGGCTGGGCTGGACGGATGGCAACGTCATCAAGGTCAACCCGGAGATGCTCAAGTGCCCGGAGGCCATGGCGGCCGTGCTGGCACATCAGGGTACACACCTTCACCAGGGCACGCCGTGTTGCGGCGGACTGCGCGCGTTGTCATTGGCGGGTGAAACGGCGGGCTCTGTAGCCGCCGCCATGGTCTGGGATGAGATTGGAATGAGATGGGACTCCACCATCCCCAACCAGCTTGAACTCCTCAACGGACCGGCCGCCGCGCTGAAGACCGGCGGAGAGAAGGCCGTGCTGGCGCTGGTGGGCCAGGCGTACATCAAGACCGCAGAAGAGAAGATCCGGGAACGAAAGTCCGACGCGACCAACTACACTCCCAGAGAACCGGATGACACCATGGCAGCGTGGGAAGCCCGCGCCCGCGGATTCCGGGAAGAAGTGGCGGCCGCCACTGCTAAAAAATAGCGACTGATCTGGCGTGCGGGTGAAGCCCCCGGGCTTCTGCAGGAGAACGTTGCAGGGAGCCAGGCAACCGCATCAGGCGCAGGGTTGAGTGCTGTGCCCCGCCGTGCCTACCGTGCGCCGCCATGGCCCCTTCCGCTGCCCCCAAGAGCCCCGCATTTGTTGAGAGCCTCCGCCGCGTCTACCTGCGCGGAGAAGCCAGCACGTTCATCCTCTATGACAATGTGCATGACCGCTTCCTGCACAACGGCGAGCTGCTGTCACTGACGGACTTTCTGGTTGAGGGGATGTTGAAGGAGAGCAAGGACACCATCATCACGTACAACGTCAGCACCGGGCTGCGGTTCCGCAAACGCGCCAAGGACGTCAAGCTGGATGAGGCGGTGCTTCTGGACAAGACGCCCACAGAAGCGCTGCCGCGTCTGGAAGACATTCTCAACGTCCACAAGAAGGTGGCGTTGATCATGGACTACACGGAAATGGTGGCGCCTGCCGGGGATGCCAACTTCTTCTCATCCGACGATAGGCGCACCGTGGTGACCCTCCACCGCTGGAGCCTGTCCCGCATCTTTGAGCGCAATGACAACATCATCATCCTGTGCACGGAGAGCCTGCCCAACATCAACCCGGCGCTGGTCTCCAATCCCAAGATGGCCGCCATCCGCGTGCCACTTCCGGATGAAGAGACGCGCGCCACCGTCATCCGTCATGCAGATCCCCGGCTGCCGGACACCACGGTCAGCCGTTTTGCGTCGCTGACGGCCGGTCTCAAGAACGTGCAGATTGACGGCATCCTGCATCCACAGGCGGAAGGTGGCGCCAATCTTACGGACCGCAAGGCGTTCATCATCAGCCTCCTCAAAGGCAGCAAGGACGCGGAGGCACGCGCGGACAAGCTGGCGCAGCTCACCAGCGGCATGGACCGGGACGCCATCCGCGCGCTGGTGAACCCGGAAGCCGCGCCTGACGCTGCGCCCACGCCGGAGACCAGTGAAGAAGAGCGCCTGATCATGCACCGCAAGCGGGAGATCCTTGAGCGTGAGTGTTACGGCCTCATTGAGTTCATTGACTCCAAGCACGGGTTTGAGGCCGTGGGTGGCATGGAAGGTGTCAAGGCGGAGCTCAACGGCGTGGCGCGCGCCATCAAGAGTGGTGAGACCAACCGGGTGCCCATGGGTATGCTCTTCACCGGGCCCATGGGTACGGGTAAGACATTTGTTGCGGAGGCGTTCTGCAAGGAGAGCGGCCTCACTGCACTCAAGCTCAAGAACTTCCGTTCCAAGTGGGTGGGCGCCACCGAGGGCAACCTGGAGCGCGTCCTCTCCGTGGTCAAAGCCATTGGTCAGACCATTGTCATCATTGATGAAGGTGACCGCGCGTTTGGCGGCGGTGGTGACGGCGGTGAGGGAGACGGCGGGACCGGGTCACGGGTGATTGCGCGGCTCAAGGAGTTCATGAGTGACACGTCCAACCGCGGGCGTGTCCTCTTCATCCTGATGACCAACCGGCCGGACAAGTTGGATCTGGACCTCAAGCGCGCGGGCCGCCTGGATAAGAAAATTCCGTTCCTCTACCCGCAGAAGCCGGAGGAGGTGGAAGGTGTGCTGATGGCGCAGCTGGGACGTCACAAGGTCCCCCATGACGTGCAGTTCCCCCGGGACCGGGACAGCGTGAGCGTGCGCCTGCTGGGCTATTCCAATGCGGACCTGGAAGCGCTGGTGCTGATGGCCAATGACCGCGTTGCGGATGAGAAACGCCCCGTGCAGACCAAGGACATTGAACACGCCATCAATGACTACATGCCACCCAAAGACGCCACCATGCTGGAATACATGGAGCTGCTGGCGGTGTTTGAAGCGTCCAACCGCGCGCTTCTGCCGGCCAAGTTTCAGGGTGTCCCCGTGGAAGAGCTGCAGAGCCGGCTGCGCATCCTCAAGGCCCAGGTTCGTTGAGCCATGCGCCTGCTTGCGTTGTCCCTGGCTCTGGTCTGCGCTTACACTTTTGGGTGTGACCGTGTCTGTCTCACCGTGCTGGACTCCTGCCGTAGCCAGGATACGGATGCGGGGTACCTGCCGCGCGCGGACGCCGGTACCGTTGAGTTGGACGGCGGCATCCTCATGGACGCGGGCTTTCTGGCCTGTGTGGCTGAGGGCTGTGAGTCCGCGTGTGAGGACGTCCCGGATTTCGCCTTTGTCTGCCTGAACCCGCAGTGTGTGGCGTGCCAGGTTGCCAACAGTGACGCTGGAACACCGGTCTTCTGCGGGCGCGTCTTCACCTGCGGCCGGGATGGTGGTCCGGTGGATGCGGCCGTGGTTCCTGACGCTGCGGTCATTCCTGACGCCGCCGTGATTCCTGACGCCGCCGAGATTCCCGACGCTGCTGAGCCTCCTGACGCCGCGGATATTCCCGACGCCGCGGACATTCCCGACGCTGCTGAACCTCCCGACGCCGCGGAAATTCCTGACGCCGCAGAGATTCCTGACGCTGCCGAAGAGCCGGATGCAGCCTGATGCGGAAGCTGGGCCAGCACGGTTTCCACGCCACGCTGGCGGCAGTGCGGGGGCGCGCGCTGGTGGTATTCACGTCGGAAGGGTGTTCGGTCTGTGGGCGGCTGAAGGCAATCCTGGAGCAGTCACCACCGCCGGATGTTGAAATGTTTGAAGTGGATGCCCACCATGCCAGCGCCACTGCAGCCGAACTTGAAGTGTTCCACCTTCCTGCCATGTTTCTTTTTGTCGACGGGAGCTACCACGCTCCTGTTCACGCAGCGTTGAACGCCGCCGCGTTGCACCAGGCCATCCTGGATGCCGCGCATGAGCCCGCTCAGGAGCCCCCGTGATTTTGGATCCACGCTTGGAATACCTGGAGAGACGGGATGCACGCCGCAACCTGGTGGCCAAGGCAGAGGGCCGTGACCGCCTGGTCTCATGGCTGCGCCTGGCCATCTTTGGCGTGGGCGTGGTGTTGGCGTGGTTCACCTGGCGCTCCCAGGCTGATGACGGGTCTCTGCTGCTTCTGCCCGCTGGCGGTTTCTTTGCGCTGGTGATGCTGCATGACCGCGTCATCAAGGCGCTGAACCGCGCACGCCACGCGCAGCGCCTCTACCAGGACGGGCTGGACCGGATGAACTTTGAATGGGCCGGCAATGGCAACCCCGGCGCCCGGTTTGTTGACGCGCACCATCCCTACGCGCCGGACCTGGACGTGTTTGGTGAGGGCGGTGTGTTTGAACGCGTGTGCACTGCCCGAACCGCCGCGGGTGAAGAGATGCTGGCCTTCTGGCTGTGCACTCCGGCTTCGGCGGACGTTGTCAGGGCGCGCCAGGCAGCGGTGCGTGAGCTGACCCCGCAGCTTGATCTGAAGGAGGAGCTGCACATGCTGGGTGAAGACGCACGTGCGGCGCTCTCGTCCGCCACGCTGATGAAGTGGGCGTCCGGAAAGGTCCCGCCTCCGTCGCTGGGACTGCGGCTGGGCGGCGCGTTGTTGTCCGCGGTGACCATTGGAATGATCTCGCTCTCCTACGTTGGGCAGCTTCCGTGGGGCTGGCCGGTGGTGGGCATTGTTGCGCTCAGCCTCTTTGCGGACCGCCTGAAGGCGCGCACCGCGCCGCTGCTGGCCAACGCGCCGCAAGCGGTCCGTGACATGCGCGTGATGACACAGATTCTCACGCGCATTGAACGCTGCAAGTTCCAGAGCCCGGCGCTGCTGGACGTGCAGAAGCGCATCCAGGTGCAGAACACGCAGGCCTCCACGGAGATTGCGCGCCTCAGCCGGATCCTGGGCGTCATTGATATCCGCCAGAACATGTTCATTGCACCCTTTGCGGGGCTGGTGCTGCTGGGGACGCAGGGTGCGTTCTTCCTGGAGGACTGGAAGCGCCGCTGCGGTCAGTACGTGGCCGGCTGGATTGCCGCCGTGGGCGAATTTGAAGCGCTCTGTTCCCTCTCCACGTACGCGTTTGAGCGGCCAGAGGACATCTTCCCGGACATTGCGGATGAGGGCCCCATCCTCCACGGCACCCAGCTTGGCCATCCACTGGTGCGCGGCTGCATCCGCAATGACGTCACGCTGGACCAGCAGCAGCAGCTCCTGGTGATCAGCGGCTCCAACATGAGCGGCAAGAGCACCTACCTGCGCACCGTGGGCGTGAACGTGCTGCTGGGCCTGGCCGGGGCGCCGGTCTGGGCCGCAAGTATGACTCTTTCCAGCGTGCAGATTGGCGGAACGTTGCGGGTGCAGGATTCATTGCAGGAAGGGAAGAGCCGCTTCTACGCGGAGATCACCCGGCTCAAGCAGGTGGTGGACCTGGCACGTGGGACCCGGCCGCTGCTCTTCCTGCTGGATGAGATTCTCCACGGCACCAACAGCCATGACCGCCGCGCCGGAGCCCAGGCCGTGTTGGAGGGCCTCTTGAAGCTGGGCGCCATTGGCCTGTGCACCACCCATGACCTGGCACTGGCCAAGGCCGCGGAGGCGTTGGCGCCCAAGGCGCGCAACGTCCATTTTGAAGACCAGCTCAAGGACGGGGTGATGACGTTTGACTACCGCGTGCGTGCCGGCGTGGTGGAGCGCTCCAACGCGCTGGAGCTGATGCGCGCCGTGGGCCTGGACGTGTAATTCATAGAGAAAACCTTTCCGGAAGCCGCGAAACATCTATTGGATTGATGGATCGCCTCCCGGCACAGTGGGGACAACCAAGCCGTTCTGAGCGAGGTGTCCCATGACAGTCCATCACTCCCCTGCCCTTTCCACCCAAGCCATTGACGCCGCCACGGAAGCACGGCTGTTTGCCCAGTTGGCCACCGGCGGTGAGCAGGGAGCAGAGGCGCGTCACCGGATCATCCTGGCGCACATGGGCCTGGTGAAGATGGTGGTGCGCTCCTACGTGCGGCCGGGCCTCAATCCGCATGACCTGATCCAGGAGGGCGCACTGGGCGTGATGCGGGCGCTTGAAACGTATGACTCTTCCCGGGGGCTGCGTTTCTCCACCTACGCGGTGCACTGGGTGCGTGCGTTCCTCCAGTCCTTTGTGCGCGGCTGCATGCGCCAATGGAATCCGCTGATGCCCGGCGTGGCGCCGCAGCCGCATCCCAGCGGCCACAACCGCATTCCGCGCACCACCGCGGTGAGCATGGACACGCCGCTGGATGAGGAATCCCGCAGCGCCGGTGAGCTGGTCCCGCACCAGGACCCCACCCCGGATATGGTCTTTGACATGGTTGAGGAGCGGCGGCGCGTGCGGCGCGCGCTTCTGGACGCCACGCAGGAGCTGGGTGACCCCCGCGCTGAGGTCATCCTCAAGCACCGCCTGCTGACGGAGGATCCGGACACGCTGGCCCAGGTGTCCCGGCGTCTGGGGTTGTCGCGTGAGGGCGCTCGGCTCATTGAGCAGCGCATCCTCAAGTCCGCCCGCCGCATGGTGGTGGATGAGCCTGCGGCGCAGGCTGCGTGACAAGCCCGCGCTCCGGGCTATAGCGCGGTGGCAGGACCTCCAGAAGAAGGCACCAAGATGGCAATCACCCGGCGGCTTGAGCGTTATGTCCTGCTTGAAAAGGACGGCGGCCTGGCCATCCAATTGCGTCAACAACGCAACGTTGCCGCCGTGGCGGCAGTGCTTCTGGCAGCGCTGGTGGCCCTGCTGATGATGAGCCCCTGGGGTTTCTATCCCGTGGCGGTGTTCACGCCGCAGTTTACCGCCGTCACCGCGGGCCTGCTGGGTGTGGCGCTGCTGGTGGCGGGTGTGGCCATCTTCTACCGGATGGACTCCGTCCTCATGCCGGACCAGGTGGTCTTCACGGATTCATTTGGCATGAAGGGTGGGTTGCCCATCCGCAAGAAGCTGCGGGTGCGCGTGGTCATCATTGCCGGCCGCAACAAGAGCGCGTTCCCGTGGGTGCTCCATGTGGTCCATGATGACGGCACCAACAGCCGCCTGAAGTTTGATTTTGCGCGGCGTGAGTCCCTGCTGGCCCTGGTGGAGAAGATGCGCGCGGTGGTCCAGGTGGAGATTGCGGACGTGGTGCGCATCAATGGACTCAAGGTGGAGAACGTGGGCATGGCGGCGTTGAAAGGCTGACCAGGCTCACGCAGAAAGATCCACCATGGTGCTGGTGGACACCCTGGGCGGCGGACCAAACACCTCCCGCAACCGGCCCGCTGTGAGCGTCCGGTCCCACCACAAAAGGCGCAGCGTTGACGCCGCCATGGCCGCGCCAATTTCTGCCGTCATGATGGCGTCTTCAAGCCCAACCGCATCCGCACCTGAGCGGTTCTGCTGCTCCAGACCCAAAGCAAGACCCCAGCGCGCGGCTTTGGCCAGACGGATGGGCATGACGTCACCAAAACGCCATTTCAACGCGGCCCAGAACACCGCCAGGTGCCGGAACTCATCACCCGCCACATTGCGCAGGCTGAGATGCAAGGGACCGCACGCGTGCATTGCAAACACCGAGTACGCCGACGATGCACTCAGCTCCGCCAACAGCCGCTGGTAGAGGTGACGCTCAAACGCGCCCTCACCCGTGCCAACCTGCTCCACGGTCATGGGGTTGGGAGTGACGTCATCAAGGCCGGTGAGTTTAAGGTATGACGCGCGGAACACGGCGGCGTGGCGGCGCTCATCCGTCTGCCAGACTTCTTCCATGAAGCGCGCCATCTTCTGCAGGCCGTCATTCTCCATGTAGGTCCGGCTTTCTGTGGTGTACGCGCGCCACGGATCCTCAATCTCATACGCAACACGCAGGAACCGCGGCAGGGCGTTGCGCAGAGACAACACCTGGGACGGGTCCACCTTGGACAGCGCCGTGCGTCCCTCTCCCCAGCGGCGCACACCCATGGCATCCGCGGCGCCCAGCGGGCGGGCCAACGCGTTGAGGTATCCGTCCAACAACGGCGCGTTCATCTCCTCATCCAGGATGTCCCCCACCAACACCCGGCGAGGCGCCACGCCTACGCTCCGAGCCCTCGCCGGCAACAGGAACCGGCGCGCCAACATCACGGCCAGCGTGCCCAGCATCACCACGCCCACCATCACCCACCAGCGTGCATCCACAACGTCCTCCGTGCGGTTTCCACATCCCCTGGCACTGCACGGCGTGGACCAAAGCGCTGTCCGGCGGGCGGCCTGCGGGACCACACGCGCGCAACACCGTTGAGGGCCGTGGAGCACACCAGCGGCAGATCAGTTGGGTGGCGTCCTGGCGGCGTCTATCCTGCGGACTTGAGGGGGAGGCCCGCGCATGACCGTTACCGCGCATCCAATACCCATTGCGGTGCGCTCATGGGTGGGTGCGCTGGGGACTGCGGCGTGGCTCCTGGGATGTGTCACCACCACAGCACCGGAAGGTGGGGAGCCGCTGCCGGTGGACCCGGACCGTTCCACCGTTGCCGTGACCCCACTGCGCCTGGTGGCCAACGGGACGCAGCAGGCGGTGGTCAGCGTTCAACTGCGCCGTACGGATGGCTCACCCGCCGCTGGCCTGTTCATTGAGCTGGCCGCCACCGGCAGCGGAAACCTGATTGGGAATCCCGCGGAAGGCACCAATGACAACGGAGAGAGCAGCGCCGTGCTCTCCTCCCGGGTGGCCGAACGTAAGACCATTTCCGTGTCCGTGGGCCAACCGCCAGACCGCGTGGTGCTCACGCAGAAGCCCATGGTGGAATTCATCTCAGCCTCGGAAAGTGTGGTGGCCTTGCGGTTTGTGGTGGAGCCGTCAAACACCCTTACCGGTGAGGATATGAGCCCGCCGGTGCAGGTGGAGTTGCTGGACGCCCAGGGTCTCCGCGTAACGCAAGGGGAGCGGAGTGTGACTCTTTCACTGGGCGGCACGTCAACGCCGGCAGACCTGCGCGGCACCACTTCTGTGACCAGCATCCAGGGCGTGGCCGAGTTCTCTGATCTTGTCCTGAGCCGCGCGGGTACGGGCCTGTTTCTCGTTGCCAGTGCGCCGGATCTTCCGCCGGTGCAGAGCGCGGATTTCTCCGTTGGTCAGAGCGCCGCCCAGCGGTTGGAATTTGGCGTACAGCCCTCTGGCAGCCTTGCCGGAATTGCGCTGGCCCCCGCCGTAGCGGTGACGCTGCGAGGTCCAGGCGGACCTCTCACCACAAACGGCGTGCCCATCACGCTGACCCTCAAAGCCCATCCCAGCGGTGCCCAACTTGCGGGTGCAACGTCCGTGTTGACGACGGACGGCCAGGCAATCTTTCCCAATGTGAACGTTCCGCTTCCGGGCTCAGGCTTTGTACTGCAGGCCGCCGCGCCCGGCTTCCAGACCGTCTCCAGTGCGGCGTTTGACGTTGCTGCGTCCACGGGAAGCCGTGTGGCTTTCCTGGCAGAACCTTCCTCCACCATGGCCGGCGCAACCATCCAGCCCGCGGTGCGCGTGGCCATCACGGATGCCGCGGGGGCCATTCTCAACGTTGTCACGGCGCCGGTCACGCTGACCCTGAGCGGCGCTCCATTGCTGGGCACCACCACCCGCCTGGCTGCTTCCGGCGTGGCAACCTTTGATGACCTCATCCTCCACCAGGCTCACGCGCAGGTCCGTCTCACCGCAACTGTGGACGGCGTGGGCGGTGTCCAGAGTGCGCCGTTCACCGTGTCAGCGGCTGCTGCAGCCAGCTACCTGGTTTCCGCAGACGCCTCGGTGGTTGCAGGCACACCCCTCACGGTGACGGTCCGCGCGTTGGACTCTTTTGGTAATACTGCAACAGACCACACCGGAACCGTGGTGTTCACATCCTCTGACCCGCGGGCAGAATTTGCCGCCGTCACCAGCGTTTTCACTGAGGGTGTTGCGGTGTTCCCGGATGCGGTCACACTCAAGACCACCGGTATGCAGGAGGTGGCTGCGGTGGACATGGGCGCGCCATCCATCAACGGTGACGCCGTCATTGACGTCCGCGCGGGCGCGCTCAGCGGTCTGCGCTTCACCCAGCAGCCCTCCACCGCGGAGGTTCGAACCACGCTGCCAGAGGTGCAGGTCTCAGCGGTGGATGCGTTTGGGAATCCAGTGGGCGTGGGCACGCAGCATGTCACGTTGGCGTTGGCATCAAACGCAGGACTCCTGGGCGTGGTGGAGGCGGATGCAGTGGCCGGCGTGGCGGCGTTCCAAGCGCTGTCTATTGATCAGGAAGCGCCGGACCACGTCCTCATTGCAGAGGCGCCGGGACTGGATGAAGTGCGCAGTGACCCGTTCATCATCACAGACACCACTGCGCCTTCACCGGCCGCCAATCTGCTGATCACGGGACAGACCCGGGACAGCCTGACGTATTCGCTGACCTCACCTGGTGATGATGGGATGCTGGGCCGCGCAGCCCAATACGAGGCACGCGTCTCCCTCATTGCAATCACGGAAGAGACCTTTGCCAACGCCACGTTTGTGTTTGTTGGGACCGCGTCTGCCCCCGGTGTGACAGTGGGCGGCAACGTTGCTGGGTTGGACGCTGGGACCACGTATCACCTGGGAATCCGGTTCACAGACGGTGCAGGAAACGCATCGCTCTCCGTTGTCAGTGGCGCCACCTCAGCGTGTGCTGCGGGATATGCGGGAGCGGATTGTTCCCAATGTGCCACCGGGTTCCACCGGACGGCCAACAACACCTGCGTGGACGCCTGCACCGACCCCAACCCCTGCATCACCCCACCAACATCCACGTGTGCCGGCAACCAGGCCACACAATACGCCGTACCTGGCGTGTGCTCGGTGACAACGGGCGCGCCCTACTTTGGCTGCGCCTATCCGCCCCAGTCCGTGAATTGCGCCATGACCAGCCACATCTGCGTGGGCGGCGCGTGTATTGCGGATCCGTGTGCCGGCTTCACCTGCACACCCACTCCTCCATCCTGTGAACCGGACCAGCTCACACTCACCGTCCCGGTGAGCACCTGCGTTCCGCAAGGCCCGGGCATGCGGCAATGTGTGCCGTCCATGACGTTGGTGGATTGCGCCGCCAGTGCGCGGGTCTGTCTGCTGGGAAGCTGCGTGGTTGCAAGGGCGGCCGGCGCACAGGATCTCCTGATCACAGAACTGATGCACCGTCCTCCGGCCACGCCGCCTGGGAAATGGCTGGAGGTGCTCAATGTCTCCGGCGCACTGCTGAATCTTGCGGGCCTGAGGCTGGAGGACGATGCTACCAGTCAGTCATTCACCGTTCTCTCGTCACCACCGCTCCTGCTGCCGGCGGGTGAACACCTGGTGTTTGGGAGCACGGCGGTTGCGGATGTGCAGTGGGGTGGATTTCCGCTGGGCACCACCGGGTCCCTGCGGCTCAGCATGGGTGCGGAAACGGTGGATACTTTGGTGTATGACACATCATTCCCGCAGACCGCTGGCTCGGCCATGCAGCTCTCTTCCGCGGCAACGGAGGCCCGTGCCCATCTCCAACCCTGGTATTGGTGTGACGCCGGAGCGGGAACGCCAGGTGCGGCCAACGGGACGTGCGGAATTGCCGGTACCGGTGCGGTTGATTGGTGTAATACTCAATTTCCACCCACATTCAACACAGTGGCGGCCGGCAGCAGTGCGCTGGTGTACGGCCGCTTCTACAAGCCGCAGCTCACCACCCGGAACGCAGCCGGCAATGACCTGTACCCGCACGTGGAGGCCCAGCTTGGTCTGGGAAGTGACGCCGTCAATCCGGCTTCCTGGACATGGGCGCCGGCGGATTTCAACCTGGGCTACCAGGACCTGGATCCCCTCACGGACAATGATGAGATGTTTGGCTCCCTGGTGTTCACCGTGGGCAGCAGGTTCTACGGCTACCGCTTCCGTCTGCTTGACCCCACAACGTCAGCGCCGGGGCCTTGGACCTACTGTGACCTGACCGGCCCCACAGTGCCTCCAGCCGGCAGCTACGGAAGTGTCACTGTGGCGCAGCCGGTGGTCAGCAGCGTCAGCCACGCATATCTGCCACGCGGGTCCGCTTTCAGCATTGCGGGGAGCGGGTTTTCCGTCGTCACCAGGGTCCTCATTGGCGGAGTGGTCCAGCCCTTCACTTTTGTCACTGATTCCGAACTGCGTGTGGCGTCCCTGGAAGCGACAACCCCGCTTGGGGTCACCTCACTGGTGTTGGAGACCACGGGCACACCCGCCAATCCGTTCAGCGTCCAAGTGATTGCTCTTTCACTGAACGCCCCCGTCATTGCCCACGGCGCGCGCCTGGTGATCACGGGATTGGACGGTGTGACGTCGTCATCGGTGGGTGGAGTCACACACTTGTCCAGCACTACGCCCAACACCGCCTCCGTGCAGGTGCTGGATTCCGTGCCAGTGGGCATACAGCCGGTCAGCGTGACGGCGGCAGAGGGCACCAGTGCGCCGCTTCCAGTTACAGTCATACACTTGGTCATCAATGAGCTGGACGCAGCCACCCCCAGCACGGACGTCGCCGAATTTGTGGAAGTGGCCACGGGCGTTCCCGGCGTGGAACTGGTTGGATACTCCGTGGTGTTCTTCAATGGCGCCGGAGACCTCGCCTACCGGGTCATACCGCTGACCGGTCAGGCCAATGCCAATGGGCTGCTCCTCCTTGGAAATCCTGGGTTTGCGCCGGACATCAGCTTCCCCAATGAGACCCTCCAGAACGGTCCGGACGCCGTGGCCATTTTTCAGGCCAGCCAGGTCACGCTGGCCAATGGTGTCCCGGTGACGTCGGTGGGGTTGATTGACGCGGTGGAATACGGAACCACCTCAACCGCGGATCCAGAGCTGACGCTGGTGCTCATGGGCTCCGGGCCAGAGGCGGCGCATGCCGTGGATGCGGACACGGTGTCACTCAAGCGTTGCGGAACGGCCCGCCGGGATGGAAGGGTCTACAGCGCCGGAACCGCGTCACCCGGAACACCCAACACCTGCCCGTGATGACGGGGGAACCATGCCAACTGCCGCAGTCATGTTTGACATGGATGGCACGCTGCTGGAGAGCCGCCGCTACTGGTTTGCGGTGGTCCAGGACGCCAGCCGCACCTTTGGCGGCCCTCAGATTTCCTGGGATGATTACAATTCCACCTTTGGACAATCCTCCGCTGATGACGTGGCGCAGTTCTTCCCCGGCACGCCGCTGGACAAGGTGGACGCGTTCTACAACTGCGCCCTCCCCCGGCACGGCCACCACATCACGCTGATGGACGGCGTCATGGACGTCATTGGCGCGCTCCGGTCCCGGGCCATTCCCTGCGCGTGCGTGACCAACAGCCCCACGGCGTTCACCGTGGACGTGCTGACCCTGCTGGGCCTGAGGCCACATTTTGCCGCGCTGGCCTGCGCGGATGAGGTCACCCATCCCAAGCCCGCTCCGGACCTGCTGCTGCTTGCTGCGCGGCGGCTGGGCGTGACGCCGGAGAACTGCGTGATGGTGGGGGACTCACGGTTTGATGTGATGGCCGCGCGCGCCGCCGGAATCCGCATGGTGGGCCTGCACGTTGACGCGGATGCCCGCGTCAGCCACCTGTCAGAAGTGCTCCCACTCCTCTGAGCGGCTTGACACCCTGGCGCCATTGCAGGACCAGTCATCCATGCGAGCACTCTGTCTGAGCATGGGCCTCCTGGCGTCGTCATTGGCGGCCGCACAACCACTGCCGGATGGGCGCCCCAAGGTACTGGTGCTGGAGATTGAAGCCAGCCAGGGCGTGACCAAGGCCACCGCGGAGGTCAGCACTGCGCTGCTGCTGGGAAAACTCCGCCAGCTCCCCAGCATCCACGTGATGGCGTACCGGGACGTGGAGGGCGCCATGACCCAGGAGCAGCGCCGCATGCTGGCCGGCTGTGATGAGGTGAGCTGCGCCGCGGAAATTGCCGGCGCGCTCAACGCGGACCAGGTGGTCCTGGGGCGCCTTGGCAAGCTGGGCACGCAATATGTGTTATACCTTTCCCGCATTGAGCAACGCGGCGCCCGTCCCCTGGCCAACACCACCCGCCAGTTCAGTGCCACCGGGGATGAAGCGGTGGCGGAACAGATTGCGCCCGCTGTCAGAGAGCTCTTCCCGGACGCGTTTCCGCCGCCACCCGCCACCCCACTGCCGCCAGTTGCAGCCCCCGGCGCCGCGGCCGCCGCGCCCACCACGGTCATCATCCAGCAGGCCCCGGCAGCGGAGCAGCAGTCCGCCTCCTCCCGCATGATGACCACGGCGCTCAAGTCCGTGGGCGCGGTGTTCAGTGGGGCCGGACTGCTGCTGTTCTTCACGGGCGCCGTGGCGGTGGTATCTGGCGCGTCGCTGGTGGGTCTGTATGTGTATGCATTTTACATCATCCGGGACATCCGGCTGAGTGTGGCGCTGGTCCCGGCCATACCTCTGGCGGGTCTGGTGGCGGCCGTGGGTGTGCTGATGGGCATGTTCAGCCTGGGCGCGGTGGCCCTGGGCGTGTTGATGTTGGTGAGCAGCGTGATGGTGGAGTAGCCTCCTGTATTACACTTCAGCGGCACTTCCAGACCCAGCGGACGTGGTTGCAGCCCCCGGATTCCCAATACCCGCTGTTGACCCAGACATCCCGGCACTGGGTTTTCCCGCTGATGGTTTCACAGCGGCGTTCATAACGTGAGGTGTCCCGGTAGGTGTCCTCCTCACAATAGTATTCCCATTCCCAGCCGCAGTCGTCGTCTGGATTGTCATCTTCTG
>Ga0163144_10017186_pt1 | contig 14749 bp, 13 predicted proteins | sample OliLak19BULKMAT1_FD_123175 | JGI IMG/M metagenome (GOLD analysis project Ga0163144, IMG submission 123175) | Freshwater microbial mat bacterial communities from Lake Vanda, McMurdo Dry Valleys, Antarctica - Oligotrophic Lake LV.19.BULKMAT1 | ecosystem: Environmental > Aquatic > Freshwater >... | reverse complement strand
TACAAGGTCGACCACTACCGCTACTGATCGCCGCCGGCTTTACCGGTTCGAGCGCGTCTTGCCAGACAATCGCTGATCCGTCGAAGTGGCGAGGTAATACGCCACGACGTCGATGTTTGGAAGGCATCGACTCGGGCTTCAAGCCGTCGCGCTTCGGCAGAAGAATGCGCGGCTTGCAACTCCGATTGGGATAGGCGATCTGCCGATTCGGCTGCGAACGCATTAAAGACACGGCCGAGATGCGAGAGCGCATCTGAAGCCGACTGCGCGGTATCGCGCACAAGCTCGGTCGGAATTGCCGCATTGACAGGATGCCGGGGTGTGGCCGGGTCATCCGGTCGTAGCGAGTGAACCGGGAAGTAGCGCTCCGGGGACGGCGCTGCGCCTGGAAACCAGGCAGCGCTGAAGTCTTGGGCGTTACGGCTCTGGAGGAATTGCGCGAATTTCGCGGGCGTTGACCCGCTCCCAGAGTGTCGAATGAGCGACCCCTTGACAGTCATTCCAGTTAGTCCGTGAACCCGCAACCTGAAGCTGAAGTCGACATCCACGTACTGAGCCGGGTAGAGGCGCACATTTGGGCCTTCGACCTGATCGAACGCCGCCCGCCTGACCAGCAGGGCCCGACTCGGCATATAGCTGAGGAGCGAAAGATCTGGAAGCTGGTCGGGGGCGCATTCCTCTTCAGGAAGCCAACGATCGAGTGCGCCATTCGGCGCAATAATCCCCCCACACGATCCTGCGACAACGTTCCCCCCGTCCGTTACGGACAGTGGACTTGCGCATGCCAAGGCCAAGTCAGCTTCAAGTGCCTCAAAGAGGAACTCGAGGCTTCTGGCTTCTACGACAACGTCATCTTGCATCCACCAGATGTAGTTCGAATTTGACTGACTTGCACCGAAGTTCAAGCCTCCGGCCCAGCCGAGATTGACGCCAGCCACCAGCACTCGGATTTCCGTGCGTTCGATCGTGACCGGATCTACTGTGCTGCTGTTGAGGATGACGAGGATGGCGAGCCGGGCCGGGCCACTGCTCTCCATCATCGATTCGACGCACGCCGCCAAGCGCTCCGGCGCGAGCCCCATCGTCGGCAGCACCGCGACGACATCGGGCGAGTCGTCTATCCCGACGATCGGCACGGTTCAGAACTTGCGCAGGTATGAACGCACATCAACCGGAATCTCCGGCGAGTCCCAGGGCAGCAGGATGCGGTCGGGTTGATCGTGCACGTAGGCCTCGGTCGGATGGTTGAGCAACTGTGCCTCGACATTACCGAGGTTTGCGATGAGGTGCCACACTCCAACCGGGATGCGCACCTGACGCACCGATCTCGCGCTCAACATGACCCGTTGAAACACGCCGCGGGTGGAGGATCCTTCTCGGTCGTCATAGAGCAAGAGAAGCAGTTCGCCCGAACTGAGCGTGTACCGATCGATCTTTCGTTCGTGGCGCGCCCACCCCTTCAACTGCCCCGGAAAGACCGAGGTCTGATAGGCGTATATCGCTGGCCAGCCCTCAGTGTCAGGCGTGAAGATTTCAAACAGCGCCCCGCGATGATCGACATGGGTCACCGGAGTGTGAAGGACGACCCCGTCGACGATCGGGGTAGTCGGTGTGCCATCCGACGTGACCGTTTGCATCTCGCGTTCGCCAGAACTCGGGGGAGGTGTCATAGCGACCATGGTGCCATACCGCGTTCGGACCATCAACCGCGGTCGGGAAAGCCGCGCGGCATGCCGTGCAGCACTGGTTCAAGCCGGTCGAGACCGTCACGCTCGATGGCGAGGGCGGCGCTTTCGCGTTCTCGCCGCATGGCCGAGGTTGCCGCAAGAAAGAGTTCCGGGTCGGCATCCGGCACTGGAGAAACGTAGACGGAAACCTCGTTGGCGAGTTCGGTGGCTAGGCGCTTGCGCGACGCCGGCGTGAAGCCGGCGGCCTGGGCGAGAAACTGGGCGACGCGGCGCGAGAGCCTGTCAGGCATGCGCGCGACATCGGCTGTTCTGGACCACTCGAGCAGCTCGGTTGGCACGCCGAAGATCGGGGTCGGCAGGCGTGAGATTCGTTCGTACTGGCTGTAGGTGCCGGCCAGCAGATCGCCGAGGCGCTTGGCCCTGCCGTTGAGCAGCCCGACAGTCGCGGCCATACCGCCAAGGGTCATGTAGATCTCAAACACCCCGGTGAGCGCGCGGATGAACGCGTGGCGAAAGCCGATTGCGCCGCCATCGTCACGCACGATTCGGGCGCCGACGACGACCTTTCCGAGTGACTTGCCGTGAGTGATCGTTTCTACGGCCACCGGAATGACGACGACGCACAGCACCAGTGCTGACACGCCAATGGCAGTGGTGACGGCCTCGTCGAGGCCGAGCCGCGCCGCGAGGTCGATGAGCACGAGCACCATGACGATGTAGACGCCGAAGTACAGCACGAAGTCGATGACCGCCCCTGCGGCTCGCAACACGAAACTCGCCGCGCGGAGGTCGAGGGCCACCGCCTCGCCGGTGATGAGTTGATTGCCGCCGTCATCGTGAGCGACGCTACCAATAACAGCGGAGGTCGACATGAATATCATTGTAGAGAAATGGATCTTGACGCATATTCTGCCGCGCATCGCGATGAATGGGATCGTCTTGCCGCTCTTGGAGCCAAGCGACAGTTCACCGGCGCCGAGGCTGACGAACTGATCGAGCGCTATCAGTCCGGCGCCGGTCAGCTCTCCGCGATGGCGACAACCGCTGGTGCCTCGCTCCCCGGTGATCGGCTGTCGCTGTGGCTCAGTCGGGCGAGACTGCGATTCACCGGTGCCTCAAGCAACGTGCTCAGTCAGGTGCCGCGATTCTTTGTGGCGCAGTTGCCAGCGGCACTGTTTCGGGTGCGCTGGTTGTGTGTTGCGGTCTCGGCGGCGACGGTACTGATCGCCGTGCTCTACGGCTGGTGGGCGACAGCGAACCCCGCCGTGCTCGCAAGCCTCGGCTCAACGGAAGACTTGCAGCGCTACGCCCGCGAAGACTTCGTGAACTACTACTCCGAGAACCCCGGCACCTCGTTCACCGGCTTTGTCTGGACCAACAATGCCTGGCTTGCCGCCCAGTGCATCGCGTTCGGGATCGTCGGGCTGTACGCGCCATACCTGCTGTTCACAAACGCGCAACAACTGGGGCTCACCGCCGCGATCATGCTTGAGTACGACCGTCTCGACGTGTTCTTCCTCTACATCGCCCCGCACGGCCAGCTCGAGCTGTACGCGATCTTCGTGGCCGGTGCCACTGGCATGCGAATCTTCTGGGCGTGGATCGCGCCGGGCCCGAGAACCAGGGCTCAGTCGCTCGCGGAGGAAGGCCGAGCGCTGTTCACGATCGTGATCGGGCTCATCCTCGCCCTGCTCGTTTCTGGCATCATCGAAGGCTTTGTGACGCGTCAGGACTGGCCGTGGCCGATCAAGATCGGGATTGGCACCATCGCGCTCGCGGCCTTCCTCGTCTACCAGTGGGTCGTCGGTCGTCGCGCGGCTCGCGCTGGCGAAACTGGGGACCTCGACGAGTTCGAGGCTGGCGCTCGACAGCTTGTCGCTGGCTGACAGATCACGCAGCCGAGGTGGTTGCCTCGGGCTGCCGGCAATACCTCAGCTCTTCTTGCGGTCGAAGAGCATGGCGTAGGTTGCTCCGGCGATCAGGGCACCAACGATCGGGGCGACAATGAACACCCACAGTTGGCCGACAGCGCCGGAGCCGCCGTAGATGGCAGTCGCGATCGACCTGGCCGGGTTGAACGAGGCGTTGCTCACCGGAATGGCGACGAGGTGGATTACCGTGAGGGTAAGCCCAATCGCGAGCGGCGCAAAGCCGCTGGCCGCGCGCCGGTCGGTGACGCCGAGGATCACATACAGGAACACGGCCGTCAATATGACCTCGACGACGATGACGGCCACGAGGCCGAACCCGCTCGGGGAGTGCTCGCCGAATCCGTTGGATGCGAAACCGGCAGCGACGGCATCATCGAGAAAGCCGGCCGGGCCATCCGCGGCAATCGCGAACAGCACGCTACTCGCCAGTGCGCCACCGAGGATCTGCGCCCCGATGTACGGTGCAACGTCTTTCCACGCGAAACGGCCAGCTGCTGCTGCGCCAAGGGTGACAGCCGGGTTGAAGTGACCACCTGAGATGTGGCCGACGGCGTACGCCCCACCCATCACGGCCAGTCCGACCGCGAGCGCTACCCCGAGTGGACCGGTGAAGGCGGAGGTGAACAGCGCTGTGCCGATGACGCCCCCGACCAGCAGAAACGTGCCGAAGGCTTCAGCGATGATGCGCTTCGTGAGGGTTGGGGATGCTTCGAGTTCGATGTCCGCGTTGGTGACGGTGGTTGCCATTGGTCGGTCTTCTTTCTGATCGCGCCGTGACGCTGTCGTTCGGTAGCACTGTTGCGCCGTGACGTTGGTGGTGTTCGGTGGCGTAGTGAGCCTAGAGCTTGCCGGCCGCTTTCAGCGAAATGTAGCGGTCTGCAACCGCTGGTGGGAGGTCTTGTGGGGCCGCGGTGACAACATCCGCCCCCAGTTGGCGGATCGCGTCAGCGACTCGCGCCTGGTCTAGCATGGCGCGCTCCGCTGCAGCAGCGAGGTAGACCTCAGCGCGGTTGCCGCGGGATATCGTTGCCTCGATCACGGTTGGGTCGGTGACGGATGCCACGAGCACTGTGTGTTTGCGAGTCAGCTGTGGGAGCACTGAGAGCAGGCCTCGAGAGGCGCCCGGCGTGTCGATCGCGGTCGCGAGCACGACGAGCGAATGCTGCGAGGTGACGGCCCGCACGAGTGCCGGGACTGCGGTCCAGTCCAGTTCGATCAGTTCGGGTTCGACCGGGGCCATGCTTGTCACCATCTTGGAGAGCAGTTCGGCACCGGTCGCGCCCTGCACTCGAGCGCGAACCCGCCTGTCAAAGACGATGAGATCGACACGATCCCCGGCGCTTGAGGCGAGCGCGCCGAGCAGAAGCGCTGACTCGAACGCGGTATCAATGCGTGGCTCATTGTCGATACGCGCAGCCGAAGTGCGGCCGCTGTCGACGACGATCACCACCCGCCGGTCTCGCTCTGGCCGCCAGGTGCGAACGACCAGCTGCGGTCCGGCCGATGGGGTCGGGGCGCTGCGGCGCGCCGTCGCCCGCCAGTCGATCGAGCGCACGTCATCGCCCCGAACGTACTCACGCAGACTGTCGAACTCGGTACCCTGGCCGCGCACCATGACGCTCGTCGCGCCGTCAAGTTCGCGGAGCCGCGCCAGGCGCGATGGCAAGTGCTTTCGGGAGTTGAACGGCGGCAGCACGAGAACCGAGCCGGGCACGGCGATCGTCACTTGACGCGCCGCGAGTCGCAGCGGCCCGAACGATCTGATGGTCACCGCGTCTGCCCGGCGCTCGCCGCGGCGGAACGGTGTGATCGTGCTCGTGAGTCGGCGTCGCTCGCCAGCAGGAATGCTGACCGCCGCCGAGCGCGGGGAGACTTGCGCCGATGGGGTCCACGCGTCGCGCACACGACCGCGAAGCATCCGACGTCCTCGATTGCTGATGAGCAACGACACTTGTGCACTCTCTCCAAGTCGGATGCGCGCCGGCAGTTCGCGCTGCACGGTTACCGAGCGAGGTGACCCAGCGAGTGCGAGATCGAGCGTGCCGAGCACAACGACGATGAGCAACCACACCGCGAGCCCTGCCGGCCCGCCAGCAATCACGATCGGAACAATGCCGAGCGCGAGGAGCGCCACGAGCCTGCCGCTTACGGCCATGATGACCTCGCTCGCAGGCTCGCTCGGCGCTGGGGTCGCGGAATCGCTGTCGCGATTCCCCAAGCTCCACCGCGCACTAGATCGGCACCTGCACCTGCTGGATGATCGAGCGCAAGATCGAGTCGGCAGAGATGCCTTCGAGTTCGGCCTCTGGTCGAAGCTGGATTCGGTGTCGAAGCACTGGCAGGGCCATCGCCTGAATGTGATCTGGCGTGATCGCGTCGACGGCGTTCAGCCAGGCCCACGCTTTGGCGGCCGCGAGAAGCGCCGTTGATCCGCGCGGGCTTACCCCGAGCTTGACTGACGGGCTTTGGCGGGTGGCCCGCGCCAGGTCGACGGTGTAGCCGATCACGTCCGCGCTCGCGCCGACCGCCCCAACCGACTGTTGGGCGGCAGCGATTTCGGCTGGCCCCAGTACCGCGGTCACGCCAGCCGCGGCAAGGTCGCGCGGGTTGAAGCCAGCTGCGTGCCGCCGCAGCACCTCGGTTTCAACGTCGCGTTCGGGCACGTCGAGCACGAGTTTGAGCAGGAATCGGTCGAGTTGAGCCTCGGGCAGTGTGTACGTTCCCTCGTACTCGATCGGATTCATCGTGGCCGCGACCATGAACGGCACCGGCAGCGGGCGAGTTTCTCCGTCCACCGAGACCTGTCGTTCCTCCATCGCTTCGAGCAGCGCCGACTGGGTCTTCGGCGGGGTGCGGTTGATCTCGTCTGCCAGCAGGATGTTCGTAAACACCGGGCCTTCGCGAAACTCAAACGCCCCAACCTTGGCATCATAGACAAGCGAGCCAGTGATATCTCCTGGCATCAGGTCCGGAGTGAACTGCACCCGCTTGGTGTCGAGGGTGAGAGCGCGGCTGAGCGTGCGCACCAACAGGGTCTTCGCGACACCCGGCACCCCTTCGAGCAACACGTGCCCGCCGGTCAGCAGTGCGATCGTGAGACCGGTGACTGCGGCATCCTGACCGACGACGGCCTTGCCGACCTCGGTTCGCAAGCGCAGGAATGATTCGCGGAGCTCGGTATCAACCATGGGTCAATTCTGTCCTTCTGTGTTGGTCGTGGTGGTCGTGGTGGCTGTGTTGGTCGTGGTGGTTGCGGTGGTCGTGTTGGTCGGTGTTTCTCGTGGTGAGCTGGGTTGAGTTGGCTGGCAGGGTCTCCAGGAGCGGGATCACGGTCGCACTGCCTTCGCGACGTCGCGTTCCAGACGAAGGAGCGCATCAGAGAGCCCGACAAGAGCACTGTCGCTTTCCGGCACTGCTTCGATGAGCAGACTGCGCAATCCGGGCACCTGGGTGTCAGCTACGGATGCCACGGCAAGCACGATCTCGTCGACACTCGCGATGCTCGGCAGCCCGCACAGCACCCCGAGTCGCCGAATCGTGCCGACCCGCAGCGCATCGAGTGCCCTGAGCCTCGCAGAGGAGCGCTCGTAGAGCCTCGCGCGGCCCTGCATCGTTTCGCTGGAGCGAACCGTGACCGGCAGGTTCTCGATCACCAACGGTCCGAAGCGACGCCCCCGCCAGACGGCAGCGGCGATGAAGGTCACGAGCAGCAGCAGCATGACCGGCGTGACCCAGCCGGGGGTGAGGTCTGCAAACGCGTTGCCGTCGCCGTCTGGAACGTCGTCAAGGCTCGGCAGGTACCAGACGAGTCTCGGTTCCGCGCCGAGTACGGTCAGTGCGAAAGCCGCGTTGTCGTCGTTGATGATCGCCCCGTTGGTGAGCGCACCGGTCGCGCCAAGAATGGTCAGACTCTGCCCGGCCGTCCCAAGCTGAATGAGCGAGTAGCCGGACTCCTCATCGCCGAAGCACTGGGCCGCCGGCTCGTCTGCGCTGCCGCGGTAAACCCGAGTCTCACCCGAAATGGTCTGCACCCGCCGAAGCTCGGGCAGCGTGCAGCTCTTCTCGATCGAGCCGGCGGCCTCGCCAGCTTGGTTGACGCCGGGCGCAAGCACCCGCAGTTGCAGAAACCCAGGATCGGCGATGATGACCCGGTTCGCGAGGCCAGTCGCCTCAAGCAACTGCGCGTCGTCGAGGTAGCCATCAGCGTCGACCAAAAACAGGGTGGTTTCGCTCGGCGTGCTGATCGCAGCTCGTGTCTCGGCGAGGCTCGCGGTCGAGACCACCTCGACACCCTGCCGGCGCAGCACTTCGGCGAGCGCCTTTGCGCCGGTGGGAGCAGGGTTCTCGGGCGAGAGGCGTGGCCCGTCGACCGCCGTTCCAGCGATGCCGAGCGAGAGAACCGCGAACAGGAGTGCCGCTACCCCAGCTCCGATCCAGAACAGCGAGCGTCGAAGCGCCCGCCGAACCGTTGGCGTGATGACGGTCTGCTCGTTGATTCCGGCCTCGTTGATGCTCAAGCGTGACTCACCGGGCGCTCACTCAACGTGGAGCAGTTCTGCCGGGCGCGACTGCCGAACGGCAGCCCCGAGCGCCGCCATCGACTCATACTGTTCACCGGTACCGTCTCGACCGAGGTAGCGAACTCCATCGAAGTCGGATGCCGCGCCCACGAGTCGAGCGCGCAACTCAGGAAAGACTGCCGCGGCTGCCTGCGCCACACCGCTCGCGGTGGTTCCCGGCAACACGGTGACGATCGTGCGCTCGGCCAGTCCGCGAGCGATGGACCGGTAGCACTCGGCGATCGCCGTCGAGTAGTCGCCGCGTGCGGCTGCGGCCGCGGCATCCGCCCGCATGCGCTCTGCGGTTCGCGTGTCGTTCTCGCCGAAAAGATCACCGCCGGCCGCGCTTCGCCGATTGAGTCGCGGAATTCCGAAGATGATGAAGGCGACGATGAGCCCGATCGTGACGAGGACTCCGACCACGATGAGGCCGAGGGTCGGCGGTCCGTCGCCGCCGCCGATCTCAAGGGATGCGAACCAGTCGGCGATGGCGCTTGCGATTCGGTCGACGAGCGTCGGCTGGGCAGCCTGATACTCAGGGCCGGCGAGTTCTTCGAGCAACCAGTTCGTCGCCTCCGGGGGATCGGGGGCGAGAGGCACCGCCACGCTGCTCACGAGAAGCACCGCGCTCCCGACGATCCCGCCGCTCATGACCAGGGTGTCTGCTGGTCCGCTGCGGCGGGTGTCGAAGCGCTCTGCGGCTGTATCGCGCGCGTCGAGGTGACGAGGTACGGGTCGATGACACTCCTGTTGCCGGTCTGCCGCGCCTCGACGAACCGCAACAGCTCGAGGTCAAGTCCTTCCTTGCGCATCCGAATGTCGATGTAGAGCAGTGCCGGTGTTGCGGATTGCGCGACCAGCGCGATAGCGCCGAACACGACTGAGATCACGACGCTGAGAACCAACACGATGATCGAGATCACCAAAAAGCCTTCGCTCGAACCACTCGGGTCGATCAGCGCGCTACCGAAGCCAGCGATCAGATTGAGCGGGAAACTGATGATCGAGGCGACAGTCTGCACGATCACGCTCACGAGCACGATGATGCCGAAGGTCTTCCAGAAAAAGCCGTTTGTCAGGCTCCACGACCGTCGAACCGCGTCAGCGAGCCGGGTCCGTTCGAGCATGAGCACACTCGGCACGAGGGCGAGTTTGGTGCCGAGCCAGATGAATCCGGCGGTCGCCGCGAGTCCCGCGAGTAATCCGAGAATGACCCCGATCGCAATACCAGCCGGGCCGCCGAGCGCCACCAAGGCCCCGATCAGTCCCGCAACGATCAGGAACGCGATGAGCACGACGGCGGTCACAAGCATCGACCAGCCGATGAGTGCACCGATGCGCCCGCGTGCGCTGCGCCAGAGCCCGCTGAGCTTGAGCTTCTCACCGAGGGTCGCCCTGGCAACCTCGAGCGAGACGATGCCTTGCAGAATGCTTGAAACCACGATGCTGAGCACGACAGGCACGATGGCGGCAAGAATCACCAGCGCCACCGAGCCGGCGGTGATGGTGTCGATGTCTTCAGGGGCTGCGTTGAACGTGCGACTGAAGGCGAATACAGTCACGAGCCCGATCACAACCCCACTGAGGAGCACAATCACCCCGGTAATGATCAGGGCGAAGCCGAAGGTTGGGCCGGGGTTGCGGCGCATCACCTGGAACGCTGCGGCAAGGACGGTCGCGAACGCGAGCGGGCGCAGCGGAACAAGGCCCGGCTTGGGCGGCGGCGTCCAGCCTGCTCCCGTGCCTGCTCCTGCTCCCGTGCCTGCTCCCGCTCCCGTGCCGCCAGCGGGTGAAGCGGGTGGCGGGATCGAGCTCTTGCCGGGCGCGCCGTACGGCGATGGAGGCCCCGCAGCGCCTCCTCCAGACGGCGACTGCCACGGAGTGTTGTCGGTCACGCTGTGCCCTTCGTTTGCGCGGTCACGCACCGCTCCTCACGGTTATGCTTTCACACTCGGCTACTGTTATGCCAAAGCTTGAAGCGTCAGGTCGATGCCAGAGCAGATCAGTTTGCGAGGGTCAGTGAACGCGCGAATTCTCGTTGTCGATGACGACACCGCGATTGCAGAAATGATTGGCATCGTGTTGCGGTCCGAGGGCTTCGAACCGTTCTTCTGTAAGGACGGAACCGGCGCAGTCGAGGCGTTCCGGGCATCCAAACCGGCGCTCATTCTGCTCGACCTGATGCTGCCTGGAATCGACGGTATTGATGTCTGTGCACGTATTCGTGAGGAATCCGGGGTGCCGGTGATCATGCTTACCGCCAAGAGCGATACGACGGATGTTGTGCGCGGGCTTGAGAGCGGAGCCGACGATTACATCGTCAAACCGTTCGATCCCAAGGAACTTGTGGCGCGCATCCGCACCAGATTACGACCGACACCGCAGACCGCAACCGACACGCTACAGATCGGTGATCTGGTGCTGGATGTTGCCGGGCACGAGGTTCGCCGCGGGGAGACCCGCATCAACCTGACCCCGCTCGAGTTCGAGCTGCTGCTTGCCCTCGCGCTCAAGCCGCAACAGGTGTTCACTCGTGAGATGTTGCTTGAGCAGGTGTGGGGCTACCACTACAAGGCAGACACGAGACTCGTCAACGTTCACGTGCAGCGACTGCGAGCCAAGGTCGAAGAGGATCCGGACAACCCTCGCATCGTGATGACCGTGCGTGGCGTCGGCTATCGCGCGGGCGCATCCAGCTAGCTCGATGCGCGATTTCGACTGGCGCGCGTGGCTCGATCGCTCGGTGCGGCTGTGGCGCACCTCGCTGCAACTGCGAACCGTGACCTTTGCCGTAACCCTGTCGACGATCGCCGTGCTCGTGATCGGTGCCTACATGTCGTTCAGTGTCGGAACAAATCTGTTCGAGTCACGGCGCGCGCAACTCGTCGCGACGTCCGCGAACGCCACCATCAGCGGGCAAAGTGTGTTCGACAATGCTGCTGAACAGCTGGCAGGCGAAGAACTCGAGGCCACGACTCTCCTCGCTGGCAGAACGATCGTGAACGCCGCGGTGAGCACTGGGCCAACTCAGTTCGCAATTTTGCGAACACCCGGTCAGGAGGGGCCGAGGGTGCCGTTGGATATCCAATCAGAGGACCTCGACACCGATGCGGTGATCTCGCCCGAGTTGCGGCAGCAGGTTTCAGAATCGAGCGAACCGCGCACCTTCTCCCAGTCGGTTTCGCTCATCAGTGATGAAGGTGTTCAGCCGGGAGTCGTGGTCGGCTCGACTCTCGACGTCCGCGGCGCGCAATATGAGCTGTACCTGATCTACGATATTCGCGACGCGCAACAGACCCTCGACTTCGTGCAGCAAACGCTCGTGATCGGCGGCTTGGCTCTGATCGTGCTCATCGGCGCCGTGACCTTCATTGTCGTGCGCCTCGTCGTCGGACCGATTCAGGTTGCGGCCGCAACGAGCGAGCGCTTTGCGGCCGGCGAGTTGCAGGCGCGTATTCCGGTCAACGGTGACGACGTCATTGCAACCCTTGCCAGGTCGTTCAACGGCATGGCGAACTCCCTGCAGAATCAGATCACCAAGCTCGCGACCCTTTCGCAAGTGCAGCAACGATTTGTTTCGGATGTTTCGCACGAGCTGCGTACACCACTCACCACGATTCGAATGGCCGGCGACGTGCTCTACGACCAGCGCGAGAGTTTTCCGCCGCCAACGGCTCGAACTGCCGAGCTGCTGCACGCACAGGTGAAGCGTTTCGAGCTGCTGCTCGCTGACCTGCTGGAAATGAGTCGCTACGACGCGGGTGCTGTCGATATGGACACCGAGCCGACCAATCTCGTGCGGTTGGTCGAGGATGCGATCGACAGTGTCGCCACCCTGAGTGAGGCGGCCGGATCGGATCTGCGGCTACTTGCTCCCGGCGGCTACTTCGAAGCCGAAGTGGACGCCAGGCGCATTCGGCGCATCCTGCAGAACCTGCTCGGCAACGCGATCGACCACGGAGAAGGCAAGCCGATCGTCGTTTACGTCGACAGCGATCAGTTGGCGGTCGCAATTGCGGTGCGCGACTACGGGATTGGCATGACTCCTGAGGCTATGGAGCGCGTCTTCGACCGGTTCTGGCGCGCTGATCCATCCAGACAACGCTCGACCGGAGGAACCGGCCTCGGCCTCGCGATCTCGCTCGAAGATGCGGCGTTGCACGGTGGCTGGCTCGAGGTCTGGTCCGAGCCTGGTGCTGGCTCATGCTTCCGGCTCACGTTGCCGAGAATTGCCGGCGCCCCGCTGGTGTCGTCGCCGCTGGAGCTTCCCCCGCCGAGCGATGCGTTGACTGACTTGTCGAATGACCGCGCGCTCGCAGCCGAGCCCGAGCCCGAGCCGCAGCCGGAGCCGCAGCCGGAGCCCGAGCCCGAGCCCGAGCCTGAGCCGCAGCCGGAGCCTGAGCCGCAGCCGGAGCCTGAGCCGCAGCCGGAGCCGGAGCCGGAGCCTGAGCCCGAGCCCGAGCCCGACCCCGAGGCGAAATCGTGAGCGCCTTGCGGTTCACCCCGCGTTGGATCATCGCCGCCAGCGTGATTGTTGTTGCGGTGTCACTGTCGGCCTGCTCGGGAATCCCAACCTCCGGCGGGGTCGTTCCCGGCCCGGTCATTGACGAGCAGATCGATCCGGATGTGGTTATCGTTCCCTCTGGCCCACGAGCAGGATCGACGCCAGAGGAACTGCTCATCGACTTTATGCAGGCAGTCCGAGGGTCGCAGAACGACTACGCGGTCGCCAAGCAGTTCCTGACGGGGGGCCTTGCAGCGAGCTGGAACCCGGATGCCTCGACAGCAATTCGCGCAAGCCCAGCAAGCCTCTCAACTGGCACCTCGCAAGACGTACTCACGTACGCGTTCGCAAGTCGTGCCTTCGTCAACGCTGATGGGCGCTACGTCGAACAGCGTGATCTGGCCAACCAGACCGTCTCATTCAGTTTCGAAGAGGAGGGTGGGGAATGGCGCATCAGCGAGGCCCCTGACGGCATCGTTCTCTCACAAACGTCGTTCGCGCTCGCGTTCCGAGAGCAAGCGCTCTACTTCTTCGATCCCACCTACCGGTTCCTGGTGCCAGATGTGCGCTGGTTCCCGTCGCGTCAGACAATTCCCGCACGCATCGTGCGGGCCCTCCTGACGGGGCCAACGAGTTGGCTGCAGGGCGGCGTGGTTCGCAGTGACTTCCCGACCGCCACGGCCCTCGGTCTTGCGGGCGTCGAGCTGAGCGCGGGTACCGCCACCGTCGACCTCACCGATGAGGCTCTATCGGCAACGCCGGTGCAGCGCGAGCGAATGCGACAGCAACTGCTCGCGACCTTGAACACCGTCTCATCCGGAGTGTCGCAAGTGGTCATGACCGTGAACGGCTTGGCAATTGCTGTTCCCGAAACCACGAGTCCGGCGATTCAGGATCGCCAAGCCGAAAGCTCCCCGCTCGTCGGGTCGGAAACAGGATTTGGTTTTGCCACCGGTGGAACGATCGCCACACTCGACGGCTTGAGTCCCGTGATCGTTGATGCAGGTGCGACCGCAGCAACGCTCGCCGAAAGCAGGCAGGTTGCCGCGTTCCTCGCCGAGACCGGCGCCGTCGCCGTCGCGCAAATCGGTCAGCTATCGCCGATCGTCGTCGACGAACGGCCTGGGCTCATTGCGCCGTCGATCGACGGCCTGAACTTCGTCTGGTCGATGCAGGCTGGCGACGCCGGGGGCTTGACCGCGTTCGAACTCGAAGGCGAGCCACACTCGATCGCCTCAACGCTGCCCGGGGGCGCGACAGTAGTTTCGATGGACATCTCACGGGACGGCACTCGAATCCTCCTTGCGCTGTCGACTGACTTGGGTCCGCGGTTAGTGGTCGCTGGAATCATCCGCCAGGACAACATTCCGGTTGCGCTCGGCGAGTTGGTTGAACTGCCGGTGGGGATCGATGAAGCGGTGGATGCCGCGTGGGTCGACGATCGCTCGGTCGCCCTCCTGTCGCGGTCGAGTTCAGAGCTGACCGTGACGCAGTTTGCGCTCGGCGGCCCAAGCTCGCCGCTTGGTGAGCTACCGGACGCACGAGCGATCGTTGGCGGCAACGGCGGTACCGAAGGACTCTGGATCCTTGCTGGCGACGGCGAGATCCTTCGGCTCCAGGGCGGCGGGGGTTGGTCGGGCACTGGCCAGATCGTCTCCTTTATCGCAACCCAGCAGTAGCGCCGTCCCCAGTTCGCATGGTCAACGCCTGCCGCGTTGTGTGAGCGTGCAGGCTGACCGGGTGATGGTAGGGGATGCGCTGCTCGGCGCTCTGCTCGACGCCCTTGCGCTGCTCATGCCGGTCTCGTGCGCCTCGTGCGAGCATCCCGATCGCTCGCTCTGTGCTGCGTGCGCCGGCGAGCTGAATACCGGCGGGATGTTTCATCAACCTCTGAAAAGTGGCACGGCCCGAGACATCGACGTCGTCTCTGCCCTTCGCTATGAGGGGACGGTTCGCCGCGTCATCCTTGCTTTCAAACAGAACGACCGAACGGATGTCGCTCGCGCGCTCGCTGCGCCGCTCGCGGTTGCGGTGCGGGTAGCCGCCTCGGCGGCCTCGGCGGCCTCG
>Ga0163144_10017184_pt1 | contig 14750 bp, 14 predicted proteins | sample OliLak19BULKMAT1_FD_123175 | JGI IMG/M metagenome (GOLD analysis project Ga0163144, IMG submission 123175) | Freshwater microbial mat bacterial communities from Lake Vanda, McMurdo Dry Valleys, Antarctica - Oligotrophic Lake LV.19.BULKMAT1 | ecosystem: Environmental > Aquatic > Freshwater >... | reverse complement strand
CGGCCTTGAGCTGGGCGCGCTGCGCGTCGCCGATCGGCACGCCCGGCTTGGACGCCAGTTGCTCTTGCTGCGCCGCGAAGGGCACCGGCGGCGGCGGCGGCGCGGTGCGAGCGACCACCGCTTGCTCGCGCACCGGCGGCTTCGCCACCGCGGCGGCGGCGCCACCCTGCACGCTTTGCTGCACCGGCGCCACCGGCGCGACGTACGCCACCGGCGCGGCAACGAGCGCAGCGCGCGGGATCGCGACCATGGCACGGGCGACCGGTTGCGCTTGGGCAAAGACCTGCGCCGGCACGGCGACCACCGCGCCCGGCACCTGCCGGTTCGCGTACACGACCTGGACGACGTTGGTGACGTTGGTGACGGTGGTGGTGTTGTAGACGTTGGTGATGGTCGTCGGCGCGATCACCGCGTTGCTGCGGTTGATGTTGTCGAAGTAGTCGCGGCTCACCGGATACGATGGCCGGTAGACTTCGCTCGGCGCGAGCGGAAACCAGCCGACAGCGATGTCGATCGAGACCGCGACCGAGGGCGTCGCCTGTTGCGGCCTGCCGCCGCCGACGAAAGCGACCAGCGCCGGCGCGTACACGGCGCGCTCGCGGCGCGGCCCGGGCACCCAGGCCCACGAGCCGCTCAGGTTGGCCCATCGGCCATAGTGGGACACGGCGTAGCCCCACGGCGCGTCGTCGACCCAGGTCCAGCCCCACGGATCGATCCAGGCCCAGTGGCCGTCACGGTAGGGCGTCCAGCCGGCGGGCACGCGGTTCGGCGTCCAGACCGGGCCGTATTCGGGAACGGTGCGCCAGACTCCGCTGCCGTCGAGCTCTTCGTAGCCCACGACCTCGGTCGAGACATAGCGTGCCGTCGGCGAGAGATCGGCGCGGCGGTCGCGAGCGCGCGACCAGCGGTCGAGGTCGTCGTCGCGCCGCGCCGTCACGAGGTCGTAATCGTCGAGGCCGACGCCGTAGAAGCGATAGCCGCGGCGCGTGTCGACGGCGTAGGCCGCGCCTTCGCCGTAGACCTCGGCGCCGCCGCTCTGCACGGTCACCTCGGTCGCGTCGTCATCCGGATCCACCAGAACCCGGTATTCGCCGGCGCGGCGCAGTGTCAGCGCCAGGTTGGGCGTGGCGACTTCGAAGCTCTGCCCCGGCCCGAGCTGGCGCACACGCAGCTTCAGCGTGCCCTGCGTCACCTCGAACTGGGCGATCCGGTCGTCGAGGTTGAGGATGCGTACGCTCGTTCGCGCGCCGAGGCGGATGGCAGCGCCGCCGAGCTGCAGCTCGGCGCGCGAATCGGCTCCAGTCCAGAGCCGGTCGCCGGTGGTGAGCGGTCGGTTGACGCCGGCCCGCACCCATTCGGGCTGGCCGGCGGGCGAGAAACTCACTGTGCCGCCGACGTAACCGAGGCGCGCGGCGCGCGAAGGCGGCTCGGCCGCCGCGGTGCCGGCAAGCGCGAGCAAGGCGACAGCGGCGAGACTCCAGGCCGGACGGGCGAATCGGGATGCACGCATGGTCAAGCCTTCGGCAAGCTGAGGATTGCCTTGGCAACGGGCGCGCCCGGCACCCTGTTGACCCCTTGACCGAAGAGAGCCTGGCCGCTGACCGCAGCGTAGCGCCTCGTCCGACAGGCTCGCGCCGAACGCCCCGCGGCGACGCTCAGATCGGCAGGACGTTGAGGAAGAAGCGGCTCAGCCAGCCCATGCCCTGGGCCTCGGCCTGGGCGCCGCGACCGCGCTGTTCGACCCGCACGTTGGCGACCTGCGCCGAAGCGACGGTATTGCCGGACTGGATCATGCGCGGATCGACCTGCCCCGAGAAGCGCAGGACGTCGACGTTGTGGTTCACGCCGATCTGCTTCTCGCCGGCGATCAGCAGGTGGCCGTTCGCCAGCACGCCGGTCACCACAGCGGTGATCGTTCCCGAGAAATCGTTGCTGTTCTCGGTGGTCCCGGCGCCGGCGGAGCTGATGCTGGTGGTGCCGGCGGCGCTGGCGCGATTGAACGAGTTGGGAGAGATCATCGGCAGCGCCGTCACCGCGGCCGAGAGCTTGCCGGTCTTGTCGATCGAGCTGGTGCTCTTCTGCACCGCCGAGACCTTCTCGACGATCTGCACGGTGATCGAGTCGCCGACCAGGCGCGCGCGGTAGTCCTCGAACAACGGCCGGTACTGGTTCGACTGGAAGATCGAGCCGTTGCTCACCGCGGCGACCGGAATCACCGGCGGCGCGGCGTAGATCGGCGTGGCGATGTCGACGGGCGGGCGCGGGTTCAGGCTCTCGCAGCCGCTCAGGCCGGCGACGATGGCCGCGGCGATCACCGCGAGGGCGACGGTGCCGGCGATTCGTCTCAGCTGGGCGTGGCTCATGTGTGCACCCTTGGCGCTGCGCGCCGTCCCGCCGAGCGGGAAGAGCCCTCTTTCGGGCGGCCGTGCAGAGGGCTCATAGCTGGGCCAGCTTCTGCAGCATCTGGTCGGAGGTCTGGATCGCTTTCGAGTTGAGCTCGTAGGCGCGCTGGGTCTGGATCATCTGCACCAGCTCCTCGACGACGTTGACGTTGGAGGTCTCGACGAAGCCCTGCTGGACGAAGCCGAGGCCGTTCTGCCCCGGGGTGCCGGCGTTCGGCGAGCCGGAGGCGGCGGTCTCGCCGAAGATGTTCTGGCCCTTGGGCTCGAGCCCTGCGGGGTTGATGAAGCCGGCAAGCTGCAGCTGGCCGACCGTCGACGGCAGGGCCTGGCCCGGCAGGACGACGCTGACCGTGCCGTCGTTGCCGATCGTCACGCTCTGCGCCGCGGCCGGAATCGTGATCCCGGGCTGGACCGTGTAGCCGTTGTTGGTGACGAGCTGGCCGGTCGAGCTCACCTGGAACGAGCCGTCGCGGCTGTAGCCGGTGGTGCCGTCGGGCAGCTGGATCTCGAAGAAGCCGTTGCCGCGGATCGCCACGTCGAGCGGGTTCGAGCTCTGCTGCAGGTTGCCCTGGCTGAAGTTGCGCGCGGTCGCCACGGCGCGGGTGCCGAGGCCGACCTGCAGGCCGGTGGGCAGCGCGGTCTGCTCGCTGCTCGCCGCGCCGGCCTGGCGCAGGTTCTGGTACATCAGGTCCTCGAACACCGCGTGCGAACGCTTGTAGCCGTTCGTCGAGACGTTGGCGAGGTTGTTCGAGATGGTGTCCAGCTGCATCTGCTGGGCTTCCATCCCGGTCTTCGAAATCCACAGCGATCGCATCATGGCGCGGCTCTCCGGTCGTATGCGGCGATGGTGGCGCGGGTCGGTCGGCGACCTAAGGCGGAAAAGAGGGGTGGATGGCCATCATCTCCTCGTCCGATACAGTGAGCTTTCCGAGCACGCCTCTGGAGGCCATCCGCCGGCACCCGCGATGAGTTCCTTCCCCCGGGCATGGCGCCTGACGGCGCGCGCGGCGATCCTCGCCGGCGCCAGCCTGCTCGCCGGCGCCGCCTCCGCCTGGAGCAACCACGCCCTGTGCACCTGGGCCGCGCTGTCGGTCATGCCCGAGCTGACCGGACGGCCACCGGTGCGGGTGCAATCGCTGGCGAGCTTCCTCGCCGCCGACCCGGCCGGCCTGGCCGAGGTGCTGCGTGCCGAGGAAGCCTGGGCCCGCGCCCACGTGCCCGCCTACCCTCCCCGGCCCGACGCGCTCGCGTTTGGTCCCGACGCGGCGGCGCCGGCCGAGCTCGTCGCCCGTTTCCTGGCGGCGGTCCGGGTCAACCCCTCGGCGCGGCTGGCGCTCTACCTGCAGCTCCCGCCCGGCCAGGCGCCGGGCCCCCGGCGCAGCCTGGCGGAGGCCGAGGTCACGGTGATGAAGACCGACGAAGCCGCGCGGCTGAACACCTTCGTCGCCCTGCGCGAAGGCGAGCTGGTGCCGGTGGTCGACGTGATCGCCAGCGCCACCGACGAGCCGGACTACGGCCTCGACTTCGGGCTTTGGTCGGACAACGGCACGCCGCACGGCGCGGCGTACGGCTTCGGCAAGCAGCCGTTCGGCAATCCGGCGGTCGAATGGTCGAGCCAGGGACCGCTGCACCTCGGCTACTTCCACGAGGCGGCGATCGTCTACAAGGCGGCGCCGTTCCTGCTGCGCGCCTATCCCGAGTATCGGATCCATCTCTGGCGCGCGCTGGCCGCGTTCGCCCTGCGCATCGGCCACGACTACTGGGCCTGGCGCTTCGCCGGCTGGGGAATGCACTACCTGCAGGACCTGACCCAGCCGTACCACGCGCGCGTGCTGCCGGGGGTAAGCGTGCCGCGCATGCTCTGGATCAACACCCTCGACCTGGTCGGCGTGCACGGCCCGAAGCACGACGCGATCCAGCTCGTCACCAACCGGCACTTCGCGCTCGAGAACTTCGAGCGGCAGTGGCTGCGCGCGATCCACGCCGCGCCGGACGCCGCCGACGTCGGCGTCGCGGCGCTGCGCGACATCCGGCTCGACCGGCCGATGCCCTACGCCGACGACTGGCCGCGGGCGGTCGTGTCGAAGCAGGCCCATGCCGCCGCCGACGCGATCGACGCCGCCCTGGTGGGCTGGCTGCAGCCGCGCTACACGTCCGACCCGACCTATGTCTTCGGCGTCACCGGAACCGGCGTCGACACCCACGCCGAGCTCGGCGCCGGCTCGCCGGCGGCGCGCGAGGGGCTGAAGCGGGCGATCGCGCCGCTGCTCGGCAACTTCGGCGGCAGCACGCGCTCGTTCGCGCGCAGCCTGCTCCGCTGACTCAGGTTCTTGTTCCGCTGGGACGCTTGTAGATTCGCGGTTTCTTGCCGTACCCTCGGGCCATGTCCTTTCCCGGGAAGTCGCTCGCTTGGCCGTTGCCCCTCTGAGCCGGCATCGCGTGCCCGCATGAATCGGGACCGCCAGCGAGCCCGCCGGCGGTCGTGGCCGGTGCTGACCGTGTTCGCCTGCATCGTCGGGCTGCAGCTGCTGGTCACGGTCATCAGCATCGACCTGCTGTCGGCGGTGCGCGCCTATGTCACCGGGGAGAGCCTCTACTCGAAGGGCCAGAAGGACGCCCAGCTCCACCTGATCGCCTACGCCGAGCATCACCGCGAAGAGGACTACCAGCGCTTCCTCAGCGCCATCGCGGTGCCGGTCGGCGACCGGATTGCCCGCGAGGCCCTGCAGAAGCCCGAGCCCGACCGCGCGGCGGCGCGGCTCGGCCTGCTCCAGGGCGGCACTCACGACGACGACATCCCGGGCGTGATCCGGCTGTTCCGCTGGTTCCACAAGACGCCGCTGATGGCCGATGCCATCGTCACCTGGACCGAGGGCGACCGGCTGATCGAGCAGATTCGCGTCCTGGCCGAGAAAGCGCACGCGCGGATCGTGGCCGGCGACCTTCAGGCGCCGGAGGTCGCAGCCCTGCGGGCCGATGCGGAGCGACTGAACGACCTGCTCACGCCCCTCGAGATCCGCTTCGCCACCGAGCTGGCCGACGGCGCCCGGCTGAGCCAGCGCCTGCTGCTCGGGCTCAACCTCGCCCTCGCCCTTTCCCTCGGGCTGAGCGGGCTGGCCTTCGTCCGGAACAGCGCCCGGGTCCAGGCCGCCACCGAGAACGAGGTTCGGCGCCGGCGCGAATCGCTGCAGCGCCTGCTCGACTCCGCCGCCGAGGGCCTGTACGGCGTCGATACCCAGGGGCGCTGCACCTTCATCAACCGCTCGGCCCTGGCGATGCTCGGCTACGAGCGCGAGGCCGACCTGCTCGGCCGCGACATGCAGGCGCTGATCCAGCGCTCCCCGGCCCACGCCGGCCCGAGCGTGACCACTGAAGACCGCGAGCTGCACGTCGCCGGCGAGCTCTTCTGGCGGCGCGACGGCAGCTCGTTCCCGGTCGAGTACTGGTCGCATCCGATGTGGAACGACGGCGAGCTGCAGGGGGCGGTCGCCACCTTCTTCGACATCAGCGAGCGGCTGAAGATGCAGGCCGCGCTGCGCCAGGGCGAGGTGCGGATGACCGGCCTGGTCGACGCGGTCCACGACGGCGTCATCACGATCGACGCCGAAGCCAGGATCGTCCTCTTCAACCGCGCCGCCGAGCGGCTGTTCGGCGTGGCCGCGGCCGAGGCGATCGGCGGCACGGTCGAGCGCTTCATTCCGCGCCATCCCCACGCCCTCGGAGGCGCCGCGCCGCAGGAGCTGCACTCGGGCGACGTCGAAACCGGCGAGGTGCGCGAGCTGTTCGGCAAGCGGGCGCATGGCCAGGAGTTTCCCCTCGAGGTGTCGCTCTCCCGCCACAACACCGAGCGCGGCCCGCTGGTCACGGCCGTCCTGCGCGACGTCACCGGCCTGCAGACGGCCCGGGCCGAGCGCCAGGCTCGCGAGGCCCTCGAGGCCTCGAGCCGGGCCAAGACCGAGTTCCTGTCGCGCATGAGCCATGAGCTGCGCACCCCGCTCAACGCGGTGCTCGGCTTTTCGCAGCTGCTCCGGCTCGACGCCCAGGAGCCGCCGTCCCTGCAGCAGCTCGCGCGCATCCAGCACATCGAGAACGCCGGGGCCCACCTGCTGGCGCTTGTCAACGACGTGCTCGACCTGTCGCGGGTGGAATCGGGGCAGATGACGGTGACGCTCGAGTCGGTCGACCTGCGATCCTCGATCGAAGACGCGCTCTCCATGGTCCTGCCGCTGGCCGCCGCGATGGGCGTCAAGCCCTGGATCGCCGGGCTCCAGGGCGACCTGGTGTCGCGCGGAGGCACGCTGGAGCCGGAGATCTTCGTCGTCGCGGACCGGGTGCGCCTGCGCCAGGTGCTCGTCAACCTGCTCAGCAACGCCGTCAAGTACAACCGGCCCGGCGGCCAGGTGCGGATGAGCTGGCAGGTCGGCGCCGGACGCTGCGACCTTCGCATCATGGACGACGGCGTCGGCATGGCGCCCGAGAAGCTGGAGCGCCTGTTCGAGCCGTTCAACCGGCTCGGCGCCGAGAAATCGAAGATCGAGGGCACCGGTATCGGCCTGGTGCTGTCGCGCCGCCTGGTCGAGCTCATGGAAGCCGAGTTGCGGATCGAAAGCGGGCTCGGCCGCGGCACCGAGGCGTCGCTCACGCTCGCCCTGGCGCGCACCGCGCCGGCGGAGGCCGGCCGCGCCTCGCCGCCGAGCCAGCACGGCACGCTCGACGAGTCGCTGCGCGTCCTCTATGCCGAAGACAACGAGGTCAACGTCGAGATCGTCCGCGAGGTCGTGAAGCTGCGGCCCTCGGTCGCCTTCGACGTCGCCGAGAGCGGCGCGGTCGCGTTCCACAAGGCGCGCCGCGATCAGCCGCAGCTGATCCTGGTCGACATGAACCTCGGCGACATGACCGGCATCGAGTTGGCGCAGGCCTTGCACGCCGATCCCGCGACCTCCGGCATCCGCCTCGTCGCCCTGTCGGCAGATGCGTTGCCGGAGCAGATCGACGCCGCCCTCGCCAGCGGATTCGAGGACTACCTGACCAAGCCGATCAACTTCCGCGACCTGCTCGATGTGCTCGACGGACGACGCCAGCGCTGAGCCGCTTCCTGTTTCGGGGGTTCGCCCCGTAGAATGAACTCGCAAAGAACACCATCCGGGGGAGCAGGGATGACGCAAGCGTTTAGGCGCACGGGAGCGCTCAAGGATCTTTCGAGCTACCCGTTGTGGCTGCAGTCGGTCGTCGCCGGCACCGACCGGGACAAGAAGCGGGTCGTCGATCACGAACTGTTCGCCCTGATCCGCGACGCCCGCCTGCCGAAGGTGGCGATGCGCAAGTTCCTGACCGGCGCCTGGCCGACGATCGAGCAGTTTCCCCAGTTCATGGCCATGAACCTGAAGAAGCTGAGCGTCGGCGACAGCCCGGGCGAGGACCTGGCCCGGCGCTACCTGATCCACAACATCCGCGTCGAGCAGAAGCACGCCGAGCACTGGGTCGACTGGGCGCGGTCGGTCGACCTCTCGCTCGACGACCTGAAGCGCGCCGACAACATCGAGGGACTGTCGGCGCTGGCCCACTGGTGCTGGTACGTCTGCGACCGGGCCAGCCTGGCGGTTGCGATCGCCGCCACCAACTACGCGGTCGAGGGCGTCACCGGCGAATGGTCGTGCGTCATCTGCTCGAAGTCGACCTACGCCGACTCGCTGCCGGAAGAGATTCGCGGCCCGGCGACCCGGTGGCTTCGCCTGCACGCCGAGTACGACGACAACCATCCCTGGGAGGCGCTCGAGATCGTCGCCACCTTGCTGGGACACAGGCCCGCGCCGGCCGACATCGAGGCGGTGCGCCGGGCGATCCGCTCGACCTACGTCTACTTCGAGATGGGCCTGAACCACGCCGTCGCCGAGATGCTGCATGGCAGCTTCGACGAGACCGCGTCGAACGCGTCGACGCTCGGCGCGCTCGACGCCGCCTAGCAGCGCCGACCCGGGCGCCGCTCAGGCCGCCGCCCGGGCGGCCGTCTTGTCCGAAGCCGGCCTCGCGGGTCGCCGGTCACGATCCGCCAGCGAGCAGCCGCCGGGCCTCGCGCGGCGGCTCCGTGTACTGCCGTCCGAGCTCGGGCTGCCTCGACGCGATCGCTGACGATTCGGCGAGCGAGGCCTTCGCCTCCGCAGCCTGACCCGCGCGCTGCTGCGCGATCGCGAGCATGGGGGCGCAGAATCGACTCCCGCCCCGGTCCGAGGAGGTCCCATGCAGATCCGCGCCGCACTGTCCCTGGTCCTGATGACCGCCGTCGCCCTGGCCAGCCCACCCGCGCTCGGGATCGATGCGGGCACCGTGCAGGGCCACCTGCAGTACGGCCCGCAACGCCACGCGCTGCGCCACGTCCAGGCGGTGAAGAATCCGAACGATTCCAAGCGGCTGTGGATCCTGCTCACCACCGCCGAAATCTCGGCCAGGGACGCAGCCGATCCGGCGGCCGTGATGGCGCTGGCGGCGAAAGGCAAGCTCCGCGGCGTGCGGCTCAACGTCGATGCCGCCGCGCCGAACGGCAACGAGCTGCAGGGTGCCCTGCTGCTCGGCAAGGAGGAATCGCCCGGCGGCGAGATCGTCTTCGGCGCGAGCGGGGAGAAGTTCTGGGAGCGCCTGTCGGCGGGCGACAAGCGGATCGGCGGCGTGCTGCGCTACCGGCGCGAGGCCGGGCCCGGCGGCTCGCCGGCCTGGGCGATCGACACCACCTTCAGCGCCCCGGTCTTCGGCAAGTAGGGCCGGTCGGGATCAGTTCAGCGACAGCAGCTGCGCCGCCGCCTTCTCGTTCGCCTCGGCGGTGGAGAGCATCTTCATCTGCGCCTCGAACTGGCGCGCCGCCGAGATCATCGCCACCATGGTCTCGACCGCGCTGACGTTCGAGCCTTCGAGCGCGCCGTCCTGGAGCCGCGCGCTCGTGTCCGCGGCGAGCTCGCCGTCGGCAGCGCGGAACAGGCCGTCGGTGCCGCGCTCGAGCGGACCTTCTGGCGTGACCAGCTTGAGCCGGCCGATGGTGCTGCTGCGGCCGTTGGCCTCGGTGGCGCTGATCGTGCCGTCGGGCGCGATGCTGACCACGGTGTTGGTCGGCACCTGGACCGGTCCGCCGTCGCCCAGGACGGTAAGGCCGGACGAGGTGACGAGGTTGCCGTCGGCGTTGACGTCGAGCGAGCCGCCGCGGGTGTAGGCCTCGGTGCCGTCGAGCGCCTGCACCGTCAACCAGGCCGCGCCCTTCATGGCGACATCCAGGTTGCGGCCGGTCGCCGCCACCTGGCCCGGCGTCGCGTCGTAGCCCGGGGTCGATTCGAGCGCGTAGACCCGGGTGCTGGCGCCGCTGCCCTCCACCGGCACGGCGCGAAACGCCGCCAGCTCGGCACGAAAGCCGACCGTCGAGACGTTGGCGAGGTTGTTGGCGAGCGTCTCCTGCCGCTGCATGGTCGCTTTCGCGCCCGACATCGACAGGTAGATCATCCGGTCCATGAGTCAGGCTCCTCGGATCGAACGCGCCCGAGCGCCGGGCCGCCCCAAGCCGGGCGCCGCCCCCTCGGGGGGCAGCGAACGAAGAGAGCGTGGGGGCCTCATGACTAGCGGAGGTTGACGATCGCCTGCAGGATCTGGTCCTGCGTCTTGATGGTCTGCGCGTTCGCCTGGTAGCTGCGCTGGGCGATGATCATGTTGACCAGCTCGGCGGTGAGGTCGACGTTCGACTCCTCGAGCGCGCCGGCCTGCAGCACGCCGAGGTTGCCGGAGCCGGGCGTGCCGAGGATCGGGCCGCCGGAGGCGGCGCTCTGCACCCAGGCGCTGCCGCCCATCGGCTGCAGGCCCTGCGCATTACGGAAGGTGGCGAGCTCGAGCTGGCCGGCCGGGCGGGTCTCGCCGTTCGAGTAGCGGGCGCTGATGACGCCGTTGGCGTCGATCTGCGCGCCGATCAGCTGGCCGGCGGAGTAGCCGTCCTGCTGCAGGTCGGTGACGCCGAACTGCGAGCCGTACTGGGTGGCGCCCGAGAGGTCGAGGGCGACGCCGGTGATCGGCACGGTGACCGCGCCGACCGAGTTGGTGACCGACGGGATGTCCAGCGCCACCGTGCCGACCGGCGCGGTCGGCGTGCCGCCGTTGGTCGGGAAGGTGATCGTCGTCGACGGCGCCGGGTTGCCGCCGGCGGTGGCCAGCGGCGTGCCGTTGGCGGCGATGTAGACGTTCCAGGTGTTGGTGCCGGTCTTCTGGAAATAGTAGGTCAGCGCGACGTCCTGGCCCTGGGCGTCGTAGACGGTCTGCGAGGTGGCGTTGTTGTAGGTCGACGGGTCGGCGAAGTCGATCGGCGCCCCCGCGGTCGGCAGGGTCACGCCGGCGCGGGCGTCGAGGTTCATCTCCATCTGGATGCCGGTGGTCAGCTGCGGCGTGATGCCGGCGGTGGGCATCTGCAGCGCCGACGCGGTGCCCGGGATGATCGTGCCGGTGGCGTCGGCGGGGTAGCCCATCAGCTGGCCGCCCTGGTTGTTGACGATGAAGCCGGTGTTGTCGACCTTGAACTGGCCGCTGCGCGAGTACGAGAGCGCACCCGAGGTGTCGCGCAGCTGGAAGAAGCCGCCGCCGTTGATCGCGACGTCGAGCGGGTTGTCGGTGCTGGTGATGTTGCCCTGGGTGAACTGCTGGGCCACCGCGGCGACGGTCGTGCCGATGCCGATCGCGTTCCTGGTGCCGCCGATCGCGTTGGCGTAGACGTCGGCGAACTCGGCGCGCGAGACCTTGGCGCCGTAGGTGTTGGCGTTGGCGATGTTGTTGCCGATCACCTCGAGGTTCTTGCTCGAGGCGTTGAGACCGGAAAGACCTTGCTGGAAGCCCATGGCGTTCGCTTTCTAGAAGGCCGCGGCGAAGCGCCGGGGCGGTGTGGAAACGGTGTCGTTCAGTTGAGGGCCTTGACCGAGCTGTAGGGCACCGAGCCCGACTTCTCGAGCTCGAGGTTGAAGCTGTTGCCGCTGGTGGTGACCGCGTCGACCCGGTCGCGCATCAGCGCCGTCGAGGCGATCGTCACGCCGCCGGTGGTGGCGGTGACGCGGAAGGTGAGGCCGCTCGAGTCGGTGGCCGTGCCGGCCGGCCAGTCGAAGCTGTGCATGCCCGCGCCCTGGGCGCCCAGGTTGAGGGTCTGCACCACCGCGCCGCTCGGCGACAGGATCTCGACCCTGACCGCGTCGGCCGGGGTGGCGATCTCGAACCCGCCCTGGCCGATCGCCGAGGTGGCATCGATGTCGAGCTTGTTGCCCGGCACGATCACGTCGTGGCCGACCAGCGAGGCGCCCTGCATCACCTGCATCTGCATGAACTGCGACGACAGCCCGGCGACGGTGGTGTTGAGCTTGTCGATGCCGGTGACGGTGTTGATCTGCGCCATCTGGCTCGTCACCTGGGCGTTGTCCATCGGGTTGAGCGGGTCCTGGTTCCTCATCTGCGCGACGAGCAGCTTGAGGAACCGGTCGGAAGTCATCGTCGCGTCGGCCGCGGCCGAGGACGCCGGCGACGAGGCGACGTTGACGTCGCTGGTGGAGCTGGGTGCGCTGACGGCCATGACGTTGATCCTCTACCGCGTTTCAGCTCTGGCCGAGCTGGATGGTCTTCTGCAACAGCGTCTTGGCCGTGTTCATGACCTCGAGGTTGTTCTGGTACGAGCGCGAGGCCGAGATCATGTTGACCATCTCCTCGATCGCATTGACGTTGCTGTAGGTGACGTAGCCCTCGCCGTCGGCCCCTGGATGCTTCGGGTCGTGGACCTTGCGTCCGGCCGTCTGGTCCTCGGCGATGGTGCTGACTCGCACCCCGGCCGCCGTCGGGTCGTTGCCGGTCGCGCCCATGAGCTGGGTCTGGAACGTGACCTGGCGCGCCTTGTAGGCGCTGCCGTCCGGGCCGGCGACGGTGTCGGCGTTGGCCAGGTTGGAGGCGACGACGTTCAGCCGCTGGCTCTGCGCGCTGGCGGCGCTGCCGGAGACGTTGAAGATCGAAAGCATGCTCATGGCAGTTCCCGACGGGCCGCCCCAAGGGACTGACGCGCCCCCACGGGGGGCAGTGAACGAAGTGAACGTGGGGGCTTCATTGCTGTTCCTTATTGGCCGGTGATCGCCGACAGCTGGGTCCGGACCGACGAATTGATGAAGCGCAGCGTCGCCTCGTACTTGATCGCGTTGTCGGCGAAGCTGGCGCGCTCGCGGTCCATGTCGACGGTGTTGCGGTCGAGGTTGGTCTGGCCCGGGGTGGCGTAAAGCAGCTCGGCGCCGACCTTGCCGCCGCTCAAGCCGGCGGCGGCGCTGCCGATATGTCCGGCATGGGTAGTCGAGACGCTGCGCGCGCCGCCCAGCGAGCCGGTCGCGGCCTGCAGGGTCCGGGCGAAGTTCATGTCGCGGGCCTGGTAGCCCGGCGTATCGGCGTTGGCGATGTTGCTCGCGATCAGGCGCTGCCGCTCCGAGCGCAGGGTCAGCGCCCGGGCCTGGAAGTCGAGTGCGTCGGTGATTCGGTTGAGCATCGGGGGCCTCGCATCGCCGCATGCCACCGAGCGGGAGCCCGGGGGTGCTGCGACGTGAAGCCATTGTCTTGAGCGCCCGGGCCGACATAAGCGCGAACAGGGGCCGCTTTGCCCGCCATATCGCTGCCTCGACGGTACGGGCAGCGTCCTAAAGTGACGCCATGTTGTCGATCGTCCTGCTCTCGCCCCTCGCGCGCGTCGCCCCCCGGGCCTTCGCCCGGCGACTGGCACGCCTCCTGGGCTGGGCCGGGCTGGTGCTGTTCGGCCTGCTCGGCGCCGCCGCGCCGGCCGGCGCCGAGGCCCCTTCCCTCGACGCGTCGCTGCTCGACAACGTCCGCGCCCTGGCGCTCGGCAAGGCCGCCGAGACCAGCGGCTCGCGGGTCGAGGTGACGATCGGCCAGCTCGATCCGCGCCTGCGCCTGGCGCCCTGCCAGAGCATCGAGCCCTATCTTCCGCCGGGCGTGCGCCTGTGGGGCAAGGCCCGGATCGGCCTGCGCTGCAAGGTCGGACCGACACCCTGGAACGTCTATCTGCCGATCACCGTCAAGGTGTTCGGCCGTGCCCTCGTGGTGCCCGCCGGCGCCGCAGCCGGCAGCGTCCTCGCCGACACCGACCTGGCCGAGGCCGAGGTCGACCTGGCCGAGGAATTCACCGCCGCCCTGGTCGAGCCGAAGCTGGCCGTGGGCCGGGTGCTGGCGCAGAACCTCAAGCCCGGCCAGACCCTGCGCCAGGCCCATCTCAAGACCCGCCAGTGGTTCGTCGCCGGCGAGACCGTCCGGGTGGTCGCGACCGGCCCCGGCTTCGCCCTCGAGAGCGAAGCCCAGGCGTTGAGCAACGGCCTCGAAGGCCAGCCGGCCCGGGTGCGCACCGAAAGCGGCCGGGTCCTGACCGGCGTGCCTTCCGGGGAGCGCCGGATCGAGGTGGCGCTGTGAAACGACCTCTCCCCGCCGGCGCCGCCGCGACGCCAGAAACTCCTAAAGTCGCGCCAGGCGACGCCGATACTCCGTCCATGTTGATGGGAGCGCCCCCTGCCGGCGCCGATGGAGCACAGCAATGAAGATCGGTCATCCTGCGGACAAGCCCGCCGCCGTCGCGCCCGGCTCGCCGGCCGCCGTCGAGGCAGCCAAGCCCGGTCCGGCGCATGCCGCCGCCGCGTCCGCCGGTGCCGCCGATCCCAGCGCCACCGTCGCCCTCTCGAGCACCGCCGCGACCCTGTTGGCGGGCGGCGCCTCGGGCGAGTTCGACGCCGAGAAGGTGGCCCGCATGAGCGAAGCGATCGCCAGCGGCAGCTTCAAGATCAATGCCGAGGCGATCGCCGACAAGCTGATCGCCAACGCCCAGGAGCTGCTGGTCAAGGTGAATCCTTGATGGCCGGCAGCCCGGGCCTGCCCGCACCCGCCGATTCGCCCGAGCTCGAAGCCCGCCTCGCGGCAGTCGAGTCGCGCCTGGGCGCCCTGGGCAACGCCCTGCGCGCCCGCGACCCGGTGGCGATCGACCTGCAGGCCTCCGAGCTGCACCGCGCCCTCGCGGCCGCCGTGAGCCACTTTTCCGACGCGGCCCGCAACGGCCCGGTTCCTCCGGCGCTGCGCGACCGTCTGGCCCAAGCCAGCAGCCAGGTCGTGGTCCAGCGCGAGTCGCTGGCCCGCGCCACCGCCGCGCTCGACCGCGCCCTCGACGTGCTGCTGCCGCGCGAAGGCGCCGGCCTGTATTCCATCTACGGTGCCGCCGACCGCGGCATGTACAAGAGCGGCGTGATCCGGGCCTAGGTTTGCGGGCTGTCGGCCCTCACCGCTGCGAGGCCCCGCCCCGGGCCGGCGAGCGCGAGG
>Ga0163144_10017182_pt1 | contig 14752 bp, 12 predicted proteins | sample OliLak19BULKMAT1_FD_123175 | JGI IMG/M metagenome (GOLD analysis project Ga0163144, IMG submission 123175) | Freshwater microbial mat bacterial communities from Lake Vanda, McMurdo Dry Valleys, Antarctica - Oligotrophic Lake LV.19.BULKMAT1 | ecosystem: Environmental > Aquatic > Freshwater >... | reverse complement strand
TTCATTCCTTTGTGAATCAAAACCGAGCTGCCGTCAGACTCAACGTGATAGTTTGGATAGCCAACCATCATGTCCATGAGTGGCGTATCAAAGAACGCCCTAATTTGTGCTTCATTTGTGCCATGCAGTAAAAACATATCTGAAAACTGCTTATGCTTGTCAAAATTAATGTCTTTGAACCCTGCCTTTGCCAACATTCTGTCCGTAAAATTCTCTTTTTCGATAGAGAACTGTGGAATTTTTGCGGGCATATCTGTAATGAGTAGGGCAGTAAAGTTGTAGAATCTTACGCCGATTTGGTCGCCTTCTCTGGCGTGAATATCAGAGATTTGGATATGGGATTCTTCTACGTTTTTATGCAACATATTTTCCTCGTACTTGAACTGTTTGGTGAAGAAAAAAGGCAAACTTTTGAGCTTAGAATCAAATAATACTTTTTGCGGACTGAATGTAAAGCCCTGATTTTTTGCTATTTCTGCTATTCTTTGCTGTCTTTCGTTCAGCGTGGCAGTTCTTACATTGGCACTTGCTACCCTCATGGCAAGCGGATGCCCGGAAAGTGCTGTGAGATTATCTAAGCCAACCAAGTCAAATTTTCCACCGACTTCTTCATACTCCTCGCTCAGGTGATGCAAATGCTCCAAAACAGTATGGTCGACTATTTCTGCTCCTGAAAAGTCCAAAATGATGTGTTTTCCCTTTGGAATACGCTGAATAAACTGCTTGAAGGCGATATAATTTGTAAAAATAGCGGATTTGGCTACGTAAATATGGTACGTGTTTTCATTGTCATGCCTTACAGAAACTGTTGGTTTGAAAAGAGAACTCAAAGGCGCACCGTAGTAAAAGTGAATGGCTAATTTCAAAGCAATACCAGAAAAAATGCCTATCAATAAGTCAGTAGCTAAAGTCATGATAATGGTAAATACAAAAACCATGAGTTGTGAAGAGCCTATCTTATACACGAGTTTGAACTCTTTGGGCGAAGCCAAGCGATAGCCTGTAAATACAAGCATTGCACCGAGAGCCGCTAAGGGGATTTGATGGATAAGCTGGGGAGCAAACACAACAAATAGCAACATGAACGCACCATGTGAAAAGTTAGCCCATCTCGTAATTGCACCGTTGGCAATGTTAGCAGAGCTACGAACTATCTCCGCAATCATTGGCAAACCGCCTAAACCGCCAGAAATGATATTGCCAATACCAATGGCACGCAAGTCTTTGTTCAAATCTGCATGGCGTTTGTATGGGTCAAGCTGCTCTACGGCTTTTGCACTCATAATGGTTTCCAAACTCTGCACTAATGTAATGGTTAGCACAGCCATCCAAAAGTGGTAATTTGCTACCTTTCCAAAATCAGGAAATACGATGCCATCAAGCACATTGGCGGGAAGTGTAACTAAGAATTTGGGACCGACAGTATATTCATGCGTGTCCGAGAGCAAATAACTATGCTCATGCTCCAAATCAAAGACATGCCCTAAAATGATGCCTACTAATACCACTACCATAGGGGCAGGTATCATCTTTAGTAGCCTAATTTTTTTGACAAATGGCATACTAAAAAGAATGAGAATGCCCAAACTTGTGAATCCTATCACCGCAATTTGGGGGTTCATGGTCAGCAGGCTGTGCGGCACTTCCATTAGAAGCGGAATTGGCGTTTTTGCTACGGGAGTAACACCCATCATAATATGAAACTGCTTGCTAATGATAATGATACCAATAGAAGCTAACAAGCCATGCACTGCGGAAGTTGGGAAAAAATCACCTAATACCCCCGCTTTCAAAATACCAAAAAGGACGATAAAGCCACCAGAAATTACTGTGGCTGCTAAGGTAAATTTGTATCCTGCCATTGCGTCGCCTGCGCCGAGTGTTTCCACTGCACCGAGCATCACCACTATCAAGCCCGCCGCAGGTCCGTTGATAGTTACATAAGAGCCTGCCAACATCGACACAATCATGCCGCCTACTACTGCTGCTATAATTCCTGCCATGGGGGGCATTCCCGAAGCCATTGCTATGCCGAGCGAAAGCGGTAAAGCAATGAGAAAGACAAAAAAGCCTGATAAAACATCTTTCTGCCAATTTTCCTTCAGACCTGCTATGCCGTCTTTAGGCACTGATTGATTATTCATAATTTTTTATTTATTATTATTACTTGCTTGTTAAGTTTAAAAAACTAAAAAATTCCTACTTGCCATTGTAAAACAAATAAGCCTTTGCGGTCTGTTTCTACCAAATTGCCTTGCGAGTCTGCATTGAAAATAGGTCTGCTTTGGTAGTCCAAAGTTATTTTTGAATTATGCCCTTTTATCAGCCAATTTAGTCCTATATTCCAAACTACCATTGCATCTTTGAGTCGTTGATAATTGCCGTACTGAAACATCATGTAGGGCAGCAAAGTCCCCGAATTTTTGAGTAAATTGTCTTTGAATTTATAGCCAAACTGCCCTGCAAGCGTATTTCCTGTGCCAAACACTGGGTAGGCGTTTCCTGCTCCTGCAAAAGATGCTTGGGAAGCGATTACGCCACTTGCTATGTTATTTACGCCCAAGTTTCTCACAAAGTTTGTCCCCATATTGGCATTGAAATAAGCAAAATAGGCAGAAATAGCATTTCCCTTGCTCGATAGCGGTGCATCATAATAAATATCTGCTGCCCACACTTGCATCGCTGTACTTATGGTATCGCCTGCGTTCCCTCTGTACCACATCGCATTACTTTGCTGGATAAATCCCGCCCCTATATTAAAAACCTTTTTCTTGCCCAAATAAGAGCCTGTGGTATAAGGTGTTAAATTATTTTCCTCGTCAAAAAACTGGTAATAAGCATAGCCATGTAGCTGTGCATTTGCAGGATTTTGAGAATAGGTAGCATTTTGCGAAAATGCAGGAATTGCTACGGAAGCATTTTGGGTAAGCATGGGCTTTGCCAATGCGAAGCGGTAGTCTATTTTACCCAATTTGCCTTTTGCATAGATAGCGAAATGCCTCAAAAATTGGTCATTTACGTCATTGTTCCACTGCTCAAAAAGAGGTGCGTCCATGCCCATGATGCTCCCTACACTCGGCGATGCAAATCGAGCCAATCCACTCCAGCCTGTCAAACCAGCACCTATAGAAAGTTTTTTCGGAATAAAAGCGTACTCCCCCAAGGCATCGTGCAGAAATAAACCTGTTTTTCTTGCTGATAGATAGTTGAAGTTGTTTTGCCCAAACTGAGCGTAAAAGAAAATACGGTCAGTAAACTGTCCTAATAGCTGAATACGGGTTCTTCGCAAACTAATATCCCAAGATTCACTTTCTGTTTTACTATAGGAAGCGTTGCCGACTACCGAACCAGGGTTGTTCTGATTCCATCTCATCCATGTTTGATTTACAAAAGTGAGTTTGATGTAGTTAGACGCATCTTCATTTAAACCAAACTTTATCTCGTTATTTTTGAGTGCTTGTGCGTGGATTTGATTTCCAAATAACAGCACTGCTAACAAGATTATTAAGTTCTTAAGCATAGTATTAAATTAGTTTTATTCCTGCAAACGTACTTAGCTTAACGCAATAATAAAAATCTAAGCCGCTGGATTAGAGATTTCTAATTACTTTCTAATTGCAAGCATTCCTTAAAATCAAAAAGATGACTACTTACATAAGTAATAGTCATCTTTTCCAAAACATATATTGCCAAAAAAACATTAAGTGATTTTTTTCAGGCTATGTATAGACACTTCCTTTGCATAAGTAGTTTGTATTTTGCCCATATCTTCTTGTATTTCAAGATTATCTGTATCTGCTTTGCTACTTTCTATCATCTCCAGCACCACGTCTTCAAGCAAAAACCGCTCTCCTATAGAAAGTGACTGAAGGTCTATTTCGGTATGCTCCCATGAGAAAGGGTTTGCTGTATAGAAAAGCTCTCCGGTAGCACTTTCATATTCGTTTTCTTGGAAGTTGGACTCCATTTTTAGGCAAAGTGAGCGGTGCTGATTAATGAGATTCCCCTGCGAGCGTTTTATTTCTTTGATAGGAATTGTGATTTCTTCTTGGGAGGAAAAAAGCGTCTTCCGATAGATTAATTTGTGGACATCTATAAAAATCACTTGTCGGCTCAAATAAAAATAAAGCAAGGAATAAGAGGCAAAGCACAAAAGAATAATGCCTATCAGCACAGATGCATAACCCAAAATACCCGTACCAACAAAAAACCTGAAGGAGGTATAAATAAAAATGCCACACACAAAAATACTTAGCAAAATAGCAAATAAAGTATTCATTTTGACCACACTCCACTCCAGCCAGATGGCATCATCATTGGCAAAAATCTTGATATTGTATGAACCCTGATGCGATATTCTGATAGGTGTATATTGATTTGCGGTGCTTGACTGTGTGCGTGTTTCTGGTGAAATGTCAATAAATGTATTAGACAAATGAGCAAAGTTTTGTAAAAAACTTTCTTTGAGTCTATCGCTAATACTTGTTACATAAATGGATATAGGCAGAAGGGAATGTATTTTTTCTATATGTCCAACAAAATCATTATAGAATTTTCCACTATAAATCTCCAAGGGGGAGGCATTATGGCGAATAATATGGACTTGCACGAGCGTGTCTCCTTTTTTGTCGGGACTCATAATTCTATTTATCCATACTGCCTTCAAGTTGTCATACGGAATAAGCACTTGCGATTTTCCTTGTGTAAATATTAACATGGCTTGCTCCTTGTCTATGTGCATTTTAAAATGCTCACTCATGCTAAAAAGCAAAATAGTGATAATCAAGGTAACAGCTATAGAAAGCAATAATACTGAAAACGGTAATGAGCCAATAGGATTAAAAATAAGGAAAATACTTTGCGCAACAATAAGAAATGAGCCTACAACAAACCATACGTAAGGCATATAGCTGCCGAACTGAATCGTAAGTCTATTGAGGGCTGTAGTTGTTATTTTCATGATAAATATGCGAATATAAATAGAGCAAATCGAGTTACATTATTCAAATAACGTAATAATTTGGGAAACGATGTAGTTTTTATTTAGTTATTTTATTCGATTTACAGATACTATCTATTTAACCTCTATAATCTCCCAAGTATGGTCTGCCAATAGCCTTACCGAGGCAATACATAGTGTATATTTCTTGCTCTTCCCCCACTCATGAGGTGCTATCAGCGAGAGGGCATCAGCCTTGCCATCTCTTTCGTAGAGGTGGTAAATCCTTCCTATGAGTGGCTCAAAACGCATTTCTGCTTGGTATATTCTTTCAGAAATAGCCTTGCGAGCGTTAATATTTTTTGCCTGCTCTGCCAGTACTTGCATTTGCTTGTACAGCTGCTCCATCTGCATATCTGTCTGCTGATACATTGCTTCAAGCGCATTTGTTTTTATTTTGCCCTCGTCTTCGGGCTTGATGACCGCACCGCCTACTGTGTGTGCGTAGGGCAGCAGACTTGGATTTTCTGTCGTTTTCTCTTTTAGTTTCTCCAAATCTATCTGACTAATATCAATTGGACGAGTTTCCTGATTTTGCTTATTTACTTCTTGCATCGTATTATTACGTTTATTTACCAAAACAAGCTTAATGGCTTAATGGTTTAAAATTTCTGTGCTAAAACAGTCCAAAATTACACAAACCTTCGTTTTTTATGAATAATTCTTTATTTTTCTTTTTTACTTTGCTGGCAGGCATTGCCTTAGCGGTGCAAACAGGTATGAATTCTCAGTTACGTTTGGCGGTGGATAATCCTATTTTTTCTGCTGTCCTTTCGTTCTCTGTTGGCTTGATAGCCTTGCTATTATTTCTGACTTTATCCCGCCCTACAAATATGCCTACAATGGTTTCACTTAGCCAAATAGCGTGGTGGAAATGGTTAGGAGGTCTTTGTGGTGCATTTTATATTGTTGTTTCTGTCATTTCTGCACCCAAAATTGGGGCGGCAAATTTTACTGCACTCCTCATTGCAGGGCAATTAATTGCTTCTTTGCTTTTAGACCACTTTGGTTGGGTAGGGTTCAAAACGCAGCCAATAGATTGGACAAAAATTGGCGGTGCTGCTTGCTTACTTCTTGGCGTTTATCTGATTATCAAAAAATAATTTTATAAAAAAATGCTTGTAAGCATAAACTCACAAGCATTTCTTAGAGATAAAAATAAATTTCTTGCTAAAAATCTACTGCACCAACACGTTAAAATTTACCTCTATATCGGTTTCCCCGCCCGCATTTGCTATCTGCCCGCTTGCTACATTTGCGGCAGTCTTATTTGGTTTGTGCCGTAGCGTAAGGGTAAGTTGCCCATTGCCGACTGCTCTCACAGTTACCGTATTTTTTAGTCCGATTGGGCGACTGTTTTTATCTCTGTCACTGTATGCGAAAGTCAAAAGATTACTTGCGGCAGTGCCTGTAAAGAAAAACTGATGCTCGTCCCCTTCTTCAAGAATCTCTGATGTTTTATTGTTAATCTTGCTTGGGTTCGACTCGTCAAGCACTTCTATTTCAAGGGCATACGTTTTGCCATTTACCAATGAAATATTATCTATCACAGGGGCTGCCCCTCCCGCACCGTCCAAATCTCTGAAAGAAAAGTTTCTGGAAATTCCCCCTTCGGTAAATTTTAGCTTTACAGTAGTGATAAGTTCGCTTTCATTACTTGCGTTAGGGTCTTCTTCTTTCTTTTTGCAAGAAGTAAAGCCTATTACTAAGGCTAAAACCAATAAAAATAAATTACAATTTGTTTTCATTATTCTTTGTTTAAAATTAAAAAAATGCAACACTATTGCAAAAGTATGCAAATGCAACACTATTGCAAAATAATAATTGCTTTTTAACATAAAAACCTACAAATTTTTGGCAAAATTTGTACTTTTGACTTTCAATAATTTTATGCAGCTTTAATTTTATAGAAATGAAACTTTTTAATGTTTACGAACTCTTTGATATTGACTTGGTAAAGGCACAAGGCTCTTATGTTTGGGACAAAAACGGCACCCGCTATTTAGACCTTTACGGAGGTCATGCCGTTATTTCTATTGGGCATACGCACCCGCACTATGTAGAGAAAATCAATGAGCAGTTAGCTAAGATTGCTTTTTACTCCAACTCTATCCAAATCCCTATTCAGCAGGAATTAGCAAGCAAATTGGGCGCACTTTCGGGCTACCCTGACTATGAATTATTTTTGACCAATTCTGGGGCAGAATCCATCGAGAACGCTCTGAAGTTAGCTTCTTTTTACAACAAACGCAAGAAAGTAATTGCCTTGAAAGGGGCTTTTCATGGAAGAACAGAAGGGGCAGTGGTGATTACAGATAACCCGAAAATCATTGCACCCATTAATGAAACTCCTAACGTGATTTTTATTCCTTTTGATGATACCGAAGCCTTAGAAAAGCACCTTAGCAGTGGAGAAATTTGTGCAGTTATTGCTGAGGGAATTCAAGGTGTCGGCGGTATTTTCATGCCTTCTGTAGAGTTTTGGCAGACAGCAAGACAGCTTTGCGACAAATATGATACAGTCTTGATTGCCGATGAAGTGCAGTCGGGCTACGGCAGAACAGGGAAGTTTTTTGCCCACCAACACGCTGATGTTCAGGCTGATATAATCACAACAGCCAAAGGTATGGGCAACGGTTTTCCTATTGGCGGCGTGCTGATAAGCCCCAAATTTAAGGCTACTTACGGAATGTTAGGCACTACTTTTGGTGGCAATCACTTGGCGTGTGCGGCAGGTGTAGCGGTCTTAGATGTTATCAAAGAGGAAAATTTACTTGCTCATGCGGGCGAAATGGGCGAATATTGGATAGAAAAATTGAAAAAAATAGAAGGCGTAAGGGAAGTAAGAGGCAAAGGACTTATGATAGGCATTGCCTTAGAAATGGAATGTAAAGACGTGAGAAATAGCTTAATCAAAGACTATCAGATATTTACAGGCTCATCTTCCAACAAATATACCATTCGTTTGCTGCCCGCACTCAATTTGGGCAAGGAAGAAATAGACTTTTTCAACGAAAAATTAACTGAATGTTTGGAAAGAGTAATGGTTGAGGCATAAACAACAAAAATAAGTGAAAAAAATTAGTTTGATTTTAGTGTATCTACTGTGTATCAATTGTTTGTGCGAGGCAAAACTGCCTACAGCAGAAATGATTGATGCTGTTTATAATGAAGATGTCAAGACTGTGTTGCTCTATCCCGCTTCGCTTTCTGCAATTTATTCACCTCTTCCGCCGCCAATAATTGCTATTGGTGATGCGTATCCCTTGCTTTTGGAGTTCGACAAATTTGGCTCTGAAGTAGAGCGTTTTGCAGTAAAAATCATTAGCTGCAACCACGATTGGACGGTTTCGCAGCTTAACCCTGTGGAATATCTGAACGACTACAATGAGTTCTATATCAGAGATAGGGAGTTTTCTATGAACACCAAAGTAAAGTTTACACACTATCGCTTTATAGTGCCAAGTGTCAAACTATCAGGTAATTATGTACTAAAAGTATATGAGGAAAATAATGAGGAAAACCTGATACTCATGCGTAGATTTATGGTACATGAAAACGCCGCAACAATTTCATCTACCTTAGCAACTGTAGTTGGCGTAGAGCAGTCTTTTCGCAATCAGCAAATTGATTTTTCCATCAATTATAATACGTATTCGGTTTACAATCCGCAAGAGCAAGTGAAGGTAATGATTCGGCAAAATTTTCGTTGGGATAATGCAATTACAGGCTTAAAACCCACGTTTATCAATGAGTTTGATAGGCGTTTGGATTACAAACATTTCAATTTTGAAAACAACTTCAAAGGAGGTAATGAGTTCAGAATGTTTGAGATACGGAATATGCTTTCTCGAAATCTGAACGTAGAATACATGAACTATGCCGCCTCACTCAACCATGCAATTCTTTATACAGACAAAACGCGTGAAGGCTGGGCATATTCCAAAATTATGGACGATATGAACGGTCGTTTTTTTATTCAGAACCTTCTGATGCAAAATAGTAATACCGATGCCGACTATGTAAATGTTACTTTTACGCTCAAATCTGCCAATGAGCAGCAAGGAAGTGTCTATGTAAGTGGTGGATTTTCAGAATGGCAACTTACTGATGCCTATAAAATGACGTATATGCCTGAAAGACAGCTCTATGAAAAGACAGTTTTGCTCAAACAAGGTTTTTACAATTATGTTTATTCCTCTGTAAATAGTGCGGGTAAGCGTGATGATGTCTATTGGGAAGGTACGCACAGCCGCACAGAAAATAGTTATGAGATATTGGTATATTTTAGACCTTTGGGTTTCAGAACCGATTTGCTCATTGGTTATAAATTATTCTGATGCTTTAATCTCCAATTTTCTTCTTTTGTCCTAATTTTTTACTACCTTAGCAAAGCCGTAACGCTAAATGAATGGAACATGACAAAATTACACACATCTTTCGCATTTTACTTTGCCTTCCTTATTGTTTTCATTACAAATAATAAGGTATTTGCCCAAAATCATTTGGGCAAGACAGACAGACAGCAAGCAAAATACTGGATTTTTCTCCAAGACAAAGCAATAGATAGCTACGATTATCGCAAGCATTTGAGCGAGCAGACTATCCAAAATCGCCTTAATTTTAACTTACCTTTGGTGCAGTTTACCGATATTCCACTCAAGCAAACTTACATCAGTTCATTGCATCAAGTAGGTGCAAAAACGGTTTGCCAATCCAAATGGCTCAATGCGGTATCTGCCTATCTTACTGATGAGCAGTTAGTTGCCATCAGAAAACTACCTTTTGTCCAAAGTATTCAGATGATTAGCCAGCCGACACAGGCATTTGCAGCAAAAAAAGAAATTGCCCAAACCGAAAAAGACAAAGATAAAAGAGAGTATGGTTCTGCCCTTGAGCAAATGGAAGTAGGGACTTTTGTGAGTGAAAATCTCAACGGAAATGGCATTGTGATTGGCGTAATAGATGCGGGCTATTATGGGGCGAGGGAAAATCAGTATCTGGCACACCTTTTTACTGAAAACGGTGTGCCGTCCAACCGTATTCTTGGCATGAAAGATATGCTCAATCCCGAAGCCACCGACCAATATACCATGCAACGCACCTCCTCAGACGACCACGGAACGACTGTTTTGCAGATGATTACGGGCTATTCTGAAAAGGGCAAGCAGTACGGTTTTGCCAGCAAGGCAAAGTTTTATTTGGCACGCACAGACCACGGCGACAGGGAATTTAGGGCGGAAGAGGATTATTGGATTACCTCTATGGAATGGATGGATAGCTTAGGTGTACGCCTTATCAATACTTCCTTGGGCTATTCCAACGGCTTTGACAATCCCAAAGACAACTACAAACCTTCGCAGATGGACGGAAAAACGAGCGTAGTGAGCAAGGGCGTGCAAATTGGGGCTGATGAAAAAGGCTTACTCATCATTGTAGCGGCAGGGAATGAGGGCAGCGATTATAATTGGGAAATTATCTCTGCACCTGCGGATGCCAAAGGTGCATTGTCGGTAGGTGCGGTAGAGCGAAATGGGCTAAAAGCATCTTACAGCAGCATAGGAGCGGAGTCCTTGCCTTATACCAAGCCCAATGTGTCGTGCATTGTGCAGGTTTCAGCAGGCACTTCTTTTTCTGCACCCGTCATTAGTGGCTTTGCTGCCTGCCTGATGCAAAGGTATCCGAAGGCAAGTAACAAGGAACTTTTTTCTGCTATAGAGCAGTCTGCTACACTTTATCCATATACCAATAATTACGTAGGTTTTGGCGTGCCGCGCGCCTCCGTAGCCATCAAAGTGCTAAGCGGCGATACCAAAGCAGCACTCAAAGATAAAAAAGAAGTAAAAGTAAAAGGCTCGGAATTTACCTTCAAAAAAACAGATGAAACAGACACAAAAGTGGTTATTTTCCACAAAAAGAACGCTACTATAGTTAGCGACCAAGACTACGCTACACCCAAAAAAGGCAAATACAGGATTAGCAAAAAGAAAAACGCCAAGCGAAGTACCGTTCTGCATCAAAATAAAATCATCGAAATTATTTGGGAGTAAAAATAGCCCCAAAGATTACTTTACTACTTTTCCATCTATATAGACAAACTTCCCATCGGGCTGTATCTGATAGCTTGCATCTATTTTGTAGCCTTTGGGCAGTTTCATTTTTTCAAAACCTACTTCATTAAGGAGGATTTTTAAGTCTTGGCTTACGGTAGTTTTGCGCTCTACTCCACCCATTGGGTCGCCGTTTGCATAGCAAGCAGCCAATCCGTTGATGTATTCACCTCTTGGGCTAAAAGTGCATAAAAAAGTAATTTTTCGGAAAGCGTATAAAGAATCTTTGTAGTTAATCTCTTCCAAATCAGCAATTTCCAGCAAGGTAAATTTATCGTTTTGGGCAATGACAGCCACGCCCGCTATCGGCTTAAACTCCCCAATATCAAACTTATCTTGGTGCGTTCGCTTCCACAAGCCCTCAAACTCATGAGGAATATTTATCAGAGGTTTGCCGTCTAACCTACTGCGCAAAAAAGCGTGAGTCGAGTCGGTGAGTCTATTCAGTTTTGGCAAAATTCCTACTTGGCAGGGAGGCGAAACAGTGTCAAATTTTTCCATAAACCCCTGAAAAGCAATATTTTCTGCCTGATGAGCGGTGGCAGAGGAGTCCGTAATTTCTTCCTTCCCAGAGAGTTGCTCATCAGACGAACAGCTCAGTGAGCAATAAGTTATGAAAAGAAATATACTTAATCTTAGTAGTGTAAAAATTGTATTCATATTGATTGTCAGGCTTTGAATTTTTTTACAAAGATAAGATGCTATTTTCTTTTTTTACTGCAAATGCTCCAAATACTCCTTTTTTGCCTGCCACTTTTCTCTTTCACATCTTATTTTCAATTCCAAAAATCTAACAAGTTTTTGATGGCTTCTTGAAATAATATTGGTGCTTTAATTCCCAAAATTAGTTCTCCATTTTCATTCAATAAAAAAACCTATTTCTATTTCAAATATTTGATTTTCTTTGCCTTCAATATTGATGACTTCGCCACGCCCAAAATCAATAAGAATTAGGTTAGGAATATGGGTAATTTGGTTTTTATCTCCTGCTTTTATATTTTGTTCTGTCTTTATATTTTGCCAAAGGAATAATCTCACCTTCTTTGGTAATGAAATAGCCTTTTTCACTTCCTGCGTGATTTTCAAAAATAGAATAACCTTGTGTAAAATTCTCTACAACCAAATGAATAAAAATTGTTCCTAATTTTTCACCTTCGGTGTCATATTTCCAATAATTTTCGTTTGATTCTGCTTTTGGAATAGTCAAATTTTGCAAAGAAATATCAAGTTTATTCGCAATTTGGATAAATTTATTGGTTTTTCCTACGTGCTTTTGTTGTAATCCGTGTTGCGTAATTTCTAATTTTTCTGTCCATCTTAATCTTCGTAAAACTGCACAAATGATACTCAAAGCACCAATATTTGGGTCGTGAGAAAGTCCGCCACTTTTATAAAGTCTGCCCGAAACTTCTATTTTATCTGCAAATTTTGACAATAAAATACCTACATTCCCTTTTGGTGCTTTTCGCATTTTAGCTTTCAAATCAATAACTTCCTCTATATTTTGAAAAGGTAAAAATACGCTTTCATCCAATTTTTTACCCAAAATTTCTACCCCCAAAGTAAGCAAAAGCCTTGTACCAAAAATATACGTTTCTGTTGATTTTACTTTTTGAGTTACTTGCAAATTATAAAGCATAATTTTCTTTACAGTTGGATAGTAATTTTGGATAAAAACAAACTTCGAGCAACGCTGATATACGCCTGTATTTCGGCTTTCTTTGTCATCTGTTTTCGTTTCCTCAATAGCATAAATCGGCGTATCTGTTTGTATAGGTTCGTGTTCTTGATAAAAAATCAAAAAATCTGTAAAACTCGAATTTCCCGAAACAGTTTTTATAAAAACTTTGTCCACCTTATTACAACGAAAACCTGTAACTTCATAAGTAAAAGTAAATTTTCCATCTTCCAAAACAGGAAAAATGCGTAACGGGTCTATAAAAACTGCATATTTGTAGTCTTTTGCAAATTTTTGAAAAATTGTTTGTAAGACTTCCTTTTTAGGTCTTTCTTCTGTGAGAAACCAAAGATTTTTAGTCATTTTTTTGCAAAATATAAAGTTGTTCTTGAATAATTTTTTTATGCTTGCTATCACCATTATTATTGCTTTTAAAACGCAAGTAGTCAAATTCCACCAATTCCACTTTTCCAACCAATGCAAATATTTGTAATATTTTTTCTTGGGGCATAATTCCTTCACTGTTATAACTCAAAACTAAATAATTATAACTTGCATTTTTTGCAATTTTATACAAGTCTTGCAAAGCATTTTCGGCATTACAAAACTGTGATTTTTGGTTTTCATAACTTCGCATACCCGATACACCTTTGATAATTGGATTATCATATTTTGCAATAGTTTCTAATAAATGATAATTTGGTGCATATTGCCTTTGATTATATGGCGGGTCTAAATACAAAATATCTGTGTATATTTCTGAAATTAAATTAACAGAATTTTCATTAAAAACTTTATTTTCTTTGTCATTTATTACCATTTCAATAGGTCTTAAAATTAATTTTTTTACTGCTCTCGCATCCCAAATTTTCTGAAAAGCTGCGTAAACTCCCGAAATATTAGCGTAAAAAGGTACTTTTTCTATTAAGCAAGCCAATAAAATAAAATATTCGTTTTCTGTAATTAAATTTTCTATTTTCCAAACCTCAATTTGTATTCTTATCGTATCAATAATTTTTCCATTTTCATTACTAAAATACATTCTCGGAATTTCTAAATTTTGTGTTCCTTGTGGTGTATAATTTTGAGAAATAAAACCTTCTTGTAACGGTAAAATATTCAAATAATCAACTATTTGCTGCAAAGGATTTGCAAAAAGTGCATTATTTTTTATGGTTAATTTTGACAATAATTTTTCAAAATTTGCTATTTCATTGTTTTCAATATATGCTTTTTGTAAAATATAGGAAAAATACAATAAATCAGAAGAAAAAACTCGGTAGCCTTTTTTCTTAAAAAATCGCCCTACATTACTTGTCCCTGCAAAAAAATCAAAAAATGAATTTCCTTGAATGTTTTTCGCAAGCATTATTTGATAAATTTTCTCCACTAAATTTTCTTTATTTCCTATAAATCGCATATTTCCTAATCAAACAAACCTAATTTTTTCTCTATTTTTTCCACTTCATAATTCGTAATCAAAACCTCGACACTTGCATTTTTATCTCTTACCAAAGTTTGGTAATTGGCATTTGCATAATCATTTTGAATAAAATTAGTTTTCAAAAAGTCATTTTTTGCAAGCCAATTTTTTAATATTTCATTTGTTTTGCCTTTGTGTTCCAATACATTTGACAAAGCAAACTTAATATTTCGTCTGTGCAGATTTTCCAAAATAGTCAGTAATTGCACTTCGTGGCTTTCATTCCAGCCTGTAAAGCCTCGTTTTCCGTCATTGTATGTACCCAAACTAATCAAATAAGGTGGGTCGCAATACACAAAATCGTTTTCAGAGAGAAAACTAAAATCAAATTTTGCAAAATCAAAACAAGTAAATTCAATTTTAGTCTGTTGTATTCTTGTGATAAATTTCTCCAAATTTTGTTTCATTGTTGCATTAAAACTACTTCTTTCACGTCCAAAAGGATTATTAAATTCGTGAGAATTGTTAAAACGGATTTGGTG
>Ga0163144_10017179_pt1 | contig 14753 bp, 13 predicted proteins | sample OliLak19BULKMAT1_FD_123175 | JGI IMG/M metagenome (GOLD analysis project Ga0163144, IMG submission 123175) | Freshwater microbial mat bacterial communities from Lake Vanda, McMurdo Dry Valleys, Antarctica - Oligotrophic Lake LV.19.BULKMAT1 | ecosystem: Environmental > Aquatic > Freshwater >... | reverse complement strand
GGCGCGGCCATCAGCACGTCCGGCAGTTCTTTTTCCAGGAGTTCCTCATCGGCCTCGTCTGCCACGATGACGACGACGTTGGCCTCCGGGTCGGCGTCCGGCCCGCCCAGCAGGTCGGCCAAGCCCTCGCCGTCCTCCTCGGCTTCCCCCTCGAGGATAAAGACGGCTTCCATCACTTCAGCGTCGGGTTCGGCTTCCTCGTCGGCTTCGTCCTCATCATCGTCTTCTTCGTCGTCATCGTCATCATCGTCTTCTTCGTCGTCATCGTCTTCTTCGTCGTCGTCGTCGTCATCGTCATCGCCGTCCGCATCCATCACGCCGAGGACCAGGGCATCTTCTTCTAATCCCAGCGCCTGGGCGTCGGCCGCCTCGGCGTTGGCGTCAGCGGCGGCTGTTTCCGGCGCGGGCTGGGCGCTGGGGGGCGCTTCGCCGGTGGGCGGGTCTTGTGGCAAATCGCCTTTGAGCCAGGCCGGCATACCTTCGGGTTCGGTCGAAGTGGGCATGTTATAATTTTCGCGTCGTGTAACTCGGTGCGTGGATCGTCAGTTGGGCCGCGTGATCGCCGGGCGCTTGGGGCCGCCCGGTGTCCCGCGCAACACTTGCAGTCGTTGTGGAGGTTGTGATATGAACCTATCTCTTCGTGCGCGGATGCTCAGCGTCGCCGTGGTGGCCCTGAGTGCGGCCAGTTTGGCCTGTGGGGCTGGGCTGGCCGGCCCCACGCCCCCGGCTTCCCCCATTCCCATCTCGACCGAAGCCGCCGGTGAGTTTGAAAACTTGTGGCAAAACGCGATTGACAACTCGGTTGACGGTAACGTGACCGTGGTGATGACCGAAGAACAGGTGACCTCGTATGTCGCCATCAAGCTGGCGGAGGAGCCGGACGTGCCGCTGACCGACATCCAAATCTTCCTGCGCGACGGCAAGATGACGCTCAAGGGCAATGCCAAGGTCGGCACGATCAGCGCGCCGGCCACCATCGTCATCAACGTCACCGTGGATGAGGACGGCAAAATCCAGGCCGCCATCGAAGACGCTGACTTTGGCCCGATCCCGGTGCCGCAGTCCATGCTCGACAGCCTGAACACCAGCATCAACGAGTCGCTGACCAACGAGCTGACCGTTGATTCGACCCAGGTGACGATCAAGAGCATCGCCATCGCCGACGGCAAGATGTCGTTCAGCGGCACCATCAAGAAGTAACCGCCAGCGCCCGACATTATACCATCGGCCCCTGGCCGGTTTTCAGGCCGCGCGCCCACTCCTTGCGAAATCCGCGTCTCGCTGCCCGGCTGCTGCGCGCGCTGCATGGCTTGTGCCTGCTGGCGCTGTTGGCCGCCGCCTGCCGCCCGCTGACCACCGCCCCGCCCACCAGTCCCGCCGCCGTCCACCTGACCATCTTGGTGGACGGCGACGTGCAGGGCTATGACTTCGACCCCGGCCTGACCGTGCGCGAGGCCGTCGCCACGGCCGGTATCACCCTGGGCGACCTCGACCAACTCAATCCGCCGCCGTTCACCATCATCAGTGAGGGCCTGGCGATCGTCATCACGCGCGTCAGCGAGCGCTTCGAGACCGAGGACGTGCAGATCCCGTATACGTCCGAAATCATCCACAACGAGGGGCTGCCGGCCGGCGAGCGCCGCCTGCTGCAAGTAGGCCAGACCGGCACGGAGGAGCTGACCTACCGCACGGTGTTTGAAGACGGCGTGCAGGTCTCGCGCAGCGTGGTCAAGCGCGTGATCGTCACCAACCCGGTGGCCGAGATCATCATGGTCGGCCAGCAAGGGTCGTTTACGCTGGTGCCCATCAGCGGCACGCTGGCCTACATCAACGGCCGCAACGCCTGGGTCATGCGCGGCAACTCCGGCCAGCGGCTGCCGCTCACGACCAGCGGCGACCTGGACGGCTTCGTGTTTGAGCTTTCGCCTGACGGCCAGTGGCTGCTGTTCAGCCGCGAAGTCACCGCTGCGAGTGGCCCCAACTTCAACACGCTGTGGGCTGTTTCCACCTTGCCCGTCACCACCACGCGCCCGGCCACCACCACCATTACCTCCCAGCCCTTCACGCTGCCCATCTCCAACGTGCTTTACGCCGAGTGGTCGCCGGTGGACGCGCGCACGCTGGTCTATTCCACCGCCGAGCGCATCGAGCGCGCGCCCGGCCGCCAGGCCAACAACGACCTATGGCTGCTGCGCTGGAACCCGCGCCCCAACGGACGCCTGACCTTCACCACCACTCAGATTTTGGATAGCTCGGCCGGCGGGCTGTACGGCTGGTGGGGCACAGGCTTTGCTTTTGCGCCCAACGGCCGCTCGCTGGCCTACGCCCGCGCCGACTCGATTGGCCTGATTAGCTTTTCGGTGCGCGGCCGGGCGCTCACGGCCACGGTCGTCATCTCGCCGCTGGTGGCGTTCACGCCCTACAATACCCACGGCGACTGGGCCTGGTTCCCGCCCATGCGCTGGGCGCCCAACGGCCGGGTGCTCTACACCATCATCCACGGCCACGCTATCGGCCTGGAGGCCCCCGAGGACTCGCCGGCCTTTGACCTGGGCGCGGTGGGCGTGCCCGACGGCGTGCAGTACAACCTGATCCCGCGCGCCGGCATGTTTGCCAACCCGCAGCCCTCACCGGAGCAGGTGACCCCTAGCGGCGAGGTCAGTTACCGCATCGCCTTCATGCAGGCGATTGACCCCAACAACTCGCCCTTCAGCAACTACCGCCTGGGCCTGATGGATCGCGACGGCAGCAACGTGCGTTTTGTGTTCCCGCTGGAGGGCCAGAGCGGGCTGAGCCCCGGCGGCACGCTGGCCTGGTCGCCCAACGGCCGCCTGCTGGCCCTGATCTATCAGGGCAACCTGTGGGTGATTGACCCCGACACCGGCCTCAACCAGCAACTGACCGGCGACGGCCTGAGCGATCAGCCGCGCTGGGCGCCCTAAGGCATCATGCGCCGCCTCTATTTCCTCGCCGGCCTCGGCCTCTGCCTGGCGGCGGTGCTGGGCCTGGTGGCCGTGGTGCATGAGCACCAGGTGCAGACCTTTGGCACCGTCGCCGGGCTGCCCGACCCGAAGCTGGATATACGGCCCGCCAGCATTCGCGGCGTCAATGTGGCGCTGGAGCAGTACGCCGACCCGTTCCTGGTGGTCGAGCAACTGCCCGGCCTGCCGTGGCTGCGCCAGACCTTTCCGTGGGACCAGATCGAACCGGAGCGTGGCGAGTACGACTGGGACACATGGGATCGCGTGGTCGGAGCGGCCACCAACCCCGGCCACCAGTTGATTGCGGTGCTCAACTTCTCGCCGGGCTGGGCGCGAGGCGGCGGCCAGCCGCGCACCGCCCCGCCCACCACGCCCGCCGACTTTGCGAATTTTGCTGGGGCCTTCGCCGCCCGCTACGGCGACGGCGTGGGCGTCTATCAGATTTGGGATGAGCCGAACCTCGCCGCCGGGTGGGGCGACCAGCCGCCCTCGGCCGCCGCCTACGCCGCGCTGCTGCAAGCCGCCTACGCCGCCATCCACGCCGCCGACCCGACCGCCACGGTGCTGGCCGGCGCGCTCGCGCCCACGGTCGAGACCGGCCCGGACAACCTGAGCGACCTGCTCTACTTGCAGCAGTTGTACGACCTGGGGGCCGCGCCCTTTTTTGACGCCGCCGCCGGCAAGCCCTATGGCTTCTACACCGGCCCGGAAGATCGCCAGGCCGACACCGCCCGCCTGAACTTCAGCCGCTTCGCGTTGCTGCACGAGGTGATGGTGCGCAACGGCGACGCAGGCAAGCTGCTGTGGGGCGGCAACTTCGGCTGGAACACGCAGGCCTCGCCCTGGGGCCAGGCCACGCCCGACGGGCAGGTGGACAACACCTTGTCCGCCTTCGCTCGCGCCGAAAGCGAGTGGCCGTGGGCGGGCGTGCTGGCGCTGGAAACGCTCCAGCCGGTCGCGCCGGCCGACGACCCGCATTGGGGCTTTGCCCTGCTCGACCCGGCCGGCGGGCCGACGCCGCTGCTGGCCGCCCTCACACCCGCCCAGCCCGCCGCGCCGGTCGCGCTGCCCGGCAACTACAGCGCCTTCTACCCCGGCCTGGTCTACACCGGCGACTGGCGCTTTGGCGAACTCGGCGCGGACATCCCCGAAGATTTCGTCGGCGCTTCAATCACGCTGAACTTTGAGGGCACCGACCTGGCGCTGACCGTGCGGCGCGGCGGCTATCGCGGCTACCTGTATGTGACGGTAGATGGTTTACCCGCCAACGCCCTGCCGCGCGACGACCGGGGGGCCTACCTCGTGCTCACCTCGCCCGAAGACAGCGTGGCCCAGGTGACGACCATCCCGGTGGCGACAGGCCTGGCCGCTGGGCGCATCCACACCGCCGTCATCGTCCCCGAGCGCGGCTGGGAGCAGTGGGCGTTCGTGGGCTTCGCGGTCGGCCGCACGCTGCCAGACACGGACTACGCCCGCACCGGACTGCTGCTGGCCGGTCTAGCGCTGGCGGGGGCCATTGCCGCCGTGTATTTTGGTCGCGGGCTGGCGTGGGCGGGCGTGGGTCGGGCCGTGCGCAAGGGATGGGAACGGCTGGGCGGCGCAGGCCAGGTACTCGTCACCGGCGCGGCCACTATAGTGCTCTACCTGAGCGCCTGGCTGACGTGGGGCAGCGAGGCCGCCGCTGTCTCGCGCCGCTTCGGCGACGCCGTGCCGATTGCCGTGACCGCGCTGACAGCCGGACTGTTTTACTTCTCGCCGTCGCTGCTGCTCACGCTGCTGGCGCTGGCGCTGCTGTTCGGGCTGTTCTACCTGCGCCTCGACCTCGGCCTGGCGTTCACGGTGCTGTTCGTGCCGTTCTATTTGCAGTACACGATTCTGTGGCAGCGCGGCTTTGCGATGGTCGAGGTGTGCCTGCTGCTCACGCTGGGCGCGGCGGTGCTGCACCACACCCGCCCGCTGTTGGCGCGCCTGGCCCGCCGCGCCCCGGCCGCGCCGCTGCGCCTCTCCGGGCTGGATTGGGCGGTGATCGCCTACCTGCTGGTCGCCACCCTCAGCACCCTCAACGCCGACCTGTTCGGCGTCGCCATCCGCGAGTACCGGCTGGTGATGCTCGAACCGGTGCTGTTCTACTTTCTGCTGCGCGTCACCCCGCTCGACCGGCGCGGCCTGTGGCGGCTGGTGGACTTCTTTATCGCCGGGGCGGTGCTGGTGGCGCTGGTGGGGCTGTACCAATACGTGACCGGCACCGGGCTGATCGTGGCCGAGGATGGGTTGGCCCGCATCCGCAGCGTGTATGGCTCGCCCAACAACCTGGCGCTCTACCTCGGCCGCGCGCTGCCGATGGCCCTGGCCGTGGTCGTCATGGGCCGCCACCGCGTCCGGCGCTGGCTGTACGGGCTGGCCGCGCTCATCCTGGCGACGACCACCGTGCTCACCTTCTCGAAGGGCGCGCTGCTGCTGGGCGTGCCGGCCGCGTTGGCCGTAGTGCTGGTCGGCTGGCGCGGGCGGCGGGCGTGGTGGCTGGTCAGCGGCGGGGCCGTCGCCGGGCTGGCGGCGCTGCCGCTGCTGGCGCGCGTGCCGCGCTTCGCCGGGCTGCTCGACTTCAGCGGCGGCACGTCGTTCTTTCGCGTCAAGCTGTGGCTCTCGGCCTGGCGCATGTTCCTCGATCACTCGCTGCTGGGCGTTGGGCCGGACAACTTCCTGGCGCTCTACCGCAGCCGCTACATCCTGCCCGAGGCCTGGCAAGAGCCGAACCTGTCGCACCCGCACAACCTGGCGCTCGACTTCCTGAGCCGGCTGGGCGTGCTCGGCTTCGCGGCCGGGGCGTGGCTGGTGGCGGGCTTCTGGCTCACTGCGTTGGCCGCCTATCGCCGGCTGGCCGCCGCCGCCGACCCTGAGCGCCGCTCGCTGCTGGCGCTGGCCGTCGGCCTGATGGGCTTGGTGGCCGACATGCTGGCCCACGGCCTGGTAGACCACGGCTTCTTTTTGGTTGACCTGTCGTATGTCTTCTTCCTGGCGCTGGCGGCCGTACAACTCATCGGCCGGCTGGCGGAGGCGGAAGCGTAAGCCGCTGTGTTACAATCGCCCGGATTTTGCCGTTTCCGCTGTTTTCAATAGGACAACCGTATGCGCATTCTCATCACTGGGGGGGCCGGTTTTATCGGCTCGCATTTGTGCGACCGATTCTTAGCCGACGGCCAGCACGTCATCGCGGTGGACAACCTGCTGACCGGCAGCCCCCGCAACATTCAACACCTGGCCGGCCGCGCCGACTTTGAGTTCATCCAGCACGACGTGACCGAGGGCCTGAAGGTGGACGGCCCGCTCGACGCCGTGCTGCACTTCGCCTCGCCTGCCAGCCCGTCGCTGACCGCCCCCACCAGCTATATGCAACTGCCGCTGGAAACGCTGCGGGTGGGGTCGCTGGGCACCTTCAACGCGCTTGATTTGGCCCGCGCCAAGAACGCGCGCTTTCTGATGGCCTCCACCTCCGAAATTTACGGCGACCCGTTGGAGCACCCGCAGAAAGAGACCTACTGGGGCCACGTGGATTCGATTGGCCCGCGCTCGGTCTACGACGAGGCCAAGCGCTTCAGCGAGGCGCTGACGATGGCCTACCACCGTAAACACGGTCTTGCCACCCGCATCGTCCGCATCTTCAACACCTACGGCCCGCGGATGCAGTTGGACGACGGCCGCGTGGTGCCCAACTTCGTCGGCCAGGCGCTGCGCGGCCAGCCCTTGACCGTGTACGGCGACGGCAGCCAGACCCGCAGCTTTTGCTACGTGGCCGATTTGGTCGAGGGCCTGGTCAAGCTGCTGGCCTCCGACGAGCCGACGCCCGTCAACCTGGGCAACCCGCGCGAGGTCACCATCCGCGAGTTCGCGGAGGTCATCAACACCCTCACCGGCAACACGGCCGGCATCGAGGTGCTGCCCGCCAGCCGCACGGCCGGCGACCCGCAGCGCCGCCGCCCCGACATCAGCAAGGCCGCCCGCGTGCTGGGCTGGGAGCCGCGCACCCCGCTGGAGGCAGGCCTCCGGCACACGATTGCGTACTTCCAGGGCGTGATCGCCAACTAAGTGGCAACGGATTTTGTAACGGATAAAACGGATATGCTGTGGTTTAGCAAGCGCCAACGGATACTGGCGGTCTGTCTTTATGCCGCCTGCGTTACCGGTCGCGGATAGCGTTTAGACGCATGCTGCCGCGCGCCGCCGCCCGCCTGCCATTCAACACAAACGCCGCGTGGCCGCTCGCCTGGGCGGCGCTGGCAGTGGCGGTGGGGGTGGCCCTGGCGCGGCTGCCGCTGCTGCCCGCCGCCGCGCTGCTGATCGGCGTGCCGCTGGTGGCGCTCGCCGCCTGGGAGCCGAGCATCGGCCTGGGGTTGGCGTTGATCCTCGGCCCCACCCGCGCCTACCTCGCCATCGCCCTGCCCAGCCTGCCGGTTGACCTGGGCCAATTGTTTTTCGCACTGGCCGCCGCCGGCTGGCTGGCGCGCGCGCTGGCCCAGCGCCGCGTTGTCATCCCCGCTATTCCACTGCTGGTGCCGCTGGGCGTGTACCTGTTCGTGGGCTTGCTCTCGCTCCTCAACGCCGCCGCGCTGGATGAGGGCCTGAAGGAATGGCTCAAGTGGGCCGAGGTGGCGCTGGCCGTCGTCATCGTGGTCAGCGAATCACAGAGAGGCCGGGGGCGCGCTCTGGTGGCGGCCGTGCTGTTGGCCGGGCTGGCCCAGGCGCTGTTAGCATTGTGGCAGACGCGGCTGCGCGGCACCGGCCCGGCCGGCTTCCTGTTAGGGGACGGCACTTACCGCGCCTACGGCACCTTCGAGCAGCCCAACCCGCTGGGCGGCTTCCTCGGCCTGCTGTGGCCGCTGGCCGCCGGCCTCGCCTGGGCCGCGCTGGAGCCGTATGTGCTGGTCGCGCTGCGCCATGTCCGTAGCTACATGGGCATTTCACAACCGCATAGGTCATTGCTCCCAATCCCAACCCGCGCAGGCGGGTTTCGCTATGCGAGCTTGCGACCGAAGGGAGTGCCGCGGTTTTCGCGAAGCATCCCTGTGGGACAACCGCCGGGGTCACAGACAGCCACCAATTGGAAAGACACCATTCGCCCGCTGGCCGTGGCGCTCATCCTTGCCCTCGTCACGCTCGTCCTTGTTGGCGGGCTGTTCGTGTCGTATTCGCGCGGGGCGTGGCTGGGCGCAGCGGCGGCCGGCGTGGCCCTGGTGGCGGCCTTGCCGCGCCGCTGGGGTTGGGGCCTGGCGCTGGCGGCGGCGGGCGGCTTCTTGGCGTTCGGCCTGCTGGGTGCCGGGCTGCTGCCCGCCAGCATCGCCGCCCGCCTGGCCAATGTGGCCGACTTCACCGCCGTCAGCGATGTGCGCGGGGCCAGCATCAACGACAGCAATTTCGCCATCCTCGAACGGCTGGCGCACTGGCAGGCGGCCGAGGGCATGGCCCGCGATTACCCGCTGCTGGGCGTGGGCCTGGGCAACTACGCCGCCGCCTACCCGCGCTACGCGCTCTTTAACTGGGCCAACGCCCTCGGCCACGCACACATGATATATTTGAACGTGCTGGCCGAGACCGGCCTGATCGGCCTGGCGGCCTACCTGGCGCTGTGGGGGTATGTGCTGGCGCTCACGTTGCGCGTCATCAGCCGCAGCGGTGGCTGGCAGCGCGGGTTGGCGCTCGGGCTGCTGGGCGCGTGGGTGCACCTGAGCGCGCACCAGGTCGTGGACAATCTGTACGTCAACAACATTCACTTTACGCTGGCGGTGCTGCTCGGCCTATTGGTCGTGCTGGACCAACACGTAACCATAGCCCGCAAGGATAACCCGCCCGCATGTCTCGCCTGATGCCTGCCGCCCCTACCGCCCGCAAGGAAGCCTCGCGCTTCGCAAAATTCCTGGTCGTCGGAGCCATCGGCTTCGTCGTGGATGCCACCGTCTTCGGCATCTTTACACACCTGGTGAACCTGCCGGCCATCGTCGCGCAGGCCATCTCGTTCTCGGCCGCCGTGGTCAGCAACTTCACCCTTAACCGCTACTGGACCTATCCCGACAGCCGCAGCAAGCGCATCCGCCACCAGTTGGTGCAGTTCACAGCCGTCAACCTGGTCGGCCTCGGCATCCGCTTCGTCATCTTCGCGCTAGTGGCCACGCCTTACCACAATCTGGTCGCGTCAGAGACGATCGTCCAACTTACGTCAGAACTGGCCGAATTCATCTCCAGCTACCTGACGCTCGGCACGGCCGTGGTCACGGTGCTGCTGTGGAACTTCATCGTCAACCGCTATTGGACGTATAACGACGTCCGTTGAGCGCCATGCGCATCGGCTTCGACGCCACTTCGGCCGTCCGGCAGGGCGCGGGTATCGGCCGCAACACCCGCGAGTTGCTGCGCGCCCTGGCCCAGCACGACCCCGCCAACGCCTACCGCCTGATCTACGCTTCGCCGCCTGGCGCGCCGGACCAGCCGCTGCCGCGGCTCGGCCCAAATTTTCACGTCCGCCACCTGCCGTTTGACGACCTGTGGCTGGCCCGCCTGTGGCATCGCGCTCAGATGCCGCTGCCCGTCAACTGGCTCACCGGCGCGATTGACCTGTTCCACGCGCCGGACTTCACGCTGCCGCCCACGCTGCCGGGCACGCGCACCGTGCTGACCGTACATGACCTGTCGTTTGTGCGCGACCCAGAGTCGGCCGTGCCGGTGCTGCGCGCCTACCTCAACAAAGTGGTGCCGCGCTCGGTGGCCCGCACCGATCATGTGTTGGCCGACTCGCAGGCCACGCGCGCCGACCTGATGGCGCTGTACGGCACCGCGCCCGAGAAGATCACGGTGCTGTACAGTGGCGTCAACCCAGTCTTTCAGCCGGTCAGCGACCCGGCCCGGCTGGCGGCCGTGCGCGCGAAGTACGGCCTCGGCCCCGCGCCGTTTGTGCTGGGGCTGGGCACGCTCCAGCCACGCAAGAACTTCGCCCGCCTGATCCAGGCCGTCGCCCGCCAGCCCGACCCGCTGCTCAACCTGGTGCTGGTCGGCGGCAAGGGCTGGCTGAACGACGCCATCTTTGCCGAGGTGGCCCGCAGCGGGCTGGAGGGCCGCGTGATCTTCCCCGGCTTCGCCGCCGACGAGGACCTGCCGGCGCTGTACTCGGCCGCGCGCGTCTTCGCCTACCCCTCGACCTATGAGGGCTTCGGCCTGCCGATCCTGGAGGCCTACGCCTGCGGCACGCCGGTGGTCACGTCCACCGCCTCTTGCCTGCCCGAGGTCGCCGGCGACGCCGCGCTGCTGGTCAACCCGACCGACGTAGACGCCCTGGCCGCCGCCCTGCACCAGGCCGCCAGCGATGAGGCGTTACGCACCACCCTCAGCGCAAGCGGCTTCGAGCGCGTCAAGGCCTTCACCTGGGACAACGCGGCCAAGCAGTTGATGGGGGTGTATGCGGCGGTGGGGCGAAAGTGATTTTTGATTTTGCCCCCCGCCCCGTTCATTCTCAGCCTAACGCTGCTACCTGCGCTGCCTGTCTTAAAATTAGTGAAATTCGTGGCTAAGGTTTTTTCCGGCCTCTTTCCTTCTGCTATATAATCCGCCCCTATGGCTACACAATTCCCGATCTACACTACCTCCGGCGACTGGGTTGCCATGCTCATCAGCCGCCATCTGTACAATACGGCCGGCGACTGGATCGGCTGGGTTGACGCCGAAGGCCTGGTCTTCTCGGCCCGCGGCGACTACGTCGGCTGGCTGGCGCGTGACTTCCGCATCCTGCGCAAGCGCGAGGGCAACCAGCAGCCCCACCGCGACCCGCCGCCCCGGCCGCCGCGCGTGCGCATGCCTCCTTCCGTGGCGCTGGCGCCGCTGACGGGCGGCCTCGGCTACGACACTATGGATGTCTTCGAGGAAGCCGCCTACCGCCTGGACCCGTCGGATATGGACCAGGTCGAGGACATTGATTAGCGTGCCCGCCCCGGCCGCTGCCCAGGCCCGCACCGTGGACGAGTCGCGCGTCGTGCTGTCGCTGCTCATGGGCCCGACCGACGCCAACCTGCACGGCAACGTCCACGGCGGCAACATCATGAAGCTGATGGACGAGGCCGGCGCCTCGGCCGCCATGCGCCACGCCCGCCGCGCCGTCGTCACGGTCGCCGTGGATCAGGTGCTGTTCCGCGAGCCGATCCACCTGGGCGACCTGGTGACCCTGACCGCCGAACTCACCTACGTCGGGCGCACCTCGATGGAGACCCGCATCGAGGTCACGGCCCAGAACCTGCTCACTGAGCAGCGTTCGCATACCAACACCGCCTACTTCGTCTACGTGGCGCTCGACGAAAACGGCCGCCCCACGCCCGTGCCGTCTTTGCAGATCAGCACCCCGGCCGAGCAACGCCATTGGGAGGCGGCCCAGGCCCGCCAGGCCTACCGCCTGACCCAGCGCCGCACGCCCCCCGAGCCGGCCAAATGACCGGCCCTACGCCGACCTCCCTCAAAGCCCTGATCGAGCAGGCCTCGGCCGAGCGCTACCTGCGCGTCGAGACGCCCGAGCCGCGCAGCCTGGCCGAGCCGATGCCCTACCCGTTCCTGGCCCTGGTCGGCCAGCGCGAGATGAAGCTGGCGCTGCTGCTCACGCTCATCAACCCCGGCCTGAGCGGCGTGCTGCTGGTTGGCCCGCGTGGCACCGGCAAGACCACCGCCGTCCGCAGCCTGTCAGACCTGCTGCCCATCGTCAACCGCTCGGCCTGCAACTACGGCTGCCTGCCCGAGGATATTGAGACCGGCGGCATAGACGCCGTCTGCCCGGACTGCGCCAAGAAGTACGGCGAGGGCCAATCGCTGACTTACCCCGACCCGGTGCGGCTGGTGGAACTACCCCTGCACTCGCGCCTGGAAGATGTCGTCGGCGGGCTGGACGAGCGCGCCGCCCTGCACAACCGGATGCAGTTGCAGCGCGGCCTGCTCAGTCACGCCGACCAAAACCTGCTCTATGTGGATGAGGTCAACCTGCTGCCGAACACCATCGTGGACGCCATCCTCGACGCCTCGGCCCAAGGGCTGTACACCGTGCGGCGCGGCCCGCTGGCGGCCACTTACCGCTCGCGCTTCGTGCTGATCGGCTCGCTCAACCCGGAGGAAGGCGGCCTGCGCCCGCAAATTTTGGATCGTTTCGGCCTGCGCCTGATCGTACACGGCCTGGGCGACCCGGCCGACCGGCTGGAGGCCTACCACCGGGTGCGCGCCTACCTAAACAGCCCGCAGGCCACCATCGCCGCCTACGCCGACCAGACGCTGGCCGCCCGCGCCGAAATCCAGGCCGCGCGCCAGCGGCTGCCGCAGGTGCGCCTGTCGCCCGCCGCCGAGCAGGCCGGCCTCGACCTGGTGCGGCGGCTGGCGATTGACTCGCTGCGGGCCGAGCTGACGCTGTTCGAGGCCGCCCGCGCCGTAGCCGCCGCCGACGACCGCGAGACCGCCACCCCGGCCGATGTGCGCGAGGTCGCGCCGATGGCGCTGCGGCTGCGGCGCTCGTCCTTCATGAAAGACTACTTCAACGCCCAGCAAGGCGAGGAGCGCGAGATCAACACCCTGCTGGATGAGGTGGTGCCGCCGGCCCCACCGGCGGGGCCGGCGTGATCCTGAGCCGAAGGCTGGCGCTGCTGCTGGCCCTGGTGGGCTACTGGCTGCCCTGGCTCACGCACCCGGCCGCGGCCCTGCGCCTGAACGGCTACGAGCTATCGGAGTGGATCACGTTCCTGCCGGGCGTGCGCGACGGCAGCCTGCCGCTCAACCGGCTGCTGTTTCTGTTGCCGCTGGCCTGCCTGGCGCTGCTGTTCGCGCTGGCCGCCACCCGCCCCACGCCCACCCTCAGCCTGCCGCCGCTGGGCGCGCCCCCCAACCACCACAGCCCGCCGCCCGCCCGCACGGGGCTGCGCGCCTTCTTGCCCAGCCTGGGCGGCCCGGCGGGTTGGCTGCTGCTGCTGGTGGGAGTCGGGTGCGCGCTGATCGTCTTCCCGCCCTATCCTTACCTGCTGACCGCTTACGCCGATCAGGAGTATCAGTTGCAGTTGCTGGTCGCCAGCTTCACGCTGATCGCCGTGCTGCTGGTCACGTTCCTGCCGGGCGAGGTCAGCGCCGGGTTGCAGGCCGCGTTGGCGGCTTTGGCGTTGGGCATTGGCCTGTGGGCGCTGCTGACCGTGCGCCCGGTCGCCTCGGCGCTGCTCAACGCGCCGTGGGGCATCGGCCTGGGCTGGTATGTAATGGTTTTGGGCTTCGGCTGGCTGGCGCTGCTCGGGCTGGGGCGGCTGTTCGGCCCGCGCGAATAGGCCGCTGCAACTTTCGGCCCCGCGGACTGGTAGTGTCAGTAAGTGATGCTCGACCCGAGCGACCAGGATTTGGTGCAGCGAGCCCGCACCGGGCAGCCGGAGGCGTTTGGCGACCTGGTGCGGCGCTATCAGGCCTCGGTCTTCAACGTCTGCTACCGCCTGCTGGGCGAGCGCAGCGCCGCCGAAGACCTGGCCCAAGAGGCGTTCATCCGCGCCCACGCCCGCCTGGCGCAGTACGACCCGGCCCGGCCATTTGGCCCGTGGATGCGGCGGGTGGCGGCCAACCTGTGCCTGAACCACCTGGCGGCCCAGCGGCCCAGCCTGCCGCTCGACGATGAGCGCGATCAGTCGGCCACTGAACTGTTGAGCCAGGACCCGGCCGCCGTGCGCGAGGCGGCCGAGACCGCCGAGGCCGTGCGCGCCGCCATCCTGGCGCTGCCGCCGCACTACCGGGCCGTGATCGAGCTAAGGCACTTTCAAGAGTTGAGTTACGCCGACATCGCCGCCGCCCTGAGCTTGCCGGTCAGCGATGTCAAGAGTCAACTCTTTCGCGCCCGCAAGCTGTTGGCCGAGCACCTAACCCGGAACGCCTGAGGCCTATGCCGCCCCACCTGACCGACGAAGCCCTGAACGAGTATTTGGACGCCGCGCTGCCGCCCGACGAGCGCGCCGACGCCGCCGCGCACCTGAAGCACTGTTTACCCTGCACGACGCGGCTCGACGCCCTGCGCGCGCTGTTCACCGACCTAGCCGCGCTGCCGGACCTGCCGCTGACTCGCGACCTGGCCCCGGCCGTGCTGAAGGCGCTGCCCGCCCAAGCGCCCGCGCCGACCCGCGCCCGCCGCCCGGCCGGGCCGTGGCTGCTGGGCGCACAATTGATAGTTGCGGTAGTCATCGGCGTCCTGGCCTGGCCGCTGCTGGCGACCTCACTTGCCACCATCACTATACCCACTGACCTTGCGGCCATCACCACCGGTTGGCTCACCCGCCTGCCGGCCTTCACGCCCGCCGCGTGGTTGGCCGACGCGCAGAGTTGGCTGTTCAGCCTACTGCCCAACGTCGCTCTGAACTTTGACTTCGGTACCACCCTCACGCCGCTGTTAATCGGCGCGGCGGTGGCGGGCGCGGCGGCGCTGTGGCTGGTCGGCAACGCGCTGCTGCTGCGCCGCTCGCTCACTACCCTGATTCGGAGACGCGCATGAATGACCTTGCCGGCGGCCTGGCACTGTTGATTGGGGGCGCGCTTGTGTTGGCCGCCTTCTTTGTCGTGCTGGCCGCGCTTTTTCCCGACCGGTTGGCACGCACCCGCGCCGTGGCCGGGCGTGCGCCGCTGCGCGCCTTCATCATCGGCCTGATCAACGCCGGCTTTCTCGCGGTGCTGGCGGCGGCGGGGCTGGCCGTCACCACCTGGACTCAGATTCAGATTCTGGGCCTGCTGCCGCTGCTGCTGCTGGCG
>Ga0163144_10017177_pt1 | contig 14753 bp, 12 predicted proteins | sample OliLak19BULKMAT1_FD_123175 | JGI IMG/M metagenome (GOLD analysis project Ga0163144, IMG submission 123175) | Freshwater microbial mat bacterial communities from Lake Vanda, McMurdo Dry Valleys, Antarctica - Oligotrophic Lake LV.19.BULKMAT1 | ecosystem: Environmental > Aquatic > Freshwater >... | reverse complement strand
CCCGGCCCACGCTACCCTGGCAAAATCGCTGCCGCCGGTTTCTTCAACGAGTCCTGGGAGCTTCAGCCCTAAGCTGTCGCCCGTGACCTACGCCCCAATCCTCATCTACCCGAACCCGCTCAACCCGGCCAGGTACGTCGTAATCAACTCCGGCTTCACCCTCCGCGAATTCGATTACCTCAACAACGCGCGCCAGACTCCCAAATTACCTGACTGGGCAGTAATCGAGCCGGTTTCTTCAACGAGTCCTAGGGACTCCAGCCCTAAGCTGTCGACCGTACCTCAACAGATGGCATCGAACTCGGCACGCCTAATCCTCATCTACCCGAACCCGCTCAATCCGGCCAGGTATGTCGTAATCAACCCCGGCTTCACCTTCCACGAATTCGATTACCTCAACAACGTCCGCCAGGCTCCCAAACTACCTGACTGGGCAATAGTCGATACAACCACGCCCCCCGGCCCGCGCTACCCTGGCAAAATCGCCGCCGCCGGTTTCTTCAACGAGTCCTGGGCGCTTCAGCCCTAAGCTGTCGCCCGCAGCTCAACAGGCAACGTCCTGCCCACCAGAACAATCTCGGTCGGTGCCCCATGCCTCACCCTCGACGCCGCCGTCACATGCAATGGCAACGCTTGCCCGTCCGACGTACGAAACATCAGAACCGTGTGATCCGAGACGCCACGCAATAACGTTTCCGGCAGTCGCTTCACCTTCTCGTAGGACTCCCTCAAGATCAAATCCTCAATGCAGATGACGGTCTTGCGCAAATCAGGCAACGCCAGATATCGCCTCGCATTCTCATTCGCTTCAAGCAATCTCCCCGCCAGATTCATCGTCAAATAAAACTCCGCCCCGTGCGCCAGCAACGCACGCAGCGCGCTCTCTGTCGTCTCGAGATCCGCTTGCACCCGCCGCTGTTCCTCTAGCCGTTCATTCGCCTGATCCATGCTCGACACCAACAACACCGTCATCACCATCAAGGTCGTCAGTACATGCAAGGCAAGCAGCAGGTTCGTATCCAGCTTGAAAACGGACTCCACCTGCAACCGCAGAAATCCCAACAGCAGTGGCGCAAGCAGAGCCGACACAAACAACCTCGCACTCACACGCTCCCCCAACACCGCCGTCATCGAATCAGGAATGAACCCGTTGCGCGTCTCCATCAGACAGAGCGCAATAGTGAGAGAGAACATCAAAAGCGCCGAGGCCGGATCTGCCGTTAAATGCCCGCTAATACGTCCGTGCACCGCATAAAGATTAGCCAACACCAACCAAGTCCCGCTGATCACACTCGCTACCAGCAACACCCGTCTGAGCTGCAAGCTGTTGCGGTAGGCCTGCAGGATCAACACCGCCGCGAGCACACAAAGCCCTGCCGACAAAAGAAAGGATGTCTCCGGGCTGCTCAGCATCGACAGCACCACCATCCCCGCCAGCATCCTCGAGAACTTCGCCTTTCGCGCTGTTCGTGCATCGATCCGCTCCCAGTGCGCCAGTCTCATGCTCAAGCCAAGCAGTATGAAAGACAATGCCGTCAGCGGCTCAAGTCGTAACAATTCCGGGATGCTCCCCTGAAACGCTTCCGGTGTCGCCCAACCGAGCAGTAAACTGCAAACGCTGATCAACAGCGTGCCCAAACTTAGCAAACCGGGAATATTTTGGAAGTCTGGCGATTTCAACTTGCTCTCCCCTCAGGACGAAAAGGGATTTACAGCTCTTCCATTACAACCAAGACCTCATTGTTTTGAAATGGTACGCAGGTACCCAAACATACCTAGGTAGAATAGGGTTTTGTGCCTCCTGCCTCTCCCTTTAGCTTTGCCTTCGCTGCCTCGTTCACAGCCGAACCAATCGAGCCCGCTATCGCATTCTGGAGCGGTCCGCTCCAATCTGAATTCCACTGCCGCTTTGCAAGTTTCGGCCAGTTGATTCAAACCCTTCTCGATCCAGCCAGCATCTTCGCAACCAATCAACACGGGCTCAATGTTCTTCTCTTTCGATACGAAGACTTGGGTCAACCCGCTCGCAGAGAAGAAAACCTCGACGCACTGCTCGCCGCCGTCAAAGCTCGCGCGCCCCAATTACGGGCCCCGCTCCTGCTCGTCGCCGACATCGAACTGAAAGACATCCCTTCTGCCCATGTCCTCAGCCCGTCTCAGGTAGATCACTGGTATCCAGTAAGTCAAAAACACAGTGGACAGGGCGCTCATCTCGGTGCAATCCCCTATACAGAAGACTTCTTTATCGCGTTGGGAGCCTCAATCGTCCGCGCAGCTCATTCCATCCATAAGGCCCCGCATAAGGTCCTCGCCCTCGACTGCGATCACACCCTCTGGAATGGCATCTGCGGAGAGGATGGCCCTGAAGGCGTTGTCCTCGAAGCCGGCCACCAGGCCCTCCAGAATTTCGCACTCAAACAGCGAAATTCCGGCATGTTGCTCACGCTCTGCAGCAAGAATAACGATCAGGATGTTCGCGAAACATTTGACCGCCACCCCGAGTTCCCCATCCGCCTCACCGACATTTCTGCCCGCCGTATCGATTGGTGCCCCAAACCACTCGGCCTTGCCTCGCTCGCTACTGAACTCTCGCTCGCCCTCGATAGCTTCATTTTTCTCGATGACAACGAAAAAGAAATCTCCGAAGTCGATGAAGAATTGCCCGAAGTCCTCGCCCTGACCTTGCCCGCAAATCCATCCAACTTTGAAATCTTTCTAGACCACGTTTGGGCCTTCGACCGCCTCAAGTTAACCGAAGCCGACACCGCTCGCGCAGCCAGTTATCAGGGCGTACAGGAATTCGGCAAGGCCCGGCATGCGGCCGGTTCCCTCGAACACTTCCACGCAACACTCGAACTGGAACTCGCCATCAAACCTGTCTCACCCGACGAAGTCCAGCGAGCTGCCCAGCTCACGCAGCGAACCAACCAGTTCAACTTCACTACCATTCGTCGAAACGAAGCGACCCTCCAATGCCTGATCGATTCGGGCATGGAAGTCTTCGGGATCCACGTCCGCGACCGCTTCGGAGATTACGGCTTCACTGGCCTCCTGATGGGCCGCCCCGTCAACAATGAATATCAGGTTGAAAATTTTCTGCTGAGTTGTAGGGTCCTGGGACGTGGAGTCGAACACCGTGTTATTTCCTGGCTAGGCAACCATGCCCGCCAACTCGGTTGTGAAACGGTCGAAATCGAATTCGCAGAGACAGCGCGCAACGCTCCCGCACATGACTTTTGGGCTTCCCTGCCCTCGAGGCCAACGGCTGAGCATCTCGCCGAAATCCGATTCACCGCGAATCGGAATATACAAATCGAACCCACCGCCGCCAGGCCGGCGCCTGCGCAACACTCTGTCGACTATGCGCTGATTGCTAATACGCTCAACAGCGTAGCAGCCATTCGCAGTCAGATGCGAAACCATCGAACCCTCGAACTCGAAACGCCAACCGAAACTCGCCTCGCCGCAATCTGGCAGGATTTGCTCGAATGCGAACTGGTCGAGGGCTCGAGCAACTTCTTCGATTTGGGCGGCCACTCGCTCAAAGTCGTCCTGCTCCTGATGAGGGTTAGCGAACAGTTCGGCATCTCACTCGGGATCGAAGACGTGTACGGCTCTGAAGTAACGCTGGAAAGAATGGCCCGCCGCATCGACGAGCTGACAGCCTTCGGAGGAGTTGGTCACAAAGAGTACACTCATTTGTTGGCCGATATTGAATCGATGACCGAAGCTGAAGCCCAGTCCGCCTGGCTTGAGGAATCTCGCGAGCATGCGAATACTGCTGGCCGCTAGCGCGTCCTACGATCCCCCCAAGGGAGGGTCGACGCGCAGTAACCTCCTCTGGCTGCGCGCCCTGGCCGCCAACGGGCACCAGTGCCTCGTCCTCTGCGGAGGCGATGCGGACCGCGAAAACATTCTCGATGGAATTCGTATTCAGACCATCGAAGGCTTCGCCCACAAAGCCAATCGAATCGGCGAAGCAGTTCTTGAATTCGAACCCAACTTCGTCCTTGTCTCAAGCGAAGACCTTTCGCATTCTCTTCTCCGTGAGGCCCATGCCGCGGCCCGCGACCGCCTTGTCTATCTGGCCCATACGCCCCAATGGTTCCCCTTCGGGCCTGAAGCATGGCACAAGGATGAGGCTGCCACCCGCCTGCTCGACGACGCCCTCGCCATCGTCTCGATCGGCCAGCACATGGCCAGCTACATCGAAGAGCACCTGGGCCGCAAAGCAGTAGTCATTCCGCCAGCAATGTACGGTGAGCCTCCCTGGCCCGAGTACGACAACTTCGAGCAACAATCGGTTCTCCTCATCAACCCTTCAACCGTCAAGGGCCTGCCCATTTTCCTCGAGCTTGCCGCCCGCTTCCCTGCGGTCAAGTTCCTCGCCCTCAAGGGTTGGGGAACCACCTCCGCCGACGAAGCAGCCCTCCGCTTGCTTCTGAATGTCGAGGTTCTCAACACCGTCGCAGACATCGACGAAGTCTTCGCCCGCACCGCTGTGCTGTTAGCGCCGTCGCTCTGGTACGAAGGCTTCGGCCTGGTCGTCACCGAGAGCCTGATCCGGGGTATCCCAGTTCTCGCCAGCAACCACGGCGGCCTCAGTGAAGCCGCTGCCAGTTCCAGCTATAAGTTGCCTGTAGCACCAATCACCAGTTGGCAGCCCCATTACGACGAGACCGGGATGCCCATAGCGCAAGTCGAGCCGCAGCCCATTGATGCCTGGGAAAGCGCACTGCGCGACCTGCTCGGCGATGCCAACCGCTACCAGTTGGAACGCCAAAGAGGCTTGGCCGCAGCCCGCGAGTTCGCGAGAGAACTCAGCCCGAATGACCTCGAAACCCTTCTGGCGGCACTCAAGCCAACGCCGCTTCGCATTCAGTTGATTCACAACTCGACCTACTATCCAGGCAGTGGTGGAGGCGACAAGTCGAACCGCTTGCTAGTGGAAGCGCTCTGCAAAGAAGGCCATCAGGTACAGGTCTTCACCAGGCTCGATCAGTTCACCGAAGCTGCCCACCAACGCTTCCTTGAGGAGCTTCGCCTGCGCTCAATTGAACCAATAGCTTGGAACACATCCGGAGTCAGTTTCAGCCTGAGTGGTGCCCAGGTCCATGTAGTGACCCGCGATACAAATCTGCGCCGTGCCCTCGAGGAAGACCTCACCGGTTTCGCTCCCGACATCATTCTCAGCTCCACCGATGACCCCGCGCATCTGTTCTTTGAAACTGCCCTCGAATACGAGCGAGCCCGCGTCATCTATCTAGTGCGAGCAACGATAGCGTTGCCTTTCGGCCCGGATGCTTCGACACTGAGCCCGGAAAGGACCGAGCGGTTGAAGCAAGCCGATGCCGTAGTTTGCGTCAGTGAATATGTTGCGCGCTACTGCCGTGATTCCGGCGGTCTCAAAGCTGTCCACGTCCCAATCTCGCTGGCCGATCATGCAAATCCGCCATTGGTTGGCAGCTACCAGAACGCCTATGTCACACTCGTCAATCCCAGCGCAGTCAAAGGGCTTCCGATCCTCCTCGGACTCGCCGATGCCTTGCCGGAAACTCAGTTTGCCGCAGTGCCAGGCTGGGGCACCACCGCCAGCGACTACGAGGCACTGAAGGCGAGACCGAACATCACTCTGCTCGATCCAGTCGAGGACATCACGGACATCCTCCGCCAGACCCGCATCACTCTCGTGCCCAGCCTGTGGGCCGAAGCACGCAGCCGCATGGTTGTCGAAAGCCTGTCGAGAGGAGTTCCGGTGCTCGCCGCTGACGTCGGCGGACTGCGAGAAGCCATGTGCGGAGTTGACTATGTTCTGCCAGTCAACCCAATCGTCCGCTACGAAAGTAAGGTCAGCGACCAGATGGTGCCCGAGGCAGAAGTACCGCCTCAGGACCTCGGTCCATGGATCAAAGCCCTGGCCGGGCTCCTAAACTCACAAGCCACCTGGGAAGAACTAAGTGCGCGCAGCCGCGAAGCCGCCCTTGCATACCTTGGCGGATTGACGGTAAAGCCCCTTGAGACAATCCTCCGCAAATCACTCGCACACAAGCGCCACCGGTCGAAGAACACAATCGAGGCGCTGAGCCCAATCAAACGAAAACTGCTTGCCCTGCGTATCGCCAAGCTGCAGGCCGAAAAGCGCAACCGAGCATTCCCCGTCCAGTGGGGAGAAGGATTGAAAGTCTTCTTGTTTCCATGGGCCGCAGCAGGCGTTCAAGCGTGGAACTTCCTTCGAGCGGAAGGCGGGTTCACTTACATTCCCGCCCTACTCCCGGGACGCGAAGATCGAATGAACGAAACACCCGCCAGCAACTTCGATCAGCTCGTATCAGCACTAGCGCGCGAGTTGACCGGCTTGCTCAAGCCAGGAGAGGACTTCCTCTTGGCGGGACACTCGATGGGCGGAGGGCTGGCTTTTGAAGTCGCCCGCGAGCTTCGACGCAATGGCAGTCCCATGCCGCTGGGGCTGCTCTTGAGCAGTTGTACCGGACCGTCGGCTCGTCAAGCGACTACAAGGCCAACCGGTGACCTACTCGATACCGACCGCGCAATGTTCAGCGCACATGTCTATAACAATGAGGAGCCGCTGAATATTCCCATCACTGCCATGAAAGGGCAGGAAGATCTAAATGCTGAAGCTTGGGCCAAAGAAACCAGCGCCAGCTTCCGGCTGGTTGAGATGCCAGGAGATCACTTCTGGTTGTGGACCAATCCTGCTGCTTTCGCTGAAGAGTTACGCCGACTTGATCGGATTGCTTAGGACTCCGATTCCTTCGATCTCAACTTCGACCGTGTCGCCAACCGCCATCTTTTTGGTCGAACCTGGCGTACCCGTATAAATGACGTCGCCCGCCTCAAGAGTCACGAACTTCGAGATATAGCTGACAATCGTTGGGCAGTCGAACAGCAAGTCGCTGGTGAACTGCTTCTGTACGACTTCGCCGTTCAAGCGGGTCTGCAACAAAGCCTTGTCGTAATCTGTTCCACGCACGAGCATCGGCCCAAGGGGTCCAAACGTATCGCTGCCTTTGGCGCGCCACCACTGCAGGTCTTTCTGGGGGCCATTCTGCCAGTCGCGCTCCGATACATCGTTTCCGCAGGTGACGCCAAAAATCGCTGCCTTCGCCTGAGCGAGATTCAGATTCTTGCCGCCAGTACCGATTACAATTACCAGCTCGCCTTCGTAGTGGACGTTCTTCGCGCCCGGAGGAATGATGATCGCCTCGCCAGCGGCGATCAGGCAAGTAGTCGGTTTGTAGAAGATCTCCGGCTCTTTGGGCGCAGTACGCGCTCCAATGTGGCTTTTGTAGTTGAGCCCGACTGCAAGCACCTTTGGAGGGTCGGCGGGGGCAAGCAGTTTGAGCCCCTTCAGCGCTTTCTTGCTGCCGAGCGGACGGCCGTTCAGGTATGGAGCGGCGCTGAGTGGAGTTACTTGATCGCCATCCACGCGGCCCCAGGAAACGCGGGTGCCGTTTTGAAAGCGAACATATTTTTCTATGGAAGGAGCAGCCGCCGCGGCAGCGGCAACGTAGGCAATACTTTGTCTGCGGGTCATTGTAGTTTCTCGGCGCTAGCCAGGTAGAGTGCGTTCAGCACGAGTTTGAATGTGCCGTAAGGCTGGCCGCGAAATTGCGGCCTGAAGCCATAAAGCAGGACGTTTCCCTTGCCGAGGCGAGCCTCGACAGCAATCGGTTTTCCGAGCACAAGCCGCTCGCCGGACAGCCATCCGGAGGCCAGCAGGTCTTTGCTCGCATAGCGGGCCAGGACTTTCATATTGGGAGTTCCAACGGCCTCGAATGCCTGTCCGCCGGTTGTCAAGGCAATGGCGTCAGACGACATACCAAAAGCTGTTGGCTGACTGTTGTCGACTGTGATGCGGATCAACGATCCAGGGGCATAGAACGCATTGGGATTCACATCTTCATTGCGCCCAGCCGGCTCGCTCAGCAGGCCGCGGATGCCGATTTCGAAATTGGCGATCGGCAACTGTTTTGCGGTATCAAAGGCCAGAAGCGAACCACCAGCTTTGACAAATTCTTCAAGAGCGGCGACGCCTTTCGAGCTGATTCCTCCCGTGAACTCGGGCCGCTGGTTCCCTTCTCCGGCCCTTGTTCCGTGGATGATGCTGGCGGCGGTTTGCTGGGCCAGGATGATCGAGTCATAGCGAGACTTCAAGTTGCCGCGCTGGATTTCGTCGTTCTTGATCGCGACATAGGGGATCTTGAAGTTCTCCAGCAGCCACATCGTCCAGCCGGCGTCCATGTTGGCTGTATGCGGTTCATAGACAGCCACGCGAGGCGTCTTTAGTTTGAAGGCCGAGCCGTTTTGAGTCGTACTCATTTCGCCTTTGGCTGACCAGTAGACAGGGCTGCCCTGCTTCAGGGTCGAGGCGATCTTGAGGAAGCTTCCCGAGTCGGAGTGGTTCCAGGTTGACTCAGGGTATTGCACCTTTTCGACCTTGGCCAGTGAGGATTCGCCTGGCAATGCGCTGCCTAGCTTTTCGACATCGACTCCCATCTGGTAGCTGAGCGTCCAACCAGCCAGATCGTAGGGCCGTTTGGTTGGGCCGGTCTGGCCTGATCGGAGTTCGGGGTACTTTTGTGGTTCGAGCAGGTCAACCAGATAGCCGCGAAATGCCTTCTGCGCTTTGAGCACGAAGCTGCCTTCGGGGTAGGTCTTGAAGTTATGGGTGATCGTCTGATTCAGGCGATGCACCTCAATACCGGCCATTTGCAGACGGTCGACGAGAACGGCAGCGGCATGAGGATCGCGCTGATTTGCTGAAACAATATAGCCGTAAAATGTTTTATCGTCGATATTCTTCCTGGCCAGATCATAGGCCTTGGTCAGGAAGTGCTGGTTTCGCTGGGCAGCCAGATCGAGGATGGCCCAGTCGACGGTGAGCATATAGTCCATCGCATCTTTGAGCGCCCATCGCCCACCCTGCCAGGGCAAGGGATAGAACACCGTTGGAAACTTGGTCGGGATTCCGTTTGCGAATCTTTCCGGAAACTCCGACGCTTTATATTCTTTGGGCGTCGCATAGCCGAATCCTGCTGTCTCGGTCAGAATGCCGTGCATGTTGTGGAATGCCGGAACCGTCCGAAGCCCTCCGTTCCACCATGCGTCATAGCCAACGTAGGAGATCGCGCCGGGCTTGTTTTCGCGGTGCAGCCGCTCACGCATGGCGGTCCCAATCATGTTGATGCCTTCCATCACCGACGCCGGGATGTTGGGATTCAAAGGCTCGGCGTATGGGGGGATGAAGATGCGCGCCGGGAATGGTGCGATCTGATGCTGGTTATAGACGATTTGGGGAAAGAGTTCCTGGAATAGCTGCCTGGTCAGATTGCGCGTTTCGGGGAGGTTCAGCATAAACCAGTCGCGGTTGTTGTCGTGCCCGGCATGCTTCTGATAGAGGAACGGCACAGGCGCCATCTCGTAGGGACTTCCGACGTTCTTGCGATACCAGTGACTCACCATGGTCATGCCGTCGGGGTTTGTGCAGGGTACCTGTACGAGGATGACCTTGTCCCGGATGCGGCGGGTCTCTTCCGACTCGTCGGTAATGAATTTGTAGGCAAGGTCTGGGGAATGCTGTGCTGGAGCTACTTCCGTTGCATGCATGGAGGAATCGATCCAGACGAACACCTTGCCGTCTTTGACAAAGGCTTCGGCCTCGGCAGCAGTTGCCTGGCCTAACGCCATTTTGCGATTCATCTCTTTGTACTTGTCGATGTTGCGCAAGTTCTCTTCGCTTGAGAGCAGCGCAAGCAAATGAGGGCGACCTTCGCTGGTTTTGCCGACTTCGATCAGCTTGATGCGCGGCGATGACTTGGCAAGGGCCTGAAAGTATTTGTATAACTCCTCGTAGTCCATCAGCTTGTAGTCGGTTCCGGGTTTGAAGCCGATGATCTCTTCTGGCCGTGGAGGGGCAGCCGAAAGTACAAACGAGACGGCAAGGAAGACCAGTTTTCGGAGCATTGAAGCGATAATGATATCAACGATGTCAAGCTTGAAGCCCTTCCGCGTGGGACTCGTCCAGATGTCCTGCTCTACAGATCCAAAAGAAAACCTGGACAAGGCAATTGTCAAGATCCGGGAAACTGCGGCCGCTGGCGGCCAGATTATTTGCCTGCAAGAGCTGTTCCGCAGTCAATACTTCTGCCGTGAGGAAAGAGCCGATCTGTTTGATCTGGCAGAGGAGATCCCGGGGCCGTCCACGGCAGCGATCGGCAAGATCGCCAAGGAATTGGGTGTTGTTGTGGTGGCCAGCCTGTTTGAGAAACGGGCCGCGGGTCTCTATCACAATACGGCGGCGATCATTGGCGCCGATGGCGAATTGCAAGGCATTTTTCGTAAGATGCACATCCCGGACGACCCTCTTTTTTATGAGAAGTTCTACTTCACGCCGGGCGATCTCGGCTTTCTCAACTTCGACACCGCATTCGGGCGGATTGGCGTGCAGGTTTGCTGGGATCAGTGGTATCCAGAAGGCGCGCGTCTGACAGCGATGCTCGGGGCGAATGTTTTGTTCTACCCAACGGCGATTGGCTGGCATCCGCATGAGAAGGAGCAATATGGCCCCTCGCAACTCGATGCCTGGAGGACGATCCAGCGCTCACATGCAATCGCCAACGGCATCTTCGTTTGCGCTGTCAACCGGGTTGGATTTGAGGGCAATCCTGACTCAGGTCTCGAATTCTGGGGTAATTCATTTGTCGCTGACCCCTTTGGAATTGTGATGGCTGAGGCCTCGCACGACAAGGAAGAGAATCTGGTGGTCGAATGCGATCCGGCTCGCATGGAAGAAGTGCGGCGCAACTGGCCCTTCTTCCGAGATCGTCGAATTGACTACTACGGCCCGCTCACCCAGCGGTGGGCCAAGTAATGCCGCTTCGCATGCCTGCGGAGTGGGCTCCGCACGAAGCAACCTGGCTCGCCTGGCCGCACGAGAAGTCAGATTGGCCGGGGAAGTTCGCACCGATCCCGTGGCTTTACGGCGATATCGTGCGGCACCTTTCGCAGGACGAACGGGTGAGGATCGTGGTTGAGAGCCAGGACGCTTGCGCTGGCGTGAGGAAGATCCTGACCAAGTGCAATGTCAATCTTGCGGCTGTGGATTTTATGATCTGCCCGACAGATCGAAGCTGGGTACGGGATACGATGGCGATCTTTGCTCACAATGGCCGGGGCAAGGTGGAGGCGCTGGACTGGAACTTTAACGCGTGGGCCAAATACGACAATTACTCGCGGGACAATGCGCTGCCGGAGTTCGCAGCGAATGCGTTGGGATTCAAGAGGCACGAGCCTGTGCTCGGAAAGCGTCGCATCGTGCTCGAAGGCGGCTCGATTGAGGTGAATGGCGCCGGGCTGATGTTGACCACCGAAGAGTGTCTGCTGAGCGACATACAGGCGCGCAACCCTGGGCTGGGCCGCGATGCAATAGAGGCGACCTTCGCGAAGTATCTGGGGATTGAAAAGACCTTTTGGCTCAAGCACGGCATCGCAGGAGATGACACCCACGGGCACATCGATGATCTGGCGAGGTTTACAGATGAGCGGACGATTGTGATCGTTACCGAAGAAGATAAGAGTGACGCGAACCATGAACCACTTCTTGAGAACCTGGCGCTTCTCAAGAAGATCGCGAAGGGGTTGCGGATCGCTACTTTGCCAATGCCGGAGCCGGTCTGGTTTGATGGCCAGAGGTTGCCCGCGAGTTATGCAAATTTCTATGTAGCCAACGGCATTGTGCTCGCCCCGGTGTTTAATGATGCTCATGACCGGGAGGCGCTGAATACGCTGTCGAAGCTGTTTCCATCAAGAAAGATTCTGCCAATCTACTGCCGGGACCTAGTATTGGGCCTTGGGACGCTGCACTGTATGACGCAGCAGGAACCTCGTACAATCAGGGCGTAGCTCGATGTTGCAAAAGAAGATCAGGGACGAACAAGCGGCGCGGGACAAACTGATTCGCGAAATCGATCAGATTGAAGACGATAAGAACAAGGTCGGACGATACGTGCTCGCGATTTTCGCCTTCGTCTTTATCCTGGCCGCTACTTTGCTCGCGGTTGTTCTTTTGAACCCTCAAGCTCATTGATCTTCGCTTCGAGAAAGCGAAGGCTTTCCTCGACCATGGCGCGGTAGCGGGGATTGCAGGCGGCCTGGAGGTCATGCAGTACGCGGGTTCTTTGCAGGTGCAAGTCTTCCAATTGCTGTTCGATGGCTGTTTTTTCCCGCCGGACTGAGTCGCGCTCTTCGCGGGCGTCCTGCTGATTCTCGATGTCTTTCGATTCCCAGCCTCTGGCCATCAGTACCTCGGGACGCTTGGGTCGATTTCCAGAGACCAACGGTCGATGCCTCCAGCGAGGCTGACGACATTTTCAATGCCCTGGTGGCGAAGCCAGGCGACGGTGTTGAGGCTGCGAACGCCGTGGTGGCAATAGACAACCAGTTGTTTGTCCTGGGCGAGCCCTTCGATGCGATTGAGGTTATTCGGAATGGTGTTCATCGGAATCCACTCGGAAGGCTCGATGCGGGCAGTGGCATGTTCGTAGTCTTCGCGGCAGTCCAACAACACGACTGGGGCTTTTTCTGCGAGCAGTTTCGAGAGTTGGGCGGCGGTGATCTCCATCACTTACAAGGATAATGGAACGATGAAGCGGTTTGTGATTGGCGTCGTTCTATCTTTCGCTGCGTATGCCCAGCAGTTAGAGACCTTCGACGCGGTTTGGAAGACGGTAGCGGACAAACATTGGAATCCGAAGCAGTTGGAAGCGTTGCCTGGCGGCGGAAGCTGGGAGGGCCTTCGCGAGAGCTACCGGCAGCGCGTGCAAGCGGCGAATGGACAGGCGGAAGTACGGTCGATTCTGAGGGAAATGGTAGCCAAGATCGGCAAGAGCCACTATGCAATCGCGGGCCTTGAATTGAAGGGTACGAAGGGAATGAGGCAGGGCGGAGGAACAGCGCCGGGCTTTCGAGTAGGGCTGGTGGAAGGCAAAGTGGTGGTGACGGGATTGAGCCCGGGTATGACGAGCGTGGGAATGGGCTGGGAGTTATTGGGTGTTGACGGAATGCCAGTCATCAAAACCATTGAGGCGGCTGAGACGCTACAAACCGGCTTGCGCCTGCATCAAATGCTGCAAACCCAGATTGGTGGGTTTTCTGGACAGGTCGTAGCTTACGACTTTGTGACGGCAGCCGGGGTGAAGAAGACAGTGCGAGTGACGATTCCGCAAGGGGATGGCTCAGCCGGATTTGGGTTCGTTCAGGGAATGAATGTGCAGAGGGAATTTGCACTTATAGGGAAGACGAAGGATATCGGGTACTTTCGACTCGATATGTTTCTCGACGTGGTTCGAGTATTGCCGCAGTTTCAGAAGGCGATTGAGCAATGCGCGAAGTGCAGAGGGTTTGTGATCGACCTCAGGGGCAACCCTGGTGGCGTTGCAGTCATGGCGAATGCGATGTCGGGGTGGTTCATCAAGGATAGTGACGTAAAGTTAGGCACGATGTACCAGCGGGGTGTGGAGTTGAAATTTGCGGTGATTCCGCGGCTGAATGGCTTTGAGGGGCCGCTTGCAATCCTGGTGGATGGGGCTTCGGCTTCGACGAGCGAGATCATGGCGGGAGGCTTGCAGGACCTGAAGAGAGCGAGGATCTTCGGGACTCGGACGGCTGGAGCAGCGTTGCCGAGCATCATCGAGACGCTTCCGAATGGGGATCTTTTTCAATTTGCTGTCGCCAACTATGTATCCGAGTCAGGCAAGGAGTTGGAGGGCGTTGGCGTAAAACCGGATGTCGAGGTTGCTCACACTTTGGCGGCATTGAGGGCTGGGAAGGATCGTCCAATTGAGGCTACGATAAATTGGATCTATGCGAATCCTGTTTCTACTCGCCGCCCTTAGTTCGTGCTTTGCGCAATCGCCTACCGCTGAACGCATTCTGGACCGTTACATTGAGGTGACGGGTGGCAAAGACGCTTATGCCAAGGTGAAGAGCCTGAGCATTCTGGGGACTATGGAAATCAAGGGCCAGGGAGTCAAGGGCGAGATGCGGATGTACCGCATGGACGGCAGCAAGTACTACACGGTCGTTGATTTGCCGGGGATCGGCAAACAGGAAGACGGCAGCAATGGGAATGTGGTGTGGGACAAGACAGTGCTGGGTCCGAGGCTGAAAACCGGGGTGGAGAAGTTTTTGGCAATTTGCGCGGCCGGGGCGATGAGCGAGTATGGGCGGGGAGCGCTGGAGAAAGATAGTTGCTATTCGAAGGCAGAGGTGATTGGGGAAGAAGTGGTGGATGGCAAGACCGCCTACAAGCTGAAGATGACTCCGAAAGAGGGCAAACCGGAAGAGCAGTATTACGACAAGGAGTCGGGATTGCTGCTTCGCACCAAGATGGTATTGCCTTCGCCGATGGGCGAGGTGCCGATTGTGGCGATCGTCAACGAGTACCGGGACATAGACGGGATCAAGACGCCGGTAAAGCTTACGAATGAAATGGGCGCGGTTGCGATGGTCATGACGTTCACTTCGGTGAAATTCAACGAAGCCATTCCGGATGCGATGTTCGCGCTGCCGCCGGAGATTCAGGCATTGGTCAAAGCGGGCCGGAAGTAGCCAGTAGAGTGATTCCTAAATAACATATCAATCACTAAAGACGGATAGGCTGTCGGGTTGGTACTTCCAGCGAAAAATCACGGGGGTCTCGTTGACCTCTTTGATGTAAAGTTCGATTCGCTCCT
>Ga0163144_10017176_pt1 | contig 14754 bp, 10 predicted proteins | sample OliLak19BULKMAT1_FD_123175 | JGI IMG/M metagenome (GOLD analysis project Ga0163144, IMG submission 123175) | Freshwater microbial mat bacterial communities from Lake Vanda, McMurdo Dry Valleys, Antarctica - Oligotrophic Lake LV.19.BULKMAT1 | ecosystem: Environmental > Aquatic > Freshwater >... | reverse complement strand
GCGGCCAAATTGGAGAAGGTTCTTTCCGCGAAGATGCCGTCAAAGACCGCCGCGGAAATCGGGCTTCGGGTGATGAGCGCGAGTGGCCGGCGTGACAATTCGCTGACGCGTCTCTTGGCCGACGCAGCCGGGATGACCGTCAGAAACTTGCAGATGAATGCAACTGAAGTCGCGACGTTCGTCGATGAGGTTCGCTCCCAAGGAAACTTCAAGCGAGGCGAACAGATTTATCGGCGGCCCGAGCTCGGATGCGTGGCGTGTCACGTCGTTGACGGCAAGGGCGGCAGTATCGGTCCGAACCTCAGTGCGCTTGGGACCGCGCAACCAGTTGACTTTATCATCGGCGCCGTTCTTGACCCACAAAAGGAAGTAAAGGAAGGATACACGTCGATATCCCTGACGACAGTCGGTGGCGAGGAATTCGAGGGCTACCTGGTTCGCGAGACGAAGGATGAGATTTTAATCCGGGACCTCCTCCGAAATCAGGAGGTCCGGCTGCGGGCGAGCGCGGTCAAAGAAAAGAAACAGCACGGTTCAGTGATGCCGGCGGGATTGGCCGACACCCTGACGCGCCCGGAATTTCGCGACCTTATCTGTTACCTGTCGGGATTGGGCAAGTCGGCAAACTGACGGTCGATGCGCGGTGTTCGTGGTGGCAGGTGGGGGCCGGAGCCGTGAGATTTTGAATCAAGCCGATGGCGATTTTTGCCCGGTTGTAGAGCTTGGAATTTCGTGCCGGATGGGTCAACTCTCCCCTGTCAACTCTCCCCTTTACAAGGAGACGAGCGCAGGATTAGCCTTGCGTCCAACGCATGCAAACTCAAATCACGGACTGAAAGAGGTTCATATGATTCGCAGAATTCCGACGTGTCTGTTTCTTTCGAGTCTTTTTATCAACCCGTTGTCAGCCGACGACCTGGTGGATTTGATTCCTGGCCTTTATAGCCGCAGCGGCGGCGGATTTGACGGTGCGCCGGGGATTCGCATTGGGTCGGCGGATGGGCACGAGGCGCACTTTGGTTTTGGAAGCGCCGTTGCCCTGCGGAGCCTGAACCAGCAGCTCGGGCAGGATTTCGCGGTCTTTCCATTTAATTCCGCAGTGGGTGCATTCAACTTCGCTTTTGATCCTGACCTGGGGACGTTCGTCAGCACGACGGACACGCACGGCCCGCTCTTTGCCGAACGCGGACAGACGCTGGGGAAAAAGAATCTGGACCTCGCCTTTGCGTTCACGTTTTTCGATTACAACAGCTTCAACGGGCAAAGTCTGGATCGCTACCACATTCGCGGAACTCACATCGCGGCGTCGTTTCCCGGAGGAGATCCTTCCCAAATCGACCCGGGCACCTACGAGGAGGACACCGTCGATCTCCGGCTCAAAGTAAAAGCCGCAGTGAAGATTTATTCGTTGGTGGCCAATTACGGGATCACGGAATCGCTCGAAGCCGGTGTGCTGGTGCCGCTGGTGGACGTGAACCTGCGAGTCAACAGCCAATGGTCTCTCGTGGTTTCGCCCAACAATCCGACCCCAGATGTGCATACGGAGGATCCGGCCCAGGGTGCCGAGCCCAGGAACGACCGGGCCAGTGGCAGCGCCTTCGGACTTGGCGACGTGATCTTCCGCTCGAAATACCAAATGCTGCACGACCATCCCATGGATTTGGCGGCGGCCGTGCTTGTGAAACTGCCCACGGGTGACGAGTCGAATTATCTTGGCAGCGGCGACACCCGGGTGCGCCCGTTGCTCGCGGCGTCGAAGCGTTTTGCGGATGTGTTTGGAACACCGTTGGGCATCACCCCGCACGTGAATTTGGGCTACGAGTTCAACTTGGAGGATTCCGACCTCGGCTCGATCGAATACGCGCTGGGCGTCGAGGCTGGCGCCAGGCGCGTCACGCTGGCGGTGGATTTTTTGGGAAGCCGCCGCGACGGCGATGGACAACATCGCATGGCCGCAGCCGTGGGTGCGAAATGGAATGTCTGGAAGCGATTGGTTCTCTCGACGAATTTCATCGTTCCTTTGAACGACGACGGCCTGAGATCGGACCTGATCACGACGGTGGGCGCCGAGTACAGCTTTACGTTTTGATGTTCGGAACGACCTTGAACAAATCATGGCTCATGAGCTTATGGTGCATGGCGTTTGCGCTTGGCCCAGGGACCAGCGGCGCGGAGGGAATACTGGTGGTCAAAAGCCAGAATTCTCCCCCGATCAATCAGTCTCTTGAAGGCTTTCGCGGCGTCTGGCGCGAGCCTGTGCGCGAAGTGGATTTGCGGGGTAAAGCCGACTCCAAGGAAGTGGTCAACAGTATTCGCGACGTTCGGCCTGACATTGTCGTGGCTTTTGGCCCCCAGGCGGCGGAGGCCAGCCGGGGCAGCGTTGGGGAGGTTCCCCTGTTGTTCGTGATGGTGGCCAACCCGGCCAAGCGCGGGCTCGAAGGCAGGAATATCGGCGGCATCTCGCTGAACATTCCGGCGATCATGCAGTTCACCAATTATACAAACGTCGTGCGGAACCTGAAGAAACTCGGCGTTATCTTCGACGAAAAGAAAACCGGCGACATGATCAAGGAAGCGAAAGCGGAAGCCGCCAGAATCGGGATTGAACTCATAGGCGTCTCTGTCTCCTCGCAGCGGGCCGTGGGCGACGCGCTCAAAACTCTTCTCGAACAAAAAATTGACGCGCTCTGGATGGTGCCGGACGAAACGGTGGTCACACCCGCGTCCTTCCAGTTTTTGCAAAGGGAAACTTCGCGCAACAAACTGCCTTTGCTGGCGGCGGCGGAGATTTTTGTTGAAAAAGGCGCGCTGGCATCGTTGTCGGTGGACTACGGCGACATGGGTCGTCAGGCCGGTGAGATCGCCAGCCAGATCATCAAAGATCGGAAATCGACGGAGGGGCTCAAAACAGTTTCGCCGGCCAAACTGAACCTCGCCATTAACCTGGAGACGTCGCGGCACCTCGGCGAACTCGTCAACCAGGATGCAGTCAATTCCGCCAGCAGGACTTACCCGTGAATGCTCCCCAGAGCCAGGCCCCGCCGGCGCGTCCGCGCGTTCGACTCTCGCTCAAGTGGCAGGTGATCGCCTTCATGTGCCTGCTGGTCCTGGCGGTGGCGTTTACCCTGAGCTGGTACTTTCTCCAGCAATCCAGTTTTATTCTCACCGGCAAATTCCAGGCGAAGGCCCGGTTGCTTGCTGAGACCCTGGCCCACAGTGCCGAATCCGAGCTGTTTAATATGGAACTCTACCAGACCGCTCCGGAAGAAGTGGAGGAGCACCTGGGCGTCTTCATCGATTCCCTTTTCAAAGAGCGCAGCGTTATCCGCGTGCTCATTGCCGACAAATACGGCGCGGTGGTCTCTGACAGAAGCCAGCCGGGTTTCGGCGAGACGCAGAATGAAATCATGCATCGCGCGACAGAGCATGCGTTCAGCCTCGTCACGAATGTGGTGGCAGAATCGATCCACTACGAGACGGCGGGAAACGAAGATCTGTTCCTCATCGCTGTCCCGGTCCTGCTGGAGAACCAGGGACAACTGGGCAGCGTGCGGATTATTTTCTCCCTGGCCAACACCCAGGCGGACATTCGCAAATCGCTGCTCACCGGGGCGAGTCTGGCGCTGGCGATTGTTGCCTTGGGAATTGTGCTGGCGTTCATATTCGGCCAGCGGGCTCTGGCTCCCATCCAGGGTATAGCGGATGCGGCCTCGAAGATCGCGGGCGGCGATCTCGCGCAGCGCGTCGAGGTTAAGCGGCAGGATGAAATCGGGGTGCTGGCCCATGCCTTCAATCATATGGCTGGCTCGCTCGGCCAGATGACGCACGGCCTGGAGGAAAAGGTCGGGCAGCGCACCGAGGAGTTGCGCCGGGTGAACGCAGAACTTCTGCGCGCCACCCAGCACAAGTCGGACTTCGTGGCCAACATGTCCCACGAACTGCGCACGCCGCTCAACGCGGTCATCGGTTTCTCCGAGGTGCTGCGCGAACAAATGTTCGGCCCGCTCAACGCCAAACAGGAGGAGTACGTGACCGACATCCTCACCAGCGGCCAGCATCTGCTCAGCCTCATCAATGACATCCTCGATCTTTCCAAAGTCGAGGCGGGCAAGATGGAGCTCGAATTGGGCGTGTTCGACCTCCGCAAATTGCTTGAGAACAGCCTCATCATGGTCAAAGAGCGCGCGATGTCCCACGGAATTCAGATCTCGCTGGACATTGGCGATGGCATCGGGCTGATGGAGGCGGACGAGCGGCGGCTCAAGCAGGTCATGTTCAATCTCCTGTCCAATGCGGTGAAGTTCACGCCGGACAAAGGCCGCGTCGGCATTGGGGCGCGGATCGTGGGGAACATGGTGGAGATTTCCGTCTCGGACACCGGCATCGGCATGTCGAAAGAGGACAAGCCAAAACTCTTCGGCGAATTCCAACAACTGCATACCGGCCTGACCGATAAACCCGAAGGCACGGGCCTGGGACTGAGCCTGACAAAACGGTTCATCGAATTGCACGGGGGTGAAATCCGGGTGGATAGCGCGCTGGGCAAAGGGAGCACGTTTACCTTCAGCCTGCCGTTCAAATCCATGTCCAGCCAACTCATCCTGCCCGCCGTCCAGGAGCCAGTCCTCTGGAGATTGCCGGACAACCTCTCCAGTGCGACGCCAAAAATTCTCGTCATCGAGGACGATCCAAAAGCGGCCGACATTTTTCGCATCTATCTTTCGGAAGCCGGTTACATCGTCGAACTGGCCGCCGACGGCGCGGAAGGATTGAGGAAAGTCAGGGAATGGTCGCCCGACGCCATTATCCTGGACGTGCTGATGCCGAACGTGGATGGCTGGGAGTTTCTCAACCTGCTCAAGGCCGATCCTGCCACGAAGGACCTGCCGGTCGTCATCGCCTCGGTCACAGACCAAAAAGGCAAAGGCTTTGCGATGGGCGCGGCGGATTATCTCATCAAGCCGGTGCAGAAGGACGAGTTGATCAAGAAACTTGGCGCATTGCATCTGGGGGGCGCGTCGCGGCCCAGAAAGATTCTCATCGTGGACGACGATCCCGAAACGGTCGAGCGAGTCAGTGCGTCGCTGGAGCCGGAAGGTTTTCAAGTGCTCAAGGCTTATGGTGGAGAACAGGGCGTGGAACTGGCGCACAAGGAGAAACCGGATTTGATCATTCTCGATCTGCTCATGCCGGGAACCAATGGCTTCGACGTGATGGAGCGGCTGCAAAGTTCCACCCAAACGAACTCCATGCCCGTCGTCCTTTTCACGGTCAAGCAGCTCACCGCCGAGGACAAACAGCGGCTGAAGGGTGTGGACGCCTTTGCGGCCAAGCAGGCGTTTGAAAGAGGCAACCTGATCGGGATCGTCAACCAGGTTCTTAATCGCGATTCAGGGGAAGGAATATGACTATGAGTGCCAAAACCATTCTCATCGTGGATGACAACCAGAAGAACTTGAAATTAATCCGCGATATTCTCCAGTTCAAAGGCTTCGCCACCGTCGAGGCGGCTGACGGCGAGACGGCGGTGGAGCTGGCGAAGTCGAATCAACCGTCGCTGATCCTGATGGATGTGCAGTTGCCCGGCATGGATGGACGAACCGCCATGAAAGCGATCAAGGCTAACGAGCGGACCCGGAACATTCCGGTCGTCGCCCTCACCGCGCTCGCCATGCGTGGCACCCGGGAGGAGCTGTTGGCGGATGGATTCGACGACTACATTTCCAAGCCGATCGAGATCAAGGAAGTTCTCAAACTCGTTCAGAAATTCCTGGGTTAAAACTATGCCTGCCAAACCCTGCATTCTCGTCGTGGATGACGAAGTCAAAAATGTGAAACTGCTTGAGGCCTTGCTCTCGCCGAGCGGATTCCACATCGAAAAGGCCTACAACGGCCAGGAAGCGCTCGACCACGTGGCCCGCAGGCGCCCGGACGTGATCCTGCTCGACGTGATGATGCCGGTCCTCGACGGATTCGAAGTTTGCACCCGCCTGAAAAACAATCCGGACACGCAACTGATTCCGATTGTGATCATGACGGCGTTGAGCCAGGTGGAAGACAGGATCAAGGGCAAGGAGGCGGGCGCCGACGATTTTCTGACCAAGCCGGTGGATCGCCGCGAATTGATGGCCCGCATCCAAAGCCTCCTGCGCTTGAACCAGGCCATTACAAAAAAAGTCGCGATGCTTGAACAAATCCAACAACGCTTAAGCCATTTTGTGCCCTCGTCCGTGGCGCGCCGCGTGGCTGCGAATCCGAACGACACCGATTTTCAGCAGCGGCAGCAGGATGTTTCGGTTCTCTTCGTTGACATCACCGGCTACACCCGAATGAGCGAATTGCTCCCGCAAGAACATGTCAACACGCTCGTCGAGACTTTGTTCTCGTGTTTCATAGACTGTTTCCATTCTCACGGAGGTGAAATTGGGAGCACCGCCGGGGACGGCCTGATGGTCATTTTCCACGACGATGATCCTGCCGAACACGCGGTCAAAGCGGTCCTCGCGGCGCTCGAGCTTCTTCGAGTGACCGAAGAAATGGAGCGGCAGCCCGCCTCGCTTACCCTTTTCGAGCCGACCGGGGAACCTGTTTCCATCCATGTGGGCGTTCACTCCGGTCCCGCGCTGGTCGGCCCGACCAAAATTGAAGGCGCCACGGCCACTCGCTGGGTCTATACCGCCATGGGGCCGGTGGTCAACCTGGCTTCCCGCATCGGCGCGTTCGCGAAAGGCGGCACGATAATGATCAGCGAAGAAACGGCGCGCCGGGTGGGGAATCGGGTTTCGCTCCAGGATATGGGGCGGCAGGATTTCAAAAACGTGGCGCAATCGGTCGGGATCTTTCAAGTTTTGCCCGTTGACAGGAAATCCCCGGGCGATCAAGGTGCTGCATCCATTCTATGAAAGCTTCGCGTTGCAGAATTCAAGTGCTGGGGTTTTTTGCCTGCGGGCTCTTCGTTTGCGATGTGCCATGGGTCATCGCAAATTCGGGCGGGCCCAATCCCGGTTACACCGGTGCGCCGAACGAATTGACCTGCTCGACCGTCGGCTGTCACACTCCGACCGTGTCGCGTGCGGGCTCCGTGTCACTCAGCGGGTTGCCTGCCACCTACGCGCCAGGGACGACTTACGGATTGACGCTGACGGTGAACGACACCGGAAGCCGGTTCGGCTTTCAATTGACGGCCATCCAATCGTCCGGCAGCCAGGCGGGCAGCTTTCAAACCAACGCCGTGACTCGACTCGTGACCACGAACATTCTCGGCAACCCGCGCCAATATATCGAGCAACGGGATTTCGCCGCGACCTCGGCCAAGGCGTGGGCCTTCAACTGGACGGCGCCGAGTCCGGCCGCCGGCACGGTCACTTTCTACATGTCCGGATTGCGCGCGAACAACGACGGCAATATCACGAGCGACACGCTCTTCAACGCGAGCGTGGCCCGCACCCCGTCCCTCCCGCCGTCCATCACGACACAGCCGACCAACCAGACTGTCCTCCGGGGAAGCAACGCGACCTTTGTTGTTGCCGCAACGGGAACCGGAACGCTCAGCTACCAGTGGCGCACGAATACAATCAATATTCTCAGTGCGACGAACACCAGCTACACCGTCACGAACGCGCAGCCATCCAATGCCACCAATTTCACCGCGGTTGTCGCCAACGCCTTTGGCAGCGTCACCAGTGCTGTGGCCACCCTCACGGTGAATCTTCCGCCATCCATCACGACGCAGCCGACCAACCAAACCGTCCTCCGGGGAAGCGACGCAACTTTCGTGGTTGGCGCGACTGGAACCGGAACCCTTCGTTACCAGTGGCGAACGCATGCGGTCAATATCGTCGGCGCAACAAACGCAGGCTACACCGTCACTAATGCACAGCCTTCCAATCCCACAAATTTCACCGCCGTCGTCACCAACGCGTTCGGCAGCGTCACCAGCGCCGTCACCACTTTGACGGTAAATTTTTCCCCGTCAATATCCGCTCAGCCGCAGAGCCAGACCGTGGCATCCGGAGGCAATGCGAGCTTGGTTGTCGTGGCGGCGGGGACGCCTTCGCCGACCTATCAATGGCGCAGCAACGGGATCAATTTCGCGGGCCGGACAAATGCCACCCTGACCGTGACCAATTTTCAGTCCGCAAACGAGGCGGACTACAACGTCGTGGCCGCCAACAGCGTGGGCTTGGTGACCAGCTCGATTGCCAAATTGTATTTGAATTCCCCGGTCCGCTTCACGAATCTCCTGCTCCAGGGCGACACCTTTTCCGCACTGCTCCTGGGCGTCGCCAACACCAATTATGTCATCGACGCCGCCACGAACTTCAGCGGGTGGACGCCCGTGGTCACCAACACTGCGACCAACGGCCTGATTGATTTGAGAGAGACCAACGTGCTGACCCGCGGGCGGCGGTTGTTCCGGGCGCGTGCCCTGTAACGAAGGGAATCGTTCCTGCCGCCACGAATCCACATTGAATGGGGAAAGCCTTCGCAGCCGTCGGGATCAAGCCCGTTTTTTCAAGAAATTTCCCGCCTCCGTCGGTGAATGGCATTCAATTTTTTAGCTTGGCACCTTTCCCGAGTCTGCACAGGATTATGACATGAAAACCCCCACAGTGCGTCGGAAAGCCTCAGCACTTCGGAAACGTCGTGCCTCATCCGGCGCGTCGGCTGGCAAAATTCATCCCGTCGTTATTTATCCCTTCCGCCAGTCGGAGAGTTACGAGGATTTGCGCCAGCTTTACGCGATGGTCGCCCGGCTCACCGACAACCCGGAGATTTACGCACGCCCGATCACGGTCGTGGACCGAAAGACCTACTATGCGAATGCGAAGAACAAACACTTCGCCGATTTCCGAAAAAACACGGTCGAAGTTACCTCCGACATTCTGGACGCCTGGTGTGTGGACACCTGCCAGATGTGGTATTCGGGACTCGGCATGGCCTACGAGCGGGGCGGACCCAACGACGTGTATTGGCTGATCCCCGGGGATTTCAATTACGGCAGCATGGTCGGCCACGAGGTGTTGAGCCAATTGCATGACCTGCCGGAAATCTGTGTCGAGTTGCAGCAGGATGTTTGCATTGGCGAAATCGCGACCGACCACAATAATCCCAAGCAGATCATCGACACCTATGGGACGTTTGCCCTGCTTTACCACTGGTTTCCGAACCAGGCCCGGGAGATCCGCGAATACACCGAGCGCCCGCGATCTGAGTTTTTTGCGATGCGTCACGCGTTTCTTGGCGAGATGCTCAACCGCCGCTGGTACGCTTATGAACAAACGGTCGTGACCCTGCTTTATGCGGTGTTCGACAAAAAACACATCAGCCGCTTTCTGGTCGGCCACGTATCCGATTTGCCCGAGGGACGCGAAAGCGTCAGCTCGGCCATGCAACAATTGGATCGCACCGAGCGCGTCCTGAAAACGCTTTGGCGCGAGCGCAACCAGAGCCTGCCAGATTGGACCAAACACTATCGCGTGCTTGAGTCGCAATCCGACCAGGTGCGGAGGACGGCGATGACAATTCTGGAAAATTTATTGAGTTGAGCTTCCATTGCGGCCACTTTGTTGCGATGGAGCAACCGTTAATTAATTTCGAAATTTTTCTGCATGAGCTATCGGAATAAAAACAACGCGCATAATATGCGCTCCGTCAATTTTGTTTGCGACGCGCCCCAGGCGCAGTCGGTGGCACTGGTTGGCGATTTTAATAATTGGAACGCGCATTCGCACCCGATGAAGAAGCAGGCCGACGGCGCCTGGTTGCTGCGGCCGGAACTCAAGCACGGCCATCATCGCTACGCTTATTTGGTTGATGGGGTGATGACCTTGGATCCCCGCGCCATGGGCGTTACCCGCAACGACAAGAACGAACGCGTGGCTCTGATTGCGGTGAGTTGAGCGGGTTGGGTTGATTGGAAATCGCTTTAACCTGCGTCTCTTCGGAAGCGATAGAGTACGGTTTCTTTCAAATGGGCGCGTCTTGACACAGCCGCCATGTGCTGCCGAGTTGCACTCGGCATTTCCCGCTTAATTTGTGAAGGGGGCTGTCGGGAATTCCCCGCCGTTCAACTGCCGAGTGCAACTCGGCAGCACGTTGATTCGACTGCAAGGAGCCATTTTGGGAAGAGCTTGGTGGTGGTCTTGAGATGCGCCTCTTCCAAGTCCGAAACAATATACTGCATTGAATGCGGGTCTGATTTGTGGAAATATTTGCCACACCGCATTTGTGAGGAACCTGTTCTCAATTCTATTTTTCGTCACCGCTGCTGCGTTCGCCGCGGCACCGGTGCCGACTCCTCTTCAATTCGAGTTTTTTGAAAAACAGGTGCGTCCGCTGCTGGTGGAGCGTTGCTACGAGTGCCATGCCGAGAAAAAGCAGAAGGGCGGGCTCCGCCTTGATTCGGCGGCTGCCGTTCTAAAGGGTGGCGACAGCGGACCCGCCCTCGTGCCGGGGCATCCGGATCAATCCAAAATCATCGAAGGGATTTCGTGGAGCGACCCGGATTTCCAGATGCCTCCCAAAAACAAGCTGGCGGAATCGGAGATCGCCGTTCTCTCAAAATGGATCGAAACGGGTGCGGCTGATCCGCGCACCAACGCGGAGCCAGCCGCGCCGAAAGTGGGCAGTGCCGAGAACTCCCTGCATTGGGCGTACCAGCCGTTGAGCGATGCCCCGCCCCCAAAACCGAAAAACACCGCTTGGGCCCGCAACGCCGTCGATCACTTTATTCTGGCCAAGCTCGAGGCAAAAAATATTCAGCCGGCGCCGGATGCGGAGCCCGCCAGCCTGGTGCGTCGCGCGTATTATGACCTGACCGGATTGCCTCCGACGCCGGAGGAGATCAATGTTTTTTCAGGGAGCGATCCGAGGAAATCGTTTCCAGAATTGGTGGACCGATTGCTCGCCTCGCCGCGCCTCGGGGAACGCTGGGGCCGCCATTGGCTGGATGTCGCCCGCTACGGCGAGTCGGTGACGTTGCGCGGCTTGATTTTCAAGGATGCCTGGCGTTACCGCGACTACGTGATCTCGGTGTTCAACGAAGATGTTCCTTACGACCAGTTCATTCGCGAACAAATTTCCGGCGACCTTTTGTCGTCGCAAGACGTCGCGCTACGGCAGCGGCAGGTGGTCGCGACGACTTTCCTTGTGCTCGGCAACACCAATTTCGAGGAACAGGACAAGGCGCAATTGCGAATGGACGTGGTGGATGAACAGTTGGACACGATTGGCAAGGCTTTCCTCGCCCAGACATTTGGTTGCGCCCGGTGTCACGATCACAAATTCGATCCTATTCCGGCGCGCGACTATTATGCGATGGCGGGAATTTTGCGGAACGCGCAAACATTGATCGACGCGAACGTCTCGACCTGGGTAACGGTGCCGCTCCCTCTGGTGCCCGACGAGGAAAAGATTTACGCGGAGCAGGAAGCAAAGGTCGCGGCCGTCGAAACGGAGATTAAAGCGGCGAAGGAAACGGTGCGCCGGCTCGCGGGCGTGAGTGGTGAAACCAAAAGTGCCGGGAGTCGGCAGATCATCCAGCCGGAAGCCTTGCCAGGGATTGTGGTGGACAGCGCGCAAGCCAAGGCCGTGGGGCACTGGATGCACTCGCAATTCTCGAAGAATTATATTGGGGACGGTTATCTCCACGATGAAAACAGCGGCAAAGGAGAGAAGACACTTACCTTCATACCGGAAATTAAAGTCGCCGGGAAATACGAAGTCCGCCTGGCCTACGTCCATTCGCAGAATCGCTCCACCAACGTTCCCGTGACGATTTCGCATGCCGATGGCGAAACAACCGTTCACGTCAATCAACAGGAATCTCCGGTGCTGGATGGCCGTTTCGTCTCGCTCGGCCAGTTTCGTTTTGAGAAAAGCGGGTTCGCCTCGGTCCTGGTCGCCAACGAGGGCACCACGGGTCATGTCATTGCCGATGCGGTGCAGTTTTTTCCTTTGGACAGTGCGGACGGGGCGCCGAAGAGGGCAAAATCGAAGTCGGCGCCCAATGGCCCACAGCAGGCTGCGGCGGACGAGGTCAAATCCCTCGAAGCGAGGCTGAAAAAACTTCGCGACAGCGGGCCGAAACGGCCCGAAGTCATGTCGGTCCGCGAGCAGGCGGAAATTGGCGATACGCAGATTAATATTCGCGGAAACGTTCACAACAAAGGGCCGACTGTTCCGCGCGGATTTCTCCAGGTCGCCACCGTCGGGCCGGTGCCAGCGATTCCCGATAACCAGAGTGGGCGGCGCGAACTGGCCGATTGGATTGCCAGCTCGCAGAATCCGTTGACGGCCCGCGTCATGGTGAATCGCGTCTGGCACTGGCTGCTTGGATCGGGGCTGGTCCGCACCCCCGACAATTTCGGGAAAATGGGTGAGACCCCATCGCATCCCGAGTTGCTTGATTACCTCGCGTCATGTTTTATTGAAGACGACTGGTCCGTGAAAAAACTGATTCGCGAGATCATGCTCTCCCACACGTATCAATTGGCAGGCGCGACCGCCGACAAAACCGGCAGCAGCGCCGCGGCCGATCCGGAGAACCGGCTTTTTGGACACGCCAATCTCCGCCGGCTCGACGCGGAATCGATCCGCGACACGATTCTTTTTGTCAGCGGCGACCTCAAGCTGGACATGGGCGGCCGGACTTTCGACGAAGGGATGGCGTCCGATTTTGCTTTCAACAGCACCGAGCCGCGACGCAGTGTTTACCTGCCGGTATTTCGGAATGCGTTGCCCGAGGTTTTTGAGGTGTTCGATTTCGCCGATCCGAGTATGGTGACAGGCGTGCGCAACGTGAGCACGGTTGCGCCGCAGGCGCTGTTCCTTATGAATCATCCCTGGGTGCGGGAACAATCACGCCGGACCGCCCAGAGATTATTGGCGAGCCCGGCCACCAATGATCGGGATCGCGTCGGGCGTCTCTATCAAATGACCGTCGGACGCGCGCCGAATGCGAAAGAGATTTCGATTGCGATGAAAAACCTGGCTGGAGAACCGGACGCAACGGAAGCGTGGGCTCAGTTGGTTCAGGCTGTGTTTGCGTCGATCGATTTCAGATACTTGAATTAATCCGGCAATGAACAAAGGAAAACCGACCAGATGACAATGCCCTTCCAAATGACGCGCAGGAAAGCGTTGAGCACGCTGGCCTGTGGGTTCGGTTCGCTAGCCTTTGCCGGCCTAGCCGCGAAACCGGCGTTCGCTGCTTTGAACCCGCCTGCGGCGGGGCTGCCGCATTTTCGCCAGCGCGCCAAGCGGGTCATTTTTATCTTCATGCAGGGCGGCCCGTCTCACATTGACACGTTCGATTACAAACCGGACCTGACGAAGCATGACGGAGCGATGCACGCCTTCGACGACGCCCGCGTGATTGCGAATACCGGCAAGCGGGGTTCCTCCCAGCGGGTCATGAAATCCCCCTGGAGCTTTTCGCGGCACGGGGAGTCGGGGCAATGGGTTTCGGAATTATTTCCCGAGATGGCGCGGCACGTCGATGACCTCTGCTTCATTCATTCGATGCAGACCGAGGGAGTCGCGCATGGTCCCGCGACGTTGTTCCTCCATTGCGGCGCCACCAATCTGGTTCGCCCGTCGATGGGCGCGTGGGTCACTTACGGACTCGGGACCGAAAACAACAACCTGCCGGGCTTCGTTGTGATTTCTCCCTCGTCGGGAAACGGCGGGGCGCGCAATTATGGCAACGCCTTTCTTCCCGCGATTTATCAAGGAACGGCCATCGGCAAGGCGGGCACACCGGCGGCGCACGCGGTCATTCGCAACCTGACCAACCCTGCGCTTTCCCCGGCGGCGCAACGGCGGCAGTTCGAATTGTTCCAGGAGATCAACGCGGAACAACTCCGCTCCAAGCCGGGCGAATCTGAATTGGAGGCGGTGATCAATTCCTACGAAGTTGCCTGGCGCATGCAAAACAATGCTCCGGACGCCATAGATTATTCGGACGAATCACCCGCCACGCTCGCCATGTACGGAATCGGCGAAAAGGCGACGGACGATTTCGGGCGGCAATGCCTGATGGCGCGGCGGCTCTGCGAAACTGGCGTCCGTTACGTGCAGATCACCTATGGCGACAACACGGCCAATCCCGCCTGGGATCAGCATTCCAACCTGCCGAAACATGCCGACCACGCCCGCGCGGTGGACAAGCCGGTGGCCGGCCTCCTGGAAGATTTGAAACAACGGGGGCTGCTCGAGGACACCATCGTCTGGTGGGGCGGAGAATTCGGACGCACTCCCTACGCCCAAAATAACGGGACGGGTCGCGACCACAATCCCGGCGGATTCACGGTCTGGCTGGCGGGTGGCGGTTTCAAGCCTGGCTTTGCCTTTGGCGCAACCGATGACCTGGGCCATATCGCTGTCCGGGACAAAGTTCACATGCACGATTTGCATGCGACAATTCTCCACCAGATGGGCCTGGACCACGAGAAACTCACGTATCGGTTCGATGGCCGGGATTTTCGGCTCACCGATGTTCACGGCTCGATTGTCCGGGAACTGATATCCTGACCGCCGCATCGGAACAAATCAGTGCATCGTGACGTTGCTGCCAAATTAGTGGGGCAGGCATCTTGCCAATAGTGTTCGGCATGGAAGCTGCCCCTGTGTACAGGGGGATTCCCCTATTGTACTTTGTGCTGATTTGTGTTTTCCTCTGGCTGTGGCCCGGAACGTTGAACCCGTCCTCCAGCAGCACGACTTGAAGCGATGGAAACTCATCGCCGATTT
>Ga0163144_10017174_pt1 | contig 14755 bp, 11 predicted proteins | sample OliLak19BULKMAT1_FD_123175 | JGI IMG/M metagenome (GOLD analysis project Ga0163144, IMG submission 123175) | Freshwater microbial mat bacterial communities from Lake Vanda, McMurdo Dry Valleys, Antarctica - Oligotrophic Lake LV.19.BULKMAT1 | ecosystem: Environmental > Aquatic > Freshwater >... | reverse complement strand
CGCTCAGAAATACCCGGCGCAAACAGCAGTTCACGCAGCAAAAGCGCCGCAAGCGTCATGGCGGCGGGTTCAGTAATAAACGAGCCCAGCAGCGGCGTGAGCGCTAGCGCAGTTGCATAAAACGCCAGTCCAGGCGCAATCGGCAGCGCCGCACTAAGCCCCAAAATAATGCGACGCATTAGGTCGAGAATGGGCTTGCTAGCGGCAATCACCATCACCACAAATACAAACATAGGTTCAGTAAAGCTCAGGCTTTCCAGATACTCCGTCGCGCTGCCGGTGCCGCGCACAAAAGCATAAAAAACTACAAAAATCAGCGACCAAAAGCCGAACACAACCTCAATTTCGCCGAGTAGGTGAAAAACGCCGCTATGGTTCGGATAGCGATGCGCTAGCTTTTCGAAATAGCTCGTCGAAAATGTGTGGATGATGGCGAGGGCGAAAAGCACCGTGCCGACGAGTTCAATAATGTTTGGGTGGTTCAATGGATCTACGCTTCCTGGTTTTCGCGATCATGGGAAAGAGGGAAGACAACTTTCGCCGTTTGACGGAAGCTTGGACTTGGGCTTACCGTTGGAATTTCCCCGCTGGTCCAAAGGCCACTGCACATTTTAGGGAAAAAAAGTCTCTCCTTGCGCAAGATCGCTGTCGCCCCAATGGTCGTTTTTTCGGCGTTTTGGCAATGCTAATCTGACGGCGCATTCGCAAATTGCTAGACATCATCCCCGGCACGCTGATAGTGCTTGGCAATGACATCTGCCACCGCTGCCGTTAGCTTTTTCCCGGTCGGGATGTGTAAAAACTCATTCGGCCCGTGGGCGTTTGATTTTGGCCCGAGCAGCCCGGAGATCATAAACTGCGCGTTTGGGAATCGTTCGCTCAGCATGCCCATAAAAGGAATCGTGCCGCCTTCGCCCATCGCCGCCGAGCTTGGCCCAAAATGCGTGCTTGAAGCCTCGTCTAAGGTCGCTTGCAGCCAGTTTTTCGTCGGTGGCGCGGCCCAGCCGCTGGCCGCAGTTTCCGCTTCGAATTCGACTCGCGCGCCATAGGGCGGATCGCGTTCCAGCATTTCTTTGAGCGCTTTTGACGCGCGTTCGGCATCCAACATCGGTGGAATGCGAATGGACAGCTTCAGCGCCGTTTCTGGGCGCAATACGTTGCCCGCATTGCCTAAGCTTGGAAAGCCCTCAGCGCCCGTCACTGACAGCGTTGGCCGCCAAGTGCGATTTAACAGCAGCTCAGTGGTGTCATCTAGCATCGGCCGCGTGTTGCCCGCCCATGGGAATCTGCTGTAGCTGTCCTGGCCCAAAATGGCGGCGGTATTTTTCGCCTGCTGCATGCGTTCGCTGGGAATATCGACGTAGAAAATCTCTGGAATAATTTTCCCGGTGCGCTCATCTTCAATACGGCTAAGCAGCTGCCTTAAAATTCGAAAGCTTGACGGCACAATGCCGCTAGCATCGCCGGAATGCACGCCTTCTTCCAGCACTTTAACGCGCAGCGTGCCGCCTGCTAGCCCGCGCAAACTGGTGGTCACCCACAGCTGGTCGTAGTTACCGCAGCCCGAATCCAGGCAAACCACGAGGCTAGGCTGGCCGATACGATCCGCCAAATAGCTCATGTAAAACGGCAAATCGTAGCTGCCAGATTCCTCACAGCCTTCAATCAGCACCACGCAGCGCGCGTGCGCAATGCCGCGTTCGTGCAGCGCCATGATGGCGGTGAGTGAGGCAAACACCGCGTAGCCATCATCCGCGCCGCCGCGCCCGTAAAGTTTGTCATCGGCAATGACCGGCTTCCACGGGCCTAAATCATTCGCCCAGCCGTGCATTTCCGGCTGCTTGTCCATATGTCCGTAAAGCAAAATGCAATCTTCACCCTGGCCTGGAATTTCCAAAAATAATAGCGGCGTGCGGCCGGGCAGCTGAATTTTCTCAACAATCATCCCCGGAATTGGCTGGCGTCGAACCCAGGTTTCAATCAGCGCCATGGCCTCGGCCATGTAGCCGTGTTGCTCCCACTGCGCATCAAATGCCGGGGATTTGGCCGGAATTTTAATATACGTTTCGAGCTGCGGAATAATGTCGTCGTCCCATTTTGCGGAAACGAAATCCTTCATATGCTGTGTATGGTTCATGGGTGCTCCGCTGGCTTGATGAGCGCCGAGTTTAGCAGAGCAAAATCGCGGTTTCGTTAGCGATTGTGGGGTTTTTAGATTGATTTCATTTGTATTGTTTACAACGCAAGCCTTCGCTGCGAGACTCACAGTCGTTTTTGTTTCGGCGTATTTCAGTCCACTATCGCATGCATTGTACTTTGCAACTCACGCCTAAAGGTAGGCTGCTACTCGCAATTGAGCCTGATGCGCAGGCGCTTGCTGAGGATTTAGCGCAGCGGCTTTCCGCCGTATTTGGGCGTGGCACCGGCCATGGCTTGCTGCATTTGGGCGCAGTGGAGGTAAGCACTGCGTTACCCGCAATCTGGGCTTATTGGCGGGATTTTGCGGCGCGTTTCGTGACTGCACTGACGGCATCGCCCGAGGGCGGGGTCATTGCCGTATTACCGCTAGATGCCTCAGCGCAAGATGCCCTGTGTTTGGACGCACCGCCAATGACCGGCGCGGAATATCTGAGCGTTGATGTTTTAACCACACTTTGGCAGCAGATTGAAGCGGCGGCGCAGCTTGAACTTGCACAATTTGGCGGGCCGCTGAGAGAGTTTTTGAAAGCTAAACACCCGGCTTGGAATCTGATCGGGCGGGTGCACTTTAATTTGGCGGAAAATCGACAAGACTCTGACTTCCCGTTTGCGTTTATTGCTACTTACACGTCGCGGCTTTCCGCGCACGGCAAGGCGCAGCATTTGCCGCTATCGCGGGCGCTTGCAGAATTCTCTGGTGCTCGAATGAAAGCGCAGCTGCTGTCACTGCTTATACCGGTGCAAACCGCCGCTGAAAGCTGCGCTTGGCTGGCGGCCATAGTGCAGCGGGGGGATATTTATCATCCATTGCGCTGGTCCGCGCTGGAGGCAGCGGCGCTGCTCAAGGATGTTGCGGCGTTACAGCGCGCTGGCATTGTGCTGCGGATGCCTAAAACGTGGGCGGCGGATCGCCCAGCCCGGCCTAAAGTGACCGGCACGGTGGGCGATAAAAATCCTTCACTGTTAGGCATGGATGCGCTGCTCGATTTTGAGATGGCCGTAACGCTAGACGGGCAAACGCTAACGCCTGTGGAAATTGACGCACTGCTGTCAGGTCAAGAGGGCCTGCGATGGGTGCGCGGCCAGTGGGTGGAAGTTGAACATGCGCGATTGGCGCAGCTGATTGGCCGTTTTCAGGGCATTCAAGACGCTGCTGCCAAAGGTTTGCCGTTTGCGCAGGCGATGCATTTAGTAGCAGGCACAGCGCTGATAGCTGAGGCGGACGCGGATCAGGATTGGTATGAAGTAAAGACGGGCGAATGGCTGGCGCAAAACTTGCAAAAATTGCGATCACCAGAAACCTTAGCCGCTATCTTCCCGGGTGCGGCACTGAAGGCGAATTTGCGCCCCTATCAGCTCGTTGGCGTGCGCTGGCTGCATTTGCTGAGCCAGATGGGATTAGGCGCTTGTTTAGCTGATGATATGGGTTTGGGGAAAACGATGCAGATTTTAGCGCTGCTTTTGACTTTGCCTCGCACCGGGCCGAGCTTGCTGATCGCCCCTGCATCATTACTAGCCAATTGGCAGCAGGAAGCGCAAAAGTTTGCGCCAAGTTTGCGCTGCCTGCTGGCACATCCGTCGGCAATGACGCAAAAGCGCTTGCAAGCGATTGATCCTTTGCAGCTGGCGCAAATTGATCTGGTTATCACCAGCTATGGCACGCTGATGCGTTCAAGTAATTTGCTAACCCAGCGATGGCAGCTGGCGATCGCAGACGAAGCGCAGGCGCTCAAAAATCCTGGCGCTAAGCAAACGAAAGCCGTCAAACAAATCATTGCCAGCACGCGCATCGCGCTAACCGGCACACCGGTGGAAAATCGCTTGACGGATTTGTGGTCGCTTTTTGACTTCACGCATCCAGGCCTGCTTGGCACGCAAAAAAACTTTGCCGACTTGACAAAAATTATGGCGAAACAGCAGCAATTTAGCCCGCTGCGAACGCTGCTCAAGCCCTATATTTTGCGCCGACTCAAAAGCGATAAGCGCATTATTGATGACTTGCCCGATAAAACAGAGCTAATTGCATGGTGCGCATTGCGCCCGGCGCAAGCGGCGCTGTATCAAAGTACCGTGCAGGAGTTAGCGCAAAAGCTTGAAGCGTCCTCAGGTATTCAGCGTAAAGGCCTAGTGCTCGCGTATTTGATGCGCTTCAAACAAATTTGCAATCACCCATCGCAGTGGCTGGGCGATGGCGGCTGGAAGCCGGAACAAAGCGGCAAATTCAAGCGGCTAGCAGAGCTATGTGACACGATCGCGGCGAAGCAAGAAAAAGTTTTGGTGTTCACTCAGTTTCAAGAAACCACCGCGCCGCTGGCAGCGTTTTTAGGCAGCATATTTGGGCGCGAAGGCCAGATTTTGCACGGCGGAACGCCGGTTGCAAAACGGCGTGATCTGGTCAAGCGCTTTCAAGATGACGAGCACTGCCCATTTTTTGTGCTCTCAATCAAGGCTGGTGGAACAGGGCTGAATTTAACGGCCGCTTCGCACGTGATCCATTTTGATCGCTGGTGGAATCCGGCGGTGGAAAATCAGGCCACCGACCGCGCTTGGCGCATTGGTCAGCACCGCAATGTGCTAGTGCATAAATTTGTCTGCCGAGGCACGATAGAGGAACGTATTAATGCGTTAATACAGTCCAAACAGCAGCTCTCAAAAGATGTTTTAGACGGTTCTAACGAAGTTAACTTGACTGAAATGAGCAACGCAGAGCTGCTAGATATGGTCAAACTTGATATTCACAGCATAAGCGGGTAATCAATGAACGCCAATGGCATGCGCTGCTCGGTAGCCTACTAATCATGGCGCACCGAAATTCTTGGCCGGTGTATCGATCCGTCGGCGACAAACGCGCGCAAGCGGGCAAAGCGGTTGTGGCTGCAAACAAGAAGGGGCAGAACTATTCGCCAGTGGTAATTGAGGGGCGGGCGATTGCCACAAGCTTTTGGGGCAAAGCGTGGTGTGCGAATTTAGAAGCGTATAGCGATTATGAAAATCGGCTGCCGCGCGGGCGCAGCTATGTGCGGGCCGGCTCGGTGATTCATCTTGCCATTGAGCCGGGAAAAATAATCGCAAAGGTTGCCGGCTCAAGCGTCTATCAGGTTGAAATCAGCATTCATGCAGTGCCAGATGAGCGTTGGAAGGCGCTGTTAAATCAGTGTACGGGTTCAATTGCGTCGCTTATTGAGCTGTTACAGGGCCGGCTGTCCACCGCCGTAATGGAGGCCGTTACGGCCCCGAAAACAGGATTGTTTCCAGTTCCCAAAGAAATCAAGCTAAGCTGCACCTGTCCGGATTCAGCGGTGATGTGCAAGCACGTTGCGAGCGTGATGTATGGCGTGGGCGCTCGCTTAGATGCGCAGCCCGAGCTGCTATTCACGCTGCGCCAAGTGGACGCCGATGCGCTAGTCACCCAGGCAGCAGCGTCAAGCCAGCAGGCAAAAGCGAAATCAAGCCAGGCCAAGCGGTTGGATGTTGCAACGCTGGGCAACCTGTTTGGTTTAGAGCTGGACAGCTCTGAAGTGATAGCGACCCAAACGCCAATCAAAGCGAAACGTACAAAACGCACCTGATATCACGCCCGTGATCTTCAACCCTGGTCAGATTTGCCTATTAAGCTTTGACCTTTTCCTCCAAAAACCTATCCGCTAAGCCATGAGTTAGCCGTGATCCAAAAGAAAACCGGCCTTGCGTTTAAATCCGCCGTGCATCAAACACGTTTGGCAGCGCGCGCAGTTTGCCAAGCAGGCCGGAAAGCTGTCCGAAATCGCTGACTTCTAAGCTGTAGTCCATCAAAGCGGTGCCTTCGAGCGGGTCGGTTTTGGTGCTGGAGCCTAAGATGTTGACTTTCGCTTCGGCGAACACGGTGCCAACGTCGCGCAGTAGGCCGTTGCGGTCAAAGGCGCTGACCCGCACCAGGACGTTGTAGCGCTGGCCTTCGCAGCTGCTCCACTGCACGTCAACGAGCCGTTCCGGTTCAATTTGGGCGAGGTGTTTGACGTCTTTGCAATCGCTGCGGTGCACCGAAAGCCCGCGTCCGCGCGTGATGAATCCACTGATTGAATCGCCCGGCAGCGGCTTGCAGCAGTTCGCCATGGTAACTAGCAAATTGCCGACGCCGTCAATTCGCACGGCATCGCGGGTGTCACCCGCTTTGCTGGGCTTAAAGGGTTTGACAATGCCCTCTTTAAGCTTGCTGGTGCTTTTAACGGGCGCTGCCGTGCTGGATTTTGCCGCCGCCGCTTTTGCACTTTGATATTCGCTGATTGCGCGCGCGAGCTGGCCCATGGTTAGGTCGCCGAGCGCGATTTGCAAGTACAGCTCTTCGGATTTTTTCAGCTGATAGCGGCTTAGCAGCCAGTCCATCGGCGGCTCAGACAACTTGACGCGCTTAAGCTCCTTCTCGAACAGCTCGCGCCCTGCGCTTAGATTTTGCGCGGTATCAAGCTGGTTGAAGTAGCTGCGCACTTTGGCGCGCGCGCGCGGGGTGCGCAGATAGCCCTGCTGCGCATCCAGCCAGTTGCGATTAGGCTCGCCGACGTTGGCGCGCAAAATATCAATTTGATCGCCCGATTTTGGCTGAAACGTCAGCGGCACAATCCGCGAATTAACCTTTGCGCCCCGGCAGGTATGGCCTAAACGGGTGTGAATGTAGTAGGCAAAATCCAGCACGGTAGCGCCCGCTGGAAGCTCCATAACTTCGCCTTTGGGGGTAAGCAAATAAACATGATCTTCCAGCAGTTCGGTAGAAAAACCGGCCAGCAATGCTGCATCATCGCCATCGCGCTGATCTAGCAGCTGGCGCATCCAGCTAATTTTGCGCTCAAATTCTGCGCTGCTGGCGCCGCCTTCTTTGTAGCGCCAGTGCGCGGCAACCCCCAGTTCGGCATGCTCGTGCATATCCGGCGTGCGAATTTGCACCTCAACCGCTTTGCCATCCGGGCCCAGCACCGCAGTGTGCAAAGATCGGTAATTATTGCCTTTGGGGTGCGCGATGTAGTCATCAAACTCGTTATGAATCGGCTGGAACAGCGAGTGTACGACGCCCAAAGCGGCATAGCAGGCGGGCACGTCTGCGGTCATTATCCGCACCGCGCGCACGTCATAAAGCTCGGAAAACGCCAAGCCTTTTTTCTGCATTTTTTTGTGGATGCTCCAAATATGCTTAGGCCGGCCCTCCACTTGCGCTACAAGCCCCGCTTTTGCCAAACCATCGCTGGTGGCTTCAATAAAATCAGCAATGTAGGTTTCGCGTTCAGCCCGGCGCTCATCGAGCAAGCTTGCGATCTTTTTAAACGTTTCCGGCTGTGAATAGCGAAAAGCCCAGTCTTCTAGCTCCCATTTAAGCTGCCAAACGCCCAGCCGATTAGCCAGCGGCGCGTGGATATCCGCCGTGACGATCGCGGCCTGCTTGCGGGTTGCATCGTCGGCTTTTACCAAGGATCGCAGCAGCACAAGCTGCTCTGCCAACAAAATCAGCACAACCCGCACGTCTTTAATCAGCACCAGCAGCAGGCGTCGAATACCTTCCGCGCTGGAACCGGGCGGCCGCGCTTGATATACCGGCCATACTTTTTTGGCGATCTCATGGCCTTCCAGCAGCTGCAACACGCCGGCTGACAGCGTCAAATTTGCACGAATTGCGTCCTTAGCGACCGCCCAAAAAGGGCAGAGCAGCGCGGCGATTTGGGTATCCACGTCGGCTTTTAAGGTGCGTAAGATTTCCTGCACGCGCGAAAGCTCGTTTTGCTGCGCCAAATCCGGTGCAAGCGCCTTTTGCAGCCACGCCCAGGTCTGCTGAAGGCGCTCTGTTTCTAACGCTAGGCTTTCAACGAGTCCGTGATCATTGCGGCTTGAGTTCGCCAAGTCAGACGTGTGTGGGATCGGATTCAAATGGGCAGAAAATCTGTGAAAAGTGGAGTTTGGAAGTTAAAATATGCAGGCTATGTCAAAGTCTGGTTAAGCAAAGCTGGATTCGGAGTTTTTACAACAAAATCGACCTTGACTTTGCCCGCCCATAGCCTAACGTGTGAAATGTAGTTAGTGCTTAAGCCGGTTTCGGGTTATTGTTACGCGATGCGGGTTTAAGTAAAGTCAATTTTGACTTAAAACTTGCGCATGCTTTTTTTCAACCTCCAGGAGCTAGACCATGAACTCACCGCCCGTATTTGCCGCTGGCCATGCCATTGGCACCCCTATCAATCAAGTTTTACGCAACACCTATTTACTGCTGGCGCTTACGCTGGTTGCAGGCGCAGTTGCCGCTTACGTAGCAATGGCAACGAACGCAGGCATCATCAACTGGTGGCTCTATTTAGGTTTCGCACTCGCAATGCCCTACGTGATTCATGCCACGCGTAACAGCGTTTGGGGCATCGTGACCAGCTTTATATACGCAGCCGGCTTAGGCTACATCGCAGGCCCAATCATCAACATGTATTCCACAAGGTTAGGCGTCCATATCCCGATCTATGCGTTTACCGCGACGGCTACGATATTTATCGGGTTAACGGGCTATGCAATGGCAACCAAGCGCGATTTCAGCTTTTTGCGCGGCTTTATGTTTGCCGGCTTTTTGGCGGTGCTGCTAGCCATCGTTGCTAATATGTTCTTGAATATCCCGCTGCTTAGCGTAACGATTGCAACGGTTGGTGTTTTGTTGGCTTCCGCTGGCATCTTGTACAGCACTAGCGCGGCGATTAACGGCGGTGAAGATAACTACATCGTGCTGGCTTCCAATATTTACGGCAGCTTGTGGTCACTGTTTATGAACTTAATGGCTATCCTCGGCTTCTTTAGTGGCGATTGATCTTCCGGCTAGCGATAGCCGATTGATTTAGTACATAGAAAACCCCGGCCTGCCGGGGTTTTTTATGGGATCTCTTTCTTCGTTTAAGCGGCTAGAAATACGTGCTCCGGTATATCCATCAGGCAGCTGGCACCTGAGCGGATTGCCGCTGCATGCATCAGCGTGCGGGGCAAAATGCGTGCGAAATAAAATTCGGCGCTGGCGAGTTTAGCGGCTTTGAATTCTGCCGAAAGCGCTACCACGGTAGCCGATCGGTGCGCCGCTTCAACTTCAAGCGCCAAATAGTATGCCAGCGTGATATAGCCAGCGTAGAACAGATAATCAACCGCAGCAGAACCCATTTCTTCGGGGTTTTTCTGCGTAGCGGCGATGATTTCTTGCGTCAGAACGCCCCACGCCTGTGCCTGTTCGGCGAGGATTTTTGCGTATTTGCCAGCAACTGGGTGATCGCCGTGTGCGCCGACAAATGCATCAATTTCGCCGAAGAAACGGCGCAGGCCCGCGCCTTGCATCGCCATGATTTTGCGGCCAAGTAAGTCAAGCGCCTGAATTTGCGTGGTGCCTTCATAGATGGTGGTGATGCGTGCATCTCGGGCTAGTTGCTCGACGCCCCATTCTTTAATGTAGCCGTGCCCGCCTAAAACCTGCATTCCGTGATAGGTGCATTCAACGGCAGCTTCGGTGAGCAGGGCTTTACAAATGGGCACTAAAAACCCGAGCAATTCTTCCGCCGCTTGCCGGTTTGTGGCATCGGGGTGGCGGTGTGATAGATCCACTAATAAACCGGCGTGATAGCACAGCACGCGGCCGGATTCGGCGATTACCTTTTGCGTCATCAGCATGCGCCGTACGTCTGGATGCACGGTGATTGGATCGGCCGGTTTGTCAGGTCGTTTAGGGCCGGACAGTGAGCGCATTTGCAGGCGATCCGCCGCATAGGCAAGTGAGGTTTGATAGCTGGTTTCAATCAAGCCAAGGCCCTGCACGCCAACGCCCAAGCGCGCGGCATTCATCATCGTAAACATGGCGGTCAAACCGCGATTGGGCTGTCCGATTAAATAGCCTTCTGCGCCGTCAAAATTCATCACGCAGGTGGCAGAACCTTTAAGGCCCATCTTGTGCTCGATATTGCCGGCGGTAACCGCGTTACGGTCGCCTTTGAGGCCGTCTTTCCCGACTTTGAATTTCGGCACGATAAACAGGCTGATGCCTTTGGTGCCGGTTGGCGCATCGGGCAGGCGAGCCAGCACTAGGTGGATAATGTTCTCGGATAAATCATGCTCGCCAGCGGTAATGAATATCTTGGTGCCGGTGACCCAATAGGTGCCATCGCTGGTGGGCTCGGCGCGTGTCTTCATAAGCCCAAGATCAGAGCCGCTGTGGGGTTCGGTCAAGCACATGGTGCCCGTCCATTCGCCGGACAGCATTTTCGTGACGAAGGTTTCTTTTTGCCAAGCATCGCCATGCAGCATAAAGGCATCGACCGAGCCAAGCGATAGCAGCGGATAGGTGCCCCACGCCACGTTGCAGCTTTCGATCATTTCTTTGACGACATAGCCAATTGTTTCCGGCATGCCCTGACCGCCGTATTCAGGCGAGCCGCAAAGGCCAAGCCAGCCTGCATCTACGTAGGCGCGAAAAGCGTCCTTAAATACTGCGGGCAGCGTGACGGTTTGGGAATCTTTATGAAACTGCGCGCCCTCGCTATCACCAATCTGATTGGTCGGAAGCAAGACCTGTTCACTGAATTTTGCGGCTTCTTCTAAAATTTGGTCAATCAGTTCGCGGTTCGTGCTTTCAAAGGCAGGAACCTGTGCAAAAACGCTTTCAGCTTTCAAAACATCGTGCAAAACAAATCGCATATCGGTAAGCGGGGCGGAATATTTCATAGCGGGCCTTTTATTGAGTGAGAAGCAGAGGATTAAATGGTCAAACTTTCAGCGCCAAGCGCCAGCGATTCCTGGGGTTGGATTGAGCTGGCCCTCATAGAAAAACTTAAACGTACGGCTAGGCCTGATCGTGGTAATTGTGCCTTCCAGCGTGTATGGAATTGGTTGAGACGCGTTCAAATAAACCAGCGCAGCGGGGCTAAGCAACAGCTTAGCCGGAACGTTTTCTGGGCTTTCCGCTGGTATTTCAAGGGAAAAATCCAGCGAGATCGGCGCGGCAGACTGGCCTGCCAGCTTGAATTCACCGCGCATGGCGGTAAACGTCATTGGAATATTGGAAAAATTGTGCAGCAAAATGCGCGCATCACCCAGATTTCCTGGCTGGCTGTTTGGACTTAGGCGCAAGCCCTGCAATAACACCTGTGGGCTTGCCACGACTTTTGGATCGGTGGCGCAGCTGGTCAGCATTGCAAGTACCAATACAGCCGAGCCGGTTCGCAGCAGGCGCTGAGATATCGCAAGGCGAAGTTGGTTTGACAGCGCTTTCGCCCAGTCTAAAAAACTAATAATGGGTAATTCGGCGAATTTGCGCATGAAGAGCCAGTAGAAAAAGAAGCAAGCCGGTGCAACCTACCAGCAAGGCGTTGAACTTAAAAGCCACCATATCGTAACTGCCTTCCGCAATTAACGTGCCAAACGACCAAGTGACGGCGGAATCGAGCCCCAGAAAACTCAAAACTACCTGCGCCTTCACACAATCCGCGACGGTGACTAAAAATGCCGCCCACAGCACCGGTTTGAGCACGGGCAGATATTGCCGAGTTATCAGCTGCAACGGGTTAAGGCCGAGAAGCTTCGCAGCGTCCAGCCAGGGCAAGGCGCTCATGCGTTGAACTTCAATGCGCGTAACGCGTGCAACCGACGGCCAAAACGACGCGGCTAACAGAAAAATGAGCGCGCCGGGTACGTTTCTAAAAACCCCGGCAAATGCGACTAACAAAAGGTAGCCGGGAACGCCATCAAACACATCGCTTGCGGTCAAAACCAGTCGATCCAGCCAGCTGCCGCTTTGCATGCCGGCAGCAATGCCTAACAGTGTACCGATTGCCAAAGCTAATGCTGCGCCGGGCAGCGCTTGTGCAAACAGCGCACGCACGGCGTGGAAAAATAGCGCCATAAAATCTAGCCCTAGCGCGCTAGTGCCAAGCGGATGCGCAAAGCTTATGCCCTGATGCGCGGCGCTAATGTGGCTATTGAGCGTGCTGCCGATCCAACCTAGCTCGGTGAACAGTGCGATCAGCGCATAGCTGATTAATATAATGAGCGCGATGTTGCCGGTGATTCGTTTCACGACGCGCCACCCATTCTGCTGTCAATTCCGGCACCAATTCTGGGGTCAAGCTGCGCCAACACATAGTCGCTCAGGCTTACCGATGCCGCAATCAAACCAGAACCAATCATCGCTACCGCAAGCAGGGCGGGCGCGTCTGCATTTTGTGCGGCAGCGTGGGCAAACTGGCCCACGCCCGGCGCGTTGAACACCGCTTCTAGCACCACGCTACCGCTCAAAATGAGCATCGGCACGCTAAGCAGCAATCTGGCTGCGGCTGGGGCCTGCACTAGGCTAAAAGCCGCGCGCCACTGATACCAGCGCGGCATTCCGAGCGCTTGATTTGCTAGGCGCTGCGGGCTTCCCAATGCAAGCCCATGCAGCGCAAGGTAGTGCGGATATAGCAGGCCAAAGCCGCCTAAAATAATTGCAACGCTAGGCGCTGCAATTGCGCTTAGATAGTTCAGCCAGCCCAAGCTTAGAACGCTGAAATTGAACTGCAAAATCGGCAGCAGATTCAATGCAGAAGGGTGGCTCAACGCGTATTGGGTAAATATCGCACTTAACAATACGCCTGCCGCTAAGCTGAGCTGCGCAACTGCGGCAAATCGAACGCCGCTAATTGCCGCCAATAGTGCAATCAAGTGTGCTAGCAGCGCGCCGGGCAGAATTAGCGCAGTGCTTAAGCGCAAGCGCTGCCAAAACTCGCCGCGAATATCGCTGCTATCGACGTAGCTTTTACCCCAATCGCCTTTACTGTAGCGCACCAGTAGCAAGCCATAGCTTTGCAACAAACTGCTGTTTCCCCACAGATTGTTATCAAAATTGGCGCGTTCATCCACGCTGGCGTGACGACCCAAAACCGTAGCGCTCGGCGGCTGCACGAAGTTGCGCACCAGCGCAAGCGCAAGAAATCCGCTTATCAGCATCACAACGGCAACGCGCAGCAGCGCTTTAAACGCGCTAAACCCCATAGTTGAAAGGCGATTGGCTTGGCTCACTCAGCAATATTCTTTTTGCGTTACATATTCTGAATTCATCAGCTTTGACAGCGCTGTCGCTCCGCCTAATTCCACCTCTGCGCTTTGTACTAACGGCGCATATTGGACTGACAGCACGTGTACTAGCGGCACATGTACTAGCGATACATAAAACGAGTCGCTTTTTCCGAACATTGCCGGTAGTGAAAACATAAAGGCTCCCGCTTTATCCAGAGTTGAAATTAAAAGAAAATGCCGCACTTACACGTAGTGTTCGAGCTAAGATTTTCAGGTTTTGATCGTTTAAACCGCATTTCGCATTCCGCAGGCTGCGTATCTGATGTTATGCTGGTTTGCGAACCTAAAACAAAAAAATGAATCAAGGAGGTTCAAATGTCCAAAGGTCAATCCCTTCAAGACCCGTTTTTGAACGCGCTGCGTCGTGAGCGCGTTCCGGTGTCCATCTACTTAGTCAGCGGCATTAAATTACAGGGTCAGGTCGAGTCTTTCGATCAATTTGTGATTTTGTTGAAAAACACCGTCAGTCAAATGGTTTACAAGCACGCCATATCCACCGTTGTGCCCGCCAGAAACGTGAAAATCGCACCAGGCGATCATGGGCACGGGATGGTGGAGCTAGCGCATGAGTCCGATGACTAACATTTCAGATTTAACTCGAAACGCTGCCGCCATCGGCTTTTTACGGCGGCTTCGATCCATCGGTGTATTTTGTGAGCCTGCGTCGATCTTTACTGCGCGGCCTAGTTATTATTCCGATTCAAAACTGCAGTGTGCGATTGCATCTGCGCCTAAAACCCGAGCCTAGACGCTTGCGTGGTTTTCACACTAGTTTTACCCATTTTCTAACGGCTGGAGCCGCATAAAGCGCTATGTTTGAACGCAAAAAAGGGGGCGAAAAAGCGCTGGTCGTGCATTTACGGCGCGCGCGCGGCGAGCTTGAAAACGCGCATGAATTTCTTGAATTGGCGAAAACTGCTGGCGCCGAAGTGGGCGTTGAGCTTTGGGCGCGCTCTGACAAGCCAAATCCGCGTTTTTTTATCGGCACCGGTAAAGTCGAGGAAATTAAAGCGCTGGTGGAACAAGAAAACTACCAGGTGGTGCTGATTAATAAGAGCTTATCGTCCATTCAAGAGCGAAATTTAGAAGCGCATTTGCAGTGCCGCGTGGTGGATCGAACGAGTCTGATTCTTGATATCTTCGCGCAGCGCGCGCGCAGCCATGAAGGCAAGCTGGAAGTTGAGCTGGCGCAGCTGCGGCATATGGCGACGCGCTTGGTGCGCGGCTGGTCGCATTTGGAACGCCAGCGCGGCGGTATTGGTAATCGCGGGCCCGGTGAATCGCAGCTGGAAACCGACAGACGACTGCTTGCCAAGCGCGTGCAGGTTATCAGCGAGCGCTTGGACGCAGCGGTTAAAAAGCGCGATCAAGGCCGTAAAGCCAGGGATCGCAGCGGCGTCGCACAAATTGCGCTGGTCGGCTACACCAACGCGGGTAAAAGTACGCTGTTTAATCGGTTGACGAAATCGCAGGT
>Ga0163144_10017173_pt1 | contig 14756 bp, 10 predicted proteins | sample OliLak19BULKMAT1_FD_123175 | JGI IMG/M metagenome (GOLD analysis project Ga0163144, IMG submission 123175) | Freshwater microbial mat bacterial communities from Lake Vanda, McMurdo Dry Valleys, Antarctica - Oligotrophic Lake LV.19.BULKMAT1 | ecosystem: Environmental > Aquatic > Freshwater >... | reverse complement strand
TCCATAGGCTCCATAATGGCCGCGCCAATGGTCATACGAGGATTCAACGAAGCGTAAGGGTCTTGGAAAATGATTTGCATCTGCCGACGAAGCTTACGCATGTCTTCAGAACCCAATTCCGTGATGTCTTTGCCCTTCCAGATAATTTCTCCGGCAGTGGGCTCAATCAAACGCAGAATAGTACGACCCAAAGTTGTTTTTCCACAACCTGACTCGCCCACGAGACCCAAAGTGCGACCTTTGCGCACTTTAAAACTCACATCCTCCACAGCTTTGAAATGGTCTTTAACCGTTCCAAAGATTCCGCCGCGAATGGGGAAGTATTTTTTCAGGTTATTAATTTCAAGGATTACAGGGTTCACAGCTTCAGTGAAAGGACGAACCGGATTCACATACTCCACCTTCGGAGGAGCTTTTTCATTGCCTTGAGCATCCATAAAATCGCTCACAGTCACAAGACGGCGAGGATGTTTTTCAAGCGGAGGTCGGCAAGCGAGCAATCCCTTGGTGTAAGGATGCTGAGGACGAATGAAGATTTCTTCAGTCGTGCTCTTTTCAACAATGTCACCACGATACATCACCACCACATCATCAGCGATATCAGCAATAACGCCGAGGTCGTGAGTGATGAAGAGCATGCTCATGTGATATTGCTTTTGAATATCCTGCATAAGATCCAAAACTTGTTTTTGAATCGTCACATCAAGAGCCGTCGTGGGCTCGTCACAGATCAAAAGATCAGGCTCGCAACCAATCGCCATAGCGATCATCACACGTTGCTTCTGGCCACCGCTCATCTCATGAGGGTAAGAGTCGATCTTAATTTCAGGAGTGGGAATACCCACTTGAATCAAAAGCTCCAAAGTGCGTGCGCGCGCTTGAGAGTTGTTCATTCCCTGGTGCAACTTCAACACTTCCGCGATTTGATAACCCACTGTGAAGACAGGATTGAGACTGGTCATGGGCTCTTGGAAAATCATGGAAATTTTGTTTCCACGAATCTTACGCATTTCGGCTTCACTTATTTTAAGCAAATCAGTTCCGTTGAAAAGGATCTGGCCATTGGTCACTTCACCCGGAGGACTCGGAATCAATCGCATTGTCGCAAGCGAGGTCACGCTCTTTCCAGAACCTGATTCACCGACGAGACCTACGGTTGTTCCGCGAGGAATGTCGAAAGAAATACGTTTCACTGCGTGAACGGGACCCTCTTGAGTTGAGAAGGTCACTTCAAGATCACGAATACTCAGTAGATTGTCTTTTTCAGTCATGGTCTCATCCTTATGTGCGGAGTTATGTGCGGAGTTATGTGCGTAACTTCGGATCTACGGCGTCTCGGAAAGCATCAGAAAAAAGACTGAACGCCAACACGATTGGGAACATTCCCATAGTTGCACTCACAAGCCCCCACCAAACACCTTGAACCAACTCACCCGAAGCATCACTAATCATAATACCCCAGCTGGCTCGTTCACCAATTTCCGCGCCCAAACCGAGATAGGTCAAAACCACCTCAGACTTAATCGCGACAACGAATCTCAGGCTAAAGCCAATAATAACGATATGCAAAACGTTGGGGAAAATATGCTTGAAGATACGACGAGCATGGCTGCTACCCAAAGCTTGAGCTGCGGCTACATACTCACGGTTTTTGTGTTTCATAAACTCGGCCCGAATCAAACGAGCTAAGCCCACCCAGCTCGTTACACCGAGTGCCACACAAACCGTATCAATGCCTTTGCCCAACGCGATAGCGATAGCCACGAGCATGAGAATCTCAGGAATGTTGGAAAGCGTGGTGTAAAACCAAGTGATGAGATCGTCGATCCACCCACCGAAATAACCAGCGAGCGCGCCCATGACCACTCCGATAGGAATCGCGATCAAAGAACTCACGAACCCCACATACATAGCGGTGTAGGTTCCTTGAAGAGTTTTCGTGAGGACAGAACGTCCGAAGATATCCAAACCAAACCACTCGAGGTAGCTGCCATTAAATGTAGGCGCCGCACGCGAGGATCCGATGGTCTCCTGCCATTCTGAGCCGATCAAATTGAATCGAACGAGCACAGCAATGATGAGGTAAAGAGCGATTGTGATAAAGCTCCAAAAAGCGAGATTGTCGCGCAAAAGACGACGAAGAGCATCGCTCCACAGAGAATTGCCGTTGACTTTGTTCGCTAAAAACTTCATTTGAGCTGCACCCTTGGATCTACAAGCGCATACATAATGTCCGACAAGAGGTTAAACACAATGTAGGCCGCAGTTCCTAAGACCGTCACAGAAATAATGACGGGTCGATCACTATTGGCAATCGCTTTAATAATCAAATCGCCCAATCCGGGGATCTGGAAATAACTCTCCAAAAGAAGAGCGCCCAAAATCAGAAAAGGAATACTAATAACCAAGTTCGTTAGAATAGGAATCATTGCGTTCTTAAGAACGTGTTTGAGCATGATGGTTTTGGTTCCAAGCCCTTTTGAGCGAGCTGTACGAACGTAGTCTTGATAGAGTTCATCCAAAATAATGGTTCTATAAAAACGCAATTCGGGAGCCACGGCCAAACAAAGGTAGATCAACCAAGGAAGCATAAAATACTGCCAACGATCGACCCAGCTCGGATCAAAACCACTGATTGGGAACCAGCCCCATTGGTAAGCCAACACATATTGGCCAGCAAGAATGTAAACCAAGATGCTGACACTTTGAGCCGCTACCGAGAGCGTCACAATAGTTTTATCAACGAGTGATCCACGCTTGATTGCGATAACCACGCCAATCACTAAAGAGATGATTGTGGACATGATGAAGACAGGAAAGGTTAAGCTGAAGCTTGTTCCTGCCCCCTCTCGAATCATATCGGTGATTTTCATTTTGGTGGCGTAGCTACGACCGAAGTCAAAGGACAAGAGTTGCTTCAACAGGTCGAAATACTGCAAGTACCAAGGCTTATCGAGGCCCAGCTCAGCACGGATGGTCGCCAAGCTTTCAACAGTGGCATGTTTACCCGCAAGTTGCAGTGCCGGATCACCCGGCACAATGTTGAAAATCACAAAAAGAATGAACGTAGTCCCTAGCAAGATAGGAATCGCATAGAGAAGACGACGAACAATGTATGCGAACACAGAATTATTTCACTCCCTGAATGCGACGCTCATCATTGACACGAAGAAACTTAGCATCCGTGGCACCCATGTATTCAGGTTTGAAGTTTTTCATCCAAGGATGAGTCAAAGTGTAAACCACACGGTGCATGCTAGGAATCCAAGGCATTTGCTCAGCAAAAACTTCTTTCATGCGAGTGATGATTTTGCGACGCTCTGGAGAATCCAACATGTAGCGCATTTGCTCGTAGAGCTTGTTGTATTCGGCATTGTCAAAGTTAGATCCGTTAGGACCTGGAGCTTTGTTGGGACCGTAAAGCAATTGAAGGAAGTTTTCTGCGTCGGGATAGTCAGCACCCCAAGCCACGCCCCACATCATTGCTTTTTTCTGATCGATTTTTTCCAAAAGCTCTGCAAATTGGTTCACGTTGATTTGAAGTTTGATTCCCATTTTTCCAAGACTGCGTTGAAGGTCTTCAGCCATTTGGCGAGCTTCAGCTCCAGTGCTGGTTTCGTATGGAATTACGGGCACACCTTTTCCATCTGCAAATCCTGCTTCAGCCAAAAGTTTCTTAGCTTTTTCGAGGTTGAAAATTTTCCAAGGGTTTTTGTAGGTCTCATCGTATCCAGCCAAACCAGGAGGAACTGGGCTATGTGCTACGATTCCACGGTCGTTGTAGAACATTTTGATTTTCTCTTCTTCGTTGATCGCAAGTGAAAGCGCCTGACGGAACTTAGGACCTGCTTTTACGATGAAGGGATCCATCATGTTGAACGCGATGTAAGTCACGTCCGCAGAAGGAGCCTTCACAAGAGAGATGTCTTTCGACGTGAACTCTTCTTTGAGGCCACCTGTAGCAGGGTCAATAACGGAATCGAAGTTGTCTTTAGGAATACCTGTGTAATCGAGGTTTCCTTTCAAAAAGTTCAACCACTGAGGCTGGCTTTCTGTGAAGATGCTCAATTCCACACGTTCCATCAAAGGAAGAGCTTTTCCAGCGTCAGCAAGAAGTCCCTTTTCTTTATCTCCAGCCTCACCCTCTGTAGGGTAAGTTCCACCATGGTAGGTGGGGTTTTTGTTGAAAATTATTTTCGATCCACGCATCCAACGTTCAAGAACGTAAGGACCTGTTCCTGTGGGAGTGTTGGGGAAGTCTTTGCCCAATTTTTCAACAACCTCACGAGGCACTGCAAATGAGTAAGGCATCGCCAGAACGAAGAGCAATTGTGGATAAGGAGTGGTGAGAGTGATCTGAAGAGTGGAGTCGTCAATGGCTTTTAGCCCTTCAACGTCTGTGTCGTAGTTTACAGTCTCTGATTTTTTGTTCGCCTCTCTCCAAGCATTAAGCCCTTTGATTTTGCCATCAAAAATCCAGAAGCCCCCCGAGTTAACCTTAGGATCAGCAATGCGTTTGAAAGAATAAACGAAGTCTTTAGCTTTAAGCTCGCGACCTTTGCCACCCTCAAAGTTGGGAGAGTCGATGAACTTCACGCCCTTTTTGATTTTGAAAGTGTAAGTGAGTCCGTCTTTGGAAATGGTGGGCATGGATTCAGCCAAAAGAGGTTTGAGTTCGTGAGGACGTTTCAAGTATTCGTACTCAACCAAACCCTCGTAGGACATCGCAGTTGCGATCGCCGAATAACGGTCATCCACACCCGCTGGATCGAGAGACTTAGCGTCGATAGACATCGGAATATGAAGAGTTCCGGACGCACTTTTCTTTCCAGTACAGGAAGAAATTGCGCCTGCCGCTAAGATTGTGAAAAGCAAAAGGATACTTGGTTTATTGAGGCTTTTAATTCCAGACATAGTGGCAATAAAAAGCATGACCTATCGAGGGGTGTCAATTTATTGCAGAGCGATTCGATCTTAATAATCATTTACGGACATTGACGCGGCGGGCCGCCACTGAAATATTTCTTCGCCACGGTCCTGAATGCGCTCCGCTTCGAGCCATTCAAAGCTCCAGTGGAGACGGTCTCGCTGATAAACCTGAAGCAATCGAGGCAATGTTGAAAAACCCGCCCCAACAAAGCGCGAGTAACGCAAATCCCATTCAGGCAGCAGCCAAGAATCGTCTTGAGTTGTAAGCACTTGCGGACGCATCTTGAGAAGAGTGCGATGACGAACTGGGAAGAAATTAGTGGGATCTATTTCGATCAAATGCCACCTATACCGGTCTTGAACTTCCGACTTATCCACATACAAAATCTCGTAAATGTTGCGTCCTTCGTCGTAAACACAGCTGCGCAAGAGTTTTTCGCCAGAAGCATCGCTCGGAAGGCCCGATCGAGAGAGGGCGTAGTCCACAAAGTAGGGTCCGGGAATCGGAAAAGGCAAAATCGTTAAAAAACGGTCGCGACGAAGGCTGTTTTTCTCAAATTCCGAAAAAGGAAGGCGATCCACCTGCTTTCGACGAGCATCATAGAACTGAATCCAGTCGTTGTTGATTTGCACGAGTCCCATGCGAAGTCCCAAAGGGCCTGCCACTTCGGCACGCAGAAACGAAGGCTTCATCATCGCTAAATCCAAATCGATGCTTTCACCTCGAGACATGAGACGAGCCGAACCCCTAAGTGAGCTATAAAATTGTTCGCGAGTTTGAATGCGGGTCAAAACATCAGAGCAGTTGTCGAGAATTTTATTCGGTTTGAGTCGCGGGGCTTCGCTCTCGTCCTTGGGCTTCGAGACGCAAGCGCAAAGAAGAACAACGACGATTGGCCACGCCTTCACAGAAAGGATCGAGTCGCCCCAACTGAGCTTCGGCAGGCAACTGTCCATCAAGCTTTTCAAGCTTCGCTTGAACATTGCGAAGGTCTTCATCTTTTTCAGGTTTGAGCTGCAAAGCTTTGGCATAGTAATCACGAGCTTCGCTCAGGCGCCCAAGTTTGACAAGCACATCGGCCAGATGTTCCACAATCACAAACTCTTTTGGAACGGCACGATAAGCTGCAGACAAGTTTTTGTAAGCTTCTTCATATTGCCCCAACTTGTATTGAACCCATCCTAAAGAATCCATAATGAACGGATCCCCAGGTTCTAGGTCGAGAGCTTTACGAATAAATCTTTCAGCATCTTCGAGATTCTCACCGCGATCGGCCCACGTGTAGCCCACAAAGTTTAAGGCCCCTGCGTGGTTCGGGTTGATCGTAAGAATGGAAAGCATCACTTTAATGCCTTCTTTGCTTCGTTTTTGTTTATCCAAAAGCATTCCCTTTTTGTAGAGAAGCAATTCACTGCGAGGAAACCGTTCAAGACCTTTATCAAGAACACTTTCTGATTTCGAAGACTCACCGACCTCACCGTAATACTCGGCGATCACACGATAGAGCGTTTGCGACTTTTCAGAATCCTCAATTGAACTTGCAAAAATCAAACTCTGATCGAGCTGTTCGACGAGTTGTTGTTTTTTGTCGAGCTTATAAAAAGCTTTAAAACGCAAACTCATTGAGTCGTAGTAAGCCGTCGAGTCCTTATTGATTTTCAGATACTGGTCCAAAGCCTCTTCTGTACGAGACTGTGCTTCAAGCAACATTCCCATCATCAAACGCAAAGCTCCGTTGGCAGGATCTAAACGAATGAGCTCCTTAAAACTCTCTTCAGATTTTTCCAAATCACCTAGCTCGATCCAAACACGCGCCATCTGCAAAAGGCTTCCCATGTCAGAAGGTTCGAGCTGCAAGAGATTATGAAAAGCTTCGATAGCTTTTTTAAATTCCTTTTTCTTCATGTAATAAGAAGCCAGTTTGCGGTGGTAAAGCGGATTGTTGGTTGTGTGGGCCAACTGCTCGAAAAGCTCAAGGGCTTTTGTTTCATCTCCCGTTTCCTCGCACACAATGGCGAGGTAGGTAGAGGCTTGGTAATAAGTGGAATCAATTTTTAGTGCTTCTTCAAATTCGATTCGCGCTTTCGGATTTTGTCCCATGTCGCGATAAATGCGACCCATTCGGTAATGGATGTACTCCGGCGAATCGCTCTTAGGGAGAGCCGCCTGCAATCGCTTCAGTGCCACCCAATAGTCCGAACGACGAAGGTCGATATTGATCAATGCGTTGAGAAAATTTTCATTGCCAGGTTCTTCTTCTGAAAGTTTTTCAAAAATCGCGAGAGCTTCGGAGAATTTATCTACCGACGCCAAAAGAGAAGCATATTCGTAGCGCACTTCTTGATCTTTAGGAGCCAAGCTCAAAGCGCGGAAGGCATACTCTTCAGCTTTGCTCACATCGCCCGCCTGAAGGGCCTCTTGAGAAAGCAAAAGTTGAAGATAAGAAGACGCTGGATCTTTAGCGGCCATCGCACTCAAAAGTGTCGAAGCCTCTTCCTCACGGCCCCCAGTGCGCAGCTCCTGATAGAGCAAATAGGTATGGGTCAAATTCAAATGAAGGGCAGCTGCACTCATTCCCTTGTCTTCTTGATAGAGTTTGTCATCGAGTGTGCGGAGCTCAGTGTTGTATGCCGCCTGAGTAGAATCACCCGCGCTACACGCCCCTAGGAGTGCGCCAAGAAATACCAAACCACCAAGAGGAAACCATGTGCGACACCGTGTGCGATAACAATGGGTTTGGACACGATCGGGCATCATAAACTCCTATCGGCTCGCCCGAAGGAGAACCTTACTCCATTTATTATGACTCCCCGCATGAAAGATCTGTATTAAGACTCTGTGAAGTCCCTCCGAAAAGGCTCTCATGAATCCTTTTTTCAATACTCGCTCTCAGCTTTTCTCTTTGACTCTGTCAGCACTCCTGCTCGGCGCCTGCGCGCACACCTCAGGAAGCGACAGAGAGCCTTCGTCTACATGGCGAGAAAATGTAGGTTGGGGTCACTACATCAGCAACACGATTCAACAGATTCCCTACCCCGTGCAGGCAGGTTGTGAGGCCCGCCGAATTGAACCTCCACAAGGTGTGCGTGCGACCCGCAAAATTTTGCTCGTTCACGGATTCACCGCCTGCCCTCAACAATTTTTGGAATGGGCTGAACAACTCTCTGAGAAGGGCGTGGTTGTTTACCTCTTCCTATTGCCCGGCCATGGATTCAAAGGACCAGAAGAGCATCGTTATCTCCCAAGAGGAGATTCAGGAATCACAGAACTTAAAAAACTCGAGGACTCACTCATTGAAGTGGCTCGCGGAGACACGCTCCCTACAACCGTAGGAGGTCTTTCGGTGGGAGGGGCCGTAGCCACCAATGCTCTTCTGAGATCGCCCACCTCTTTTGACGGCGGAATCTTTTTCACGCCTTACTTTGGACCCGGAAGTTTCATGGTGCGATTGGCACGCGCCACGGTCAACCGTGTATTGAATCCTGTGGTGGGTGGCAAAGAAATCGGATGGGGTCCCACTTGTGAAGACGAAGTTCGCAAGGGCCGCTCTGGGATATGTACCTTTAAGATCGATCACCTGAGAACAGTGAACAACTATGGCGTGTCTGTGATTCGCAATGCGCGCCCGCTCGTCAATAAAATCCAATTTGTAGGAGTTGAAAGTGATCCAGCCGCCAACAGTGACTCCATCCGTAAAATAGCAGAACGCATGGGCTACCCGAGCTCCGCCAACAGCCACGCCTGTTTTTACAAAAAAGGCGCCAATCACTCTCTGCTTTCGCCCTTTGATTCGCCTGCCGAAGATAAGTTTTGGAAAAAAGCTCTTCTGGAGGATGCGACGGAGTTTGTGTTGAACGGAAGAGGTTTTCGAGAGTCTGGAAAATCGACAGAAGACGATTTCGCTCGATGCGAAGATAATATTTAAAGAACAGGCTTGATCTCTTCCGTGTTTTTTGGACCCTCGTCGTCTTGAAACGCGGGTTCACGATCTCTGGGAATAGCTATTTCAGAGTCGTCAACATCGGCCCCTTTTGTCGCCCTCTGCGCCAACTAGCAATTTCTCCAAACCTGAATGAAAAATCCTGAATTTTGCAAACTGCTTTGAGTTCTGGTGATCAGAATAACTTTATGACGTGCTAGCTTTTCGATTTGTGATTCGGAATAGGTTTGGGCTTAAAGTGAAACTGAAAACAGACTGAGCAAGCCAAACAATAAGAAAATACGTCGACTCACCTTAAGCATCCCAATATTCTATCTCTGTGCATTGGAGTTCCTAAGTTAATCTTTTGTAAATTTTCGGTAGGAAAAATACTCTTAAAGGCGCTCTAGCTCGGAAACGATCTCTTCGACGCTCGCAGTAGCAGTACCCACCTTAGCCACCACTACACTTGAAGCGGCAACGGCAATGGATATGGCGAGTTTCAAGGATGCGCCTGCTGCAACGCAGGCTGCGAGTGTGGCTACTGTGGTGTCGCCCGCTCCGGTCACATCAAACACGCTTCGAGCCAAAGCAGGAAAATGGGTGACTTGATCTTTAGAGTCCAGAAGAGTCATTCCATAAGCGCTGCGGGTGATCAGCACGTTATCTGCTGAGAGATTCTTTTTGAGCAGGCGTGCTCCCTCAACAACACGTTTGTCATCGCGACCACGATCTAATGAAAAGTTGCCACCCAAAAGCACTTCTGCCTCTTGAATGTTGGGCTTGAGAAGCGAGGCGTGCGCGTAAGCGTTTGCCGGAGTTCTGCGATGAGGATCAACAATCGTGAAAACCCCTTTCTTCCGTGCTTCGCTAAGCAACGTGGAAAGGAGTGAGGGGCTCAACAACCCCTTTGCATAGTCTTGCAGAATGAGAACTTTGAAAGAATCAAATCCCTGAGTGATGTCGCTCACGAATTTTTTTTCAAGCGCCGAAGAAAGGGGTTGAGTGCTCTCAGAATCAACTCGCAAAAGCTGATGCTGACTCCCTGCCAAAAAGCGAGTTTTGAGTGTGGTAGGGCGCTCGAAATCTTCCATAACATTAAGGCTCAATTGAGAATCCAAATCTCTAAGCTGCTTGAGCAAGCCTTTGCCTAACAAATCCTGTCCAATCACACTGTAGAGATGTTGCTTGATGGAAAGCTCTGGAGCTAAAGAATGAATGTTCGTGCACACGTTGGCTGTGCAACCCAAACGCTCATCCACACGTTCCTGAAACAGGACTGGCACTGGAGCCTCAGGTGAAATTCGATCTACGGCACCAAAAACAAATCGATCCACACAAAGATCGCCCACGATTCCTAGAGACACTTTTTGACCTTGAGCCTTTTCCAAAAAAGCTCGGAAATCGGCAAGAACATTTTGAGCAACCATAGGATCAAATCTAGAGCGCATTTGAGTTCATGGCAACTCCCGCTTTACTCCCCTTCAAATGCATCTTAAAAGCTTAAAAATGCGGAGCGGCTTCAGCCTAATCAAAAACGGAGAAAAACGAGGTGATCCCTACAAAGAATCACTTCTTTCTATAGCCCCCCTTGTCGATGAGATTGTCGTGGCTGTTGGTGACAATCAGGACAACACTCGAGAAGAGCTTCTCAAACTTGCTCCCCAGCTTCCCTGTGAATTGGTGCTCATCGATTCCCCATGGGATCCCAAAAACACACGGGGTGGGCTCGAGCTTTCACGCCAAAGCAACATCGCGCTTGAGCATTGCAAACATGAAATATGCCTCTACATCCAAGCGGATGAGGTTTTGCACGAAAGAGACTATCCCATTTTTAAACGCGATCTCGAGCGCTTTGAGAACGATGAAAGCGTTGACGCCCTAGCCTTCAAGTGGCTTCATTTCTACGGCGACTTCAACACCTACGCCGAGTCGCGCCAATGGTATCGACGTGAAATACGCGCCATCAAAAAAAGTCGCGGCCTTAAAAGTTACGGCGATGCCCAAGGTTTTCGTATTCTCAGCGATAACAAGTGGAGCAAACCCAGCGCCGCTCTCAGCCAAGCTCGCTATCTGCACTACGGATGGGTTCGTCCTCCAAAAGTGATGGCCCAAAAGAGCGAAGATCTCGACCGGCTCTGGCATGGCAACAAAAACGATGGCAAACACACCGTCGAAAATGTTTACCCTCCTCTCTTTGGCATGAAACGCTATGAAGAAGAGCATCCCATTCTCATGAAATCGCGAGTCGAAGCCTACGGAGACTTTGCACCTTTCAAAGGAAAGTCTGCACCTAAAAACATGAAATACTGGCGTCTCTTAGGTGACTCACTCATCGAAAAATTCAGCGGATGGCGCCCCGGCGAATATACAAACTACCGATCTCTTAAATTGTATAAATGAACTCGAATGAAACGTGTATTGAAATAAACTTCAGAGGCTGAATCTTAAAGACTGATCCATTTTACAGGGGCCGAATGCCAATAGCCATCAGGGCGCCAGCGTTTGAAACTCTGAACGAGTGGCGCCTTCGGATACAACCCGGTAACAGGTCGACCGGCAGCGTGCGCGATGTGCAGAGGTCCTGTGCTTGACGAGAATGTTTCGCCACATGATGCAATGTGAGCGATGAGACTTTGTAGCGAATCAAAGCTAGGCAGACATTCGGCTCGGTCTCGAAGATCTGATTTTTCATATTCTCTTTTGCGTTCTTCGGCGTCTGTGCCGTGAATCAAAAACTGTATGGATTTGCCTTCGGCCATTTCACGTCGAGCCAAGTCCAAATAGCGCTCCATCGGCCAGTTGTGTGCCGACCCCCCGTTGGAGGCTACGATGAGCAGATCAGCTCCACCACACAAACTGCGCCAATTCTGAGGAATCTTTAGAGGGGGAAGCCCTTCAAAAGGGGGTTCTTGGAGGCCCATTTTTTGAAGAAGCGCGTTTGCGAGATCCACGTTGTAGGCCATTTCACTCTTCTCGACTCGACTGCGTCTTTGCGAAATCGAATTTTTGTAGGACCACAATGCCGACAACTTAGTGCGGGGACCTAGTGTGTTTTGAATATTTGCATTCTTGAAAGCGCGAGGGGCCTGAGGGCAATGGAAAAGTGAGAGGCCCCACGAGTTCTCGGCATTCAATTGTTGCCATTTTTTAGGGAGAGCATCTCCTTCGGCCCAAATTCCGCTGCACAATTCATTTTCAAGAGCCCATTCGCCAACGGCTTCGGCATAAGAGGAACAATGCAAAAAGAGCTCTGCTCCCACGGGCTGCACCTTCCTCAAGTGCCCCAGTGCCGGAAGACTCAAAACCAGATCACCTAAACGATCACAGCGGGACACAAGAATGTGGGAGGGCTCATGTGGCTTCATTCAATGAATATGCTACCCTAGCTCCCATATGCTTGGAAACCGAGCCATTCTCAATTTCTTAAAACAGCGCCTTTGGGAACAAAAACGCTGGGTCCTTGCCTCTTTCGTTTTCGCAGTACTCACCGTTCTGATCCAAGTGCTCCAAAACAACCTCGCAAAAAACTATTTTGACGATGCTCTCGATACCAAAGACATGTCCGCCCTCATGAAAATCTGCACGGCTTTGATCATTTATTTTTTGATCGAAGGTCTCGTGACTTATTTCCATCGTTTCTTTCTAAGATACGGCACCGAAAACATGGTTCGTAATTTGAGAAAAGAGGTCTTCGATCGTTTTCTCGTGATGTCACAAGCTCAATACGCCAATTACACTTCAGGACGTGCCGTAAACCACACCATCTCCGATGTGATGGTTATTAGCTCGGGACTCCATATCATCGCCGATCTTATACAGAGCCCACTCACCATCATCGGAATGATGGGCTACTTGTTCTATCTCAACTGGAAACTCACACTTGTATGTTTAATCGCCATTCCCCTTATCGGACTCGTCGGCAAAGCTTTGGGTGGAAGTGCCCGTCGTAACCAAGAACGCATTCAGAATGTTTTGGAATCGCTCTCCAACCACATCATTGAAAGTATTCGAGGATTGCGAACCGCTCACGCCTTCAATCAAACGCCTCGTCTAAAAAAAGAGTTCGGATCGCGCATCGACCAATCCTTCAATCACTACGTCAAACTCGCAAAGATCGAAGAAGTGGTGGCTCCTCTCACAAAGTGGGTCACAAGCTGGATTGGCGCGGCTCTCCTAGCCGTGGGGGGTTATTTAGTTATTGCCGACGCGCCCCTAGCAGCTGCTGGCGATCCTCGAGCCTTCACCTCAGGAGCACTCATTGCCTACCTTATGGCGGCAGGCCGTATCCAACAGCCCCTTCGCCAGCTCAATCTCGTCAACATTCGCTTTCAACAAGTTCTTGCTGCGGCTTCTCGTATCTACGAAGTTCTCAATCACAAACTTGATTCCGTCGGAGAAGCTCAAGAAGGCCTTCTCAAAAGAGATGCTCCCGAGAAACCGCCCCAAGTGAAACCCGATTTTTGCCTCGAATACAAAGACGTGTCGTTTTCCTATCCTTCACGTGAAGACGAGGAAGACACGCAAACCCCCTTGGCTCTTTCCAACGTTTCATTCAAACTCAAGATGGGGGAAAAGATTGCTCTGGTAGGACGAAGTGGTTCCGGAAAGAGCACTCTTTCTCTTCTCGCCATGCGTTTTCTTGACCCCTCTCAAGGTGAAATCTTTTTAGCCGACAAACCTCTGAGACAGTGGGACATGGAAGATCTTCGCTCACACTTTTCCTATGTGTCGCAAGATGTCTATCTCTTCAATCGCAGTCTTAGAGAAAATATGTTGTTTGCGAAATCAAATGCGAGCGATACTGAAATTTGGGACGCTCTCGAAAAAGCTCACATCTCTGAATTTGTTCGCTCTCTACCCAAAGGACTTGATACTCGCACGGGAGAATTTGCTTCCTCGCTATCCGGAGGAGAGAAACAGCGCATTGCTATCGCCAGAGCCTTTTTGCGCGACTCCCCTCTTCTTATTCTTGATGAAGCCACTTCACAGCTCGACGCGCATTCAGAAGCAGCTGTGCAAAAAGCACTCGACAAACTTCTTGTAGGTCGAGCCTCGATCATCATTGCCCATCGTCTCACAACAGTGCGCGAAGCCAATCGTGTTTTTGTTATGGAGAATGGTCGCATCATCGAAGAGGGTGCGCCTAAAGAACTTATCGAAGCTTCGGGCGGTGCCTTTGCCGAACTTTGGAAAACACAGGTCGAAGGAGCCTCGAGGCAGCCCTCATGAGAGTAGCTATCTTTTCAGATCTTCATCTCAACTCGACTCTTCGCCCCGCACACGAAGCCATTTTTATCAATTCGTTACGAAGCCTGCGCTCTCAAAACTGCGATGAGCTTTGGCTACTCGGCGACATCTTCGACTTCATGCTTGGACCTTTTGATTTTTGGACACAGCTTCACGCGGAGTTTTTTTCGGAAATCCAAAACTGGATCAAAGAAAACCGCAAAGTACTTTGGATTCAGGGGAATCATGACTTCTACCTTGAAGGACTTCTCAGCCCGATGGGCATCGAGGTGAGTGACTCTGAGATCATTCGACAAGTGGGTTCTCGTTCAGTCTATTTGGCCCACGGTGACCTCATTAATTCTGAGGACCACGCCTACATGAAGTGGCGCCGATTCACTCGCAGCCGAGGGTTTCGTGAATACTTAGGACTCATCCCAGAAGTTTTAAGAAAAAAAATTATTCCCCTCGTCGGCAAGCGTGTCAGTGATCACAGCCGAAAGGCGAGCGGCCCGGCCCATCAATCCCCCTCTACGAGCCTAATGTTCCGTGAATATGCCCAGTCGCAGTGGGAAAATGGTCATAATGGAGTCTGCCTCGGGCATTCTCATCAAGAAGAGTTGATTCACGGAAATAAACATCATTTCTATCTCAACCTAGGAAGCTGGATAAATTACT
>Ga0163144_10017170_pt1 | contig 14758 bp, 12 predicted proteins | sample OliLak19BULKMAT1_FD_123175 | JGI IMG/M metagenome (GOLD analysis project Ga0163144, IMG submission 123175) | Freshwater microbial mat bacterial communities from Lake Vanda, McMurdo Dry Valleys, Antarctica - Oligotrophic Lake LV.19.BULKMAT1 | ecosystem: Environmental > Aquatic > Freshwater >... | reverse complement strand
GGAGCCGCCGCGCAGCAGGTGGCCGACGTGCCGAAGCGCGAGTTCACCGCCGAGGAGAAGAACGCCTGCTCCATCGAAGCCATGCGCAGCGGCGGCACCTGCGAGTCCTGCCAGTAGCAGGGCCGGCTTGAACCCGGCCGGTGTGACGATGGTGAATCCGGAGTCCGGCCCGCTCCGCGGAAACGTCGCTTGACCGGCCGCAAGCGTCCGTGTTTAACCGTCTGCCATGAGGTTATTCCCATTCCGTCTGCCGGCCCCCGGCTTCGTTCTCTGCATTGCCGGCGTGCTCCTGGCGGCCACTCCGATGCGGGCGGCGGAAGGCGCCGACGCCACCGCTGAAAAAGCCAGACGCGAGAACCCCGCCGAGAAGCTTCCGTGGAAGGTCGGGCCCACCAAAGGCGACCTGAAGGGCCGGGCGCTGATCGAGGTTCCCGAAGGCTTCCGCTTCCTTGATTCGGCCGACGCCGCCCGGCTGCTGGTCCTGTCGGGGAATCGTTCCACCGGCAAGGAGCTTGGCGTCATCGAGAACAAGGCGGAAGGCTGGTGGGTCATCTTCGAGTTCGACGACGTCGGCTACGTGAAGGACGACGAGAAGAACAAGCTCGATGCCGACAAGCTCCTGAAGTCGATCAAGGCCGGGAACGAACAGGGGAACGAATACCGCAAGGAGAACGGCCAGGCGCCCATCTCCATCGTCGGCTGGCATGTGAAGCCCAACTTCAACGACGAGACCAAGAACCTGGAGTGGTCCATCCTCGCCGAGAGCCGGGGGAGCAGGTTCGTGAACTACAACGTCCGCGTCCTCGGCCGCAACGGTGTCACCGAGGTGACGCTCATCGATGACCTGGAGTCCGTGGACAAGTCGCTCCCGGGTTTCCGCGAGGTTCTGAAGAACTTCGCCTACAAATCCGGCGAGTCCTACTCCGAGTTCAAGTCCGGCGACAAGATCGCGGAATACGGCCTCGGCGCCCTCGTCCTCGGCGGCGCGGCGGCGGTCGGCTACAAGCTCGGGTTGTTCGCCACGCTCGGCGTGTTCTTCAAAAAATTCTTCAAGCTGATCATCGCCGGGGTTGTGGCCATTGCCGTCGGCATCAAGAAGCTTTTCTCCTTCGGCACCGGCTCCAAGCGTTCCGACAGCTGACCATGAGCGACAAGGAATCGCTCCTGCTCGCGCTGGTCATCCTGCATTTGCTCGAAGGCGTCCTTTGGCTCTCCCACGGGACGCTTCTTTTCCGGAAGGACCTTCGACGGCGCTTCGGGTGGGTCCAGCCCGGCGGCACCGTGGGCAATCGTCGCGGAGGATTCGTCGTCGTCAGCCCACTGCCCCCTTTCACCGCCGTCTTCGCCGCAAAGCCCCTTCCTCTCGCGATCTCCGCCGAAGGGGTTGCCGCGTTCCAGGCCGAGGTCCTGCCAGGCACTACAACCCTGCAACGCTCGGGCCGTTCCATCGGCTGGGCCATGCTGAAGGACGTCCATGCCGAAGAAAGGAAGCTGCGGCTAAACGGCGACGTGTTTTTCGAAGGTGACTCGGTCCACCAAGCCCACGAACTTGCAAAACTCCTCCGCCAACTGATTGCCGCGAACGATGCTCAACGGCCAGCAATGATACGCACCGTCATCTCGGATAGTCTCGATCTCAAACGCCTGGAGAAGACGCGGACGAAATTCGACCAAACGACGGCGTTCCTGCGCACCGCGTCGCTGGTTCTGACCGTTTTCCTCCTGGTCCTGTGTCCCGTGACCATCTGGCGTTTCGGCTGGTTGCCGGCGTTGTGGTTCATCCTGCCTGCGCTCCTGCTCCAGACCGCGCTGATCACGGCCAAGCTCCGCAAAGTTCACCGCGGCCTCTATCCCTCGGCCGACGATGACCGCTTCCGTCTGACACTGCTCTGCCTGCTTGCGCCTCTCGTCTCCATGAGGGCGCCCGCAATCTTGTCGCGATCGTTGTTGGAGGGTTTTCATCCCCTCGCGGTGGCGGCCGGGTTGGTCGACAGGAAGTCTTTCAAATCGCTCGCACGAGGCTGGTGGCGTGACCTGGCCCATCCTCTCCTGCCCGCCGCACCCGGCGACGAAGCGGGGGCGAAAATTGTCGTCGCGTTCCGAACCCTCCAGCGCGACGCGGTGAAAGGCTTCCTCGCCGGGCAGGGCATCGCCTCCGACGACCTGTTGAGGCCGGGCCCGCGCACCGATCCATCGCATGCCAGGGTTTGCCCGCGATGCGAAACCCAATTCACCTCCACCGCGACCCATTGCCGAGAGTGCGGGGAGACCGTCCTGGTCGCGCTTCCGTGATTCCTTCCGGCGGCCGACCGAACGGCTGGCAATTTTCCGGCGGTGCGCAATCGTTCGGCCCATGAGCTGGACCCATCTGCACCTTGCGCTGAACCACGTTCCCGTCGTGGGCGCGCCGTTCCTCCTGCTTCTCCTCGCCTGGGGATGCATCCGCAAGAGCCGCGATGTCACCCGGACCGCGCTCTGGTGGTTCGCCGGTTTCGCCGTGCTGGCCATCGCGCTGAAGTTCACCGGCGACTTCGCCTCGGAGGAAGCCGCCGAACGGCTCCGGCCGGTCGGCGAGTTCGTGACCGCGCACGAACAATCCGCCGACCAGGCGACGACGGCTGTCTTCCTCTTGGGCATCGCCTCGGCGGTCGCGCTGTTCCTCGGTCGCAACGGGCGTCCGACGCCGTCCTGGATTCTCGGAACCGTTCTCGTCGTCGGACTGGCCACAACGCTGCTGATGGCCCGCGCCGCGAACCTCGGCGGCCGCATCAATCATCCGGAAGTGAGGCCGGCGGGTTCCGCGACGACGATGCCGAACCGGTAGACGGCGCCCATCGGAGCAAGGCCCTGGGGCAAGGCAGGGCGGGCATCCTGCCTGCCGCGAACGCCAAGTGCAGACGCTGGGAAGCAGCACGCCAATCCTCCGACCGTCCGCGGAAGGACTCTGCTGGGCAGGCTGGAAGCCCGCCCTACCCTTCTTCGGCGTGGTTCTCCTCCACGAATCCTGTTTTCAGAACGCTCCCAGCAGCTTGGCCGACGCGATGGCGGCGAAGACCAGCACCAGCGTGTCGAAAACCTTCTGCGGGATGCGCGCCACGATCGTCCGCCCAAGGAAGAGCCCTACGACGATGACCGGAACGAGCAGGGCGTTGAAGGCGAGGGTCGGAAGCGAGATGAGCCCGAGCTGTGCGCTGAAGGGGACTTTGATGCAGTTGATGAGGAGAAAAAACCACGCGCTCGTGCCGACGAACGCGTCCTTCGGCAACGCCACCGCGAGGAGATACAGCGCCATGACGGGCCCGGCGGCGTTGGCCAGCATGGTGGTGATCCCGGCGACGAGCCCCACCGTCCAGGCAAAGCCGCGCGTGTGGGGCACACCGGCAAAGAGGTTCGGCCGGAAGTAGCGCGTGAGCTGGACCAGCGCGAGCGCGAGCACGATGCCGCCGATGACGGGATTGAATTTAGCCGCCGGAATCTGCGCGTGCTGCGCCCAGCCCATGATGGCCCAGCCGATCACGACGCCCACCACGGCCGGCGGCAGGGTTCGGAAGACGTGGGGCCATTGCGCGTTCCTGCGGAAGAGGATGACGGCTCCAATATCGCCTGCGATGAGCATGGGCAGCACGACGCCGGTGGAGGCGAGGCCGGGGAAAAGATTGGCGAAAATGACGACGTGCAAGAGGGAGATGCCCGGCAGCCCGCTCTTCGACACGCCGATGCCGATCGCGGCCACGACGGCGAGCGTCCACTGGAAGGCGGTGAAGTCCGGCAACATGTCGGCGGGACGGTTCCACGTCCGGAGAAACCAATCCATCCAGAATGAAGGATGCCGACGACCTGATCCGCTGGCACGCGCCTCGCGGATTATTGGTTGCCAGATCGTCAAGGCCACCTCTTCGGCGTGGACATCTAGAGCGACGTGTTTGACCGTTTAGGAGTGAATCAGGGACCGACAAATCCATCGCTGTTGCCGGCTCCATTCGGACACGTCACAGCTATGGCTATCTTGAGCATCGTGCTCTTTGGCTGCCAGACGCCCGAGGCTCGTTTGGCGTCGGACGCGGACAAAATTGTAAACGTGTTTGGGGACTTTATCGCCTTTCGCAATCGATTGCCCATAGACACCGCCGCCCTTCGGGCATTCGCCGACAGCGGAGGTTACGGTGTGCGTTGGCAGCGGTTCAGCGACGTTTCTTTCCGCCCCATTTCAGCCGCTGGCGTCCGATTAGAGTTTGTCGATAGGACCGGACAAGCGGACTACCGAATCATCATCATATCTGCGCGAGGGCTGGCACCGTTTGCGCCATTTTCAGCATCTTCGGCCACAAACAACATCTTCCTGCTGCATCATGACCCCAAGACAAGAATGATGTTCTATCACTGATCCGTATGAATCCTGGGAGAGGTTGGTGAGTGGCGGCGTCCTCCGCGGATGAAAACCTTTTGGCCGGGCAAGGATTCCAGGCCTATGGACCCAATCTATTTCTTCTTACCCGGCGCAGCTGGCGCGGCATTGGTCGCCGGGGCGGGTGGCGGCGGTGGCGCCAGTTTGTCGATTTCCTTCTGCCAGGCTGAGGCGAGGTCCTTCTTGCCCGCCTTGTCGGCAAGCGGCTGGGCGGAGCGGAGCACGCCGAGGCGGTCGACGTAGTCGGGGAAGCTCCTGAGGAAGTCGGCGTAGGCGGCGACGGCTTCGTCGGTGCGGCCGGCTGCGGTGAGTTTAGCCACGAGGCCAAGCTTCAGCCGGATGGTTTGCTGGAGACTGGGGTTCTGCTTGAGGGCGCGTTGCCAGGCGTCGATGGAGGACGAGGGTTTGCCAAGCTGCTGGTAGAGGTCGCCGAGCTTCTCGAGGAGCACCGCGCTATTGGCGAGGAAGGGATCGGCCTCGAGCATGGCGGTCACTTCGATGAGCGGCTTTCCGGAATCGGCGACGCGGTTGACGAGGCGGAGCACGGCCCATTCGGCGCCGGGTTTCTTGTCCCGGATCGTCTCCTGGATCTGCTTCATGGCGTCCTCGCGGAACGGCCGGTAGAGCGGGTCGCCGACGACGGTGGTCATCCAAGAATACTGCAGCATCGACGAGTAGGCGGCCTCGCCGAAGGTCATGCCTCGCCCGAAGAAGTTGGCGAAGAACACTCCGACATCGGGCGTGCCGATGAGGTAGGGCTCGTCGACGGACCCCATCGTGCAGGTGGCCCCCGCGGCAAGCAGCGGCGCGACCCAGTTGCGGCTGGCATCGCGCACGGTGGTGCCGCTGCCCGAGTGGAGATGATAGGCGAACGCGCCGGGCATAAACTCGACGACCGCCCGGGTGAACGGTCCTGAGACGTTCCCATCATACCAGCCCGCATAGAACGCGATCGCGCTCATCGGAAATGAAACCGGGAACGTCTCCGGGCGTTCGTCGTGGATGGTCTCGAAGCCGATCTCCTTGGAGACGGTGGCGGCGAACCGCATCCAGTCATCGCCGGGCTTGTAGGCGCCGTCGCGGATGTTGCGCGAGTCGATGTAGACGCGGCCCCAGAGGCCGTTGGTCTCGGCGGCGATGGCCTTGTCCACCAGGCTGCGGGCGATGGCGGGCGACGGGCCGTCGAGGCGTGCGACCATGAGGACGCCGTTCGTGGGATGGAACACGGCGCCGTTGGTCGCGCGGTAGAGCTGGTTGTTCATCCAGCCGACGATCGGGAGCTTCAGGTCGAAGAGCGGGAGGACCGCGAGTTCGTTTTCCACCGCGGCCGTGTTCTTGCGCAGAGCTTCGTTGATCTGCGGCGCGATGGCCTCCTCGATGGACGGATCGTTCTGGATCCGCAACGGCACGCCGTAGGAAAGGACGACGTAGCGGATGGGGGACTGCACCACGTTCCAAAACGACTGGACCTGGCCGAGGTTGGTGTTGTTGACCGTCTGTCGCCGGGTCGTGAAGAGCTTCTCGCTCTCTAAGAAGCGCCAGAGGGGCCGCTCGAGGTCGCGGCGGTAATCGGTGCGCGAGATCTCCTCGGAGTTCGGCATCGAAAGGCCGACGATCTGTTTCTTCGGCACGCCGCGGCGCTCGGCGTAGTATTCGGCGATCTCCTTCGATTCCTTCGCGTTCCGGTTGTAGACGATGACCACGGATTCGCCGGGGGTGGCGGCATTCCCCTGCGGTGCGGCCAGCAGGTGCAGCACGGCGAAGGCGATGGGGAGAAGGCGTTTCATGGCGATCAGGAGGCAATCTGCACGCGAAGGCCGTCGTGGGCGAACGTCACCGTTTCGGGAAGTTCGGCCTGGGCGATGTCGTGGTCGTAGTCGTGCGTCAGGTGGGTGAAGTAGGTCTGGTCCGCGCGGATCCGCCGCGCGGCGGTGAGCGCCTCGTCGAGGCACATGTGGGTGGGATGCGGCGCGAACCGAAGCGCATCGAGCACGGCCACCTGCACGCCCTGGGTGAGCCCGACGGCTTCGTCGGTCACTTCCTTGCAGTCGCTCATGTAGGCCAGCCGTTTCACGCCGTTCTGCTTGAAGAGATACCCCACCGTCTTGATCCGGCCATGAGGCAACAACATCGGCACCACTTCCAGGTCACCCAGCAGGAAGGGCCCGTCGACGATGCGGGGATCCGGATGGAAGTAGCCTTTCGGCACCGGGCGATCTTCGAAGGCATAACGGAAAACGCGTCGGAGATCGTTCATCGTCGGCTCGTTGGCGTAGACGGGGAGAGGTTGGCCGTCGCGCAGGTCGCAGAAACGCCGGCAGTCGTCGAGGCCCATGACATGGTCGGCGTGTCCGTGGGTGAAGAGCACGGCGTCGATGTGGCGGATCTTTTCCCGGAGAACCTGGAGCCGGAACTCGGGCGTCGTGTCGATGATGAAGCGGATCGTGTCCGTCTCGACGTAGATCGAGGGCCGCGTGCGGTGGTTCTTCGGATTGGCGAGGAAGGACTCCGGGTAGTCCACGCCGATCATCGGCACTCCCTGCGAGGTGCCGCTGCCGAGGAAAATGAACGAGAACGACATGTCGGCTGGAGCATCGGATCAAATGGAATGGCGGGCAATGCCGCAGCGGCGGCGTCCGCGGCGTCCGCCGTCCGCTTGCATCTTGGGCGGTCTCCACCAAAACTCCGCGGTCGCCGATGCTCACCACGCTCCGCATCAAGAACCTCGCCCTCGTCTCGGACCTGACGCTGGAACTGCGGCCGGGCTACAACGCCATCACCGGCGAAACCGGCGCCGGCAAGTCCGTCATCATCGGCGGCCTCAACCTCGTGCTCGGCCAGCGCGCGGACCGCACCCTGATCCGTTCCGGGGCCGACGCCTGTTCCGTTGAGGCCGTGCTGGAAGTTTCCACGCTGCGGTTTCCCCTGAAGTCGTTCCTCGAAGAGAACGGCCTCGAGCCTGCGGAAGGCGGGCAGCTCGTGTTGAAACGCACGTTCACGGCTGCGGGAACCAACCGCCAGTTCGTCAACGGTTCGCCCACGACGCTCGGCGTGCTCGCGCAATTGGGCGAAGCGCTGGTCGACATGCACGGACCACACGACCACCAGTCGCTGCTGCATCCGTCGAGGCAGTTGGAGATCCTCGACGCCTTTGGCGCGCTCGCTCCGCTCCGCGGCGAATTCAGCGCGGTCGTGTCAAAGCTGGCCGCCGTGGAAACTGAGAAGGCCTCGTTGATCGTGGATGAAAAGACCTACGCCCAACAGGTCGACCTGCTGCGGTTCCAGGCGACAGAGATCCAGGGCGCCCGGCTGCAACCCGGCGAAGAGGAGGCTTTGACCGAGGAGCACAACCGCGCGAGCAACGCGGCTAAGATCCTCCAGCTTTGCCAGACCGGACTCGGCCTGATCGACGAGGACGAAAGCTCGATCATGACGCAGGTCGGCGCCGTCGGCCGGCAGCTCCAGGAGCTCAAGCGCATCGACCCTGCGGCCGGCTGCATTCTTTCGTTGCACGAACAATCCGTGCAGGCCATCCGCGATGTGCAGAGTGATCTGCGCGGATACGCCGACGGCATCCAGGTCGATCCCGAACGGCTCCAGGCGTTGGAGGAACGGCTCAACCTCGTCCACAATCTGAAGCGCAAATACGGTTCCACCGTTGACGACATCATCGCCTTCGGGGAAGAAGCGCGCGCGAAGCTCGACCAGCTGGAACAACGCGACGCACTGGTGGCCAAGCTGAATTCCGACCGAAAGAAACTCCGCGACGAACTGGCAAAACTGGGGGCCAAACTCACCGCCGAACGCAAGAAGGTCATTCCCAAGCTGGCAAAAGCCGCGATGGCCCAACTCCAGGACCTTGGCTTCAAGCAAAGCCACTTCGACGTCGCGCTCACCTCGGCGGGATTGCCGGAGGCGGGGACGGTTCCGGCGAGCGGATTGGATTCGATCGAGTTCCAGTTTGCGCCGAACCCGGGAGAACCTCCACGACCGCTGCGTGCGATCGCTTCATCGGGCGAAATGGCGCGGGTGATGTTGGCGTTGAAGACCGTCCTGGCGGCGGAGGATTCCATTCCGGTCCTCGTGTTCGACGAGGTCGATGCCAACGTCGGCGGCGAAACCGCGTCGGTCGTCGGCCAGAAGATGCGGCAGATCGCGGCCCAAAGGCAGGTGCTCTGCATCACGCACCTTCCCGCCGTCGCCGCCAGCGCCGATGCCCACTACGTCGTCAGCAAGTCCGTGAAGGAGGGCCGCACGATTTCCGAGATCACCTTGCTCGACGCGAAGGAACGGGTGACCGAGCTGGCCAGGATGCTCGGAGGCCAATCCGACGCCGCTCGAAAACACGCCCAAGCGTTGCTGGGCTGAGGAGAGTTTCCGGGCGCGGGCTGTTTCGGCGGGAATGGTCGACCCGGGACTCAAGCCCGTTGGGATTCACGACGATCCCTTTCTCACTATTTTGGGGCCCGTCCACTGGACGGACCGCCTTGGCTAATTGGGTCAACGGGACAACATGCCGACAAACGTGATGCGCATCGGATTCTTCATCCGGCTTCTGGGCTTTGGTGCCCTGCTCATCGCTTTGTCCCTCGGGATCGCGGCGGTTGTCGCCTACCGGAACAAGAGCGACTACATCGAGAAGAGCATGACCGCGGAGCTCCTCGCGATCGTCAATACCGCCGCCCCGATGATCGATGGCGACCTCGTCAACGTGGTCCGATCGGATTTGAAGGGCGGAATCGTGAACGAGGAGGAGTTCAACGAAGTTCGGGCCAGGCTCTCGTCCATCAAGAACTCCAACAGCCTGAAGGCAAAGCCCGGGGTGAGCCCGATCTACATCATGCGACCGGCGACCGGCGCGTCGAACCTCCTCGAGTTCGTCGTGATGACGGATCCCAACGCCGCCGGACAATTCTACGTCGGCAACACCTACGTATCGCGGCCGCACAATGTGGCGGCCTTGTCGGGTCGATCGGCCTCGTCGGGGCTCTACACGGACGAGGAGGGAGTCTGGATATCGGCTGCGGCACCCGTGTTCGACCGGAGCAATCGGGTCGTCGCGTTCGTCCAGGCGGACCGGCCTGTCGCCGACTACCACGGTGAAACGAGGGCGGCGATGCTTTCCCTCCTTCCTGGAGCTTTGTGGACTGCCGTGGCAGCGCTCCTGGTCAGTTGGGGCGTCGCGCGGAGGATGGCTCGCCCGATCACCGAGCTATGCAACACAGCCCGCCATTTCGGCGCCGGCCAGTTCGGGCACCGCATTGCGGATAACAGAAATGACGAGCTCGGGGACCTTGGGCGGGAGTTCAACCAGATGGCCGACAAGATCCAGACAGCCCAACAGGCCCTGGAGGCGAAGAACTTCGAGTTGGGGGACGCACTAGCCGCCGCGAACGCGGCAAGCCTGGCCAAGAGCGAATTCCTCATGATCATGAGCCACGAGCTGCGCACGCCGATGAATGGTATCGTCGGGTTCAACGAGTCCCTTTACGACACGCCCTTGACCCTGAGCCAGAGGGAAGCAGTCCAAGGCGTGGCCGCCAGCGCCCGGGAGCTCCTGGATTTGATCAACGATGTCCTCGACTATGCGAACCTCGACGGCGAGACGGTCAAGGGCGAGGAGCAGGAGTTCGACCTGATCGAGTCGATGTCCGGTCTGCGGGACAAGTTCCGCAACGAGGCCCGGAACCGCGGCCTGGCCCTGCGCCTGCACCTCTCGCCGGACATCCCGTCCCGGCTCCATGGGGATGCGAAGCGGGTCATCCAGGTTTTGAAACATCTTATCGCGAACGCGATCAAGTTCACCGCCAAGGGCGAGGTGTCCGTCGTCGTCTTGCCGCTGAAGCTGGAGAAAGACCGGGCGCTGATCCGGTTCGCCGTCACAGACACCGGGATAGGCATTCCGCTGGAGGCGCGGGACCGGATCTTCAAACCCTTCACCCAAGTCGACGGCTCCCGGTCCCGGCGTCACGGCGGAACCGGAGTCGGGCTTGTCCTGTGCAAACGGATCTCCGAGCTGCTTGGCGGTGATATCGGTTTCACCAGCGAAGAGGGCAGGGGTTCCACGTTCTGGTTCACCTGCTGGCTGCTGATCGTGGATCCGAAACGTCCGTCCGAGTTGTCCAGTGCGCCGGAATTGGTTCGAGCCGGCTAGGTCGGGGCGTTACACGGCGCGGTTGCCGTGGGGCTCAAACGGCTCTGAAGATCCCTAGCCGCCCCTCCGTCCAAAATGGGCAATTGCACGTATGCGTATGATTGCCTAGGTTACGTTTCTGCTCGAATGAAGAATTTCCTGATTTTGGTCCTAGTTGTCGCGGCTTTGGCCGTTGGCGGCGTCTTTGCTTGGAAGAAGTTCGGGCCGGAGCCCCAAGCCGCTTCGGCCGTCAAGACCCGGCCCACAACCGCCGTCGCCGAAAAGCGCGACATCAAGTTCTTCGTCAATGTCGCGGGCGACATCGGCCCGGCCGAGCAGGTTTCCGTGCGGCCTGAGGTCAACGGAAAGATTGATGCTCTGCCCGTGGACATCGGCGACGCGGTGAAGAAGGACCAGATCCTCTTCACCCTCGACGACAAAGACCTCCAGACCGAGCGTTCCCAGCGGGTCACCGAAATCGACGGAGCGAAGCTCAGCCTTAAGGGCTCGCAGGTAAACCGGGACCAGGCCAAACGGAACTTCGACCGCGCGCAGGAACTATCCGACGGCAAGCTCATCTCCCAGGAAGTCTTCGAGGAGTCGCGGACGGAATACGAGAAGGCCAAGAACCAGGTCGACCTCGCGCAGAATTCCCTCTTCCGCGCGAACACGGCCCTGGCCCAGGTGGATGAACGGCTGACCAAGACGAAGATCAAGGCGCCGTTTGACTGCACGATCCTCACCCGCCCCGTGTCGGTGGGCCAGGCTGTTTCCGGTTCCGGCGGGTTCAACAGCGGCACCGAAGTGCTCACGATCGCCAATCTTCAGGAGATGGTCATCAACGCCCACGTCAACCAGGTCGATGTCACCCGGCTCTTCATCAACCAGGAGGTCGAGATCAAGATCGACTCCGTGCCCGGCCTCGAAATCAAGGGGTCGGTCGACCGTCTCGCACCCCAGGCCACGATCAAGAACGGCATCAAGGGATTCGCCTGCCGCATCCAGCTCAAGGCTCCCGACAAACGCGTCCGGCCAGGCATGACGGCCAACATCTCCATTCCCGTCGCCTCCGCCGACAATGTCGTGTCGGTTCCGCTCTCCGCCGTTTTCTCCGAGCAGGGCGAACGATTCGTCTACGTGAAGAAGGAGGACGGTTCGATGGAACGCACGGTCGTCCAGATCGGGGTTTCCGACTTCTTCTTCGCGGAAGTGGCCAAGGGTCTCACGGGAGGGGAGGAGGTTTCCCTCGAAGCTCCCGATACGAAAATGCCGAACGGCAAGGCTTCCGGAAGCAAGTCGGGCTCCGGCCGCCCCGCGTCGAGTGGAGGAGGTTCCAACCGCTCTTCGTCCACTGGCGGCCCTCGCGCCGGTCTTTGAACGTTCGAGCCAGCACCCCGCCATGGCCCTCGTTGAACTTCGGAACGTCAGCAAGATTTACCACCTCGGCGGCGAGGAGATCCGGGCGTTGGACGACGTGTCCCTCGACATCGAGGGCGGGGAGTTCATCTCCATCATCGGGCCGTCGGGCTCCGGCAAGTCCACCCTGATGCACATCCTCGGGTGCCTGGACCAGCCGTCCAAGGGCACCATGGCCCTCGACGGCCTGAAGATCCACGAGGCCAGCCCGCGCGACCTGGCCGGCATCCGCAACCGCAAGATCGGGTTCGTCTTCCAGTTCTTCAACCTGCTCCCCAAGCTCAACGTGCTGCAGAATGTGGAGCTGCCCATGATCTATGCCGGCGTCTCCGGGCGCGAACGGCGGGAACGCGCCATGGAGGCGCTCAAGATGGTGAAGCTCGAGGACCGCAAGGGCCACCGGCCCATGCAGCTCTCCGGCGGGCAGCAGCAGCGCGTGGCCATCGCGCGGGCGCTGGTCAACAGCCCGAAGATCGTCTTCGCCGACGAACCGACGGGCAACCTCGACACCCACACGGGCGAGGCGATCCTCGAACTCTTCCGCAGCCTGAGCAAAGAAGGCCGCACCATCGCGCTGGTGACGCACAACCCCGAGATCGCCGCCGTCACCCCCCGCCGCATCGAGATCCGCAACGGCAAGATCTCCGACCACGTCGACCCAAAGCTCGCGGGGCTCAAACATTGAGGCCCGCAGATGACACGGATGAAGCAGATATGAAGGCTACCCAGGACGAGGAGTTTCTGTTCAAGGATGAGACCTATCGGATCATCGGTGCATGCTTCGAGGTCTATAATGACAAGGGAAACGCTTTCACCGAGCCGGTCTATCAGGAGTGTTTGGAGATCGAGCTTGGTTTCCGATCCATCCCGTTTGAGGCGCAACCTGGTCTGCCCCTGATCTACAAGGGCCGTCCGTTGAAACAGCGTTTCCTACCGGACATAATCTGCTTCGGGGAGATCATCGTGGAGCTGAAATCCGTCTCCGCCCTGTCCGATGAACACCGTTCCCAGGTGCTCAACTACCTTGCCGCTTCAGGACGGCCCATCGGGTTGCTCGTCAACTTCGGACACCATCCGCGCCTCGAATACGAGCGTTTGATCCTGTCTCCCCGGACATCTGTTCCATCTGCGACATCTGTGGGCTAACCCGATGAACCTCTGGAACGCCATGTCGGTTGGTCTGAAGGAAATCTGGGCCCACAAGTCCCGGTCCCTTCTGACCATGCTCGGCATCATCCTCGGCGTGGCTTCATTGGTCGCCATGTCGGCGCTGGTGAAGGGCATGGAGAACGGCATGAAGGAGGCGCTCGTCCAGATCGGCGGCCTCGAACGCGTCCGCATCCAGGACCAGGATATTCCCTCCGAGCAGGCCCACCTGGCCGACCAGGCCGTGGGCAACACGATGGATGACATCAAGGCGATCAGGAACAACGCGACCTTCGTCAACCTCATCAATCCCGAGGTGCGTCTCCGCAACGTCCCCGTCACGCGCCGCGGCAAGACCACGTATCCGTTTATGCTCTACGGCACATGGCCGAACTACCTCGAGGTCGCCCAGCACGTGGTCGAACACGGACGTATGTTCAACGACATCGACGACGACGAAGGCCGGTCCGTTTGCGTGATCGGCACCGGCCTCCGCGACGAGCTCTTCGGCAAACCCGAAGAAACCGGCCAGCCCGTGATCCCGCTGGGTGAAACGATCTACCTCAACAGCCAGCCGTTCACGATCGTCGGCATGTTCGAGCACTACGAGAGCGAGCAGGACAAAAAGAAGCGGGAATACCTCGAACAAAATCCCGAGCTGAAGAAACAGACGTCCGGACGGGTTTCCAGCGGACGCGGCGGCTCGTCGTTTGTCTACTACATCAAGAACAACACCATCCTGATGCCGCTCAACACGGCCATGATGAAGTTCCGTTCCGCCACCGGCACGAACGACGTCCCGGACTACCGCCTCTCGGCGATCAGTGTCCGGATCGACAGCATCGACATCCTCGACAAGGCCCTTGCCCAGTTGAGGAACATCCTCATGAGCACCCACAAGGGCATCGAGGATTTCAGCTTCATGACCCAGGAAGATTGGGCCGACCAGATCAAGGTCAGCATCCAGAACCAGCGCCTGAGCGGGGGACTCATCGCCGCGATCAGCCTGCTCGTCGGCGGCATCGGCATCATGAACATCATGCTCGCGAGCATCACCGAGCGTGTCCGCGAAGTCGGCCTGCGCAAAGCCGTCGGCGCAACAGGCCCCGACATCTTCATCCAGATCCTCGTCGAAAGCACTTTCATCGCCTTGATTGGCGGCGTGGCCGGGCTCTTCGCCAGCGTTGGTCTTGTGGAAGTGCTCATCCTCATGTCGCCGACCGACAACACGCCCGTCGTCACGGTGACCGCACTCGCCGTCGGGTTCGGCGCGAGCGTCCTGATCGGAATCCTCGCCGGCCTATATCCCGCCTGGAAGGCCAGCCGGCTGGAGCCCATGCAGGCGCTCCGCTACGAATAGACGATCATGTTCCTCCTCAACGCCATGATGGTCGGGATCAAGGAAATCTGGGCGAACAAGTTCCGCTCGATCCTGACCATGCTCGGAATCGTTCTCGGCGTCAGCTCGCTCGTCGCGATGTCGGCCGTGACCAAGGGCATGGAGAACGCGATGAAGGAATCCCTCGTCGCCATGGGAGGACTCGACAAAGTTCTGACCGAGGAACGCGAAATCCCGGCGGAGCAAAAGCACCTCGCCGACCAGGCGACCGGACGCACGATCCGCGATGTCCGGGCGTTGAAGGCCAGCGCGCCGCTGT
>Ga0163144_10017166_pt1 | contig 14759 bp, 12 predicted proteins | sample OliLak19BULKMAT1_FD_123175 | JGI IMG/M metagenome (GOLD analysis project Ga0163144, IMG submission 123175) | Freshwater microbial mat bacterial communities from Lake Vanda, McMurdo Dry Valleys, Antarctica - Oligotrophic Lake LV.19.BULKMAT1 | ecosystem: Environmental > Aquatic > Freshwater >... | reverse complement strand
CCGCGCGGAGCTCGGGCCGTTCTTCGCGCGCTACAACACCATCGTCAACGCCACCGCGCTGGTGTTCCAGGTGACGATCGCGCCGCGCCTGCTGCAGAGCCTGGGGGTGGTGCGGAATCTCTGCCTGTTGCCGGCGTCGCTCGGGCTCGTCGCGGCGGGTGTGTCCGGGACCGCGGCCTTGCCCGCCGCCCTGCTGCTCCGCGGCACCGACGGCGTGCTCCGCCATTCGCTTCATCGCTCGGCCACCGAGATCCTGTTCCTGCCGCTGGCCCCCGCCACGCGCGGGGCGCTGCGCGGGCTGGCGGAGTCGATCGGGCAGCGCGGGGGCCAGGTGCTGGGCTCAGTGCTGATCCTCGCGGCGCTGGCGTTCGGAGCGTCGCCACGGCAGCTCTCGGCCGGCGTCGCCGTGTTGTGCGCGGTTTGGCTGTTCGGCTACCTCGACCTGCAGCGCCACTACCTCGAGCGCTTCCGCGCGCAACTCCGGGCCCTCAGTACCGGCGAGGACGCCGGTGTCCCGGAGCTCGATCTCCAGTCGCTGGAGACCTTGGTGGCAACGTTGAGCGCTTCGAACGACGGCGAGGTGATCGCGGCGCTCGACCTGCTGGCAACCTACGACCGGACCCGATTGGTGTCGCCGCTGATCCTCTACCATCCGTCCGCGCCCGTGGTCCTGCGCGCGCTGCAGCTCTTCGACGGCGTGACGCGGGATGACGTCCAGGCGATTCGTCTTCGCCTCCTCGATCACGCCGATCCAACGGTGCGTGCGGCGGTGTTGCGGGCCTACATCGCGAACGGTGGGGATCGCGCCGTCGTTCGCAAGCGCCTGCAGACCGATCCGTCGTCGTTGGTTCGTACCACCGCGCTCGTGCTCTGGATGGGAGGGGACGACACGCCGGCACAGGAACTGCGCGAGCTGGTGGCCGATCTCGTCTCGCTCCCCGACGAGGCGTCGCGTCTTGCCGTCGCCAGCACGCTGGCGGAGCTGCCGATGCGGGTCATCGTGCCGGTCGCACGTGGTTTGCTGACGGACGCGACGTCCGCCGTGCGCAGGCAGGTCGCACGCACCCTCTCCACCGAGCCCACCGTCGACGGCATCCCGTTGCTCACCGAGCTCCTGGCGCTGCCCGACTGTCGCGCCGCGGCGCGCGCCGGCCTGCTGGCGCTGGGTGCGCCAGCGCTCGACCATGTCGCCCGGGCGCTCGAAGATTCGACGTCGTCGCCCGCCGTGCGGCGCCACCTGCCGCGCACGCTCAGTCGCTTCGGCACGGAGCGCGCCGCCACGGTGCTGGTCGAGCAGCTCCTGCGGGAAGAGGACGGTCGCTTGGTCAACAACATCCTGCGCGGTCTGGGACGCCTGCGGGCCGATCACCCCGAGGTGCCTGTCGACCAACGGGCGCTGGTGACGGTGGCGGAGCGTTTCCTGCACCGCATGATCGAGTTGCTGGTGTACCAGGTCGCGTACGATCTTGGGGGCCCGGCGGACCCGGAGGATCTCCTCGGGCCGTTGATCGCAGAAGAGCGCCAGCATGCGCTCGAGCGGGTGTTCCGCGTCCTGCAGATCATCGAAACCCGCGAGGAGTTTGCCGTCCTCCACGCTGCGCTCACCGGCGACGCCGACGGCGCGCGGGCCGGCGCGCGCGAGGTGCTGGGGCACGTGCTCGACGGCCCATTTCGCGACGCCCTGCTCGCGATGACCGACGGCATTCCGGCGGTGGAGCAGTTGCGCATCGCTGCCGCGGCGTGGCCACTGCCAATCGCCGATGTGGCGCTGGCGGCGGCCCAGCGGGCGGACGATGGCAGTCGCCTCTCGCTCGACACGCCGGCGCTCTCGGCGGTGACCGATGCGCTATGCGCAGATTCGAGCGCGATCCTGTCGAGTGTCGCGCGCTATCAACTGGGGCGTCCCACGGTATCCGCGACCACCTTGCCCATGGAGATACCACGTGCCGCTGGTTGAAGACGGCGCCAGTGGCGTCGAGCGCCTGCTGGCGATCAAGGCGCTGCCGCTGTTTGCCGACGTGCACGCCGACGAGCTGGCGGTGATCGCCGAGCGCACGCGCGTCCACGAGTTCCGGCCTGGCGATACTGTCGTCGCGAACGAGGACGGCCCAATCGCCAGCATGCATCTGGTGCTCGAAGGGCGTGTGACGGAATATCGCAACGGCGAGCTCTTTCGGGTGCACGAGTCGCTGCGCGTGGTGGGCGGAGTCGACGCGTTGGCACGGACGGCAACGGCCGTGCGGGCAGTCGCCGACGTCGCGACTCGCACGCTGGCGATCGACCGCGCAGATCTGCGCGACATCCTGGAGGACAACTTCAACGTGTTGTCGGTGGCACTCCGGGGCGTGGCAGCGGCGACGGTTCGCCTGCGACGACGGTTGTTCCCGTCCGCGGGTTTCGAAGCCGGCGGTGGAGACGAGGTGCGACACGCCCTCGCACCGGCGCTGGATGAGCTGGGAGCACGGATCGCGTTTCTGCGACGCACGACGTTGGGGCGAGCGAAGATCCGAACGCTGGGACTGCTCGCCCGCGACGCCGAGCTGCTCGACCTGGGGGCCGGCGAGTCACTGTGGAAGTCGGAGCACGCCGCGGATCACGCGCTGGTCGTGGTGCGCGGCGTCGTGGCGTGCACGACCGTGGACGGCCGGCAGCGCTTCGCGCTCGGCCCGGAGACGATCGCGGGGCTGGAGGAGACGCTGGCCGAGGCGCCTCGCTGGTACGATGCCACCGCGCGCGAAGCGGTTACGGCGATGCGACTTACGCGTGCGGCCATCGCCGATGCGCTGGAGGACGACTCCGATATGGCGCTCGACGCGTTGGCCGCTTTGGCCACGGTCGCCAGCGAGCTCCGCGACCGGGTCGCCCGGGAAGGTACCGGAGACGCCTGATCGCTCGAGGGTCGGTGCGCACGTGATCGAGCCGGGCGCCGCGTCTGCAGGGGTGTGAGGACCGCAGGCCGATACGTCAACTAGGCGCCAGCCCTGGCTCGGCGCCTGTGATCATGTAGAGTGCCTTCCCGCTCTGGCCCCCCGCATGTCCGCGACTACCATGGATTTCCCGCCGTTCCAGTTCGATCTCCGCGCCCGACAGCTCCGCCGCGACGGCGCCCCCATTCCCCTCCGCCCGAAGACCTTCGAGGTGCTTCAGCACCTCGTCGAGCGGCCGGGGGAGCTCGTGACGAAGCTCGACCTCTTGGATGCAGTCTGGCCCGGGATCGCGGTCGGAGACGACGTCGTCCGGATCTCCGTCGGCGAGCTCCGGGTGACGTTCGGCGACGCGCGCGCGACGCCACGGTTCATCGAGACGGTCCCGCGGCGCGGCTACCGGTTCATCGCGAAGCTCGGCGACACGCGGCCGGCGTCATACACGCTGCCGGCGGCTTCCGAGCTGCCGCCAACCGAGGACCTCGACCATCTCGTCGTCGGACGCACGAACGAGCGCGCCCAGATCGCGGAGTGGATGAGCGTGGCGGCGACCGGGCGGCGGCAGCTCGGCTTCGTCACGGGGGAGGCCGGGATCGGCAAAACGACGCTCGTCGACGCGGCCATTCGCGATCTGCAGCGGTCGGGTACGACGACGATCCGCGTCGCGCGCGGGCAATGCATCGAGCAATACGGCGGCGGCGAGCCCTACAAGCCGGTCCTCGAGGCCCTCGGATCGCTCTGCCGCGGTGCCGACGGCCCGGCGACGCTGGCGACGCTGCAGCGGCGGGCACCACGCTGGGTGCTCGACGTGCTCGCGCCCCGAGAATCGACAGAGTCGCCGGACGGCAATCCGGCCGGCGGCGCCGAGCACACGCTCCACATGTTGGCCGACAGCCTGACGGCGCTCGCCGCCGATACGGTGCTCGTGCTGCTGTTCGAGGACGTCCACTGGATCGACTTGTCCACGCTCGATCTGCTGTCGTCTCTCGCGCAGAGCCGTGATCCTGCGCGCCTCCTCGTGCTCTGCACGATGCGCGCCGCGGACGCGATCGCGCGCCGTCACCCCCTGGTGGCCATGAAGCGCGAGCTCGTGCGCACGGGCCAGGCTCGCGAGATGGCGCTCGGCGGCTTGGCGAGCGCGGACGTGGCCGAGTATGTCGCCGCGCGATTTCCGGGCGCCGAGCCGCCCCGCGAGCTGCTGCCCTTGCTCATCGAGCGGAGCGCCGGCAGCCCGTTCTTCGTCGTGACGGTCCTCGACCATCTGCTCGCGTCGCAGCAGCTCGTGGACGACGGCAACGGCTGGAGGCTGCGCGGCAGCGCTGCCGATTTGCGAACCTCGATTCCCGACGGGCTCCGCGCCGTCATCGAGCCGCGCCTCGAACGTCTGACGCCCGACGAGCTGCTCGTGCTCGAAGCTGCGAGCGTCGCCGGCCTCGAATTCGCCGCGCACGCGGTCGCCGCGGTCGCGCCGGCGGAGAGTCCGCTCGCGGACATCGAGACCGTCGAGGCACTCTGCGACGGGCTCGCGCTCCGGCAGGAGATGCTCCGCGTCCACGGCGAGAGCCTCTGGCCCGACGGGACGACCAGTGCGCGCTACGCCTTCCGGCACGCGCTGTACCAGCAAGTGCTCGATCAACGGCTCACGACGTCGCTCCGACGGCGCCTGCACCAGCAGATCGGCGAACGGTTGGAGTCGGGCTATGGCGCACGCACGGCCGAGATCGCGAGCGAGCTCGCCGGGCACTTCGAGCGCAGCGGCGACGGCGCCCGCGCCGTGCGCTACCACGCCGAGGCCGCCGCGCACGCCCGGGCCCGCTTTTCACACCAGGAAACGCGGTTGCACGTCGAGGCGGCGCTGGCGCTCCTGCGCGAGCAACCGGAAACCAGCCATGGGCTGCAGCAGCGCTTGCCGATGCTCGCCGATCTCGGGTGGGCGTCGTTCGTCGCGCGCGGATGGGGAGACGAGGGGGGCGCCCGCGCCTTTGCCCAGATGCGCGAGATCGCCGAACGCCTCGACGGTGCCGAAGCGCGCTTCAAAGCGATGGAAGGCGAGCTCATCGTGCACACGATGCGCGCGGAGTACGCGAGCGCGCGCCGGCGCGGCGACGAGATGCTCGACCTCGCTGGACAGGTCGGCAGTCGCAGCGCGGTCGTCGGGGCGCTCCCACCGATCGGCGCCGTGCTGATGCACGTCGGCGAGATCGAGGCGGCGCTTCGAGTGCTACACGGTCAAACCCCAGCAGGGCGCACCGAAGTTCGCCGCGACCGCCGTCCCACTGACGGACGCGTTTGGGCCCCAGACCTACACGCTCACGAAGATCACCAAGCTCTGCACGCCGGTGAACGTGAACGGCGAAGATCCGACCGCGCCTCAGCACGCTGGCCACTTGGTCTGCTACCAGGCGAAACCAGCCAAGGGGGACCAAGTTCCCGGCGACCACTGTGTCGGTGAACAACACCGGCTTCGGCCCCGCCGTGCTCGTTGCGAAGGTCGCCGCTGAATGGTGCGGGCAGCGGTCGTCGCGCCGTAAGCTGCGAGAGTGGCGAGGCAGCCCATCACGGGCGGCCTCGCCACGCACCGCCGCGACGACCTGCGCTGGAGGTGGCGTAAGGCGCGCCGACGGACTCGAGCGACTTCGGCAATCCGAGCGGGAGCGTGGCCGACGTCCGACGCGGCGGCCTATGAGTCGACGTATTGGAGCGGCAGCGTCCCCGCAGTAATCGCGCCGTCCGCGACGGAGAGATGCGGGCAGTCCGCGACCATCTTGGTGGCGTGGCCTCCACGCGGGTCGATGGCTGCGAGGCTGAACGACTGCAGATCGGACGCGACGGTTGCGACGTTGGCGCCGTCCGCGGGACTCTGATCGTCGGTCGCGGCGCAGAAGTACGCCAGGTCGTTCGCGAGAACTGCCTCCGTGAAAGCGAACGGCGTGCCGGCGAGATCCACCTTGGCTGCTGCGGCCGGCCCGTCGTTGTCGTTCGGGCTCGCGAACTCGGCGAAGCCGGCCGGGACGCTCGATCGGCCGGCAGGTGGGAGAAGCGAGCCGCTCTGCGTGGTCGCGAACGCGTCGTCGAGGAGGTCGACCACGAGCGTCGCGGGATCGATGCGGAGCCGACGGTAGTTGCTCTGCGTGACGACCGCGCCGTTGCTCATCTGCGAAAAATTATTGGCCTCGACGACGGTCAGATACTCGACCGGCTGAGAGAGATTCATGTGGTGGCAGTACGCCGTCCACGGCCGGTTCGGGTTGCGGCCGACGTACAGCGTATAGGCGCCGTCGACCGGCCCCTGGCTTGCGGCGACGAGCGCGCTCCTGACGTCGAGGCACGTCGACGGCAGGCACGTGTCGGGATCCAGCGCGCAATTCGTGGCGGCGACGGCCGCGGCGACGGCCGCCTGCAACGCCGCCGTGTCGTCCGTCGTGAGACACGTTTGGGGAAACTTCGCCTCGAGCTTCGCGAAGCAACCTTTCGCTGGCGTGCCCCCGCCGTCGAATTTGTCCTTCACCTTCTGCAGGCAGCTGTCGAGCTTGCCGGGCGCGAGACCCGGCGGCTTCGCCGCCTTCGCATGACAGGCGAGAAGCGCGGCGAGCTCCTTCGCGACGCACAGCCGTTTCGCCGCCGCGCATTTGTTGAGCGCGGCCGGGGCGGATGCCGCGGAAAGGAGACTCAGGAGCGCAACGCAGAGCGCGACGAGGGGACGAGTCATGCGACGAGGATATGGGGCGGCTCGCCGGTCTGCCTAGTCGCGATACGCGCGCGCTCAGCCGTACACGAACTCGGGCGCGGATTGACATTGTCCGGGTGGATCCAATCGAGGAGCGGCATCCGCGCGTCCTCGGGACGGATCGATGACGATCCTCGGTGTCACGCGCGCGGCGCCGCGCCCGCTTCGAGGCGACCATCGCGACGCATGAGGCCGAATCGGCGACTGAACGACTCGCGCAGCCTTGGATCGCGCGGGTACGATGGCGACGACAACGCCATGCGAGAGCTCGAGATCTTTCTTCCCACCACGCTGAACGACGGCACGCCAGTCGACGCCGCCGAGATCGCGCGCATCAAGGAGACGGTGCTGCAGGTGTTCGGTGGCTACACGCATCTCGATTATCGCTTCGAGGGGGCCTGGTGCGTAGGCGGGGTGACGCTCCGCGACGAGGTGACGATCCTGCGCGTCCTCGACGACGGGCGCTCGAGCTTCGACATGGCGACCTTCAAGCGCACGATCGAGGCGGCGCTCGGACAGGATACGGTGCTCGTCATCGCGCGCGACGTCCGCGTGCTGTGATGCCCTCGCGGCCGGGCGCTGCCCACTCCCCTGACGGACTCGTTCGTCTACTCCCCTCGGTCAGCTACCCGACGCGCTCGATCGTCGTCCGGCGGCCGCGAATCGTCGTGCTCGTGAGGGCGCGCACGACCGCGTCGGCGTCGGCGGAGGGGACCTCGACGGTGGCGGACTGCTCCCCGATCTCGATGGCGCCGATCGAGCGCGCCGCCATCCCCGTCTCGTTCGCGATGGCGCCGACGAGATCCGCGGGTCGCAGTCCGGCCCGCGTGCCGAGGCCGATCCGCAGGCGGGTGACGGCCGCCCCCGTCGCCGCCCCCACCGGCTGACGCGACCGGGGCGAGCTCGGAGCCGGCCGGCGTCGGATGACCGCGCCTTCCGTTCGCACCGGCGTGGTCATCGCCTCGCTCGGCGGGACTGCGAGCCCGGCGCGCGCGGCCGCGCGGCGCTCGCGGCGGTTCATCGGCGGCGCAACGGGGGGCTCGGCCGCCGTGGTCCGCGACGTGCGCACGGGAATGTCGCGCGGTGTCGGGCGCGGGGTGTCGCGCCGCGCAACCCGCGGCGCTGCGACCGCACCGTCGGCGACCGGCCGTGGCTTACGCGCCGGCGTTTCCGGCGCTGCCGCTGCGGGCGCCGGGTCCGCGCTCACGCGCGGCGCGGCTGGAACGGGCGCCACCGGCGCGACGTGGCTGCCGTTCCGTTCGTGCACGAGCTTCAGCGCGGCACTGGCAATGTCGATGGGATCGAACTCCGTGGCGAGGCGCGCGACGATGGCGCGGTACGTCCCGAGCTCGCCCGCCGTCACGGCCGCGCGGAGCGTCGCCGCCGTGAGCTCGAGCCGCCGTGCCCGCACGTCCTCGACGGTCGGCACGTCGGCGATCCGGATCTTCTGCGCGATGGCGCGCTCGATGTCGCGGAACAAGCGGCGCTCGCGCGGCTCGGCGAACGTGAGCGCGACTCCGCTCCGCCCGGCGCGCCCCGTCCGCCCGACCCGATGGACGTAGGCGTCCGTCGAGCACGGGACGTCGAAGTTGATGACGTGCGACACGTGCTCGATGTCGAGCCCGCGCGCGGCCACGTCGGTCGCGATCAGCACGTCGAACTTGCCCTCCCGGAAGCGGCGCATGACGCGCATCCGCAACTCTTGCGTGCGGCCGCCATGGAGCGGCTCGCAGCGGTAGCCGCGGGCCAGGAGCGTTTCGGCGAGCTCGTCGACCTCCGTCCGCGTCCGGCAAAAGACGATCGACGAGGCCGGCCGTTCGATGTCGAGCACGCGGACGAGCGCCTCGATCTTCTCGCGGCGGCTGACGACGTAGGCGACGTGGCGCAGCCGCGGCACGTCGCCGGCGGCGACGCGCTCGGCGGGGATCTCGATGCGCTCGGGATCGCGGAGATGCCGTTCGGCGAGCGCGGCGATTCGCTTCGGCAGCGTCGCCGAAAAGAGCGCCGCCTGCCGGCCGGCCGGCACCTTCTCGAGCAGCGCTTCGAGGTCGTCGGCAAACCCCATGTCGAGCATCTCGTCGGCTTCGTCGAGCACGAGCATCTCGACGGCGTCGAGCACGAGCGAGCCGCGGCGGACGTGGTCGAGTGCCCGGCCCGGGGTCGCGACCACGACGTCCACCCCGTTCCGGAGCGGCCCGAGCTGTTGATAGATCGGCTGCCCGCCGTAGACGGCGAGGATGCGGCCCGCGAATGCCCGCCCGTAGCGGTGCAGCGCCTCCGCGACCTGGATCGCGAGCTCGCGCGTCGGCACCAGCACGAGCGCCCGCACCGTCGCTCGCGTGCGGCGGTCAGCCGAGCCGGCGGGTGCGGCGCCGCGGTCGGCCGCGAGCCGGTGCAGGAGTGGCAACGCGAAGGCCGCCGTCTTGCCCGTGCCGGTTGCGGCCTGCCCGAGCACGTCGCGGCCGGCGAGCAGGGCCGGGATCGCGGCGCGCTGGATCGGGGTCGGCTCTTCGTAGCCGAGCTCGACGACGGCATTGAGCAAGGGGCCAGTGATGCCGAGGGCCGTGAAGGCCGCCTTCGGATCGTTGCGCTCGGGTGCGACGCGTTCCATGGCGCGAGCATGCCGGCACCCGCGGCTCTTTGCGATCGGTGCGGGAATCGGCCCGGGTCAGGCGGATTTGGCCGTCAGCTCGTCGTCCTGATTTCGGAGCGTCGCCGCGCAACCGTGACTCGAGACCGGCCCCGCCCCGAGCGCGGGCGCTATCTGATCGCGCCCGTCTTGCTGAATCCTGGCAGCGGCGCGATGTACGACGGCGGATCGCCGATCGGGTCGAGGACCTGGCCCGTGCAGATGATCTTCGTGGACCCGTCGCTCAGAATTCGCGCCGAGCCCATCACGATGTTGAGGCTGGCGCCGACGTTGTCGGCATAGAATTCGGTCGCGCGGCTGGAAAACGTGGCGCTCTGGCCCGCGCTGATCTGGAGTTGGTGTTCGGTCAGCGCCGACCCCCCGCCGTCGAACCATTGGATGCGGACCATGGTGGGCTCGTCGGCGGCGCTGGTGCAGTGAATGGAGGTTGCCGCGCTGCCATCGTTGCCCAGCACGGAGCGCACGCCCGTGAACAGATAGAGCACCTTGAAGCCGTTCGGGGCGGGATCCTCCACGCCGCCGAACGCGGCGCCGGCGGCGCTGGTGGCAAGTGCCATGGCAAACACGAGGGCGTGAAGGGCTCGCTTGATGGTGGCGCTAGGGTCGAAGGCTCGGGGCATGCTTTTGCTCTTTCTCCTGACGTGGAGGCCAGGGGTGGGTTTCGTTCCTCCCCCAAGGCGTTCAAGAGCACCCGAACATTGTTCCGAGGCGACGAGTCAGGGCTTCGCAGTCGGAGCGAAAATTTCTTGACAGCCAGCTACGTTTTCGCCTAGTCTTCGCCTATATCTTTGGTGACGTTTTCGAGTCCGTTTTTGTATTGACCACGACGATCGCGCTCCCATGAGCTCCCCCGCCTACCGCTCCCGGCGCCCGCGGCGTTTCTTCGGTTTCCGCGGAGTCGTGTGCCGACTGCGGCGGCCCGAAGACAACGGCGACGGGATCGCTCGGCCACCTCGGCAGCCCAGCACCGAACCCGACCGCGCGCTGCAAACGGAGCGCGCGCGCTTCGCGGCCGGCCTCGACCGCGAGTTGCGGCTTGCGTGCCGCAGCGAAGCGACGATGCGGCGCGAGCTCGGCGGTGCGGCCCGCGCGTTCATCCGCGGCCGCGCGTATCGCCGGCTCGGATTCGTTCGGCTGAGCGACTATGCGCGCGAGCGCCTTCGACGACTACGTGCGCGAGCGCCTCGGGATCGGGGCCCGCAAGGCCTGGGCGCTCCTCGGGATCGAAAAGGCGACGCTGCGCAGCGCCGACTTCGACCGCGCCTACCGCGACGGCCGCCTCTCCTGGGTCCGCGCGCTCTCGTTGCTCCCAGTGCTCGACCGGGCGACGGCACCGGCATGGATCGCGCGCGCGGAATCCGTCACCGTCCGCCGCCTCTGCGACGAGGTCGAGTGGGTGCTGGCGTCGCGCGATACGCTCGGGCCCGGCGTCGCGCTGGCGCCATCCCCACTCGATAGCCCGTTGCCGTCGCCGATTTCCGTCACCCCGCCCGAGGAGTGCCGCGTTCCGTCACCGCACGCGCGACTGCAAATCCGTGCGCACGCGATAGAGCCGGGCGCCGCGTCTGCAGGGATGCGCGACGCTGCCGCAAATTGTCACTCCGCATCCGCGCACCGTCCCGCCCTCGACATCTGCGACGCCGAGGTGCGCTGCACCGGGCCGGCCGCTACGAATCCGTTCTCGTTGGTCGTGAGCTGGCTGTCGATAAAAGTTGCCGGTGCACCGGCTCGTGGCAGAAGTCCGCTCAGGGTACCCGCTGAAAAGTACCGAACGCCCGATCGCAGATCGACAGCATGACCGAGATGTTTCTCGGCTCACGGCTCGCGTGGTGGATATCGTGGCCGCGCGCGGTCGCGAAGAACCAGTCGTAGACCGGCAACCGATAGTTGCAGTGCGTCGTCATGTTGACGGCCGTGACCGCAAAGGCCGCCAGGGCGAAGGTCAGCGGATGGATCGGGAACAAGATCCCGTAGAGGTGGAAACAGGCGAAGACCGAGAAGCCTTCCACCGGATGCACCACCATCGCGGTCCAGATCGACAGCGGCGGCGTATCGACGTGGTGATGGACGTGCACGTGCTTCATGTACCACCGCTGTCGGTGCTCGTAGCGGTGCCAGAAGTACGAGACGAAGTCGCCGAGCAGGAAATAGCCGACGAGGTCCCGGCAGAATTCGAAGACCGTCGGCGCCCGTGCCGGCACCCGGAGCATCGCCAACGGGACCAGCAGGAAGAAGATCATCCCTACGACGTACAGCGACCCGTACCACTTCATCGCGCGCCAATAGACGGCCCAGCACTCCGCCAGCGTCAGCCGCTTGGTGACCACGACGTCGACGAACGAGAAGAGGATGCCGGGGACGTAGATGCCGGCCACGACGGCGGTCAGCAGAAAGGCCGGCGACGCGATGCCCGCGGCACCCAAGTGCGCGAGGAGGAAGTCCCACATCGGCTGCAGCGCACTCACCTCCGGCATGAGGCCGCGACGGTACGCCGCCCGCGAACAAGTGGTCAAGACACGGCCGAGCGCAGATTTCCGAGCGCAGATTTCATTGACGCTCTTGGTCCGCTCCGGATATGCACGCCCTCGATCCACCCTCCCAAACGCATGAACCTCTCCCACATGCTGGTCATCGCTGCTCTGCTCGCGGGGTGGGGCAGCCTCTTGCTGGTGCGTGACGGTTTCACCGTCCCGGCAGTGAAGGGCGCTGCGATCAAGTTCACGCATGTCCTGCCCGCAATGATTCAAGGCATCGTGTTCGGGTATTGGGCGAGCTATTGGCCGGAAGCCTTCCAGCAGCTGCTGGTGATCGGCGTCCAGCTGGCCGTCGCGTATGCGTTCGAGTTTCTTCTCATGTGGACGCTGCGGCGGCCGTACACACTCGGCCTCGGTCCATTCCCGATCGTGTTCAGTGCCAACTTGTTCGTGTGGTTCGCTCCGGGCGAGCTCCTCCTGGGCACGTTGGTGATCGCGGTCGCGTTGTCGTCGAAGGCGCTGATCGTCTCGAACGGACGCCACATCTTCAATCCGTCGGTCCTGGGCGTATCGGCCGTGGCCGCGCTGTGCATCCTTTGGCCGAGCTGGTTCACGTATCACGACATCTCGACGGACTTTGGCCGCCCGCCGTACATGCCGTATCTGATTCTCGCGCTCGCACTGATTCCTCAAATCCGGTTGCGGACGACGCCGGTCAGTGTCGGAGCCATCCTGGCGATGTTGGGCATCATGATGACCGTCTTCGCGCTGACGGGGTACAAGAAGGCGCCCAGTCCGTGGTGGCCGCCATGGCTGTTGGCGATCACGCTGCTCGCGCCCGATCCCGCAACGATTCCCGCAGGGTCATTGGCGCGCTTCCTCTTCGGGATGTTCGTCGGGGCGTCGTTCTATGTCGCGGCGAAGGTCCTCGAGTACTCCGTCGGCACCGATTACTTTGCGAAGGTCATCCCCATCGCGATCGCGAACTACATGGTGCCGACGTTCGAGCGAGCCGCGTCACGGCTGTCTGCGCGCCTGCCCCAGCTCCCTTCTGGAGGAGCCGAAGCTCGCGTCTACACAGCCGCGTGGGTGTCGGTCTGGGTCATCATCTGCGTCGTGAGTTTCAGCATCTGAAGACGCGTCAGCGACACCACTCGTAGGAGGCACCGGGTCTGCAGAGTGCCTGGCAGTCGGACCGGGTGGCGTCGATGGGGCACTCCAACTGCTGTTGCGCAGTCGGGCCCGACACCTCACGGGGTTCGCTCTCACGAACGGCCGCGGGCGCCCCGGCCTTCTTGCCCGACTTCGCGGGGCCTCGCCCGCGCCGCGCCGCCGGCGTCGGCGTAGCGACCGGCTCCGGCGCACGCGCGACGAACCCGTCGTTGCCGGAGTCGAGCACGATGCGGCGTGGGCGCCCCGCGCCCTTCCGCGTGTAGGTGAGCGTGATCTGCTTCGGCTTCCACCGGCTCCCGACGACTTCGAGCGTATCCGGTTGCCCCTCGCGCTCGAGCAGCGCCTCCAACGCCGGCTCGCGCAGCAGGGCCTGGAATACTTGCTGGCCGGGGCTCGTCGGGTCGGCACCGAAGACTTTGAGCGGGCCACTGTCGGCGTGGCGGTCCCACGGTCCCGGTCGAACCACCGGGCGCACGCTGGCGCATCCTGCGATCAGCACGACGAGCCCGAGCATCGTCAACGTTGCGCCCGTTGTCCGAACACCATCGCGTCTCATCGATCGGTCCCCTTCTCGTCGAGCATCTTGATCGCGTCGTCCATGAGCTTCGTCACGCGCGGGTCGGCTTCGCGGCCGCGGCGCGCCACGAGGGCGTCGCGCGCCCCGACGCAGCCGTCGACCCCGAGGATCTTGGCCGACCACGCTCGGCGTTGCCACTCTGCATCGGCCAGCAGCGCGGTGAGCGGCTCCACGATGCGCGCGCACGGCCGACCAGCGAGGGCCTTCACCGCCGCCATCGACACCAGGATCGACGCGTTCCGGGTCGACTCCACGAGGACGTCGGTCGCGCCGTCGTTCGCATCGGTGGCGAGCGTGGCAATGACCGCGAGCTTCGTCGGGTCGGTCCACGCGGGGTCCGCGAGCGTGGCACGAGCCTCGCGGTAGGCTGGCGCGACCTCCGGCGACGGTGCGGCGGCGGTGACCGTCGCCGCGATCGACGTAGTCGTCCCGATCGACGCAGTCGCCTCGACCGCCCGTGGAGTTTCCTCGACCCGCCCGAACCCTGGCGGCATCGTCAAGGAGCGTCGCGGCTGCCGCACCCACCAGATGCTCGTCAGCACGAACGCGACCATCGCGACCGTGAACGCGACCGCGATCGTGCGTCCCGCCCCGGCAGCGGGTTCGATCCCCGGCAGGGTGGCATCGACACCGGTCGCGTCCTGCGGTTCGGCGCGCTCGGCGGTTACGACCTCCTCGGGCCCTTCGGCCGGCGCCACGGCCGCGCCCGCCACGAACGGCGCCAGCGCCAGCGCGAACTCGTCGGCGGTGGGATAACGATCGCCCGGCTCGCGCGCGATCGCCCGGCGCACTATGGCGTCGATCGCAGCGGGAAGATCGGGATTCACCAGCGTGGGAGCGACCGGGTCCTCGTTCAACACCCTGTCCCGCAGCTCGCTCGGCGATTGCGTGCCGAACGCGGGGCCACCGGTCAGCATCTCATAGAGGATGATCCCGACCGCGAAGACGTCGGCGCGTTGGTCCACCGAGTCGCCGCGCCACTGTTCCGGCGCCATGTAGCGCGGCGTCCCCATCGGCTGCCCGATGTGCGTGGCGGGACCCGCGACGATGCGGGCGATGCCGAAGTCCGTCAGCGTCACGTCGCCGTTGGCGCAACACATGATGTTGTCCGGCTGTTAGCGGCCAGCGATTCTGACCGCCTAACGCGGCCAGCGATTATGTCCGCCCCGCGTTAGATCGAGACCTCCACGAAGTGCGTCGGCGCGGGCGCGTTCTGGGGCGCGCCGCGTCCATG
>Ga0163144_10017165_pt1 | contig 14759 bp, 11 predicted proteins | sample OliLak19BULKMAT1_FD_123175 | JGI IMG/M metagenome (GOLD analysis project Ga0163144, IMG submission 123175) | Freshwater microbial mat bacterial communities from Lake Vanda, McMurdo Dry Valleys, Antarctica - Oligotrophic Lake LV.19.BULKMAT1 | ecosystem: Environmental > Aquatic > Freshwater >... | reverse complement strand
TGCTGGTCGATGGCGACGGCGAGCTAGAACTGCCGGCGCTACGCTTGGCGACCAGCGCGACGCATGGCACCGGCTGCACCTTCGCCGCAGCACTGACCGCGCATCTCGCGCTCGGTCACACCCTGCGACCGGCCGCGCTACGCGCCAAGGCCTTCATCCACCACGCCATCGCCAGCGCTCCGGGCCTGGGCGGTGGAGTAGGACCGGTCAATCATTGGGCCTGAGCAATGGTTGGAGGTGGCCTAGCTCGGCAGTTGACCCCGGACCCCCTCTGCTCTGATCCTGCCCCATGACCCTGGCCCAGCACCCCGACCGCTTCGCTTCCCGCCACATCGGACCGACCCCCGGCGAACGCGAGACGATGGCGGCCAAGATGGGCTTCAGCTCACTCGATGCGCTGATTGACACCGTGGTTCCGGCAGCAATCCGCCGGCGAACCCCGCTTGATGTGCCTGCCGCTGCCGGCGAAGCAGAGGCCACCGCCGAGCTGGCAGGCCTGGCCGCGCTCAACGAGCCGCGCCGCAGCTATCTGGGCATGGGCTACCACAACTGCCAGGTGCCAGCCGTCATCCAACGCAACATCCTGGAGAATCCCGGCTGGTACACCCAGTACACGCCGTATCAGGCGGAGATCAGTCAGGGTCGCCTGGAGATGCTGCTGAACTTCCAGACCCTGATCACCGAACTGACCGGCCTGAGCGTGGCCAACGCCAGCCTGCTCGACGAGGCAACCGCCGCCGCCGAGGCGATGCATCTGTGCGCCGGTAACAAGCCCGAGGGCTCGGTATTTCTGGTCTCGATGAAGGTCCACCCGCAGACCATCGACGTGGTCCGCACGCGCGCACGGGAAATTGGCATTGAGATTCGGGTCGCCGACCATCGCTCTGCGCATATCGACGCCAACGTGATCGGCGCCCTGGTCCAGTATCCGGGCACCGATGGCCCGATCCGCGATTTCCGCCCGCTGGCCGATAAACTGCATGCGGTCGGTGCGCTGTTGTGCGCCGCCTGCGATCCGCTCGCCTTGACTGTGCTCGAGCCACCCGCCGCCTTCGGCGCCGACATCGCCCTGGGCAACACCCAGCGGCTCGGCGTGCCGCTGGGCTATGGCGGCCCGCACGCTGCGTTCTTCGCAGTCAGCGAGGCGCTGAAGCGATCCATTCCTGGCCGCTTGGTCGGTGTATCCAAGGACCGCCACGGCAACCGCGCCCTGCGCCTCGCCCTGCAGACGCGCGAACAGCACATCCGCCGCGAAAAAGCGACGAGCAACATCTGCACCGCCCAGGCCCTGCTCGCCAACATGGCGGCGGCCTACGCCATCTGGCACGGACCAGAAGGCCTGACCGCGATCGCCCACCGCGTCCACCGCCTGACCCGGATGCTTGCCGCTGGACTGGTCCGCCTCGGCTACGAGATCCGCACCGAGATCTACTTCGATACCATCAAGATCGGCAAAGGCCCGCGCCTGCCCGCTGAGATCAACCGTGCCGCCGATGCCCGTGGCATCGATGTGCGGCTACCCGATGCACAGCATGTCGTTGTCGCGCTCGACGAGACCACCGGTCCGGCCGATGTCGCCGCCCTGTGGGCTGCGTTCAATGGCGGCGAAGAGGTGCGCTTCACGCCCGCTGAACTGGGCCTGCCGAGCGTCGAGCTCGGCCGTCATGCCCGCACCACGCCGTTCCTGCGCCAACCGGTGTTTCATGCCCACCGCAGCGAGACGGCGATGATGCGCTATCTCAAATCGCTGGAGAACCGCGATCTGTCGCTGACCCACAGTATGATCCCGCTCGGTTCGTGCACCATGAAGCTCAACGCCGCCGCCGAGCTAATGCCGGTCAGCTGGAAGGGCTTCGGCGGCCTGCACCCGTTCGCGCCGCTGAGCACCGCCCAGGGCTATCAGCGCCTGTTCGGCCAGCTTGAACAGTGGCTGGCCAACCTCACCGGCCTGGCCGCGGTGTCGCTGCAGCCGAACTCAGGCAGCCAGGGCGAGTATGCCGGCCTGCTGGCGATCCGCGCCTACCAGCGTTCGCGCGGCGAGGGCCACCGCGACGCCTGCCTGATCCCGGTCAGTGCGCACGGCACCAATCCAGCCAGCGCGGCAATGGCCGGCCTGCGCGTGGTGGCGGTTGCCTGCGATGCCGACGGCAATGTCGACCTCGCTGACCTGGCGAAGAAGGCGACCGACCATAAGGCCAAGTTGTGCTGCTTGATGGTCACCTACCCAAGCACGCATGGCGTGTTTGAGGCCGGCATCGCGGCCGCCACCACGTTCATCCACGAGGCCGGTGGTCAAGTCTACATGGACGGTGCCAACATGAACGCCCAGGTCGGGCTGACCAGTCCTGGCCTGATCGGCGCGGACGTCTGCCATCTGAACCTGCATAAAACCTTCGCCATCCCGCACGGCGGCGGCGGTCCGGGCATGGGGCCGATTTGCGTCGCGCGTCATCTTGCGCCGTATTTGCCCAAGCATGGCGTGGTGCCGGTCGGCGGCTTCGGCACCGACCCTGGTCCGGTCAGCGCCGCGCCGTGGGGCAGCGCTTCGATCCTGCCGATCCCGTGGATGTACATCCGCATGATGGGCCCCGACGGCCTAACCGACGCGACCAAGGTCGCGATCCTCTCGGCCAACTGGATCGCCCATCGCATCGGCGGTCATTTCCCGGTGCTCTACCGCGGCGCCAAAGGCTTGGTCGCGCACGAATGTATCATCGATGTGCGACCGCTACAGGCGACCACCGGCATCGGCGCCGAGGATGTCGCCAAGCGCCTGATGGACTACGGATTCCACGCCCCGACGCTGTCCTTCCCGGTCGCCGGCACGCTGATGATCGAACCGACCGAGTCCGAGCCATTGGACGAGATCGAGCGCTTCTGCGAAGCGATGATCGCCATCCACGGCGAAATCATGGCGGTTGCCGAGGGCCGCTCCGACCGCATCGACAATCCGCTGAAGAACGCGCCGCACACCAGCTCGGAAATTTGCGCCGACAGCTGGACCCACGCCTATCGCCGCGAGCTGGCCGCCTTCCCGCTGCCCTTCGTGCGCGACCGCAAGTTCTGGCCGCAGGTCGGACGCATCGACAACACCTTCGGCGATCGCAACCTGATCTGCACCTGCCCGAGCGTCGAGGAAATGGCGTCAGCGCGCTGACGGAGCGGTTTCGGCCATCACGTCAGCAACCTCTGGCGCCGTCAGCACCCGCTTCCACAGCAGGATACTGGCGATGTCGCCACGGAACGGCGCCGTGTAGCGGCCGATCATCAGAGGAATCGCCGATGAGGTCGACCCCGCCTTGCCCATCCAGGGCGAGCGGCCGACCAGCTTGCCAGCTCCATACAGGATCAGTTCCTTGTCGTCGACCGTGACGACAACGTGGGTCCAGACAGCCGATGCCGCAGGCACACCAGCCTTGCCGTCCAGCTCGGTGCAGTACGAGACCCGGTTGCCGCGGTCACGCAGGTACCATGAGGTGATGGAGCCACCCTCGAACTGAATGAGGAACCCGTTCCAGCTGCCGCTGACATAGTCCGAGAGGATCCCGGCATTGGTGACCTGCGGCCCTTGGGGACGCAGCCAGATTGCGACGCTGAACGGAAGCGTGCGCAGCAGGGTTGGATCGGGCAGCGAGCCGGTGATCGAACCGTCTAGGGTCAGCCAGGGCAGGCGGGGTGCTTCGGTCATACCTCCGACCGTCATGGGCTTGCCGCCGGCGGCGTCCTCGACCGTCCACTGACCGGCGCGGCCGGATATCGTCCGCTGATTGCAGATGAATGCAGCGGCGGCGCCACGCACCGACATGGTCACGCGATGCGGATCGCCGGCCTGTTCCAGTTCGGCCAGGACGCTGGCCAGTCGGCCGGAAGCGGTGAAGAACTCGCGCGCCTTGGCGTGCTCCCGGGACAGCCGAAGCACAGCGTACCACGCCTCGCTGACACCTGGCAGATCACCCCGTCCGACCGCCCGGACGGCCAGACGTTCGAACTCTGCCACGGCGACAGCATCTGCCTTGGCGTAGGCGGCATCGCGGCTTGCCGTCTCGTCAGCAACCGTCTTGGTCCGCCGTTCGATGGCCTTGCGCAGTTCGCTGTCGTTCGACTGGGGCGCGCCATTGCCCAGCAGGTCGTCGCCAGCCTCGCCAGCCAGCGCCGTCGACACCGGATCTAACTGCCCAAGCGCGGTTAGCGCCTCGCGGGCTTTCTGGTTGCCGCGGTCGATGCGCAGGATTTCGCTCCAGGCCGCCGTCGCCGCGGCCGGATCATTCTTCCGTACTGCGGAGATCGCGGTGCGCTCGGCCTCGCGCAGGACGGTGGCATCCGTCTTGGCTACCGCAGCTGTCCAGCCCTGGCTGGCCTTGGTCACAGCCGCAGTCCAACGTGCCTCGGCCGGGTCGAGCAAGGATTCTCCACACCAAGCAAAGCTCAGAAGACAGCACAAGGCAAGGATACGCAGCATCGCGACAGCATAGCGCTGGACGCCGATTTGCCAGCGAGGCGGCTTCTCAATACTCAAGGCGCGATATCGGCGAGGAACGCCTCCAACGTCGTCGGCCGGCTGAGCCTGACCGTAGCCGCAGCGCAGATCCCAGCGCCCGCCAGACCGGTGGTATCGGCGAGGAAGATGACATACGCGGCGACGTTGCGCAGGTAGGCCAAGCGGGCCTGCGCTGACACCGCGTAGAAGCGCGCGCGCTGGCGATAGCCATCCGCACCATGATCGCCCAGCGCAGCCGGATCAGCCCGGCCACCAGCCGCCAGCACGAACAAGAAGTTGTATTCGAACCAGGTCATCGCCTCGGGATCCGCCGGTAGCGCAGCAAGCGCGGCGCGACAGCGAACCGGGTCGGCGGCAATCGCCGCTGCTTCGGCTACGCCGCTACGAGTCAAGGCATGGGCGATGAAGCTGCGCGCCATGCGCGATTCGGCCTCGCCGCCGCCGTGGGCGCAGCGCAGGGATAGGTCGCGGGTGAAAGCCCACCAATCGGCCCACAGTGCGCGATCGGCAGGATCGCTTGAGGCAGCCAGTGCCCGGCCGAACTCGTAGGTGTAGCGTCCGCTGGTCTTGATTTCGAGGTTGCCGCCGGTGATGCGGCCGACCAGTTGGTAATTCTCGGCGGATTTGCCGCTGCCGCTGTGGAATCCGATCGAACAACCGAAAGCCCGGCACACCGTCCATGCCGCGGCAACCCGGCGCTCCAGTTCAACCTGGTCGTCGAAGGGGAAGTTCTTCTGGAATCCGAAGGCGGGCGCGACGTAGTCGGCGCGCACGTCCAGTGCCTCGCACAAGGCCAAGGCAACGGCCAGGGTGGCCGGCTCGGTCAGGCCAGGCAACTCATCGATTGACAGCTCGCGGATGTAGGCGCGGCCATGCGTGAAGCGCTGGCGAGCCGCCTGATAGGCATGGTCCCGCTGCTGCATCTTCAGCATCGCGCCCCACAGCCTGCCGAGTTCGATGTCGAGGACGGCCTCGCTCACGACCAGTCCGATTGCTGCCACCCGGACGGCGATCCGCGTCCGCATGGCCGAAGGCGTGGGCGGGGCCGGTGACGGCGAGGTCAGTTCAGGCGAGAGATCGAAGGTGATCGAGCTGGCCAGACAGCAGCCGGCGGCGAGACCGGGTTCACGCGCATCGAAGGATCCGCCTACCGGCTGGTGGTCGGCATTGAAGCCCCACGGGATGCGCCGGCGGTGAAAGCCGGTGCGTAGCTTGGACAACACGGCTCCGTGGCTCATGCCTTGCACGCTCTGTCCCTGATGGCCTTCCGGCACTGAGCCACCAATGAACGGAAACGGCACGCGGGCGAGAGTTCCGGCCTGCATGGCGGCGACGTCCCAGACCAACTCGCGGGGAATCGAATTCTGGTTTGCGACCATTGGCAACCCCAGATGCGCCATCGCCCATTCAACTGCCGGCCAGTGCATCGCGGTAAAGCGGGCGCCGATGCCCAGCGAACGTCGCTCGAGGCCACCCGCCGTCGACGGGAACACGGTCGAACGCGGATCGGCCAGCAGAATCGGGTCTTTCAAGCGCAGCAGGTTCTCCCACGTCGCCGGCCAGGCGTGACGGCCATCAACGAGTCGGACACCGTGTTCGAGGGGCAGGCTGGCGCCGCTCAGCCAGGCAGCATCGCCGGTCGCCGCATCTTCGGCGAGATCCAGGCTGCCCCCCGGCACTTCGACGCGAGCAAGCGGATTGATCACCACCGCTCCGGCATCCAGTCGGGCGCGCAGACCCGGCCAGTCGAGGCACCAGTCGGGATGGATGGCCGGATTGACGGCGATGGTGTTGCTAGTGGCCAAGAGCCATCGGGCGAGATCGTCCATAACCCTGAGCCTAAGCTGATATCAGCGTCCGAAACCGTGCCTTCGTGACGACGTCGGACTTCCGTGATCGCATCCAGAAGCTCGATCATGGTGAAGGCGTTGTGCCAGCAGCAGGCAGAGCGGTCGCATGAGGTGGAACACCCGCTGCGGAGCCTCAGGCGCTATAACGCCAGCGGTGCGAATCGCCCAAACAGCACCTTACCCTCCATCGCAGGCAGCGGTTCGTAGACCGCCGCCGCCGGCACATTATCAAGCGCCTCATCAGTCAGCAGGTAGCTGACCTTGTTCTGCTTGCCCAGATAGGTGGCCAGCTCCTGCATGTCCTGGCCGCTGGCCGACAGCAAGACGATGGTCTGGTGGCGCAAGGCCCAGAACGCGACCTCTTCATGCTTGCGCTGCTCGTGCATGAATTGCGACATGGCGCGGGCGACGGCAAGAGCGCTGCGCGCTAGGCCGAGGCGGTCGCGATCGACCAGGACATGCAGACGCAGGCGTTGATCACCCGCTTCCCCGCCCTCGGCGGCGGTCGCAGTAGCAGAACGGAAGCCCTGTTGCAGGGACCGCTCGCGGCGGACCAGGGCAAGATCAGCGAGGATGGCCATGACGGTATGATGACCACAGGTTGCACCTGCCAACTGTTGCCCGCCGCACGCGATCGTCAGCCTGTAGACATGGTCCTGCCCCGCCTCGACGCCCCACCTGCCGACCTCATCGCCGCCATTCAGGCGCTCAAGCGGATCCGCGACGCGGTGATCATCGCCCATTATTACCAGGACGGCGAGATTCAGGACATCGCCGATTTCGTAGGTGATTCGCTGCAGATGGCGCGCTTCGGGGCTGCCACGTCGGCGCGCACCATCGTCGTCTGCGGGGTGCATTTCATGGCCGAGACGGCGAAGATTCTGGCCATGGACCGCACCGTCCTGCTGCCCGACTTGGCAGCAGGCTGCTCACTGGCCGACAGTGCCCCAGAAGCCGAGTTCCGCGCCTTCGTCCAAGCCCGTCCGGACCACCGCGTGGTCACCTACGTGAATTCTACCGCCGCGGTGAAGGCGTTGTCCGACGTCTGCTGCACCTCGTCCAATGCCGTGCAGGTGGTCGAATCGATCCCGCGCGATGTGCCGGTGATCTTCGGACCTGACCGCTTCCTCGGTGACTGGGTGTCGCGGCAGACCGGCCGCCAACTGGTGCTGTGGCAGGGCTCCTGCGAGGTACACGAGATGTTCTCGGCCGCCGCGATGGTACGGCAGAAGCAGGACCATCCCGGCGCGATCACCCTGGTCCACCCTGAATGCCCAGCGCCGATCATCGCCCTGGCCGATGTCGTCGGCAGCACCAAGCGGCTCCTGGAGGCCGTCCGCGCCGGCCCCGAGCGCGGCACCTGGATCGTCGCCACCGAGCCCGGCATCATTCATCAGATGCAACGGGCCCGACCTCTCGGCACCTTCCTGCCTGCGCCAGCCGAGATCCGGGGCGGGCCACAGGGAGCTTGCACCAGCTGCAACATCTGTCCGCACATGAAGCGCAACACCCTGGAGAAGCTGTGGCGCTGCCTCGCCAACACCTCGCCGGAGATCCACATCGACCCCGCAGTGGCTGCGCGGGCCAGGATACCTATCGAACGGATGCTAGCGATTGGCTGATCGCTGGTCTCTAAGTCGTTTTCAGCGCTTGTCTTGAGTAGCTTCGGCCAGCCTCCGCCAGCGCGTCCAGGAGGCTTGGACCGGGGTTTGCGTTGGCCTTCCTGGCCAGCTACACTCGGAGCATCTCCATGGAGACCATCCTTCTTTCGATTCAGGCACGGGTCCTGCTGTGGGTCGGCACGATCTACATCGGCCTGGGCCTGTGGTTGGGCAGTGACCCATCGACCATCGCCTGGCGCGCCACCCTCGCTGCCGTTGGTGCTATGACGATTGCTGGTTGGCTGCTCCGCCAAGTTGCGGGCGTGATCAATGAACGAGCCGCCATGGATATCGCCGAACGACAACTGGCTGCCGAACAGACTGCCACGGCCGCCGCCAACACGTCCGAAGGTCGCCTGCACGCGGCGCATGAACGCATGGCTGCGAGGATCTGAACATGAGCGAAGCTGCCTCATCATCGCAACGCCGCAGTCCGGCCATGGCCTACCGCCAAGCGGCCACCGGACCTGGCGGCGCCCGCGAACAGGACGTGCTGCGCCATCTGCCGCTGGTCCAGACCGTGGTCGACCGGGTCGCCGCCCACCTGCCGCCGCATGTCGACCGCGATGACCTGTTTCATGCCGGGGTAATCGGCCTGATCGACGCCCTGGTCAAGTTCGACCCCAGTCGCGATAACGCCTTTTCGACCTACGCAGTACTGCGCATTCGCGGTGCGGTCATCGACGAATTGCGCGCCCGCGACTGGGTGCCACGCGGTGCCCGTGAACGCGCGAAGGCCTATCAGCTGGCGGTGTCCGAACTCAGCCAGCAGCTCGGCCGGCTGCCGCGCGACGATGAACTGGCCAACCGCCTGGGCATCGACCTTGCCCTGCTGCCCGAACTGGAATCGCAAAGCACGCTGGCCTCGCAGGTGTCCATCGACACTTCGATCGGCGACGGTGCGATTGGCGACGGACTGAGCCGCCGTGATGACGAGACCTCCGACCCGGGCCGCCACATGGAGGCCGACGACCGCCGGCGCATGCTGACGAAGATGCTGGCAACCCTGACCGAACAGGAGCGCCTAGTGGTCAAGCTCTACTACTTCGAGAACCTGATGATGAAGGAGATCGCGGCCATCCTCGGCGTCACCGAAAGCCGCATCTGCCAAATCCACAGCCGGGTCATGGGCGTGCTCAAGGCCCGCTTCGGTTCGGCCCTGGTCCTCTAAAGCCATGGAGCGGATCAGCGGTGCCGCAGGGCCGTCCGCACCACTGCCGACAAATCCCGCGCCGGCGTCGACCGCCACGCCGGTCGATGCCTCTCCACTGCTGCAGGCCGGCACCGTCATCGATGTCCAGGTGCTGCGCGCCCTCAGCGCCGGCCGCTTCCTGCTCGCCCTGGGCAATCGCGAGTTCGTCGCCAGCAGCGACACCACCCTGCAGCCCGGCAGCCGCGTCCAGCTGAGTGTCGCTGCGGCCGATGCCAACGGGGTGATCCTGCGCCTCACGGAACCCGTGCGCGCCGAGGTTAGCGCCGCACCGGAGCGGCTCGTCGCCCTGCGTCTGCCGACTACTCCGGCCGCCGCCGCCGTCCTCGCGGCGTTTGAGGAGGCCGCTGCCCCGCTTGATCAGCCGCGCCTACAGGCAGCGCTGAGTGCCGCCGCTGCGCCACAGGCTTCCCCAGATACCGCCATGGCTCATGCGCTGCTCGCCCGTGCCGGCCTGCCTGCCACCCCGGCCCTGGTGCAGATCGCCCTGCGTGCTGCCGAGGTGCGCCTGCCCGACGTCGCCAGGATGGTACGCCAGGGCGGGCAGGCCGTGACGCTGCCCGATGCCGAGGATGGCGCGCCGGCGATTATGCGCACGCTTGCCCTGGCTGGCATCCGTTCGCAGTCGGTTGTCCGCCCGACAGCGCCCCCACCGGCACCCAACGCCTCCATTCCTCGCCCGGCAACGGCTCTCAGCATGCCGCTGCCCGTGATGCCGTCGGACGAGCGCGCCGGAGCGCCTCCGCCAACCTCAGCCTCACCTGCGACAGCGGCAACCGCGCTATCGACCGCAGCAGCAGCCCCTGTTGCTGCCACAAGTCGGCATCCGGCACTGCAACGTGCGTCGAACCTGCCGACCCACGTGACGCAAGCACAACCGCCGACCACACGGACCTCGACCGGCACGATCGTGCAGACCAGGCATGTCGTCACGGCCTATGCGACAACCGCTGCCGCCACCACGACGGCGGATTCCGCAACGTCCTCGCTGCCGAACTCAGCTCCTTCGATAGCCGCACAGGTACCGACGGTGCGCGTGCCGTCCACCTGGTCACCACCTGCCACCCCGCTTGCGACGGCAATCAGTAGAGCAGGCGCGATCACCACGTCGCTTGAGACCTCGACGGGAGCGCCAACCGAGGCCTTCGCGGGCAATCTGGTCCGCGCGCCTCTGACGACAACGTCAGCGATGACGACAGGAACAATGGCGGCCGCCGCTCCGCCGGCTGCGTCTGCCACGATTCCGCAGCAGGCTCCCAGCACGATTCCAATTTCCGCTCAGCCTGTTGCCCGTGCCTGGGCAGCCGCCATCTCCTCGCGTGCTGTTACTGTTACCGTCGCCACGCCAGCCGTGTCCGGCCTGCCGCCACCACCGCTGCGCAGCACCCCTGCCGCCCCGATCGTGACAACGATGGCAACGACCATGCCGCCGGGCCAACAGGCCGCCGCACCAACAACTACCGTGACTGCGATGACGCCCAGCACATCGCCTTCGCAGCCTCGGGCCGAGTCCGGCATTAACCCTACCGCGCTTCCGACAGATCAGCCCGGGTCCGATGTTGCCGAACCTGTACCAACCCTGGTCCGCCAGATCGTTCGTCTGGCGATGGTCGAAGCCGCTGGTTCACCAGCAGTCCTCCACGCCACAGCAGCGACGACCGGTCCGGTCAGCATGCCGCAGCCACCGCCTCCGCCGACCGAACTGGGCCAGCCACGCTTCCACGGCCTGCCGCTGCCAATGCCGCTAGCCGACCAGCCCAACGCCAGCGCCAGCATTACCGTTACCACGAGCCAACCCACGTCGCTGGTGCCAGAGGATAGCACCACCCGCATCGTCCGTGAGCATCTCGCTGACCAAGTGTTCAAAGCCAAGGACCTGAACGATTACGACCGGGTGGTACCGCTGCCGCTGGCGACCGCCCAGATCACCACCCCAGCACGGCTGGCGGTGGCGACTCGCTCAACCGGCGGCGGCGCCCAGGCCACCTTCCTGCGCGTCGATGCCGAACTGACCCGGCTGGGACCAGTCAGCCTGCGCATCAGCGGATCCGATGCCGGTGGCCCGCTTGCCATCACGCTGATCACCAGCCCGGCGTCAGGAGGACTGCTCGCCGACGAACTGCCGGCCCTGATCGACGACTTGCGCCGGCTTGGCGTCGACGCCGCCGTACGGGTGGTCGCCGATGGCTGAGCGCCAGAACCCGCGGCCAGCCGCCATCGCGATGCGCTACGACGCGGACAGTGAATCCGCACCGCGCGTGGTGGCCAAGGGTCAGGGCGAGGTCGCCGAACGCATCCTGGCGATCGCCGCCGAACACGGCATCCCGCTGCACGAGGATAAGGACCTGCTGCGCCTACTCATGCTGCTCGACCTCGACGTCGAGATTCCGCCGCACATGTATAAGGCACTGGCCGAAGTGCTGGCGCATGTCTACCGCGTGAATGCCGCTGCCCGCCGCGGCTGAGACCGCATCGCTTTTCCGCTCGCATGCTAACCTGGACGCATGCACGGCATCCCAGGCATCGGACCGGCCCGGGCCGCCGCCCTCGCGGCGGCGGGATACCGTACGCCACAAGAGGTGCTGCTGCGCGCCCCGCGCCTGCTGCCGCCGGCGCCGGCGTGGTGCGATGCAGGTCCGCTGCCGCGCTCTGAGCCGGTGCGGGTGCGTGGCCGGGTGCTGCAGGCGAAGGTCGGCTTCCTGCCCGGCCGGGGACGGGTGTTGAACGCCCGCTTCGCCCGCGCCGATGGCTACGAGTTCGCCGCACGCTTCTTCCGCGCCGCCTTCCTCCAGCGACGCTTCGTTCCAGGTGAATGGTTCGACCTGGAAGGGCGCAGCGACAGCAAGCGGAGCGATCTGCTCAACCATCCTTCCTTCGCCCACTGCCCAAACGCCGCACAGACACCACGCGCGTCAGCGTCCGGTCCGCGTCTGGCCTGGGATATGCCCGACGGATTCGCCGAGCGGGCGTGGAGCCAGTTACTCGAGGCCTGCCTCGCTCGCGACGATCTCGCCGATCCGCTTGGCGAACTCGGCATGACGGCTTGGTGCGCTATGCTGTCGAACCTGCACCGGCCAGCTGATACCATCGCCTGGGAAGCAGCGCGACGCACCGTGGCACTACGCGAATGCCTGGCTCTGGCCTGGCACCTACGCAGCCGCCGCGGCAGCGGGGCCGCCCGCATCCCGTGGCGTTGGGACGACGCCATCCATGCACGCGCCCTGGCCCGTCTGCCCTTCGCCCTGACCGCCGGGCAAGAGGCTGCTCTGGCCGAATTGCGCGCCGGTCTGCGCGGGTCGGCCAACGACGCCCGCCTGCTCGCTGGCGATGTCGGCAGCGGTAAGACGGCACTCGCGTTGATCGCTTCACTCGCGGTGATCGCCGATGGGGCGCAGGCAGCCTGGCTGGTGCCGACCGCAGTGCTGGCGGTGCAGCATGCGCGCTTCCTCGCCCGCTGCCTGGATGGCACCCGGGTGCAGATCGGCCTGCTGACCGGCGGCACCGCCGGCGACGAACGTGCCCGGCTGATCACCGCAGCCGCCAGTGGTTCGCTGCACCTGTTGATCGGCACACATGCCCTCCTCGAAGACGAGGTCGCCTTCGCCCATCTGGGTTTGGCCGTGATCGACGAACAGCACCGCTTCGGCACCGCCCAACGCGCGGCCTTGGCAGCCAAGGCGAAGCCAGGCTCGACAGCCGATCTGCTGCTGACCACCGCGACGCCAATCCCGCGCACGCTGGCGCTCACCGCGTATGGCGACCTCGCGATCACGCGGATCGCCGGCCGGCCGCCGGGGCGCACTGCGGCGACAACCTTGATCGAGCCGTTCGCCGGCTGGGAGGCACTGGGCCGCATCCTCGCCACCGAAACGGGGCGCAGCTTCGTGGTCTGCCCACGCATCGACAGCGATGCGGATGACGAAGCCCCATTGACCGTCGAGGACGCAACGAAAGCGGCCCGCGCCGCGCTTGGCAGCGAATCGGTGGCCGTGCTGACCGGGGCGATGCGCGAACCGGCCAAGCTCGCTGCGCTGGCCGCCTTTGCCGAAGGCCGGGTCCGCTGCCTAGTCGCCACCACGGTGGTCGAAGTCGGCGTCGATGTCCCCGAGGCGACGTTGGCTGTGGTGCTCGACGCCCAACGCTTCGGCCTGGCCAGCCTGCATCAGCTGCGCGGACGGGTCGGTCGCGGCTCCGCTGCTGGCCGCTGTTTACTGCTGACCCGTGGTGAAGCCGCTCGGCTCGCCCCGCTGGCCGGCGCCGCCGACGGCCTCGACATTGCCGAAGCCGACCTTGCTGAACGCGGACCTGGCGAACTGCTCGGCCTGCGCCAGCACGGCGGCTTCCATCTGCTCGCGGCTGATCTGTCCCGCGATCTGGATCTGCTGCAGGCAGCACATGCTCGAGTTCGCCTGGGCGGAGTCATGCCACCAGGACTTGCCGTTTTCCTGCGCGATGGTGCGCCCGGACGGTTGCTGCTGGGTGGTTGATCGACGTCGAGCTTCATGGACCGCCTGGCCAGCCGTCGGGAAGCCAACGCAGAGCCTGAGCCCAGTCGCCGTCACCCGGCGCATGCCCGACCGCCATGGTATGTCCGTCGAGGGCCAGCACGTTGACCGCTCCGGGGTGCCGACGATCGGTGACCGCGCTGGCCGGGCAGTTGCCCCACTGGCCCATGCCGGTCTCGCCGGCCACCGCATCGGTGAACAAGACCACCTCACCCTCGCCGCGGGCTGAGCCGATGCGGTAATGGCGCGGACGACCAGCAGCATCGAGATAGGTGTTCAGCTTGAATGACTTCGGTGACGCATGGCTGAACACTAGCGGATCGGTCCCACGGTAGGCAGCGCACTGGAAGATGCCGCGGCCGGTCACGCGATCGTCATCGAGATAGCCCGGCAGGCGGTCGAACCATGCCGGAGAACGATCGCGGTTCATCACACCGCAGCAGCCCTCGGCCGGCAGCAGACCATGCCAGTCCTCGGTGTAGACCATCGTGCACATGCCGACCTGACGCAAGTTGCTGGCGCAGGCGGTGCGTTGCGCAAAGCGCAGCACGCTGCCGGCGGCGGGAATACCAACTCCGGCAAGAGTTGAGATGATGGCGAACACCACCATCAGCTCAGCTAGGGTGAAACCGTCACGCATCCGGCTTGGGATCGGCGAGGTCGCTGTGTTTGCGCTTGGCGATCAGGGTCGCGATGGATGAGCGCAGGCTCGCTGTTTCGGGGCCATCTGGTGCGTTCCCCGGGATCTCGCCGCCGGCTGCCGCCACGGCTGCCGCTCGTTCGCACCAGGCCACCGGACGGTAGACCCTGGCTACCAGGTAGGTGCCCAGTCCACCACCGACCACGACCATGCCGCCGGCCAGTAACCACCACGGCCAGGTCGGCGGCATCAGCGGATCCGAACGCCAGGCCACCAGCAGACTGGGCTGCTCGACCGTTGGCAGGATCGCAGCGGCGACCACCCAGTGGACGCCAAGTCGCCATCGACGGGGACGCTGATACGACAGCAGCAGATCCTGGGTGGTTTCACGAGGT
>Ga0163144_10017163_pt1 | contig 14760 bp, 15 predicted proteins | sample OliLak19BULKMAT1_FD_123175 | JGI IMG/M metagenome (GOLD analysis project Ga0163144, IMG submission 123175) | Freshwater microbial mat bacterial communities from Lake Vanda, McMurdo Dry Valleys, Antarctica - Oligotrophic Lake LV.19.BULKMAT1 | ecosystem: Environmental > Aquatic > Freshwater >... | reverse complement strand
TAATTTAAAGGGATATAAATATAATGTAATATGTTTTGCTGTAAAAAAATAGTTAAAAGTTTTAAAATTTTATTAGATAGTATTAATATCATTTAAAATAATATTCCTATCTTCAGCCCATTAAATCAAAAATCAACAGGTTATGGAAATGAAAAAAAATATGTTCAAAGAACTGAAAAGCGACTTGCCTTCAAGTATTGTCGTTTTTTTTGTAGCCGTCCCTTTATGCCTTGGTATTGCTTTGGCATCAGGTGCGCCTTTATTTGCAGGCATAATAGCAGGCATTATTGGCGGCATTGTTGTAGGTATTGCAAGTGGTTCGCCACTTGGGGTTAGTGGACCCGCCGCTGGTTTAGCAGTAATTGTATTAACCTCTATTGCTGCACTTGGTTCTTGGCCAACATTCTTATTAGCGGTTGTTATTGCCGGAATCCTGCAACTTATTATGGGCTTTGCCAAAGCAGGTTTTATTGCTTACTTCTTTCCATCATCCGTTATAAAAGGAATGCTTACGGGTATTGGTCTGTTGATAATTTTAAAACAAATACCTCATGCCATTGGCTATGATAAAGATGCCGAAGGCGATGATGCTTTTTTTCAGGCAGACGGTGAAAATACTTTTTCTGCTATTACAAGCGCATTTAATGCCGTTACGCCGGGTGCGTTACTTATAGCCGCCATATCATTGGCTATATTAATTTTTTGGGATAAGGTATTGACGAAGAAGCACAAAATATTTCAACTGATACAAGGCCCTTTAGTAGTGGTTATTTTGGGCATTGCTATGAATTATATGTACCAGAACGGGATATTAAATTTCAGCCTTGACAAAGACCAGGTTGTACAGCTTCCGGTAGCAAATAGTTTATCAGAATTCTTTACCCAGTTTACTTTTCCTGATTTTTCGCAAATAACAAATTTTGAAGTGTGGAAAATCGCCATTGTATTGGCTATTGTTGCCAGCCTGGAAACATTGCTGTGCGTAGAGGCAACAGATAAAATGGATCCCTACAAAAGAGTTACACCCACCAACAGGGAATTAAAAGCACAAGGCTTAGGTAATGTTCTGTCGGGTTTAATTGGTGGTCTGCCTATTACACAGGTTATTGTTCGCAGTACGGCTAATATAACGTTTGGTGGTAAAACAAAAATGAGTACCATCCTGCATGGTGTGTTTTTATTAATCAGTGCCATTACCATTGCCGGATTAATGAATATGATTCCGTTGGCAAGTTTAGCGGCTATCTTATTCATGGTAGGTTATAAATTAGCCAAACCCGCCCTCTTTAAACAAATGTATAAATTGGGATGGGAGCAGTTTGTCCCTTTTACAGCAACTGTTGTAGCTATTCTACTAACAGATTTATTGAAAGGCATTACGATAGGCATGTTGTTTGGCATCTTTTACACTCTGCGCCATAGTTACCGCAACTCACATCATTTAAAAAAGGTAGTAACTACAGAAGAAGGGAATCAAGTGCACCACCTTGTATTGGCGCAAGAAGTTTCATTTTTTAATAAAGCAAGTGTTCTGAAGGCTTTGGATGTAATTCCGAGAAATTCAAAAGTAATTATAGACTGTACGCACTCAAAATCTATTGCATACGATGTGGTAGAAATAATACAGAACTATAAAATAAATGCCAAAACAAAAAACATAACTGTTGAAACAATCAATTTTATTGAACCCAAATAATAGCATCATCAATCTAAAACAAAATAAAACACATTAAACAATGAAAACATTAACTAAAGAAATGCAGGCTTCTATTCCGCCGGGATTGGCAATAGAACTTTTAAAAGAAGGCAACAAGAGGTTTATGAACAACCTTAAAGTAAACCGTAACCTGTTGCAACAGGCCAATGAAACATCCGATGGGCAACATCCATTTGCGGTTATACTGAGTTGTATTGATTCACGTACATCTGCAGAGCTGATATTTGACCAGGGATTGGGTGATGTATTCAGCGTTCGTATTGCAGGCAATATTATTAATGAAGACATTTTGGGCAGTATGGAGTTTGGTTGCAAAGTAGCCGGCTCCAAAATAATTGTTGTATTGGGCCATACAAAATGTGGCGCTGTAAAAGGAGCCTGCGATCATGTGGAAATGGGTAATCTTACCGCTTTGCTAAGTAAAATTCAACCTGCCGTGTATGATGAAAACACGGTGGCAGAAAACCGTAATTCCGGCAATGATGAATTTGTAGAAAAAGTTTCAACCATCAATGTAAAAAGAACCGTACATGCTATTATGGAACGCAGCACCATTTTAAAAGAAATGATTGAAGCCGGGCAAATTGGAATAGTTGGAGGTACTCACAATATAACAAACGGTGAGGTTACATTTTATGAAGACACTTTAATTATTAATAATCCTAAGTAAAACCATATCAGGCAGCAATAAAAAGCTGCCTGATTTTTTCATCAACAACTGTAAGATATCTATGGGTTTTTGAAACAACACGATGTTTTTTTTTTAAAAGAAGCAATTAAATTCAATTAAACATGAAAATGATTTACGGAACCAAATTGAAAACGGTTTATCATATTGATAATCCAAAAAGTAAACTAACATTTAAAACAGATATTTTTTCCAAGCTATGTATATCAGCCTTATTATTAATGATAGCTGTTGCAGTGCTTACAATCTCAAGTTGTGCGGTTATTAGGCCGGGAGAAGTAGGTGTAAAACAAAAACTGGGCAAACTATCAGACAATATAGTTACCCAGGGAACTATAATGTATAATCCTTTTACCAGCAAGGTTGTAAAAACCTCCATTCAAACCAATAACCTGGAGTTATCGCTCAATCTGCCAAGTAAAGAGGGGTTAAGTATTAATTCTCAAATCTCCATATTGTACAGATTAGACCAGGCGAAAGTGCCAAGTGTGATAAGAACATTAGGATTAAAATACCAATCCATCATTGCAAATGTTTTCAGGTCTGCGTCTGCTGATGTCTGTTCAAAATTCTTTGCCAAGGATATGCATTCCGGAATGAGGTCGAATATTGAAATATCCATCAGGGATAAAATGGGCGAAACTTTGAACAAACAGGGAATAATAATTGAATCTGTTTTAATGAAAAGTATTCAACTACCCGAAGGGTTATCAAGTTCTATAGAACGCAAACTACAAGCAGAGCAAGATGCCATGCGGATGGAATTTGTTTTACAGCAGCAAAAGCTGGAAGTAGAAAGAATCATCATTGAAGCTAAGGGAACCAGGGATGCACAAAAAATAATAGCTGAAGGGCTAACACCTGAAATAATAAAAATCAGAAGTTTAGAAGCCTTTATTCAGTTATCTAAATCGCCCAATGCAAAAGTAATTATAACAGACGGTAAAGTACCTTTCTTAATTGGTCAGTAATAGATTGTAATGTGCAACAATACTTTTTACAACAATATGTTTAAACTTATTTTCAATGAGAACAATAACATTAACTGCACTAATATTTTCAATATTATTTTTCTTCAATAATATTTGTATCGCACAAGCTTATAAAGTTAAAACATTTTCTGGCAGCGTTGGTGCAGAGGTAATCTTTCCTGAATCAAAACTTTCAGTTACTAATAAAACAGGAGCTGGTATCACCTTAAAAGGTGAATATGTTTTTGCAGAGCATGCAAGCACTACAATCACCAGCGGTTATTACTTTATGCAAGCTAGGGATGTATTAAATATACAAACTGCTGATATTTCAGCCATACCTGTAAAAGCTGGTGTACGATATTACTTTGGCTCTTTTTATGGCGCAGGGGAAGCAGGAGCGATACTTTTTATGGGAAACAACAGCAGGGTGGGGTTCTCGTATTCACTTGGGCTGGGAGATAAATTCAAATTGGGTAGAAATGTTTTTGACATTGGCCTGAGGCACGAGGGCTGGTCAACTGCCGATAATTCTAGGGGCATCATTGGCTTACGGGTTGCTTACGAATTTGTGCTTAACCAGCAGCAAAATTCAAGAATACCACGTTTATGATTTTATTTTTTGATGTTTACTTCCTTTAATTTTTTGTACTTAAAATATAGCAACAATTTTTTTCAATACTTAAACTCAACTTAAAATGAAAAAAACAGCAAAATATATTTTACTAATCTCTTTTCTAAGCACTGCCACAATTGGTTTTGCACAAGAATATTCTGACAGTACAATTAAAAAAAATATCCGTGAAATTGATAATGCAACGCAAAGCATTATCCGACTAAAGCCAAAAATCTTTGAATACGATACTCATAGCTATAAGCACCTGCATTTGCAAAAAGGTACACATTATGGATTTATGGCAGAAAATATGAAGGATGTCATTCCTGGCCTTATAAGAGAAAAAAATATCCCTTATATGTTTGGCAAAAATGTTTATCGGGATGCTAAAATAAAAACGATTGATGTAATAAGCCTGATACCTGTTTTGGTAGCGGCGTTTAAAGAACAACAAACAGAAATTGAAAAACTAAAAATTGAAATACAGCGCTTAAAAAGCAGGTAAGTCTGATAAATCATAAATCTACAGCACCACGGTCAAGCCTAACACCGTTTTAAAAAGTAGGCATAATTTTAAATAAAAGAATATAAATGAACAAAAAGAATTTAGTTTTAGCAACACTCACATTAGGTTTACTGGCAACCTCTTGTAACCAAGTTACAGAAAAAGCAAAGGAAGAAGCACAAAAAGTGGTTACACAAACCAGCGAAAAAGTGCAAAAGACAATTGACGAGCTGGGTTTAGTCTATGTTGAAGAAGGAGCACAAGACGTTATTACTTACGATGAAGTGAATATTGCACAACAGGCTTGGTGCGATGCTTTGGTTACAATTGGAAAACTGAAAGAAGAAGGGGGAGATTATAAAGCTTTTGCCGAACAAGTCCTTTCAGAAGCATATAATTATGACAATGGAAAGGTGTTTTTTAAACCTACATTGGCTTATGGCGACCAAACATTTAGAAATGATAAAAAAGGTGCCTTAGCCTACTTTATTGGAGGTGACCCTGCTTATCCAAACGACAAAGGTTTTGCATTGACTCCCTGGGTAAAAGCAAGGTATGACAATGCAGGAGAAAAAAATGAGGGTATTCAAATTTATGGTTCCGTTGCCATAACAATGGGTAATGTATGGATAACAAGTAAAGACGGAAAAGAAGTAATGGTAGACAAAACCTGGGTATTTAGAAAAGGAAAAGATGGTAAGTTGAGAATTATCGTTCATAAATCTGCATTACCATTCACACCAGCAACTAAATAAATCACTTTAAGGTTAGGCTATAATTCCAACCCTGATTTTATAATTATGCAAAAATTAGCAGTTTGTTTTTTATTCCTTGCATTTTTTGTTTCAAAAACTTTAAATGCACAAAACACTCGTCTAAATGACTATAATACTATTGGCTGGTATGCTTATACCGGCACATTCAACATCAATAAAAAATGGAGTATCCATACAGAATACCAGTGGCGAAGGGATAATGTTATTACCGATTGGCAACAAAGCCTTTTGCGAACCGGCATTAATTTTAAAGTAAATCAAAAACTTTCGCTTAGGGCAGGATATGCATGGATAGAAACGTACAGCTATGGCGATATTCCCATTAATGGTTTTGGCAAACAGTTTACCGAACACAGGGCATACCAAATGGCAACTCTAAACGATAAAATGGGTATCGCTGAATTTAGCCACCGCTTTATGTTAGAGCAAAGATGGATAGGCCGTTACACCAATGCTTCTTTAACTAAGGAAAATGAATATTTTTTTGTGAACCGTTTGCGATATATGTATCGTTTGCAAATACCATTAAAGGGAAAAACAATTGCAGACAAAACACCTTATGCTGCTGTTTACGATGAGGTGTTTGTTGGCTTTGGCAAAAATGTAAATGAAAATGTATTTGACCAAAACCGGTTTGGAGTTTTATTAGGCTATCGGTTTTCTTCCAAAGTGCGGATAGAAGGCGGGTTCTTAAGCCAGATAGTTCAGTTGCCCCGTGAGATAACTGGCAGAAATGTATTTCAGTACAATAATGGGTTGATAGTACATACTTTTTTAAATTTTTAACCTGTTAATTACTGATTCGGTTTTAAAATTTTGGAGACGGAAAGTAAAAAACAAAATAAATGATACAGGAAGTAATAATTCCAATTCTTTCATTAATTGCATTAGAAGTAATCTTAGGTATCGATAACCTGATTTTCATCTCTATTTTAGCCGATAAGCTACCGGTTGAAAAACGCAGTAAATTACGATTTTGGGGTATTGGTTTGGCTTTGGCTTTCAGGCTTATCCTGTTAGCTGCCATTTCGTGGATATTAAAATTAGACAAAACCTTATTTACCATTTTAGAAACGGATATTTCTGGCAAAGGGCTGATCCTGATTATTGGCGGGCTATTTCTTATCTACAAAAGCACCCTGGAAATAAGGCATAAAACCGAAACGCCAAAAGCTAAGATTGAAAAAAAAGATACCAGGGCTGTTACATTTAAAAAATTAGTTGGCGAAATTGTAATATTAGATTTAGTATTCTCCATTGACTCAATTATTACGGCTGTGGGAATGGTAAATGAACTTTGGGTTATGTACACTGCGGTTATCGTGAGTGTAATAGTAATGTTTGTTGCCGCTAAACCCATTAATGAATTTATAAGCCAAAATCCATCATTTAAAATATTGGCATTATCATTTTTATTGATGATTGGAGTAGCGCTTTTAGCAGAAGGGCTTCATTTTGAAATACCAAAAGGATATATTTATTTTTCAATGGCATTTGCCTTTTTTGTAGATATTTTACAAATGAAATTAGAAAAAAATAAAACTTCGGCCTAACCCAATAACAATCATGGTTTGATATGATTTACCTCATCAATTTATAAGGAATAATAGGGGTATTTTATAATACAATTAAAAACTGTTTCAAATGAAAAAAATCCTCGTTCCAACTGATTTTTCAGTTAATTCAAGAGCCGGTGTACGGTTTGCCATGCATTGGGCTACCCGGCAAAAAATTGAATTGGTATTTGTTCATGTACTTACTATTTTAAGAATTACCAGTTGGACTGATACCTACTTTGCAAAGTACGCAGCACAGGAAGAAAAGTTATGCAGAATAAAATTTGAAAAGTTTATAGCAGATATATACCGGCAAATGAATGTGAAACCGGGTAAGCATTCCTGTATAATTTTTCAGGGTATCAGTGCAGATATTACCATCCTTGATTATTGCAGGAAAAACCCGGGTATTGATTATATCTGTATAAGTACAAGGGGAGCCGGAAAGTTTAAAAAAATATTTGGCACCAATACCGGCAACCTCATTACAAAAGCAGCAATACCGGTGCTTGCTGTTCCCAAAAACTACAAAGTTGCTGAGGTAAAAAGCATATTGTACGCAACCGATTTTCGCAATTATACAGAAGAATTAAAAAAAGTGGTTGCTTTTGCTCAGCCGCTTAAAACGCAAATTGAAGTAATACATTTTACTTGGCCGGATGAAATTTCGGTGGATGAAAAAACGATTAAAGCAGCATTTAAAAAACAGTTCAAATACGGGTTGAAGTTACATTTTGAAAAAAATGATGGTGTCCATTCATTGATTGAAAATTTGCAAAAACAAATCAGGATAAGGAAGCCTTCGGTGGTGGTAATGTTTACAAATCAGAAAAGAACTTTTTTTCAAAAACTTTTCTTGTCCAGTAAATCAGAAGAATTGTCTTTCCAACTGAAAGTACCCTTACTGGTTTTCAATAAGAATTAAAATAAGAGCTGGAAACTATTTTCCAAACTCAAAAAATATAATCATGCAAAAAATACTTGTTCCCACCGATTTCTCAACCGCTGCCATGAAGGCCGCTACTTATGCAGCCGAGATTGCACTAAAAACAGAGGCTACTATTTTCCTGCTGCATGTCATTGAGCCTATTGCAGAAGGTCTGAGGCAACACGATGCGCTGCACGAAAGATTGCATGAAGAAAATGCAAATGCAAGGTTGAGCGAACTTGATACTATGCAGAAATCTTTTACTAAAATCTATCCCGATGTTAAAATAGAAACTGAATTGGCAAAAGGTACAGTCATCAACTCCATTCTTGCCTTTGCCGAAGAGCAGCAAATGGATTTGATAGTAATGGGTACAACAGGGGCAACCGGCCTGAAGGAAATTTTTATGGGCAGTGTGGCGGCAGCTATAATCAGCAGAACAAAAATACCGGTATTGACAGTACCTGCCGGATATGAAATGGAACCGCCGGATGGTATTCTGTTTGCCACTAACAAATTTGAAGAAAATATAGAAATACTAAACCCCATTGTTACCCTGGCAAAGTTTTTTTCAGCTACCGTTCATGTGGCTGTATTTGTAGATACGGATGATGCGGCGGCGGCTGATTATGTTTACAATACAAGGCGGCTAAATCAGTACATGAATTTTTTGAAAAAAACTTTCCCAGACACCAACTTTAAAGGCGAGTTGCTGGAAGGAAGTGATTTTGAAATAACGGTGGATAAATATGATAATAAAAATGAAGTGGACATTATTGCCATGATTACATACCCAAAAAGTTTTTTTGAAAAAATACTGAGAAAAAGTGTGACCAAGAAAATGGCTTTTCATTCTACCATTCCGTTGCTGGCTATTCCGGCAAAATAACCTTGTTGTCATTGCCGGTTGAGCATTGCTTTAATCACAAACAATTATTCGATTAAGTTATTATAAATAAAAATTGAAAAAGATGAACATCAAAATTAAAACATTAGGTTTTACTGCAAAGCAGGAATTAACAGATTTTATAAATGAAAAAGTAAAGAAGTTTTCTTATTTCTACGACAAAATTATCAGCAGCGAAGTTTCCTTTAGTCTGGATAAGTCTGACACAAACGAAAATAAAGTATGCGATATACGATTGGTTATTCCCGGAAGCGATTTACTCTCAAGTGCTCAGTGCAAAACATTTGAAGAAGCAACTGCACAGGCTGTGGAGGCATTGGAAAGGCAAATAGAAAAGAAAAAGACCAAACTTAACGCCGCAAGAAAATCTATTGAGAAATTAATCTAAAAATAAAATATATGTTTTACGAAGAGCTGTATGCAGAATTAGGAAAAATATTTTATCATATTGCCGGTATTGATGGGAAAGTTTCCCCAGAAGAAAAAGAGGCTTTACAAACCTGTATCAATAAAACATGGAAACCAATGGAAGGCTCTACCGACAGATTTGGCACAGACCAGACATACCTCATAAATTTTTCTTTTGAATTTGAAGAAGCAGAACCTGTTTCAGAAAATTATTTTAAATCATTTGAAATTTACTATCAACAAAACATATCAGCTTTCAGCACTGAAATAAGATACAATATTTTGCAAACAGGCAAAGCCATTGCTGAAGCATACCGGGGGAAAAACAAGAAAGAGGAGAAATTACTCTACAACATCATCTGCTTATTTGAAAACAAATAATTTATGCCATCGGTACATGCAAAGAATCCTTCAAAATATATTTGATCCATCAGGTTACATACCTGCAGATGATGTAACACTCATTCACAGCGGGTATCCTTTATTTGTTACAGCACCCTTTACCAAAAAAATAGTCGGAGTAGTTCTTTTGCTTTTTAGCTTTTTAAATACATTACAGGCACAAAATTTCCAAAACCAATTAGGCTCGTGGAATATTATCAATGTAAAACTGATAGTAAATAACAAATGGAGTATGTTTTTGGAGCCCCAAATCCGAAGCTTATCCTTTTACAATCAATTTCATTATTACGAAACTAAAGGAGGGGCTACTTACAATTTAAATTCAAATTTCGCTTTAACTGCTGGTGTCGGTTCTTACAATACATTTAGCGAGGGTGGGAATTTTAAAATGCCAATAAAGCAGCAGGAAGTACGAACTTTTGTACAATTGGTAATGAAGCAACGCTTAGAACTCATTAAGTTTGAACATCGCTATCGTGCCGAACAACGGTTTACAAACAATGGCTATCGCAACAGGTTTAGGTACAGGCTTAATACTGTAGTGCCAATTAATAATAGAAAAATTGTTCCAAAAACTTTTTATGTATCGGTTTGGAACGAAATATTTTTCACCAATCTGCCTCCGTATTTTGAACGCAATCGTTTCTTTATCGGCGGGGGATATGAAGTAAATGAACAGGTTTCTTTTCAATCAGGATATGTTCATCAATTTGATTATAGGATTAATGACGAAACGGGACGTAATTTTTTTCAGATTTCAGTTTTACTCAATTTTAATTTGAAGAAGGACAAGCAGGAATTCATACCATCTGTATCTGATTAATAAGTAGCCATGGTTTCAATTTTCCGGGCACTTTATTAATAAGGATTGGGATAAAAATTAGTATTATTTAGTATTACCAATTAAACGTTTTGCATTGGGAATAGAACTACATTACAATACTTACTTTTCACACTACTTTCATACACACTTTTAAATAGTATGAGATAATATTATTTTATGAACTGGCACAAACAAACCATAACGGATGTTTTTGAATCTTTAGGATCCAATGCACAGGGCTTGTCTGCTTCCATAGCAGCAGCAAAATTACTGGAGGTTGGCCCCAACCAACTGCAGGAAGGAAAGAAGAAAACAATTGCAGGTATTTTTCTGGGGCAGTTTAAAGATGTGATGATTTTGATATTGCTAACAGCAGCACTTGTATCCGGTATCATTGGCGACCTGAAAGATACCATCGTTATACTTATAATTGTTCTGCTAAATGCAGTAGTTGGTTTCATTCAGGAATACCGTGCTGAAAAGGCCATGCATGCCTTAAAACAAATGGCCATTACACAGGCGAAAGTTTTGCGTGATGGAAAAATAATTTTTTTATCTGCTGTTGAATTGGTACCGGGCGATGTAGTAATGTTAGAGGCAGGTAACGCCGTGCCGGCAGATATACGCATCATAGAATCTATCAATTTAAAAATTGAAGAAGCGGCACTTACAGGCGAATCGGAAGCTACCGATAAAATTTCTGATTCATTGGAAGCAGAAGATTTACCCATTGGAGACAGAAAGAATATGGCATTCAAAGGTACATATGTAACTTATGGCAGAGGCAGCGGAATGGTAATTGCCACCGGCATGCAAACAGAACTGGGCCGTATTGCAAAAATGCTGCAAGGCAATGAAGTGCTTACGCCATTACAGCAGCGCATGGCATCATTCGGCAAAAAATTATCTATAGTGGTGTTGCTGGCCTGTGTTTTATTTTTTGTTGCCGGTTTGTTGCGGGGAGAAGATATTATTAAAATGGTAATGACCAGTATTTCATTGGCAGTGGCCGCTATTCCCGAAGCATTGCCTGCCGTTATTACTATCTCGCTGGCGCTGGCAGCCAAAAGAATGATACGGCATAACAGCCTTATCAGAAAATTACCAGCAGTAGAAACATTGGGTTCTGTTACCTACATCTGCACCGATAAAACCGGCACACTTACTAAAAACAAAATGCATGTAGAGCAGGTTTTTGTAAACCTGCCTACCGGACAGGCAGGCGGTCAGTTGTATGAAAGAAAGGATTTATCTTCTGTCAAAGAACAGCAAGATGTTTCGCTACTCCTGCATGCATTTGCCTTAAACAACGATGCTACTGATGGTGAAACGATCAAAGGCGACCCTACCGAAATTGCTTTGCTGGAAATTGCTAAAGAGCAGCTTGTACAAGCCAATGCCTGGCCCCGGCTGGCAGAAATTCCTTTTGATTCGGAAAGGAAACTCATGACAACTTTCCATTCTTATCAAAATAAAATTATTTCTTTTACCAAAGGAGCACCGGATATTTTATTGCATCGGTGCGTAAATGCAGATGTACATGCATTACAGCAGCAGGTAGATACTATGGCATCAAAAGGCCAAAGGGTATTGGGTTTTGGTTATAGGTATTGGGATGCTGTGCCTGAAAAGCCACAAGCTGACATTTGTGAAAATGAATTACAATTTTTAGGATTAAGCGGTATGATAGACCCGCCAAGGGAGGAAGTATTTGATGCCGTTGCTCAATGTAAAACCGCAGGTATTGTACCGGTAATGATTACCGGCGACCATCCGCTTACTGCAAAAACCATTGCACAACGCATTGGTATTTTAAGCAACGAAAATGATTTGGTAGTTACAGGTCAGGAGTTGGCGGCTTACGATGATGATTATTTTCTGGCTAAAGCAGAAAAAATAAAAGTATATGCCAGGGTATCTCCCGAACAGAAATTACAAATTGTAAAAGCCCTGCAGAAAAAAGGCCACTTTGTGGCCATGACGGGAGATGGGGTGAACGATGCCCCGTCTTTAAAGATGGCAAACATTGGCATAGCAATGGGTATTACAGGCACCGATGTTTCAAAAGAAGCGGCACACATGATATTGCTGGATGATAATTTTTCTACTATTATAAAAGCGGTAAGGGAAGGGCGAAGGATTTATGATAATATTTTAAAGTTTATCAAATACCTGATGACCACCAACTCAAGTGAGTTGTGGACTTTGCTTATGGGTCCCATCCTCGGTTTACCTATTGCTTTACTGCCCATTCATATTTTATGGATAAACTTAGTATCAGATGGTTTGCCTGCTATCAGTTTGTCATTTGAGAAAGCAGAAAAAAACATTATGAACAGGCCACCACGTCCACCACAGGAAAGTGTATTTGCCGGGGGCAGGGGCATACACATGATATGGGTGGGTATACTTATGGCAAGTATAGCATTAGGTGCACAGGGGTATGCCATTAAACATGATTTGCACTGGCAAACCATTGTTTTTAATGTACTATGTTTAAGTCAACTGGCGCATGTACTGGCTATCCGTTCAGAAAATCAATCATTGTTTAGTATAGGAATATTTTCAAATAAACCCCTGATATGGTCGGTTATTATTAGCTTGCTGTTACAATTTTGTATTACATACATTCCATTTCTGCAACCCATTTTTAAAACTGAATCTTTAACACTAAATGAATTTTTGGGTGTTGGTGCAGCATCATCGCTTGTGTTTTTTGCGGTAGAAATTGAGAAGGCAATATTTCGCAGAAGAAGAAAAATTAAATATCATAGTCAGTTTTTTTAATGATTTATTTAATAAACAATGACATCTCCTCGTCATAAGAAATCCATGTAGCCAAAGCTTCCGGCCAGTAAAAAGCTATTACTGAAATAAAATTTTAGCAGTTTTAGCCAAGCCCTGTTCGTTAAGCATAATGCTTTAAACAACCATTTACATCATTAAACAGAAAAAGAGATGAAACAAAATTTTGACAGGACAAATCCAGATGAAGCAGATGAATATTTTATGGATTGCATTCGGGAAGGTAATTTGAAAAATGCTATGACTTGCTTTGACCAAGAAGCAGTGTATATGGACAAGGACGGAAACGCAATTAGTGGACTTGCCAATATAGAAAAAATTGTTGCTAATCTTTGCAATATGAAACCTGACATTAAAATTTACAAGCACAAAAATTCACCAGTCGGTAATGACCTGATATATCGTTTAGACAAGTGGACTATGACAGCTACAGACCCACAAGGTAATCCAATCAAGATGCAAGGAGCTTCGGCTCATATAATGCGTAAAAACGCAGATGGAGTTTGGCTTTGGCTTGTAGACAATCCTTTCGCTGCTTCATTCTTTGTTGATTGATATACTAAATAAATCAATTAGAAGTAAGGCGAACGGCCAACGGCAGTTTGGTAATAGGCGGGCTGAGTGAATCGTAAAAACATTGGTGTTAAAACAAACATTTATCCTCGGTATGAACATTGGTGCTAAAAATCCAGCCCATCGCCAAGCTGCAAAACGTTGTATATAATCGTTCATCTCTAAAAGAAAACATCATGAAAAAAAATATCAACTGGCCACTGTGGCTAATATTTTTAATCTGTACTTTCCATTTAAACGTTAATGCCCAGCCTGAAAACAGCTATAGCCAGGAAATACAAAATAGAATAACGTCAGTTGAAAATAATCTTCGCCAATGGACAAAAATAAAAGACCAACCGGAATGGACGCTGGATGAGAGAATGAAATACTATCATGTAAACGGGATCAGCATGGTAGTTATTAAAGACTTCAAAATTGATTGGGCAAAAGGATATGGCTGGGCCGATAGTTTAACTGGAAGACCAGTTATCAATGCAACCTTATTTCAGGTAGGATCTATCAGTAAATCAACAAACGGGTTAGCGGTCTTACACCTTGCACAAAGCGGAAAACTTGATCTATACAAGGACATCAATGAATACCTGCAGTCCTGGAAATTCCCATACGACAGCTTGTCAAAAGGAAAAAAAATATCATTGGCTAATCTTTTAAGCCACACTGCCGGGTTAAGCGGTCATGGTTTCCCGGGATATCCTATAGATGATACTATCCCTTCATTGATTGAAATTTTAAATGGAATACCTCCGGCTAATACAAAGGCAATCCGCTCTGTATTTGAGCCTTCACTAAAATATAAATACTCGGGAGGTGGAACCACTATTTCGCAATTGATTGTACAGGATGTAACGCAGCAACCGTATCATCAGTTCATGCGAAAAACAATTTTCGATCCCCTCGGAATGAAAACAAGTTCTTATGAACAACCTCCTTCCGTAGCGAACAAAAATTTGCTGGCAACCGGCTACCGCAGCGATGGAAAAGCTGTACCTGGTAATTACCATATTTATCCCGAACAGGCAGCTGCCGGACTTTGGTCAAATCCAAGTGAATTAGCCGCTTTTGTCATCGAAATTCAACAATCG
>Ga0163144_10017162_pt1 | contig 14760 bp, 10 predicted proteins | sample OliLak19BULKMAT1_FD_123175 | JGI IMG/M metagenome (GOLD analysis project Ga0163144, IMG submission 123175) | Freshwater microbial mat bacterial communities from Lake Vanda, McMurdo Dry Valleys, Antarctica - Oligotrophic Lake LV.19.BULKMAT1 | ecosystem: Environmental > Aquatic > Freshwater >... | reverse complement strand
GCCGCAAAGGTACTCGGAATGACGGCAGCTGGGGTCGCACCAGCAGCAACCCAGCGCTGATAGATTGTTTCGAGAAAGCGCAAATAGCTGGCATCATGAACAGCCAGAAGTGGTTTCTCGCCGAATTGCCTTGGTGGCAGAATTGGGCCAAATGCCGCAGCACGAAGGGCAGCATGGATGATCTCGGCCCGAGCTGGCGACTCAAAGGCTGGAACGATCTGGCCATCGAGAAACTCGTGTGGCGCAGCATGCAAGGCGTGGTCGGGCGTCGTAATTGTGATCATAAGGGCCGTATGATACCACAGCATGCGGGCATGGCTGCGATTGTTGATCGTTGTTTGCATTGATTATAGATTACAGATTATCGGTGCATGATATGGAGTGCGGTAGCCATGCTGCCGCCGCGCAAGCATGGCTTGCGCATTCCACATTGATCGTCAAAACCATAAGATAGCAAATTTCGCAGAGTCTCATGGATGCCCCTCCCTGCGCAGGTTGAAAGATGTGGCAAGGGGACGATGAACCAGATCATAGCCGCAGGCTGAAGCCTGCGGGGCATGGTGGAGGCGAACCCTACCAGGTGACAAAGGACGCTAATATCCTATGAAACGACAATTCGTTATCCGAGCGATTGTGCTGGCAATGCTGCTGATGCTTATTCCGGCTGCTCCATTGGCGGCTGCGCCACGCTGCTTTCCCGATACTGCTGGCGTTTCGGCATGTATTGATGGCCGGATTCGCACATTCTGGGAGCGTAATGGTGGCCTGGCCGTGTTTGGCTTCCCCTTGGCGTCGGCAACGGAGCAGGCATCTGATGATGGCCCGATTACGGTTCAGATGTTCGAGCGGGCACGGATTGAGGTGCATCCCCGCCAGCGTGCACCATATGATGTCCAGCTTGGGCGGCTTGGCTTCGATGCGTTGGTCCGGCGGGGTGAAGCGCCTGCTGCACCCGACCAGCCACGCGCTGGCTGCCGCTTCTTTACGGCAACAAACCAGAATATTTGCTCGCCGTTTCTGGACACATGGCGGCGCTATGGGCTCGATCTTGGTCAACCGGGTGTGAGCGAGGCGGAGAGCCTGGCGCTGTTTGGCTTGCCGCTTGGGCCGGCGCATGTTGAGCAGCTGGGTGATGGTACGAGTGCAATGATTCAATGGTTCGAGCGTGCCCGTTTTGAGGATCATGGCGCACAGGGTGTGTTGCTGGGGTTACTTGGCCGCGAACTTGGCGCGAAGACGGAGACCGCACTTCCTGTTGCTCCGGCCAGTATCGGTGATCGCGGCGGCTTTGTGGTTGTGAATGGCGATCAGTTCACGCGGCTTGGGCAAACAATCCAGCTGAAGGGGGTCAATTACTATCCGCAGGGGCGGCCCTGGGCGGAAATGTGGCAATATTGGGATGGGGTTCAGGCCGAGCGTGAGCTGCGCCAGGCGCGTGATCAGCTTGGCATCAACACGATCCGGGTATTGTTACCATACGATATTAGTACATCTGGAAAATCGGCTGGCAAGGTGACACCCGAAATTCTGCGGAGTTTGCGCGAACTGCTCCAGGTGGCGGGTAGCCTGAATATACGGGTGATTATTGCGCTGTTCGATTTCTATAACGGATTCCCGCCTCCTGGAAGCCTGGAGGAGCAGGATCATATTGCCTACCTGGAGACGCTGATTGGGAATTTTGTTGGTGATGATCGGATCATTGCCTGGGATGTGCATAATGAGCCAGATCACTATGGCACCTGGAAGGAAGAACACGCCGATCGGGTACTGCTGTGGCTGGGGCGCATGGCCGATACGATCCATCGTTTGGCACCCAATCATCTTGTAACCGTGGGTATGGGTGAGTACCAGAGTTTCTGGCGAATTGGCCCAGATGGCCGCCGCCCTGTCGATTATATCGATTTCGTGAGTTTACATAACTATAACGCTGCTGATACGGCACGCCAGTTGGATGAACTGCGTACCTACACCAAGAAACCGATTGTGATTGGCGAATTTGGCTGGCCGACTGGCCCGATGTGTGCGGTGCCTGGGTATACCGAAGCGCAGCAAGCCTGGGTGTATCGTGAGACGCTACGCCAATCGGCGGGGCGTGTGGCGGGTGTGATTGGCTGGACGCTGCGCGACTATGATCCATTGCTGACGACTCGTTGGGAGACGCGTGAAGAATTCTATGGCCTTGTTCGCCCGAATGGCACCCTCAAGCCAGCAGCCGATGCATTGCGCGACTATCCAGCGGCAGCGTTGCCGAGTGTGGTGACAACGAATCTGCCACTGACAACAGTCGAACCAAAGACGGCTGGTGATAAGAATGCGCCGCAGATCATTCAAGCAACCGGGCATTCGGTCAAAGGGCCATTTCGGCGCGCATGGCTGTTGCTTGGCGGGCAGAGCAGTTTTGGCGCTCCAATTGCCGAGGCGTTCATTCGTGAGAGCGAGCGCGGGCCGATGGTTGTGCAGCATTTTGAGGCAGCCGTGCTAGAAATACCTGTTGGCCTAGCGGTTGACCCAGGAAGTTTGGAACAACTCCAGATCGACATCCTACGGGCATCGATGCGGGTGCAGGCGCTTGGCGAGATCTATGTAGGTGCTGTATCGGCTGGTGATCGTGGCCAGTATTTTGCTGCTGGCGCACACAAGATCGGCAATCCCTTCCAGAACTTCTATCGTGTGTATCGCGGGCAATGGCGATTTGGTTCAGCGATCTCCGAGCCATTCAGCGAGATTGTCAATGGTGTGCCAACAGTTGTTCAATATTTCCAGTTTGGGCGCTTGGAAGTGAATGCGGCGACTGGCAATATTGAGGCGAGCCGGTTTGGGCGAAGGGCGTATGATGATCTCTGCCGTGCGAATGGCCAATAGTACTGCAACTCTTGGGCCTCATATGGCGTCCGGTATGATAGAGGCGTGCGAGGCATTGATTGTATAGCGTTGGCATGATAGTGGCAGATGCGATGCATTATGTCTCTACCTAGATCGTATGGCGTCCGGTATGATAGCAGCGCCTGTCTTTCAAGATGGGGTGTGGGGTTGGATGATGGAGGAATCACATGGGTATTATCGCGTGGCTTGTGTTTGGCGCATTGGCTGGCTGGGTCGCCAGTATGATTGCGGGAACGAATGATCGCCAGGGTTGCCTCACGAATATCGTGATTGGGGTGATTGGCGCATTCATTGGCGGGTTTGTGATCGAGTTTGCCACCGGCAACGAGTTTAATTTTGCGTGGAACCTACGCAGTTTCCTGGTTGCGGTAGTGGGAGCGGTGGGGTTGTTGGCCATCACTGGATGGGGCCGCCGCCGTTCGCGTTAATAAGGCCCAAAGAAAGATCAGCGGCGAGGGCGTAAGCCCTCGCCGCTGTCTGTTTTTCGAAGCCCTCAACCAGTATAATTGATCAACCGAGGGTGTATGAGGTGTATGAGGTGTATGAGGTTGTATGAGGACCCTTTGTGAGCCAACTATACTGTTTGTTTGCTGAGTGCTGTACCTGTTTATAGAATAGCGCCTGCGAGAGCATTGCACAATAGAACCATCTTCCCACTCTTGTATGCCCCTAGCGATGGAGAAGTACCATTCTTAGGGATGACCTGCTGATCAGCCTGGTAGATTATGTATGCGATGGAGTATGCTATCATGGGAGCCGTCAGCCGTCAGCTTTCAGCTTTCAGCTTTCAAAACCAGGAACCATACCCTGAACCGACGAACAAGTGAACAAAGGAATAAGCGCACTGTGCCCCGAAGAAGCCACCAACACGGATTGATCGCAGCCGAGGCATTAGCAACGAGTTATTGGCATCCTGCTTATCGCACATCAACGCGGCATTCGGTGCGGGCGAACACGCGCCGCGTGGCGAAATCGAGGATGGTGGCTGCATGTCGGCGGCTTGGTAGCGCCCCTACATTTGTTGGATGCGATGCAAGCGTTGCTATTCCACGGTGGTTGCCATTCGCAGCCGAGGTATGACCAACCGACGTTAGCGTGCCACCGCCATCCTTTACAGGTTCCTGGACGCGGGTGCGGGGTGCATAACCCCGCTTGCAAATACTCAATAACCAGCAAAGAGAACCACTATGGCAAAGGCCCAGAAAACACTCTTCGATAGCCAGCGTGAAGAGGCGCTTGAGCGCCAGGCACCACTTGCTGCGCGCATGCGCCCTCGCACCCTGGATGAGTATGTTGGCCAGGAGCAGATTGTTGGTGCAGGGAAGTTGTTGCGCCGGTCGATTGCTGGCGATACGATCTTCTCGATCATTCTGTGGGGGCCGCCTGGGAGTGGCAAGACGACGTTGGCACGGATTGTGGCTGAAACAACCAGTGCCCATTTTGAGCCAATATCGGCTGTTTCGGCTGGTGTTGCCGATCTGCGGCGGGTGGTCAAGGAGGCTCAGGATCGCTTGGGCATGTTTCAGCAGCGCACGGTGCTGTTTATTGATGAGATTCATCGGTTCAATAAAAGCCAGCAGGATGCGGTTCTGCCATATGTTGAGGATGGAACGATTATTCTGATTGGGGCGACGACCGAAAACCCATCGTTTGAGGTGAATGCGGCGCTGCTTTCGCGGGCGCGGGTGTTTGTGCTCGAATCGCTGAATGATGAGCAGATTGGCGTTGTCGTTGATCGAGCGCTGGCCGATTCCGAACGTGGATTGGCTCAGTATGATGTGCTGATCGCCGCCGATGCTCGTTCCTACCTGATCAACATGGCCAATGGCGATGCGCGAACGGCGCTGAATGCGCTTGAGGCGGCAGTCGTTGCCAAAGCCCCTGGGCTGGCTGGCAAGCGTTTGATCACCGTTGAGGATATTCGGGATGCGTTGCAGAGCCGGGCGCTGCGCTATGATAAGAATGGCGAGCTGCACTATGATGCGATCTCGGCGCTGCATAAGTGTGTTCGCGATAGTGATCCAGATGCGGCGATCTACTGGCTTGGGCGCATGCTTGAGGGTGGCGAGGATCCGCTGTATATTGCACGGCGGGTGGTGCGGATGGCCGTTGAGGATATTGGCCTCGCGGATCCACAGGCGCTGCCGTTGTGTATGGCGGCACAGCAGGCGGTTCACTTCCTTGGCCAGCCGGAGGGCGACCTCGCATTGGCGCAGGCGGTGGTGTACCTAGCACAAGCCCCAAAGAGCAATGCGGTCTATCGCGCCTATGGCGCAGCGTTGAAGGATGTTGCCGAGACGCGTAATGAGCCGGTGCCGCTGCATCTGCGCAATGCGCCGACGAAGTTGATGAAGGGTATGGGCTATGGCCAGGGCTATAAATACGCCCACGATTATGAGGAAGCACAGGTTGATCAGGAGCACTTCCCGCCGAATCTGGCTGGCCGACGCTATTATGATCCAACGGCGCGTGGGTTTGAGGCCGAGATCCGTGAGCGTTTGGCATGGCGCGATGCGCAGCCAGCTGCTGCTCCGCTGAGTACGGCTAGTGGAGAATCAGGCTCAGCAGCCGTCGGGCGGCGGGCGCAGAAGCCAACCACGATTGTTGATCAATCGCAAATGGCTGCTGGCGAAGAATCGCAGGTGCCACCAGACGATGATGGTGCGCAGGTGCGGCGGCCAGCGCAGAAGAAGCCACTGGGGAAGAAGAACGGGTAATGCTGCCATCATCAACCGATGCATTCCTGGAAGCATTGCTGATTGCTCGACCCGATACCGCCCCTGATCAACTCAGCGAGGTGCTTGCGACAGCGCTACAAGCTGGACAATTGCTGCTTGAACATGGGGCCAGCACTGCTCGTGTGGAAGATACGATTCGCCGATTGGGTCGTTCGCTTGGGGCCGAACAGGTGGAGGTATTTGCGACACCAACCGGCCTGTTTGCGACCTTTGGTGTGGGTGGTGGCCACGCAACGCGCATCCAACGGATTATGCGCTCTGGCATGGATCTGAGTAAGATCGAGGCGGTACTGGCGATTTCGCGGCAAGCGGCGGCGGGCAAGCTCGATAGTGCGGCGACGCGCGTGGCGCTTGAACAGGCGGCTTCTGCCCCACGGCCATTTGGGCTTTGGCTGACAACCCTGGCGAGTGCGCTATGTTGTAGCTGTACGGCGGGCCTGTTCGGCGGTGGTGTGCGCGAGATTATTGCGACAGCGATGGCCGCTGCGATTGGATATTTGGCGGCAGCATTGCTAGGGCAGATCAATCTGAGCCGGGTGATGGCAGCCGGTATTGCGGCGGCGGTGGCGACAGGCCTGGCGTTGGTGTTGTCGTTGGCGCTTGGAGCTGTTTCGCCAGCCACTGCAATGTTCTCCTCGATCCTGATGCTGACGCCGGGTGTGCTGATTGTCAGCGCCATCTCGGATCTGTTTCGCGGGGATACGATTGCTGGCCTTGCTCGCGCCGCGATGGCGGTTCTCTCGGTGGCTGCAATTGCTGCCGGAGTCTGGCTGGTTCTCTTGGTCAGCGGGATCGGTATGATTCTCGTTGCCGATCATCCGCCTATATGGCCAGTTGCGTTTGGCCTGGCATTCGGGACGACAATTGGATTTGCCATGTTGTTTGGCGTGCCGCTGCGGCGCTTACCAGCTTGTGCATTAGCCGGGATGGTGGCATATGCTGCCAATCGGGCAGCTAGCGAGGTTGGTGCTCCGCTTGGTATGGCCATGTTTCTTGGCGGAATGGCAGTTGGTATGCTTGCCGAACTCCTGGCACGGCTGTTGCGTGCGCCGGCCTCGATCTTTTCGATACCTGGCATTATTACGTTAGTGCCGGGTGGGATGGCCTTCCGGACAATGCTCTTGTTTGCACAGGGCGATGTGGCTGGTGGAACTGGGGATCTGGTTCTGACGGCGTTATTGGCCGGTGCATTGGCGGCAGGGCTTGGAGTTGTGACGGCGCTGGCCTCAGTTCGGTTTCATCGTAGTGTATAAGGAGGCTCGCGGATGAGCGAGAAGAGCGCCCAGGTTGTGATCATTGGGGCAGGCATTGTTGGAGCATCGATTGCCTACCATCTGGCATTGCGTGGCTGCCGCGATGTGGTGATCCTCGAACAGGCCGAGACGGAAGTGACGGGTAGCACGGCTCGTTCGGCAGCGGGTGTGCGCCATCAGTTCTCGAACGCCGTGAATATCCTGCTCTCGTTATATAGTATCGAGCGCTTGAAACATTTTACCGAAGAGATTGGCGCTGACCCAGGGTTGCACCAGGTTGGCTATTTGTTTCTGGTTAGCGATCCCGATGATTGGGCTGTCTATCAGCGCAGTGCCGAATTGCAGCGCAGCCTGGGGGCGCGGGTGGAAACGCTGACAGTGGCCGAGGCTGCTCGTTTCGTTCCGGGCATGAACACCGATGGGTTGATTGGGGCGACATTTGGCCCAGATGATGGCTTCTGCGACCCACACATGATTGCGATGGGGTATCTGAAGCGTGCCCGCGAGATGGGTGTGCGGCTGCGGCGGGCAACTGCGGCGACGGGCTTTCGGATTGAAAACGGCCAGATTAAAGCCGTCGAGACGCCAGATGGCCCGTTGTTCTGTGAGACAATCGTGAACGCGGCTGGCTGTTGGTCCGGCGAGGTTGGTGCGTTGGCCGGGCTGGACATTCCGGTTCTGCCATACCGGCGCTGCATCTATGTCACCGAGCCATTTTTGGCCGTGCCGCCCGCCATTCCATTAACGGTCGATGTGTCGAGTGGGTTCTATATGCGTAAGGAGCATGAGAGCCTGATTTTCGGCAAATCGAACCATGCCGAGCCGCCCAGCCATAGTGTACAGGTGGATTGGGAGTGGCTCGATGCGGTGCTTGAGGCCGGGTTGATGCGCTTTCCCGTGTTAGAACGGGCGGGCCTGGCCGAGAAGCAATGCTGGGCTGGTTCCTATGAGATTACGCCAGATGATCTGCCGATTCTGGGGCGCAACCCTGCCCTAGCAGGGTATATCGATGCCAGTGGCTTCAGTGGGCACGGCGTGATGCATTCGCCAGCAACGGGGTTGCTGATGGCCGAAGAGATCCTGGATGGCCGTGCCCATACGATCAATATCGATGACCTGCGGATCGCGCGCTTTGCGATGGCCGAGAAACGGTTCGAGAAGAATATTATTTAAGGCTAATCCGGCAGCGAGACGGCAATATTATGGAAGCCAGCATCAACATAGATCACCTCGCTTGTCACGCCGCTGGCCAGATCGCTGCATAACCACAGTGCCGTCTTGCCGACATCATCGGTGGTAATATTGCGGCGCAATGGGGCGACCTCGGCGAATTGTTTGTGCATGGTGCGGAAATCGGCGATACCCGAGGCCGACAGGGTACGCAATGGCCCAGCGCTGATGGCATTCACGCGAATACCGCGCGGCCCGAGATCATTGGCCAGATAGCGAACGCTGGCTTCCAGGGCAGCTTTGGCAACACCCATGATGTTATAGTTCTGGAACACCTGCTGTGAGCCGTGATAGGTCAGCGTCACGATTGATGCAGTCGGAGCCAAAATATCCTCGGCGGCTTTGATCACGGCGGTGAGCGAGTAGGCGCTGACTTCGAGGGCCAGCAGGAAGCCGGCGCGATCAACCTTCATGTAGGGGCCGTTGAGATGCTCGCGGTTGGCGAATGCAGCAGCATGGATGATGAAATCCAGCGTGCCGAAGACTTCCTTGGCGCGGGCCATGAGTGCGGCGATCTCATCATCGCTATTGAAATTGCATGGCTCAATCAGTTTTGCGCCGACGCTTGCGGCCAATGGGCGAACCCGGCGTTCGAGTGCTTCACCCAGGAAATTGAAGCCCAGTTCGGCACCCTCGGCATGTAACGCCTTTGCGATACCCCAGGCGATTGAGTGATCATTGGCCACACCCAGGACGAGACCCTTCTTGCCATCGAGCAAGCCCATTATGCCCTCCATTAGCGTATGATATTGAAATTGCACTGAATGGCGGCTATCATACTACCGATAGCGGAAAACGTCGATTCTGTAGGAGCTCTCAGCCGTCAGCTTGTTGGTGTGGATGGATACTGACACTATGACGGTAAAGGCTGTTGCTGGCACGAACATGAATCGATAGAGCGTCGTTCGCTATAAGCTGAGAGTTCAAGTAAGCAAGCTGAAAGCTATGCAGTGTACGAGTACTCATGATGATAATTATCCGTTCGCTGATTATATGGCTGGTATTGCTTGAGGCATTTGCCCGCCGCCGCCAATGGCATGGGCTCACATGGTTGGCTGGATTGCCGACAGCGCTGCTGGTTGGGTTGGTGCCGCTTGCGCTGTTTGGTGTGCGCTGGAAGCCACTTGCTGCTCGGTTTGCGCTGATGTCGCTGCCGGCATTGGCGGTGCAGGCCGGATTGGCGAGTATGCGGAATTGGCGGTTGAACCCATTACGGCAGCTTCACCCAGGAACGCATGCGGATCGAACGATTGAGCGGGTTGATATTGTGATGCCAAACGGATCGATGCCGGCGCTGTATATTGTTCCACATGGGCAAATTATTGGAGCCGTGGTTGTATTACACGGTTCTGGGTGCGATAAAACCTATTATGCCTGGCGTCTGGCCGAAACATTCGTATCGCGTGGGATCGCAACATTGCTTGTTGATCTGGATGGGCATGGCGAAAGCCCACGCATTCAGCGCTTCCCGGATATGCTGGAAAACGCGACCGATGGGGTTGCCTGGCTGCGGGAACGCCATATACGGGTGGGCTTGGTTGGTGTGAGTTTGGGGGGCTGCCTGGCGGCGCGTGCCGTCGCCGATGGATTACATGTCGATGGGTTGGCGCTACTGGAAACACCGCCCTATCTCCAGTTTGGCCGCGAGCATATGCTGCGGGAGGCTCGTGCGCTGACCGAGCCGTTTTTACTTGGGTTGTTTGGCGAATCGACAGCCTACCATCTCGGCTATACGATCTATGATCTTATTCGCGTGCAGGGCGGGCCACGCATTCGTTGCGAGATTGGCACTGTTGATCTGATTGCCGCACTCGATCTGGCTGGTAGTTTGCCGAGGATTGGTGCGCCGCTGTTGTTGATCTATGGTGGCCGCGATGCGATTGTGCGCAGGGATCAGGCGGCGATTGTGCGGCGGGCGGCTCCAACACAGGCAGAGTTCGATCTGATTGCAGAAGCCAGCCATCTCAGCCTGACATTACATCCGCAGGCGCTGGCTCGGTTAGGGGGATGGATGCGGGAGGTGATCACCGGTGAAGATCGGGCGTAGGGGGCGGTTCGCGAACCGCCCCTATAGCCTACCGTTTCGATTCAAGAATCTGATCGATGAAGCCATACTCCTTGGCTTGTTGTGCTGTCATAAAGCGATCACGGCTGAAATCGTTCGAGATTTCTTCTGGTGATCTGCCGGTATCGTGGGCGAGTAGCCCGTTTCCGACGGTTTGCAGGCGTAGTAGTTCGCGCACCATTCGTTCGAGATCGGGCGCATAGCCCTCGACGCCACCACCAGCTGGGTGAAAGTGAACGGTTGCATTCGGCAGTGCATAGCGTTTGCCGTGTTGGCCACCAGCAAGCAGAATGGTAGCCATGCTACCGGCGCGGCCAATACAGACGGTATTGACATCGCAGCTGATTAGGTGCATTGTATCGTAGATCGCTAGGCCATCGCGGACGCTGCCACCAGGGCTGTTGATATAAAACCAGATATCGCGATCTGGTTCGGAATGTTGCAGGAACAACAACTGGGCCACAATCGAAGAAGCTACTTCATCATCAATTGGCGTGCCCAGCAGGATGACGCGCTCACGCAGCAGGCGCGAGAAGAGATCCCAGGAACGCTCGCCGCGCGGCGTCCGCTCAACAATCGTGGGTACTGGTATATAGGGCACGGCGCATTCTCCTTCCGTAGTGGCCGTAACGGGTGTTTGCTGATGCAAGTATAGCATACACGCACCTATTACGTCACAGGAGCAAACCAGGATGGAAAACAGAACGTTGACTCTGGCCTCGGAATAGAGGGAGGATTATGATGGTCGATTATTCGCCATTGGATCTGAGTTCGCTATGTAATGCCGGAATCACCCTGTACGGGCCAAAGGCCACGCCGCCGCTTGGCGCGGTTTCATTGCATGGCCTGCCATTCCTGATCGGCGGGCAGGTGCCTGATGCTGAGCGCTGTTTTGTTGGGCTTGGGCCAGCAGTAGCGAGTTCGGGTATCAATGTGCCGGTGAACACAACTGCACGAAATGTGCTGTTCGCCCATGCCCTTTTGGACTCGCGCCTGCTCGATGGCGAAACGGTTGGCAGTGTTGTTGCTCAGTACATCATTACCTATGCCGATGGCGAAGTAGCCCGGATTCCTATTCGTGAGCGCTTCGAGATCGCCGCGATCCCGATGTGGTGGAGTGCCTTCCCGTTTCTGGCGGTGCCTGATAGGAAGGATGAACTGGCTACCCGTGATCGTGGTCCATGGGGCGAAGCCGGCGAACGCCAGACAGAGGCAAGCCAGGGTTGGCCGCATCATTTCTATCTGTGGGCCTGGGCAAACCCGCGCCCAGATCAGCCGATTGCCACGATAATGCTCGAACCGGCTGGCCGCCTGGTTGTGGTTGCGGCGATCACGCTTGGACATAGTGATGAGCAACCATTGCGGCGCATGCCAACACGGGCGATCAAAATGACGCTCCCACGCCCAGATGATGCCGCGCGGCCATTTGATCTTGAGGTTTCGGTTGATCGTGGGGTGGCAACCTACCCATATGCGTTGCCCAGCACAATCAGTGCTGCTTTTCTGGCCGAGCCATTCCGTGGCTATGGTGAGGCCCAGAATGAACACAACAGCCCGGCCTATACCGAGGTCGCGGCAATTCCATCGGCAACCGTTGAACTCAAGAGTGGCGGCGAGATATTGGCCAGTGTTTCGTGGGGCGAATTGCAGCAGCAGGGAAGCGTTGCGACGGCCCGTGCGCTGATTGAGCTTGTTGATCGCGGCCGCAATTGGGTGCGCGTCACGGTGGTTGATGATGCGACGAACACACCGGTGGCCTGCCGCGTGCATTTCCGCTCACCAGAAGGAATCCCCTACCAGCCACATGGACACCACAGCCATGTGAACTCGAATAATGATACATGGCATATCGATATTGGCGGTGATCTGCGGCTTGGCCAGATCAGCTATGCCTATATCGACGGAACCTGTGAAGGCTGGCTGCCGCGTGGCGATGTGCTTGTTGACGTTGCGCGTGGGTTTGAGTATGAACCATTGCGAACAACAATCACGATTGTTCCCGGCCAGCGTGAGCTGACATTACGGCTGAAGCGCTGGACGGATATGAATGCTCGGCATTGGTATAGTGGCGATACGCATGTTCACTTTCTTGGTGCGAATGGCGCCCATCGCGAGGCCCAAGCCGAAGATCTGAATGTCGTCAATTTGCTGCAATCACAATGGGGGCATTTGTTCACGAATACTGAGGATGCGCTTGGCGCGACGTTCTCGAATAGCGGCAAAACAATTGTCTATACCACACAGGAGAACCGCCAGCATTTGCTTGGGCACCTGACGCTGCTTGGCCTGAAGCGACCGGTGATGCCATGGTGTAGTGATGGGCCAGGCGAGGCCGAGCTTGGTGGAACGCTTGAGACGACGCTCTCACACTGGGCGGATGCCTGCCGCGCACAGGGCGGGACGGTCGTCATCCCGCATCTGCCAAATCCGAATGGTGAGCCAGCCGCGTTGATCGCTACCGGGCGTGCCGATGCGGTTGAGATGATTGATGCGAGTGCCTACAAACATAACGAATACTATCGCTACCTCAACTGTGGCTATCGGCTGCCACTTGTTGGCGGCACGGATAAGATGTCGAGTGATGTGCCTGTTGGCCTGTATCGCACCTATGCCAATGTTGCCGATGAGGAATTCAATTACGATAGCTGGTGCCGGGCGGTGCGGGCTGGGCGGACATTTCTGAGTGCCGGGCCGATTCTGACATTCAGCGTTGAGGGTCGCCAGATTGGTGATATGCTCATGCTACCGGCTGGTGGCGGGATGGTTGAAGTTGATGTGAGCGCCGAGTCGATCTTCCCGATCCACACACTGGAATTGATTAAGGATGGCCGGGTTGTTTCCGCAACCAGCGAGACGCATGGCACCCGGCGGCTGACATTACGTGAGAAGATTCGGATTGATCGGCATAGTTGGCTGGCGGCCCGTTGTGGCGGCCCGCGCTACTATGAGATGACCAAATTCCCGGATTGTTGGCAGCGTGGGATGTTCGCACACACATCGCCGATCTATATTGCGGTTGGTGAGCCGTGGCAGATGTTTGATCGCGATACGGCACAGTACATGCTAACGCTGATCGATGGCAGCCTGGCCTATATGCGTAATACCGCAGCCCACGACGTACCGGGAAGCGTGACGCATCATCATGGCGAGGATGATCACATGGCATTTTTGGAGCGCCCGTTTCAGGAGGCGGTGGCTGCATTACATAAGCGTATGCATGCATTGGGGATTAGGCATTAGTTTTGCTTTCGGCGGCTATGTGCGGCAGCACTCTTCAGCCGCTGTGCGCGGCAGCACTCTTCAGCCGCTGTGCGCGGCAGCACTCTTCAGCCGCTGTGCGCGGCAGCACTTTTCAGCCGCTATGCGCGGCAGCACTCTTCAGCCGCTGTGCGCGGCAGCACTCTTCAGCCGCTGTGCGCGGCAGCACTCTTCAGCCGCTGTGCGCGGCAGCACTTTTCCATCCTTTCGGCTTTCGCGGGCTACGCGCCCCGCACCCGCGGTCGGGGTGGGCCGCCACCCCAACACCCCCGGCCAGGGACATTGTCCCTGAACCCTGAATGGAGCATCATGGCTGGCTCACGTTGGTGGATTATGCCACGGCTGCAATCGATGAATGATGGTGGCTTTTATTTGGGCGAACACGAGGTTCGCCCCTACGGGACTGCTTGGTTCTTGGTTCTTGGTGGCAGACACATGGGTCTGCACCCTACACGGGTTCTCTGGTTCTTGGTGGCAGACACATGGGTCTGCACCCTACACGGGTTCTCTGGTTCTTGGTGGCAGACACATGGGTCTGCACCCTACACGGGTTCTTGGTTCTTGATGCAATATTCTGACTCCTGACTCCTGACTTCTGACTCCTGATCTCTATTGCAATCCTGTAACTTTTCTTCATCATCATACGTTCATGTTGTGAACACCTGGCGAGCTTTCAATAATAAAAGGAGTACGCAGGATGACGACGGATTCGCAAATACCCCCATCGGTGCCGCCTTCAGCAGTTCCACCAGTAGCACCAAAGAAGCCGAATCAGTTTGTTCGAATCGGTATTGGCTGCCTTGGCCTGATTGTGCTTGGTTGTGTGGCAATTGGCGGTTTGGCGACATTCCAGAACTGGCAACAGGACCAGAACTATGCGACTGCCCATGCCGCGTATCTCAACGCCGATTGTGCCAGTGCGTTCGTTACGCTTCGCAAGGTTGCCGATGGCGATCCAGGTACCAAGGATCGTGATGTTGCTCGCAAGGCGGAGGCCGAACTTCAGGAATGCCAGGTGATGCTCGATACTGATACACTCTCGCAGCAGGGTAAGGCAGGCGATGCAGTGCTTGGCTATAGCCAGTTTGTCACGAAATACGATAAGAGCCCACTGATGGATTTGGCACTGAGTAAGGACCAGGAGCTGGCGAGCAAAAGTACGCCCGAAGCACTGGCAAGCGTCGATTTTTGCCAATCACTACCTGATATCGAGGGCTTGAAATTCATCACAACCCCAGATACAACGCTGCCACCGCTGCTGAATGCATGTGGCCAAGCCTTTGAAGAAGCCAAAAACTTTAGTGACGCGGCGACCTTCTATGCACGCTTCCGT